>Ga0157369_10008381_pt1 | contig 11855 bp, 9 predicted proteins | sample C25metaG_FD_113461 | JGI IMG/M metagenome (GOLD analysis project Ga0157369, IMG submission 113461) | Corn rhizosphere microbial communities from Kellogg Biological Station, Michigan, USA - C2-5 metaG | ecosystem: Host-associated > Plants > Roots > Rhizosphere > Soil | place: USA: Michigan... | reverse complement strand
GATATGACATCTACCCATGCATTGGCCGATGCGATCACGCCTGCGACGAAGATGGTTTTCGTCGAAACGATCGCCAATCCGGGAACGCAAATCGCGGACTTATCCGGCATCGGGTTGCTATGCGCGAAACACGGGCTCATCTACGTCATCGACAATACCATTACATCGCCCGCGCTATTCAAGCCCGCAAGTGTGGGAGCCAGCCTTGTGATCAACTCGCTCAGTAAAACCCTTTCAGGCCACGGAACGGCCCTTGGAGGGGCCGTAACGGATCCAGGGCAATTCGATTGGAGCAGCTACGTCAATATCGCGCACGAGTATCGCAGCGCGCCGCCGCAGCAACAGGGATTGCGTCAGATCCGCAAGAAGGCACTCCGTGACATGGGCGCAGCCCTGTCGTCGGAGCATGCAAACCTGATTTCGATCGGTATGGAAACGTTGGCGCTGCGAATCCGTCAAAGTAGCGAAAGTGCGCAGGCGCTAGCGGAATATCTCTCGTCGCACCCTGCGATTGCAAGAGTGAACTATCCCGGATTACCAGACCATCCTCAACATGCACGTGCCGCAGCGCTCTTTAGCGCGAATGCGTGGCTGATGTCGTTTGAACTACGCGATGCCGGCGGCACAAACGCCTTTCTCAACGCATTGCAAATCCCGATCAAGGCGACCGGATTGGGCGACACTCGAACACTTGTCATTCCAGTGGCATCGACGATCTTCTGGGAAGCCGGGCCCGCGAAGCGCAAGGAGATGGACATTCCCGATGGTCTTGTTCGAGTCTCCGTCGGGTTGGAGGAAGTCACGGACCTGATCGCGGACTTCGCTCGTGCTCTCGAGTCGATGTCCTCACGATAAGAGTACGCGATCGACGATCCACGCCCTGTACCTGCGAGGCTAGAGCGGCGACGATTGCGTCCACTTGAACGAGGAAGTTGACGCAATGACAGAGCACAGCAACGCTCTGAAGTCACGCCGGTGACAGGCTTCGAATGCGACGGGCGTCGTCGGCATTTTGATCCGCAGGCCAAGCCGGAATTGTAAAGCGCGACAATGAGCAATCTATCGGAGCCGCAGTTGCTCGGGCGCGCGGCAAGTGCCGCGCTGCTACTTTAGCAGCGGCGCAGGGCGCATCAGTACCGTTCTAAGGGCGAAGCTGGACCTGATATGCGCGACACCAGGAATGCGCGTCAAGGTACGGGTGAGGAAATCGTGGTAGGCCACTAGATCCTTTACGACCACGCGCAGGTTGTAGTCGGCATCGCCGCTCATCAAAAAGCAGCTCATCACTTCGGGGCACTGTGCGACGACGCTCTCGAACCTCGCGATAACCGCCTCTGATTGCTTCTCCAGCGTGACGGACACGAAGACGCTAATCGAGCCCACTAGTCGCTGCTCGTTCAAATGGGCACCGTACCCCTCGATGTAGTTTTCTTCTTCCAGCCTGCGCAGCCTACGTACTGTCGGCGTCAACGACAGGCCTATGCGCTCCGCGAGTTCTCGTCCGCTGAGTCGTCCATCACTGGCGAGCTCGCGCAGGATTCCGAGGTCGAAATTGTCAAGTTCGTCCATGTTGGGTCAAGTGGATGATTGCGCGACAAAATTATAGGTCATCTGATCCAAAAATGAGGGTTCTCCTAGGCTGATTTTAGCGCCATTGCTTTCGCCGCTAGAACGAGAATTTCCACCCATAGACAGTTACCTAGCCTAAAGAGCGGAACATGGGTGCCATTGATACCTCCTTCACTGCCGATGCCAAGTACAGCCGTTCCGATGGCCGAATCCTCCTGACCGGCATTGAAGCTTTGGTTCGCCTGCCGATGTTGCAAAGGCAGTGGGACGAGGCTCACGGTCTTAGCACGGCCGGCCTTATTTCGGGCTACCGGGGTTCGCCACTAGGCGCCTATGACCAACAACTGTGGAAGGCTTCCAAGCAGCTTGCTGCGCACGACATCGTGTTTCAGCCTGGCCTCAACGAAGACTTGGCTGCCACGGCGCTGTGGGGTGCGCAAATGCATCGGGCCTTTGGTCAGGCACGCGTGGACGGTGTCTTCGGCATCTGGTACGGCAAGGGTCCAGGTGTGGACCGCAGCGGCGACGTGCTGCGTACTGGCAATGTGCTTGGAACGTCCAAGCTCGGTGGCGTGCTGGCGGTTTCCGGCGATGACCATGCGGCACAGTCATCGATGTACCCGCACCAGACGGACGGCATCTTCCAATCCGCATCTATCCCTGTTCTCCAGCCTGCCAACGTGCGCGAGGTCATCGAGCTTGGTTTGTCTGGCTTGGCACTGTCCCGTTTCTCCGGTCTATGGGTAGGGCTCAAGACAATCGCTGAGGTTGTCGAGACGGCGGCATCGTTCGAACTCGGACCGCTGCCCCGCTTCAAGATACCTCAGGATTTCCTCATGCCGCCGCACGGTCTCAACTGGGACCCTTCCCTTCAGTGGCCTGCACAGCGTGCCGAGTTGGAGCGTCGGTTGATCGAGGAGCGGTTGCCCGCTGCGAGGGCGTGGGCTCGCGCCAACATGCTGGACCGCATCGTGGTGGCCGCTCCCCAGCGCCGTCTGGGCATCATCACCGTCGGCAAGGCCCATCAAGACGTTATGCAGGCGGCGGCTGACTTGGGACTCTCGCGGCGTGATCTGGAGCAACTGGGCATCTCGGTGTACAAGGTGGCGATGAGCTGGCCACTGGAGACCGGAGGCGCGCTCGCTTTCGCCGAAGGGCACGACGAGGTGCTGGTCGTCGAGGAGAAGCGCTCGGTCGTCGAAGCGCAGATCAAGGACGCGCTGTACCACTATCCCGCGGCGCGACGCCCCCGCGTGACGGGAAAGACCACCGAACGCGGTGCTCAGCTTCTGCCAGAGGTGTCGGAGTTCGATCCGCGGCTGCTGGCGCGAGTGCTGGTGATGCGTATCGAGGCTGTTGGCATCGAAGCGCCGATTCTGACCAATCGCCTGGCGGCACTGCAGACACCGCAGAAGGCGCTGCCTTCTGGCGTGATCCCCATTCGCAAGCCGTACTTCTGCTCGGGCTGCCCGCACAACACTTCCACGCGCACACCTGACGGCTCAATCAGCGGAGGGGGCATCGGCTGCCACGTGATGGCGCTGCAGCAGCCATGGCTGAAGACGCACACGTTCTCGCAGATGGGCGGCGAGGGTTTGCAATGGGTCGGTGCGGCGCCGTTTTCGACCACGAAGCACACCTTTCAAAACCTCGGCGACGGCACGTACCAGCATTCCGGGCTGCTGGCCATCCGCGCCGCCGTGGCCGCGAAGACGAACATCACGTACAAGATCCTCTACAACGACGCGGTGGCCATGACAGGTGGTCAGCCTGCGGAGGGTGTCATTGATCCCGCGCGCATCACGCGCCAGTTGCACGCCGAAGGCGTGGCCCGCATTGCGATGGTCTCTGATGACCCCATGCGCTGGACGGGAAACAAGGAACTGGCTGATGGCGTGGCCGTTCACCACCGCGAGGAATTGGATGCGGTGCAGCGCACGTTTCGCGATATCCCGGGCGTGACGGCCATCGTCTACGAACAAACCTGCGCGGCCGAGAAGCGCAGGCGCCGCAAGCGCGGCACGATGTCAGACCCGAATCGGCGCGTGTTCATTAACCACCGCGTCTGCGAAGGATGTGGCGACTGCTCGGTACAGTCCAACTGCATTTCGGTCGAGCCACTAGCCACGCCTTACGGGCGCAAGCGCAAGATCAATCAGAGCGCTTGCAACAAGGATTTTTCCTGCCTGAAGGGCTTCTGCCCGAGCTTTGTCGAGATCGAGGGAGCGAAGCTGCGCAAACCAGATAGTGCCCGGTTGAACGCCCTTGAGGCTGAACTGGGCAATGGCCTGCAATCGCCTACTGTCCCGACCATCACCGCCCCGTTCAACGTCTATGTCGCCGGAATAGGTGGTACCGGTGTGCTGACGATGGGAGCCCTCATCGGCGGCGCGGCACACCTCGAGGGCAAGGGCATGACGGTGCTCGATTTCACCGGCTTGGCTCAAAAGAATGGCGCCGTAGTGAGCCAGGTACGCATTGCCCCTTCGCCCGACGACATCCATGCGGCGCGCATCAGTGAAGCCTCGGTGGACTTGCTACTGGGCGCCGATCTTGTCGTCTCCTCGGCTGCCGAAACGCTGGGCAAGATGTCTGACGGGCGCAGCTGCGCAGTCGTCAATCTGGGTGCAACGCCAACTGCGGACTTAGTGCATCAACGCGACGCGAGCGTGCCCACGCCTCTTATGCTCGAGCGGGTGCAGCAACGGTGTCGTGCCGATCGGTTTCATAGCCTGGATGCCAGCGACGCGGCTCAGAAGGTGTTCGGCGACACGCTGCCGACCCATACGATGATGCTTGGCTATGCATGGCAAAAGGCGCTGCTGCCACTGTCGCGTGAAGCCATTGAACGAGCGATCGAGCTCAATGGTGCGGCCGTTGATCTGAATAAGCGTGCTTTCACGTGGGGCCGCATTCTCGCGGTGCATCCGCACGCACTGGACGCTGTCAGCGATCAAGGCGCCAAGCAGTCTGGCTCCCAGACGCTCGAAGAGGTGATCAAGCAACATGTGGCAGATCTGACCGCCTACCAGAACGCCGCGTATGCGCACCGCTACAGCGCTTTGGTTGTCCGCGCGCGCAGTGCGGAGCAAAGCGTGCGGCCCGGCAGCGAGGTGTTTGCCACCGCAGTGGCTGTCAGCGCCTACCGCCTGATGGCTTACAAGGATGAATACGAAGTCGCGCGCCTGTACGGGTCGGACGAGTTCAAAGCTTCGCTTGCAAGTCAGTTTTCAGAGATAGGCAAGGTGTCGCTGTGGCTGGCGCCGCCCTTGTTCTCCCGGATCGATCCTGCTACTGGGCGGCCGCGCAAGCGTAAGTTCGGCCCCTGGATTCTCAGTGCGATGAACACGCTGGCACGCATGCGCAAGCTGCGCGGTACCCCACTGGACGTCTTCGGCTACACCCGCGAGCGGCGTGTCGAGCGCCAGTTGGTGAGCGAGTTCTTTGCTGACATAGAGTCGGTGTGTACCACGTTGGCCGCGGCTGGAATCGAACGCGCTGCTGCGTTTGCCAGCCTGCCGCAGGAAATTCGTGGCTTCGGATCGGTTAAGGCTACTGCGATGGCAACTCATGCCAAGCGCCGCCATGAAGCCTTGATTGAGATGCGCAATCTTGCGTCATCACCGGACCGCAACGAGGCACTTCCGCTCGCATGAGTTGTGTATTGATCGCCGTGGTAGCGCATCGGCGATGACGGCGTGATCCGTGTCGCCTGAGTTCGCCTGGACGTATTGGCCGTGCGGGCCTGGCCATGCCGAGATCGACGCTGGGCGCCTGGGTGGGCAGGTGTGGCGTGCACTTGCAGCCGCTGGTCGACGTACTCCGCCAGGCCGTCCTCCAACAGGGTGTGCTGCATGCGGACGAAATCAACAGCGGGACATGAAAACGATCAATCGTCCTTGAACGGTCGCGTGCTCATGTCTTCTCGAACAAGCTGGTGATTGACGCGCGCAGCCACTTGATTTCCTGGTCCTGGCGGCTTCTTTCGTGCCAATGTAAGCGGATATCGAACGTGGGAAGCTCCAGCGGAGTTGGAACGATGTGGAGCGCGCTTGGATCTCGAAAGGACATCACGGCGACCTCCGGTACGGTCAGCAGATAGTCGCTGCTTCCCAAGATGCGTTCAGCGGCCAGGAAGTGGGGCATCGTGAGGCTGATGCGTCTCTGCATGCCCTTCGATCGCATCACACTTTCCACCAACGAATGCCCGCTACTTGTGGCGTCGATGGCCATATGTTCGGCCGCGGCGAACGCGGCCAGATCCAGCGCGCGTCTGGCCAGTGGATGTCTCCTCCGCATGGCCGTGACATAGCGTTCCTTGCGCAGCACGCGCGAAGAAACCCGGCCCTTGATCATCGGCAGCGAGCCGATCGCCACGTCCACCTCTCCGGCGCTGAGCCCCGCTTCCAGCGCCTCCCAGGCAAGGTTCCTGATTTGCAATCGAATGCCTGGCGCATGCTGCGCCAGGAAGCTGTTGAGGCCCGGCAAGAACACCAATTGCCCGATGTCACTCATGTGGAGGCGGAACACACGTTCGGACGTCTTCGGGTCGAATCCTCGCGAATTGGCCAGCGCCAGCGACATGCCTTCCAGCAACGGATGGAGCTTGTCCCTCAGCGCCATCGCGGCATCAGTTGGCGTTACGCCATAGCGGGTTCGCACGAAAAGAGTGGTGCCCAGTGCCAATCGCCATCGCTGAACCATGAGAGAAACCGCCGATTGACTCATCTCCAGACGGAGGGCGACCTGAGTCAGATTCCGGCATTCACAGACGAGGCAAAACGCTCGAAGTTCCGCCAACGTCCAGTTATGAGTTCCACCAATATTAGATAGCACCGTGACGCACCCACTGGAGCCAATGTTGGGTCCTATTATATCCATGACTCATATCACAGGTAGTCCGGGGACAACCCTCCCGCCGGCCGGTTTCCGTGGAAGGGGATGCCCGTGGCGACGTTTTGAATGCAACGGACATTTACCCCCATGAGCCGGCGAAGCACACCGACGCAACAAAGGAAATCACCCCATGAGCAAAAACGAAATCATCTGGTTTGACGGCAAATGGAGCGACTCGGGCGTTCCCATGATCGGTGCTGCCGATCACGCGTTCTGGATGGCCTCGACGGTTTTCGACGGTGCGCGGGCGATCAAAGGGCATCTGCCGGATTTATCGGCGCATAGCCAACGCGTCATCAATTCCGCGCTCACGATGGGCATGGAGCCCAAGATCGACCGCCAGGAAATCGAGCGGCTGGTGCACGAAGGCATGAGTCACCTGGCCAATCAGGACACTGACTACTACATCAAGATGCTGTTCTTCTGTCCCGGTGGCTTCCTACTGCCCGATGCCGAAACCACCACCTTCGCACTACACATCTTCGAGGCTCCGTTGCCGGAAGACAAAGGCTTCAGTGCCACGTTCAGCGAGTACCGCCGGCCCGCCCCTTCCATGGCCCCCACGGAGGCAAAGGCGTCCTGCTTGTATCCAAACACACAGCGCATCATTCGAGACGCAATGGCCCGAGGTTTTGAGAACGCGGTAGTACTGGACTCGGATGGCAACGTGGCGGAGTTCGCCGTCGCCAACCTGTGGATCGTGCGCGACGGCGTGGCCCTCACGCCAACGCCCAATGGCAGCTTCCTGAACGGCATCACACGCCAGCGCGTCATGGCGTTGCTGCGCGATGACGGCATCACCGTGCGCGAGACACAACTGACCCCGTCGGACGTCATGGAGGCCGACGAGGTGTTCAGCACGGGCAACCACGGCAAGGTGCTTCACTGCAATCGCGTTGAAGACCGCAGCCTGCCTTATGGACCGATCGCCCAGCGTGCGCGCGAACTCTACATGGCCTATGCACACACCTGCTGATCACGAGAGCACTCTACATTCAACTCGACTATAGAAGGAGCCCAATTGTGCCTGCCTATCTGATCGCACGTGTCAAGGTCGACGACCCCGAAATCTATTCCGGCTATACGGCATTGAGCCCCGCCGTCATCGAAGCCCATGGCGGGCGCTTTCTTTCACGGGGCCAGGCGCCGATCACGTTGGAGGGCCCGGAGGAGCAACGCCGAATGGTCCTCGTGGAATTCCCGGACATGGATCATGCACGTGCATTCTACGAGTCACCCGAGTATCAAACCGCCAAGGCGATTCGCTTACCGGTGTCGCAAGCCGAGTTCGTGGTGGTGCCGGGCATTGCGCTGTAATCCTTAATAATGGAGCATTGAAATGGATCTTGGAATCGTCGGCCGTCGGGCAGTGGTGTGCGGCGCATCAACGGGATTGGGATTTGCCTGCGCCAGGGCGCTGGCAGCCGAGGGGGCGCACGTGACCCTTGTGTCGAGAAGCGAAGAGAATTTGCGGCGTGCCGCCGAGCAGTTGTCGCCGCACGCGACATCGGGTGTGGAGTGGCTGGTGGCGGATCTGTCGAAACCTGCCGGACGCACGGCGTTGCTGGACGCGTGCCAGAGCACGGATATCCTGGTGACAAATGCCGGCGGGCCACCGGCCGTGCCGTACATGGAGCTGGACGCTGCCAAATGGCACGAGGCGCTGGAGCTGAATTTTCTTTCTGCCGTTGACCTGATCCAAGGTGTGTTGCCAGGGATGATCGAACGCCGCTTTGGCCGCATCGTGAACATTACCTCGGTAACGGTGCGCACGCCTCTAGAAAAGATGGAGCTGTCCACTTCGCCGCGAATGGCCCTCACGGGCTATGTTGCCGGCGTGTCAAGGCAGGTGGCGCCGTTCAACGTGACGATCAACAATCTGCTTCCCGGCACGATCCTGACCGACCGCCTTCGCGAGCTGCGCGCCGTGGCCGACGCCATGATCGAAAGCGTGCCCGCGGGCCGAGCCGGAACGCCTCAGGAATTTGCCGCGGCGTGTGCCTTCCTGTGCAGCGAGGCTGCGGGATACATCGTTGGACAGAACCTCTGCGTAGATGGAGGCTTGGTGAGAAGCACCGTGTAGCGCATCTCTATCGGGCTTCGTGCCAACTGGAAGTGGCGCAATGTCCAGTGCAGTGAGTATATTGGGACCGCGCCGCCGGACCTTGACGGAGGTGGCACCACCCCCCCTCACAGGCACCGCGCCGTCGAGCAACGAGGGGCGCCAGGGAACTCACGATACGTACCAGTGCCTATAAGCCGTCCCGCCAGCGGCGGGACGGCCTGCTGCAAAAAGCGCCTGGTCGGAATGTATTCCCTCACACCGCAATGACTATCTGACAGCGTTGGAATCAGCGCGCCAAACGCCATCTGCATCGCGTGACCCTGTGCGGTGTCAGTCAATGGCGAGCTTCGTGGCACAGTGCTCAGTGACCGAAATAGGTTGAATGCTCGGCCGTGCTAGTGACGGCGCCGCGACCTGACGATGTCCCGTAATCGCTGTTGCTGTTGTTGCCGAGTTTCTGCCGTTCGGTCGCACCGCCGCTGTTGTCTCGAATTCGGTTCAATGCCGCCTGCAAATTGTCCGGGTAATGCGGGTCATTGGGACGGCTTGGCGAATAGCCAGCCCTCTGAAGCGCTGCCAACTCCGCACGGACTTGCGCGCGAGTTACGGTGCTTTCGCTAGCGAAAGCCGGGGTAGCAACATAGGCGGATAGCGCCACAAGCATGGCTACGATCGAGTGGGATTTCATGTTCACCTCAACAAATGGAAAGAGAGAATGCGAAACGGGCTTGGGGCGCATCGGCGCCGCGTCTCCGCCTCGCGAACTCAGGATCACCGCCGATGAGAAGAAAAGCTATTGCAGACGACCCCTCGGGGTCGGAGCCAGCTTCCCGGGTTACTCGGCGGCTGCGTTCGAGCTGAAGTGAATTTTTCGCTGATTTGCTATCCGCGACAAACGAGATAAAGTGTCTTCATTTGAAATAAAATCTTTCTCGCCTCTGCGCCGGCGCCTCGCGTCCATACCAACGTTGCCCGAGTGGCAGGCGGGGCCATCAACTTCCGTAGCGAGGGGAACCCAACGTCATCTCCGCGGCGAATGCGGCACGTCGATGTTCAGCGCAGTCCCGGCGCACGGATGCGAGTTGTTGCCGACTAAGGAAATTAACGGACGTATTGAATGAGGCGCTGCGGTCGCCAGACGCGCGACTGCTGACGCGTTGTTGGGGAGCGTCGCTATTCCGCGTCGCAGCTCCCTGCCGAGGACGCCAGGTCTCTGGCGGTCCCACCTCCTGCGAAATGAAGGGTCTAAGGTAAGCGGTCCTTCTTCAACGTCGGGCCGTGGTCGCCAGGAGTGACGAGCATAGGCGCCCACCTATTCGAGGTGGGCACGTATGCCTGACAAAGACTCAGAGTGGAGAGTGGTGCGACAGAGCACCTATGGCCGGCGTCACTACGACGAGAAAGGAAGCGTGTAATGGTCGACGCGGCACTGCAGCCCGGCGTTTCCGGCGCCTGTGTGGCGCAACGAGCACCGGCACGAGCACGTCAGCGCCGAACACGTCACCCCAATCGCCGAAGCTGCGACCGCGCGTAAGCCATTGCGAGGTTGAATCGGCACTTCATCGAGGTACTCAGCCGTAAGCCGCAGGCGGTCAACGTACTGTATGTCGCAAGGAGCTATTTCCGCGCGCCCCCCACGACCGCACGAGAGAAGGTCAAGTCGTGCCCGACTCAGCGCAACGTAGCAAGACCATGGCCGGGTGTTGGAGCTAGCGGCGCTTGATGTGACCGAGACGCTATTCGGACGCCAATGCCAATCTGACTGCAGCCTCGGCATGAGCAATGGTCGTATCGATAATCGGGACGGGGCTATCCTCGGGTTTGACAAGCATGCCGAACTCCGTACATCCCAGAACGATCACTTCCGCGCCACGGGATACCAGGTCGGCGATCGCTCTCCTGAACTTCTCGCGCGTTTCGGGCAGGAAGATGCCCTTGGCGAGTTCTTCGTACAAGGCGTTGTGTACGTTCTCCTGGTGCTCGCCCTCCGCAATGACAACGTCGAGGCCGTAGCGATCCTTGAGCCGGCTAACGAAGTAGGTTCCGGTCATCGTGTAGCGGCTACCAAGCAAACCGACGGTTTTGTAGCCTCTCTCCAGCACGCTGCTCGCTGTTGGATCGACTATGTGGATGAACGGCAGATCGACATTCGCCTCGATCCGCTCAGCTGCCGTATGTACGGTATTACAGGCCAGAAGGAAGAAATCGGCGCCCGCAGCCTTCAGCTTGTTACCCTCTGCAGCAAGCAAGTCGCCCACGATATCCCAGCGCCCTTCCCGTTGTCGACGTTCGATCTCCTCGAAGTCAGTCTGTGCAAGGACCAGTTTCGCGCAGTGCAGACCGTCGCCACCCATCTGTTGAGCGACAAGGCTATTAATTGTCTGATAGTAAATAATCGAACTCGGCCATGCGATTCCGCCGACAATACCAATCGTTTTCAAATCAAATCTCCGAATTCAAATGGAATCTGGGTGTCTCCGTCACGATGCTGGAATGCATCCACCTCGACAGCTAGATGGGCATCGTACCGTCGCACCCGACAAATACATACATCCAATTGTTTCGAATATTTGTTGCGAAACATGCATATATGCTGCCGAGCCTATCCCCACGACTCTTGAAGCTGGCCAAGAAATCCACGCGCACTCGGCGTTAGCGCTCGGTCCTTCAACAGGACGATTCCCAGTGTCCGATTGACGACAGGTTTCGTTAGCGGTCTTGAAACAAGACCGGCGCTAAGTGCGCTCGGTACCGCTCCTCCCGGCAGGATCGCCAATCCAACCCCGGCCTGGACGCATTGCATAACGGTCGCGAACTGACTGACTGTAACGGCGTGTTGAAGCACCAAGCCGCCCGCAAGCGCTAGACCCTCAAGATGTCGCCTCGTCTGCGACTCCTTGGGCATCGACACCATCGGAAAGTGTGATGCTTCCTCGAGCGATATACCGGACTTCTTCGACAGCGGATGCCCGTCCGGCATTACGACATGGAACGCTTCAATGGCTAATTTGATAGTCGACAACTCGTTAGGCACATCATCAATGTAGGTGATGCCAAAGTCGGCTACACCACCGCGAACGTCTTCCACGATTTTTCCGTAGACACCTTCGCGAATCTGGATTTCCACACGCGGTTTCGACTTGCTGTAGCGGGCTATGATGCCGGGCAGCTGGATACATGCGACAGACATCACCGTGGAAACAATGACTTGACCTCGCAGTTCATCCGTAATCTCGCGCATGCTGTCAACCGAGATGCGCAGATCCGCGAGAATACGGTTGGCCAGCGCAACGAATTCTTCACCGGCCGCGGTGATTTCCAGTCG
>Ga0157369_10008377_pt1 | contig 11857 bp, 8 predicted proteins | sample C25metaG_FD_113461 | JGI IMG/M metagenome (GOLD analysis project Ga0157369, IMG submission 113461) | Corn rhizosphere microbial communities from Kellogg Biological Station, Michigan, USA - C2-5 metaG | ecosystem: Host-associated > Plants > Roots > Rhizosphere > Soil | place: USA: Michigan... | reverse complement strand
GGCGTCGTGGTGATGCCCGCCTTGGCGAACAGGTCCTTGCTGTAGTAGATCCCCTCGGGCTGGGTGTCGGTGGGCATCGCGTAGACCTTGCCGTTGGCGCTGACGCTGGCGAGCGCGGCCGCGCTGACATTGCTCGTGTCCGCGGCAGTGAGGGTCAGCGGCTGGAGCTGGTTCGCGTTGACCATGGCCAGCATCTTGCCGCCACCGCGCTGCATGAAGATGTCCGGCGTGGAGCTCGAGTTCAGCGCGGTCTGCAGCTTGCCGTCGTAGTCCTCGTTCTGGATTGTCTGCATCTTGATCGTCACGCCCGGGTGGGCCGCGTCGAAGGACTTGACGGCGTTCTGGAAGTACGTAAGACCGGGACCGGGGGTGACGTTCGTCCAGAACGACAGCGTGACCTTGCCGTTAGCGGATGAGCCGCCGTCGGTGCTGCCTCCGGCACAGGCGGAGGCAGCAAGGGCGACGCCTAGGCCGAGCGCCGCGATCGCCGCAGCGCGGGTTTTCCTCATCATTGCGGAAACTCCTTGAGTGATACTTGCGCAAAATCCTGTAACGGATCGCCGGAAGCCGGATCGAGCCTTGCGCCAGCGAATCGCACGTTCCCTGCCACAACCTCCACCCTGAAGGATGTTCCCGGCAAGTGGCCACTAGGGTGACATAAGATCCAAGCCGCTCACAAGGCCAACCGGAAACGAAAGTTTGCGCAACTCTCTCGGTGCACTAGTCTCATGCCATGACGATTGGATCGCCTGGCCGACCGCGCCCCACGCTTTCGGCGGTGGCCGCCGTCGCCGGCACAAGCGTTCCGACCGTCTCGAAGGTGCTGCGGGGCGGCACGGATGTCTCGCCCGAGATGCGCCTGAAGGTCATGGACGCCGTGCGGACTGTGGGGTACACGCGCCGGGGCAGGACCGCAGGCGCGCGGTTCCGTGACGAAGCCGACGCGCCGACAACGATCGAGCTCGTTGTGCACCATGCCGAAAGCACGTGGATGAACAGGGTGGTGGCCGGGGCCGAGTACGAGGCTGCGGCGGCCGGGCTGGATGTCATCATCACCCTCGCCCGCGAAAACCACGACTGGGCATCGCGGGTGCTCCGAAGACGCTCCGCGGGAGCCGTCGTCGTCCTCGTCGACCCCTCCTCCAGCCAGTTCAGGGCTCTGTCGGCCGCGGGCATCCCCGTGGTCCTGATCGACCCCATGAGCGGGTCCCCGTCCGGTGCTGTCAGCATCGGCGCGGCTAACTGGGACGGCGGCCGCCTGGCCGCCGAGCATCTTCTGTCGCTCGGTCACACGAGGATGGGCATCGTCGACGGCGGGCACGGCTACCTGTACAGCAGGGCCCGTGTCGATGGTTTCTGTGCCGCGGCCGAGGCCGCGGCTCCCGGCGAAGCCGTGATCGCGGTCGCGCACGGCAACTGGGACCCTGGTCAGGCTGAGGCCGCGACACATTCGCTGTTCGATCGAGACCCCGCTATCACCGCCGTGTTCGCATGCTCGGACACGATGGCGCTCGGCGTCTACGACGCCCTGGCGGCCCGCGGCCTGCGAGTTCCCGTGGACGTGAGCGTGACCGGATTCGACGATATGCCAGAGGCTCAGTGGGTCAGGCCGTCTCTGACCACTGTCCGGCAGCCAACCGCGGAAATGGGTGCCATGGCTGTGAGGCGACTGCTCGAGATCGCGCGCGCGGATGGGAGTGAACCCAGGTCTCGCTCGCACCTTGAACTTTCCACCGATTTGGTCATCCGGGCATCAACGTCGCAGGCAGCGAAATAGCGCATTCTGGACAACGGCGCAGGACGCGCTGGCGCTCCTCGGTACTGGCGAAGCGGGCATTGCCGCGGGGCCGGGCCGCGGCCGGGATGGGGCGCCAAGGCCGGCCCGTCGACTGTGTGCGGATCTGTGAGCATCTCAAGCTCTATCGCCAGGAATGCCCTAACTTCCATAGAAGTCAAGTACCTTGACATTCATCGGGAGGTAATCCTACGATCGCCGCAAACCTCCCTGCTCAACGAAGACGAGGGCAACCGAGATGCCGAGTCGATACCCGTTCACCGTGCCTGCCCGCGCGAGATGCCTCGGCAGGCGTCCCTCACTCCTGGCCATCGCGGCAATCGCCGCCGGGACCCTCACCGCTTGCGGAGGCGTGTCCAACGGAGGCGGCACAGCGACAAGCACCACGACCGGAGCCGCGGGCGGAACCGCAGGTGCCACGTCCGGTGCGACCACGGGCCAGGCCGGTGCTGCCCCCACCGCGATCGTCGGCAACACGCTGACCCTGCAGTTCAACGAGCCGGTCAGCGCCAACCCCGCGCTTGGCGGGACGGCGGAGTCCGACGTGGTGTTCGGCGCGCTCGACTACGACTCCCTGATCTACCAGCTCGGCAACGGCCAGTACGTCGGCGACCTGGCGACCAGCTGGAGCTACGCGCCTGGCAGCAAGAACGAGGTGTTCGACCTCACCCTGCGGCAGAACGTCCACTTCAGCGACGGGTCCCTGCTGACGCCTGCCAGCGTGGTGAACTCACTTGAGTACTTCAAGAAGGCCGACGGCCCGCAGGCCGGCTACCTGGCGGCGCTCACGTCGGCCAAGGCGACAGGGACGGACACGGTTCAGCTGACGTTCGCCACCCCCGAGCCGAACCTTCCCTTCCTGCTCTCTCAGTACCAGGACATCGGGCAGATCATCGGCCCGCAGGGGATCGCCAACCCGAAGACGCTCACCACCACGTCCGACGGGACCGGCCCCTACGTGCTCAGCGCCTCGCAGAGCGTGGCGAACAGCCAGTACGTGTTCACCCAGAACTCCCGTTACTGGAACCCGGCTGCGGTGCACTACAAGCAGGTCGTGGTCAAGGTGATCACGGACCCGCAGACCGCGCTCTCCGCGGCCGAGTCGGGCCAGGTGGACGCGCTGCTCAGCCTGCCCGCCACCGCGCAGCAGTCGGCAAAGAGCCAGCACCTCACCACCTTCGCCCAGCCCTTCTCCATCGCATCGCTGATCCTGATGGGCCGCAGCAACCCGAAGTCGCCGCTGAGCAACCTCAAGGTGCGCCAGGCGATCAACGACGCGGTCGACCGTGCCTCGCTCGCGCAGGGGCTGGGCGGCGGCAGCGCCGTGCCGACCGATGAGTTCGCGCTTCCCGGCAGCACCGGCTACGACCCTGCCGAGGCGAACAAGTACTCGTTCGACGTCGCGAAGGCCAAGAGCCTGCTCACTCAGGCCGGCTACGGCAGCGGCTTCAAGCTGAACGTGCTCGACACCCTGGCGCTTGACGCCAACGGGGACATCGGCGCCGCCATCAAGAGCGAACTCGCGAACGTGGGCATCGACGTGACCCTGACCGAGACGCCCTCGCCTGCCCAGTTCATCCCCGCGGCGCTTTCCAAGCAGTACGACGCGGTGATCTGGCCGCTGTCGCAGAACGGTGACGGCTTCCCGTATGCCGTCGAGTTCGCGATGGCTCCGTTCACCAACGCCTTCGGGACGACAAGTACCCAGCTGAACACCCTGATGGGCACGGCGGGGGCGCTGTCCGGCGCCGCCGCCGCGACGGCCTACCAGAAGGTGGGCGACTACCTCACCGACAACGCCTGGTTCGTGCCGCTGTTCTCGCTCAGCGCCACCCTCGCGGTCGCGCCCACCGTGACCAACGTGCAGGCACCGTCGCTGAAGAACACCACCATCGACCCCATCGCGCCGATCGCCTCGCTCAGCTGGTACCCCTCGAGCAAGTAAACGGAGCACGCTAGCCATGACCCGCTACCTGCTGCGCCGGCTCCTGCTGTCGGTTCCGCTGCTGTTCGCCGTATCGATCCTGACCTTCCTCATGGTCGCCATCGTCCCCGGCGACCCGGCGGTCAGGATCCTCGGCGCAGGCCACACGGCGGCCGAGTACCAGGCGCTGGACTCTAAGCTCGGTCTCACCGCGCCATTGCTTGTCCAGTACTGGCGCTGGATCGACGGCGTGCTGCACGGCACGCTCGGCACGTCGCTGTTCACCAACCAGACGGTGACCAGCGAGCTCGCGCAGCGGCTGCCGGCCACGGTGTGGCTGGTCATCGGGGCGACCCTGGTCACGGTAGTGGCCGGGACCGCCCTCGGCCTGGCGGGCGCGGTAGGGCGCGGTCCGCTCGGCCGGATCGTGGACGCGGCAAGCTGGGTCGCGTTCGCGGTGCCGAACTTCTGGCTCGGACTGATCCTCATCGAGCTCATCGCGCTGAAGGCGCACCTGCTGCCAAGCTCCGGGTTCATCCCGCTCGGACAAGACCCTGGTGCGTGGCTGCGGTCGCTGATCCTGCCGGTGATCACGCTCGCGGCAATAGGCGTCACCGGGATCGCCAAGCAGACCAGGGACGCCATGTCCGAAGTACTCGGTCGTGAGTTCATGACGGCACTGCGCATGGCGGGCCTGCCGCGCCGTTCCTTGCTGCTGCGGCACGCGCTGCGCAACGCAGCGATTCCCGTCGTCACCGCGGCTGGCCTGTTCGCCATCGCCATGCTCGGCGGCACCATCCTCGTAGAGCAAGTGTTCGTACTCCCCGGTATGGGCAGCCTGGTCGTCCAGGCCGCCTCCGACCACGACCTGCCGGTCATCGAAGGCGCGGTGCTGTATTTCACTGTGATCGTCATCGTCGTGAACCTGCTGATCGACCTGTCCTACGCCTGGCTTAACCCGAGGGTCAGGGTGACGGCATGACCGCGCTTCCACCTCCCGAGGCAGGACTCGCCCCGGCCACCGCGCAAGCGACCGCCCTGGCAAACCCCCAGGTAACCGCCCAGGCCCGCCCGCGGCCGCTGCTCCGCACGCTGCTGCGCGATCCCCTGGGCGCGATCTCACTCGCCGTGCTAACGCTCATTGTCGTGTGCTGCGCCCTCGCGCCGGTGATCGCCCCGTACCAGCGGGACGCTTCCGACTTCACCCACGAGTTGTCGGGCCCGACCGGCGCGCACTGGCTGGGTACCGACGAACTCGGCCGGGACATTCTCACCCGGCTGCTGTACGGCGGGCAAAGCACGCTGCTCGCCGCCGCCCTGGCCACCGCGATCGCGATCGCCATCGGCACCGCCCTCGGCGTCGCGGGCGGCTACCTGCGCGGCAGGACCGACCGCGTGCTGACCTTCTGGGGCGACCTGCTGCTCACGATTCCCCTTCTTGTGGTCCTGATCGTGGTGGTCTCGGTCTTCCCCGCCAGCCTGTACCCCGCGATGCTCCCGCTCGGGCTGCTGCTGTCCGCTGCGCCGATGCGGGTGATCCGCTCCGTCACGATGGCGATCAGGGAAGACCTCTATATAGAGGCCGCCAGGGTCAGCGGCCTGTCGCACTGGCAGATCATGCGCCGCCACGTGCTCCCGCGCATTTACGGCCCGATCGTGGTCCAGGCGACACTGGCCGCCTCCGTCGCCGTCATGCTCGCCTCCGGCCTCGCCTTCCTCGGCTTCGGCGTGCAGGTCCCTGCACCGAGCTGGGGCACGATGGTCGCCGAGGCGGCGAGCCAGTACCAGCAGCAGCCGTGGTTCCTCGTCCCAACCGGCGGGATCATCGCGCTCACCGTGCTCAGCCTTGGCCTGCTCGGCGACGCGCTGCGCGACGCGGTCACCGGCCAGTGGACCGGTCGCACCGCTCGCGTGCACTCCGCCCGCCGGCTCCCGCGCGCGGTCAGGCTGTCCGGCCGCGCAGAAATACAAGAATCATCCAGAACGGTTGCGGCTGACTCTGGTCCAGAAGCGATACTTGCGGTCCGTGACCTGCGGATTACCGTGCCAGGCCCGCGCGGTGCCGTCGTGCTTGTCTCCGGCATGAGCTTCGACCTGCTCCCCGGCCGCACGCTGGCGATCGCGGGGGAGTCCGGATGCGGCAAGTCGGTCACCGCACGCGCGCTGCTCGGCGTCGCCCCGCCCGGCGGGCGGGTCGACGGCAGCATCCGGCTGCGGAGCACCGCTGCAGGCAACAACGGGCGGCCAACCGAACCCGCCAGCGTTGAACTAGCCGGCGCCCGCGAGGCGCAGTGGCAGGCGGTCCGCGGCCGCAGGATCGCGTTCGTCGGCCAGGAACCAATGTCAGGTCTTGACCCCACGCAGACTGTCGGCGCTGCCCTGGGCGAGGTCGTCCGCGCCTACACCGGCTGCGGCAGGAGGCAGGCCAGAGAGCGGGCACTCGCCCTGCTGAGGCGGGTCAAGCTGGCCGACCCGGAACGAGTCGCGAAGCTCTACCCGCACCAGATCTCCGGCGGCATGGCACAGCGGGTCACCATCGCCAGGGCCCTGGCCGGCGATCCGGAGATCCTGGTCGCCGATGAGCCGACCACCGCGCTCGACGTGACGATTCAGGCCGACATCCTCGCCCTGCTCCGCTCACTGCAGCTGACAAGCGGGATCGCCGTCCTGCTGGTCACCCATGACTGGGGCGTGGTGGCCGGTCTCGCTGACGACGTCCTGGTGATGTACGCCGGACAGGCTGTCGAGCGCTCGGCGACGGAGAACGTTTTCGTTGCGCCGCGACATCCCTACACCGAGGCACTGCTGCGGTCAGACCCGCACGCCACCATACCGGGGAAGGCGCTGCCGGTCATCGCCGGGACCGTGCCACCGCCCGGGCGGTGGCCCGCGGGCTGCCGGTTCGCCGGCCGCTGCGGCTACGTGACCGCCGACTGCACGACGGCTGAGCCGGCGCTTGCCTTGTCAGAGCCGGGTCACGAGGCCCGGTGCATCCACGCGGACCAGCTGGCGGCGCGATGAGCGTTCCCGAGGTCCCGCCCGCAGTTCCGGAGGCGAGCACCGCAGTGCCGAGCGCATCGCACACTGAGTCCCTGCTTCAGGTCAGGGACCTGACCGTCAGCTACCAGCACGACGGCCGGGCGCACCATGCGCTAGACCAGGTGAGCCTCGACGTCCAGGCGAAGGAGACGGTGGGGGTCGTCGGTGAGTCCGGGGCGGGCAAGTCTACCCTGGGCCGCGCGGTCCTCGGCCTCGTCCCGGTCACCGCGGGCACCATCAAGTTCGGCGGCCAGGACATCACCAGGCTCGGCCGCCGCGACCGGGTCGCGCTCGCCGCCCGCCTCCAGGTGGTGTTCCAGGATCCGGACAGCTCATTGAACCCGGCCAGGACAGTCGGGTCCTCGCTAGCAGAGCCGCTTCTCGGACAGCGCAGGCCACGCGCCGAGGTGGCCGGGAAGGTCGCGGCGATGCTCGAGCGGGTGGGACTGCCCGCCGACGCGGCCGGCCGCTACCCGCGCCAGTTTTCCGGCGGGCAGAAGCAGCGGATCGTGATCGCCCGCGCGCTCATCGTCTCTCCGCAGCTCGTCGTGTGCGACGAGGCGTTGTCTGCCCTCGACCTGTCCGTGCAGGCCCAGATCATCAACCTGCTGCTTGAACTGCGGCGAGACCTTGGCCTGGCCTACCTGTTCATCGGGCACGACCTGGCCGTCATCAGGCACCTCGCCGACCGGGTGGTGGTGCTCCGCAACGGGAAGGTCGTGGAGCAGGGCATCGCCGCGCAGGTCTGCGAGCAGCCCGCCGACCCGTACACCAAGGCGCTGATGGCGGCGGCGCCGGTGCCGGAGCCCAGGCAGGAGCGGGCCCGGCTGACCGCCCGGGTCGCGGAACTGGAGGCAAGCTCGTGACTGTCGCCGCGAACACCGGCCAGGCCAGCCACGACTTCGACCCCGACGACCCGGTCGGCCTCGCCGACCCCGAGGGCCTGTACGGACGCCTGCGCGAACGGTGCCCGGTCGCGCACAGCACCAACTACGGCGGCTTCTGGGCCGTCACCAGGTACAGGGACGTGCAGCAAGTGATGCGCGACCCGGCCACCTTCTCCAGCGCCAACGGCATCGTCATCCCGCGCAACCCGGCCTCCGGCAGGCGACCGCCGCTGCACTACGACCCGCCCGAGCACACCGCCTACCGCAAGGTCATCAGCCCGGTCTTCCGGCGGGAGCGACTTGGCTGGCTCGCGCCTGCGGTGAGCGCGCTCGCCGACAGCCTCGTTTCCGCGCTGCCCGCACAGGCGGAGCTGTACGCGGACTTCTGCTCCCCGTACGCCTCCCGGGTGGTCTGCCTGCTGCTCAACATCCCCGACGACCTGACCGAAGAGTTCGGCGTCCACATGGACGCGTTCGAGGACGCGCAGCGCCGCCGCGACCTGCCCGTCATCGAGACGGAGAACCAGCACTTGTACGGGCTGTGCCGGGAGGCCGCCCGCCGCAGGGCCGCGCAGCCGCTTGACCCGGCCGACGACATGCTCAGCGCGCTCCTCGCCGCCCAGGTCGACGGAGAGCCGGTCACGGCCGAGATCGCGGCGGGCAGCCTGCGGCAGATCGTCGTGGCCGGCCACGGTGCCCCGGCGCTGACGCTGGCAAGCGCCGCATTGCACCTGGCGCGCGACGCAGCGCTGCAGGCAGCCCTGCGCGCCGACCCCGGCCTTGTTCCGCCCTTCGTCGAGGAGATGCTGCGGTTGCACACACCCAACGTGGGATTCGCGCGGACGACGACACGGCCGACCCGGATCGGCGACCGGGACATCCCGGCCGGCGCGCCGGTCGCGGTGGTGCTCCCCGCCGCCAACCAGGATCCCGAGATCTTCGGCCGGCCGGGCGAGCTCGACCTGGCCCGCAGGGACCGGCACCTGGCGTTCGGTGACGGCCCGCACGTCTGCCCGGGCGCAGTGCCCGCCAGGAACCTGCTCGCTGCCGGGGTGCTTGCCCTGCTGGGCCGTGCCCCGCTCGCGCTCGGCGGCGACGTTACGTTCAGCCCATGGCCCACGGCTGGCCCGACCCGGCTGCCGCTCACGCTCGGGCACGCCGGCAAGCCGACGGGGGACTGCGCATGACCGGCTACCCGGGCGCAGGCCCGGTCGGCTTCGACCCGCTGGTCAGCGACACAGCCCGCGACCCGCACGCCCTCTACAAGGACATGCGCGCCCGGTGCCCGGTGCTGCACAGCGACCGCTATAACGGCTTCTGGGCCATCACCAGGTACGCCGACGTCCGGCGCGTGCTCACCGAGTCCGACACGTTCATCACCTCGGTGCAGAACATCGTGCCCAAGATCGCCTTTACCGGACGCCGCCCGCCGCTGCATCTGGACCCGCCGGAGCACACCGTCTACCGGACCATACTGAACCCGCTGATGAGCGCTGCCCGGGTCGCGGCCGTCGAGCCGGTCGTCCGCGAGTACGCCGCGACCTGCCTGCGGCCGATGCTCGAGCGCGGGCACGGCGACTTCGGCACCGAGTTCGCCGGCAACTTCCCCGTCATGTCGTTCGCCCGCTTCCTCAACGTCGACAACGACACGATGGCCCGGGTTCAGACGCACTTCCTCGACTTCAACAAGGCCATCAAGGACGACGAGCCCGACGGCATGCGCGCGGCCAGCCTGGCCCTGTACGACCTGACCAGGGAGCTGATCGCCGACCGCGACGCTCATCCGCTCGACCCCCGCGTCGACCCGGCGACCGCCCTGCTGCAAGCCCGCCCCGGCGGCGAGCCGCTGCCAAGGGAACTGGTCGTCGGCACCCTGCGCCAGGTGCTGCTCGTCGGCATTGTCGCCCCCCGCTTCGTGCTCGGCAGCTTCGCCGTTCACCTGGCGGGCGACCCGGACCTGCAGGACCGGCTGCGCGCCGAGCCGTCCCTCATCCCGGACGCGGTGGAGGAACTGCTGCGGCTGTACTCCCCGTACCGGGGATTCGCCCGCACGCCGAACAAGGACGTGGAGATCGGCGGCTGCCCGATCCGCAAGGACGAACCGATCGCCATGGTGTTCACCTCAGCGAACCGCGACGAGGACGTCTTCCCTGACCCGGACGTCTTCAAGCTCGGCCGGCCGGGCAGGCACATCGCCTTCGGGCTTGGCCCGCACCATTGCCCCGGCGCTAACTGGGCGCGCATGGAGCTCCGCGTCGCCCTGGAGGAACTCCTGGCGGCCACCGCGAGCTTCGAGCTCGCCGGGCCGGTCGAGATGACCCGCTGGCCGGAGTTCGGTCCGGAATCCGTCCCGCTGCGCCTGCACGCACGAGAAACACGGCACGGAAGGGAACGCCGATGACCGGCTTCGACGATCTCCTGGCCACCCTCACCGTCAAGGGGCCACTCACGGTCACCGGCGACAGCGTCCCGCTCGGCACCGCCTGGCTGCCCGGGCACCGCCGGGGTGTCGACCCGGCCGCGCACGGCTACGTGGAAGCGGAGTACCTGGTTTCCGGCCAGGCCGACGACTGGACCTGGGACGACAACCTGCGTCCCGTTTCGGTCGGCCCGCTGCCGTTCACCACCCGGATCCTGGTCCGCTGCCCGGCGGACCCCGCCGCGTTCAGCGGCGCCGTGTACCTGGAGCCGAACCACGCCGACTACGACAGGTCACTTACCTGGTCCGCGACCGCTCCCTGGCTGGTCCGCTCCGGACACGCGCACGTGGGCGTCACCCAGGAACTGGCGACGCTGCCGGATCTGGCTCGCTGGGACTCCGGCCGCTACGGCGCCCTGTCGATTCCGCGGTCCGGCCAGCGCTGGGACATCGTTGGCCTGGCGGCCGCCCTGGTCAAGAGCGACGCCGGCGTGCTCGCCGCAAAAGCTGCCAGCCGGGTGATCATGTCCGGCTGGTCACAGACGGGCACGTTCTGCCGCACCTTCCTCGGCGAGGGCTTCCACGCGCGCAGCCGGGCAGGCGCCGGGCCAGCCGTCGACGGCTACGTCATCTGCATCTCCTCCGGCGGGGCGGCCCGGCCCGGCTACGGCGTGCTCCGCCCGCCGGCCGCGCTGCCACTCGACGACCCGCGCCGCACCGTCGGCGGGCACGGCGTGCCGGTCGTTGAACTGCTTAGCGAGGGCGAGTCGGAAACCCACCAGGCGGTGCTCCGTCCCGACTCCGACGAGCCAGGCGACCGCTACCGCCTCTACCAGGTGGCTGGGACCGGGCACGTCACCGGGCGGCACGAGCTGGCGACCAACCGGCTGCAGATGGCCGATCGGGGCTGGCCGGTCAACCCGTCGGAGGTCCGCGAACGGCTGTCCGACGGCCGGATGGACCTGGCGGCCCGCGCGGTGTTCGCCGCCACGGACCGTTGGATAGCCGACGGCACCGCCGCGCCGCGAATGCCGTCCCGGTTCGGCTACGACGACCCGGCTGGCCCCGCCACCCGTGGCATCGTGCCAGAATCCCTGCCCGTAGCCCGCGACGCCGACGGCAACGTCACCGGCGGCATTCGCACCCCCTGGGTCGAGGTTCCGCTTGGCGGCCACTTCCCGCACAGCACACCAGTTCCCGGCCGATGCGAGCCAGCCCCGCACGCCCCCTACGCCGACCCGGCCATGCTCGCCGACCTGTGGGCGCACCTGGCGCCGTTTACCGCGGCGGACCTCGCCCGCCGCTACGGCGGCAAGGACGAGTACCTGACCCGCCTCGATGGCGCCGCGCGCGCGGCTGTCGATGGCGGCTGGCTGCTCGCCGCAGACCTGCCGGAATACCTCGAAGGTGCCAGTGCGGCAGCGGCGGAGGTCTGGTGAGCGGTGACCGCGCCTGGGCTGCCGCGCTGCGGTCCGCCTGCGAGCACCCCGAGGCGGCGGCCGCGGCCTGGCGGGCTGGCGGCGGGCAGGTCGTCGGCCTGCTCGGCTGGTCCGCGCCGCGCGAGCTCGTGACCGCCGCGGGCATGTTGCCGGTCCGGCTGTCCGCTGAGCGCCTGGCCGCGCTCGGCCCGGACCGGGGGAGCGGGCCGGAATGGCCGGACGCCGTCGCCGAGTTCGGCAGCGAGCTGACTCCCGTCACCGCCCGGCTCGCGGCGGCGCTGGTGTCCGGTGCGCTCGACTGGCTTGACTTCCTCGTGATCGGCCGCGATCGCGAGGACTACACCAGGCTGTTCT
>Ga0157369_10008376_pt1 | contig 11858 bp, 10 predicted proteins | sample C25metaG_FD_113461 | JGI IMG/M metagenome (GOLD analysis project Ga0157369, IMG submission 113461) | Corn rhizosphere microbial communities from Kellogg Biological Station, Michigan, USA - C2-5 metaG | ecosystem: Host-associated > Plants > Roots > Rhizosphere > Soil | place: USA: Michigan... | reverse complement strand
TCGCCGAACAGGATCGCAGTGGAGTGCGAACCCATCTTCAGGTCGTCTTCGCGGTCGACCATGGCGTACCACGTGTCGTAGGCGGTGGACCACAGGATGTTGCCGGCATACAGCAGCCAGCCCAGCATCGGCACCTCGCCCTGCACGGCGGCGAAGGCCATGGGAATGCCCCAGCCGAAGGACATGCCCAGGTAGACCTGCGGCAGATGGGTGTAGCGCTTCAGGTAGGGATAGCTGGCCGCCAGGAACACGCCGATGAAGCTCAGGGCGATGGTCAGGCCGTTCAGGGTCAGCACCAGGCCGAAGGCCACCAGCATCAGCACCGCGAACAGCACCAGCGCCGCCCGGCCGCTGATCGCACCGGTCGCCAGCGGTCGCGCCTTGGTGCGCTCCACGTGCGGGTCGAGCCAGCGGTCGGCGTAGTCGTTGATGACGCAACCGGCCGAGCGGGTCAGCCAGACGCCAGCGGTGAACACGAACAGGGTCCACAGCGGCGGCAGGCCGCCAGCGGCCAGCCACAACGCCCACCAGGTGGGCCACAGCAACAGCAGCGTGCCGATCGGACGATCGGCGCGCATCAGGGACCAGTAATGCCGCCAACGCGGCGTCGGCGCCGGATGCGGCGCGGAAAGGGGGGTATCAGCCATCGGGATAGGATACTCCTGCACTCCCTTGGTGGCAGCGCGGGCCCGGAAAAGACGGGGCCCGATGCGCCTGCGCGCACCGGGCCCGGTGTCCTGCCCTGCGAAAAGATCAGGCCTTTTCGTCGGACTTGTACTCGTAGTAACCGTAACTGTAGTAACCGGTGGCACGCTTTTCGACTGCGTTGAAGATCGCACCCTTGATCTGCACGCCGTTCTGCTCGAAACGCTGCAGCGTCAGCTCGATTTCCTTGGCCTGGTTCACGCCGAAACGGGTGACGAGGAGGCTCGAGCCGGCATGCGTGGCGACCAGTGCCGGGTCGGTCACGGCCAGGATCGGCGGCGTATCGACGATCACCAGGTCGTACTTGCCGGACATGTCCTGCAGCAGCTGCGCAAAACGCGGGTGCATCAGCAGTTCGGCCGGGTTCGGCGGAATGTCACCGCGCACCATGTAGTGCATGTTGTCCAGGCCAGACACGGGGTGGATCACATCGTCGACGCTGAGCTTGCCGCCCAACACGTCCGACAGGCCCTTCTGGTGCGACACACCCAGGATCTTGTGCAGGGTGCCCTTGCGCATATCGGCGTCGATGACCAGCACGCGCTGGCCGGCCTGGGCGATCACTGCCGCCAGATTGGTGGACACGAAGGTCTTGCCCACGCCCGGGCGCGGGCCCGAGATGGCCAGGATGTTGTTCTTCGCTTCCAGCATGGCGAAGTGCAGGCTGGTACGCAGGCTGCGCAGCGCTTCCACCGTAGGGTCTGCCGGCGCGGATACCGCCAACAGATGCTGGCGTCCATCGGCCACCACGCGCGTGCCGTGCTTGCCCTTGCGCAGCTTGGGCAGGGTGTTGGACACGCTGAGCGGGATAGCGGCGTAGACCGGCAGGCCCAGCGCTTCGATGTCAGCGGGGTCTTCGATGCCCGGGTTCAGCATGCGCTGCAGGAAGACGAAGGCGACCGAGAGGAACGCACCGAGGAGCGTGGCGATGGCGACGATAAGCGCCTTGCGGGGAGCAACCGGATTGGCGATATCGACGATGGCGGGGTCAACGATTCGGACGTTGCCCACGGCACCTGCCCGCGCCACGTCCAGCTGCTGTGCCTGGTTCAGCAGCGCCGTGTAGAGCTCGTTGCTGACCTGCAGGTCACGCGTCAGGCGCAACAGTTCCTGCTGGGTTTCCGGCAGGTCACCGACCTGCTTCTGGAAGCCGCCCTTGCGGGCTTCCAGGTCACCGATCTGGCGCAGCAGTGCGCGATAGGCCGGATGCTCACGCGTGAAGCTGCGATCCATCTCAGCCTGCTTCAGGCGCAGCTGCTGGATGCTGGCCTCGACGGCCACTTCCTGTTCCAGCAGCCCCTTGGTCTGCATGGTGATGTCGACTGACTTGGAGCGGGACTGATAGGCGCTCATGGCAGCCTGCGCCTGCTCCACCTGGCGACGGATGGTCGGCAGCTGGTCCTTCACGAACTGTAGCTGGGAAGCGGCTTCGGCCGAGCTTCGATCAACGTTCTGGCGGACGTAGGCATCGGCTACGTGCTGGACCAAGGCCTCAGCACGTAGCGGATCGGTATCCTGGTAGGTCAACAGCAGAATGCCGGAATCCTTACCCTGCTCGGAAGCCTGCAATTCCGTCTGCAGCAGGGCTACCACGTCCAATCGACGCAGCCGCGTCACCTTGAACTGCATACCCGGGTTGGCGCGTAGCGAATCCACTTCCAGAGTTACGCCTCTGCCCTTGGCCTGGGAACCGACCTGACCGCGCAGCAACTCATCGCCCTCTTCATCGAACAGGACGAAATCCTTGCCGGTATCGCCAACCTTCAGCACAAGGGTCGTGTCGATCAGAGCAGCAGGAACGTCCAGTCGCTGGATATCCAAGGACTCGCCACCCCAACCGTAGCGGGCCATGCCCAGCTTGGGTGCGGCAACCTCGCCTTCATTTTCGGGCTTGAAACGTCGCTCGATGAAATTTCCTAGCAGCGGGAATCGCTTCGGCTCAATCTGGACTTCCAGGTTGAGCTGATCGACGGCCGTGCCGATTACCGTGCGGGAGGTCAGCAAGGCCACCTCAGTGGTCGAAGCCGTGCTGCCGCTTCCACCCAACGATGCAAGGTCCGCAAGGCCCGGAATGCTGGGCATCTTCGACTCGACCTGAACCAGCGCCTGTGCCTGATAGATCGGTGCAGCAAGGATCGCGTACATGACACCAACAACAATGAAGACCGCGACCGATCCTGCTATCAACCATTTGCGGTCCAGCAGTGCACCCAGCAGATCTCGCAGGTCGATCTCATCTTCCTTGACAACTCGGGATTCCGATTGCTTCGTCATCGCTTCCACTTCAGTTCAAGAGCAGCGGCATGGGCGCCGTCTGCCTGTTGGGTACTCCAGCCATCGAAGGCTTCGGCTCATACCAGGGGCAACGGTGAGCGACGGGCTTCCACAGCCTGCACACGCCATTGATCGACCATTCGCACGCTTCCCAGAGCCCAGGCGTTCCAGAGCCCAGGCGCTCCCCTGCCTAGTCGGCCAGTCTACCTCATCAGGCTGCGACGGCGAACCGCAAGACCCTCAAAAGTGGGCCACCTGCGTCGTAACTGGACGTGCTGGCCCAAGCACGCAGCACGCAGGAACCCTTGCCCGCTGCAGTTTCAATGCCACGGCCTATCGATTGGCCTGGCGAAAGCATGAGCAACCACAGGCGACAACCTAGTGGTTCGCTCCCGATCCGCCGGAGGGAAGCGGCCACGCAAGGCAAGCCCGCCGGACGTGCGACGTGTAGTAGGATTCGCGCCTCCTGCAGTTCTCGCCTCCAGCAGAAGGCATCCCGTTGCCTCCGGTCGCCACAGCGGAACAAACTGAATTCTGAATGAGCACAGTGAAAGCACCCGCGATGAGGTGTCCTTCAACACTCGGCTCGCCCCGCCCCATTTTCACCAAGAATTGATCCAAAAGGAATTGAAATGAAAATCGCCGTGGTTGGTACGGGCTACGTTGGACTCTCCAACGCAGTGCTGTTGGCACAGAATCATGAAGTTGTCGCGGTCGACATCAATGCTGATCGCGTGGCACTGATCAACGGCGGAAGGAGCCCCATCGAAGACCGTGAGATCGGAAGCTACCTCGCCACGGGTAAGCTCAACCTCACCGCGACGGTCGATACTCGGCAGGCGTACGAGGGTGCCGAATTCGTAATCATTGCAACTCCAACCGATTATGACACCGAGACCAACTATTTCGATACCAGTTCGGTCGAATCGGTGATCGCAGACGTCATGGACGTGAACTCCAACGCGGTGATGGTTGTCAAGTCAACAATTCCCGTGGGCTGCATCGACGCGCTGCGACTGAAGACCGGCAGCGACAAGATCATTTTCTCGCCAGAGTTCCTGCGCGAAGGAAAGGCACTGCATGACAACCTGTATCCCAGCCGCATCATCGTAGGCGAGCGTTCGGAGCGCGCCAGTGTCTTCGCCGAGCTCCTGAAGGAAGGCGCCATCCGCAAGGACATGCCGATCCTGTTCACGGATCCGACCGAGGCGGAGGCAATCAAGCTTTTCGCCAACACGTTCCTCGCAATGCGCGTCGCCTACTTCAACGAACTGGATACGTACGCAGCAAGCCACAACCTTGATACACGGCAGATCATCGAGGGTGTCGGCATGGATCCCAGGATCGGCAATCACTACAACAACCCCTCCTTCGGCTATGGCGGCTACTGCCTCCCCAAGGATACAAAACAGCTGCTCGCGAACTACAGCAATGTTCCGCAGAATCTCATCCACGCGATCGTGGAGGCAAACCGCACGCGCAAGGACTTCATCGCAGACGAAGTGATCAGGCGGAAGCCCAATGTGGTCGGCATCTACAGGCTGATCATGAAGGCGGGATCGGACAATTTCCGCGCGTCCGCGATACAGGGGGTAATGAAGAGAATCAAGGCAAAGGGCATTCGCGTCATTCTCCACGAACCCACAATCAAGGGCGGTGATTTCTTCAATTCCGCAGTCGTCAACGATCTTGCCGCATTCAAGAGCGAGTCTGACATCATCATTGCAAACCGCGTTGACCAGCAACTTGAAGATGTTCTGGAAAAGGTCTACACGCGTGACATTTTCAATAATGACTAAACAGAGAGAAGCCCTGAAGCCATGGCCAGCTCCGAGAAACTGAAGAAAATAACCTATGTCGCGAACCTGTTTCCCTCCAAGGAAAACCCATCATTCGGGACATTCGTCAAGAACTCCAGAGACGACCTTGCCAAGCGCGGCTGGCAAACCGAGACGATCGCGCTTCCTGAATATGGCAGCGGACTCAAGGGCTACGCCCTGTTCTATGCCAGCGCCTTCAAGAAGCTGCTGAATCAGGAACACCCGGTGTACGTACACTATGTAAGTCATTCCGCTCCACCTGTGGTTCTTGCGAAGCTGTTCAACTGGAAGCTCCCGATCATCCTTCATTACCACGGTAGCGACGGATTCCCGGAGTCGTCCGAAGGCACGGTACGCAGAGCTCTCAAGCGCCTGGTCTGCAACTCCGCCAATCTTTTGGCTACTGTTGTCATTGCGCCAAGCAACGGATTTCTCGCACGCCTCCGCTCCAGCTATTCACTGAAATCCAAACGCTCCTTCGTCAGCCCGTCGGGCGGCGTCGACACAAGTGTCTTCCACGACACGGCTTCGGAACTGCGTTCGATAGACCTGGTCTTTGCAGGTCGAATGATCCCAGGAAAGGGCGGAATGGAAGCGGCGCAGGTCTCGCTGCAGGTGCTGCGCGCCCTGGAGGACTCCACTGCGTTGTTCGTCGGAACGGGGCCGGAGCGAGAGCAGATGCAGGTGCTTCTCGCCGAGCACATTGCCTCGGGCCGCGTGCGGTTCCTCCCTGCCCTGCCGCAAGCAGAACTGGCGGGGATCTACAGAGCAGCTCGGGTTTTCCTCTTTCCCTCCACGAGAAAGGGGGAATCACTTGGCTTGACCTGGGTCGAGGCAGCCATGTGTGGAGCGCTACCTCTGGTGCTTCGCAATGGAATTACAGAGAATCTGCTTCCGCCAGCAATGAACCAGCAACTGTCGGCGCAAGGCGTGGAAATGCTGGCTGAAAGGTCACTGCATTTTCTTGCAGATGGTCCAGCCCGTGATCATGCCGTCGCAAGCGTTCAATCGGCACTCGCCATAGACTACAGCGCCGACGAAGTGAGCTCAAAGCTCGACGCGTTCCTGACGGATGCCTTCCAAACAACCGGAGCAAGGAATTGAAGAAGCGAGCCATCGCAGCGGCATCTTTTGGAGGACACTGGGTTCAGCTGCTTCGCATGAGACCGTTGTTTGACAAGTATGACACCACCTATGTTTCGACCCGTGCCGAGCTGCAGGCCATGGTCGAAGGACAGAAGTTCCGGGTTGTGAATGATGCCGCGGCAGAGTCGAAGCTGAAGCTGCTGATTACGTTCGCGCGGGCTCTCTGGATCGTACTCCGTGTCCGTCCCCATGTGATCGTCTCGACCGGCGCCGCGCCTGGATTCGCTCTGCTGTTCTGGGGCCACATTCTTGGTGCGAAGACCGTATGGGTGGACAGTATCGCGAACGCTGAAGAGATGTCGCGGAGCGGCCGGCTCGCCAAGCGCTTTGCCACACTGTGGCTTTCTCAATGGGAAGACGTTGCCAGCCGTGCGGGCGCCCAGTACATGGGGCGGGTCATATGATTCTGGTAACAGTGGGGACGCAGTTCGGCTTTGATCGGCTTATCCAGTGGATGGATGAGTGGGCAGCTGTACATCCTGATGTAGACGTGTTTGCCCAGATTGGCGACGGCGACTTCAAGCCTGCCCACATGCGCTGGACCAGGGAGATTTCGCCGATGGATTTTCCATCGGTAATTTCGGCGGCGTCCGCGATCGTCTCGCATGCAGGCATGGGAACGATCATTTCTGCCAACCTCTCATCCAAGACAATCATCATCGTTCCCCGGCGCGCGGGCCTTGGCGAACACAGGAATGAGCACCAGTTGGCCACTGCCCGCCGTTTCAGTGACCTGCCCGGATGCCGGGTGGCTGAGACCCAGAAACAGCTCGACACCCACCTGGCCAGTCTTGATTCATCCATCTCCGCATCGATGGGTGCCGCAGCAGGCGACCTGAGCCAGAAGATCTTCGAGTTCCTCGAGCGGGAGCCTTCCGCTTGAAGTCCTCAATGCTCTCCAAGCTAATCGGAATCTCGGGAATGCGGGGCGTAGGCGCCGTTTTCACTTTCCTGATCAGCCTTCTTGTGGGCAGATTGCTGGATATCGACGATGCGGGTCGCGTCCTCTGGGCCATAGCAGCGACATCGCTCCTCGCTGTCTTCGCCAGAGCCGGCCTCGACAAGGCGTTCATGAAGCTGGGCGCGGTCGAGTCACGTCGCATGGATGCACGAAGCGCTGCCGGCATGGTGATTTCCGCTTACGGCATTCGCATCATCCTCGGTGCTGCCGCGCTCGCCCTGCTGCTCGTGGCATACGGTGCCTGGATCGATTCGACCATGCACTGGCGCGCAAATCTTCTGTGCCTTGCGACCTTGTCCATCGCCATTGTGGGTATCGCGCTTGCCAACACTGCGGGAACTGCTGCCATTGGAAGCGGCGCAGCAGTCCATGGAACCGCGACCATTTCCGTACTGCCATCAGCCGTAGCCTTGGCCGTGCTAGGAATTCTGCATTTTCCCCTGGGCTACGCACCTTCCGCGCTCGTGTTCTCCATCGCCTACACAGGCGGCTGGCTGCTTGCAGCCGCTTTCGCCATCCTGACGCTGAGGACCCAAGCCTCTGGCATGAACAGCACCAAGGCGAGAATTGCGAAAGGCGAGACCCGACCGTTTGCGGTCATTGGCATGTCCAACACGCTCGAGCAATGGCTTCCAACGTTCATCGCGGGCATCTTTCTCTCCGCGTCGGATGCCGCTGGCTTTGCACTGAGTGCGCGCTTGGTCGCGATAATCCAGCTGCTCATGGTATCCGCCACATCGGTGTATGCACGGACGTATGCTACGACTAGCATCAGCGATCTGCGGGCCGTTGCAGCGGGTGCCTCACGAAGCATTTCCCTGATCGGCCTGCCAGCAATCATCCTGCTTTTCATATGTGCCCCCCAAGCACTGTCAATTTTCGGACCTGAGTACTCGCAATCCAGCACTCTGCTGCGAATACTGCTGCTCGGCCAAGCAGCAAACATGGCAATGGGCACCTTCTCGGTTGCACTTGTCATGCACAACCAAGTATCCCGTGTCGCCGGGATATTCGCCTCAAGCTCGGTAATCCAGCTGGTAGTGGCCCTGACGGCCGCCTGCATTGGATCCGCCACTCTGCTAGCCGCATCATCGGTGGCAGCAATATTGATCCATACCACAGCCTGCGCATTCACGGTCGCGCGAGTAACCCGAAGCACGGGTTTGAACCAGACCGGGACTAGCGGGTCTGAACGAAATATCGAAAAGTAAGTATGGATGCACCGGGTCGACATAACCATGATTAATAACCGAACCACCGCAGATTCGCTTGGCCGATCAGCCTGGCAGCCGACCAATTCAGTTCCGGCGATCGTAGCGCAACTGATACTGCTGCTTACGCCCTTCCTGATTGTTGTGGATACCTTGAACGGCGCGCTCATGCGTGGAGTTGGCTTTTCCGGGCTATCCCAGGCATTCAAGGTCGCATACCTGCTTCTTCTGTTCATTTACAGCGCGCGAACCAGGTCAGGATTACTGACGATCTGCGCCTGTTTACTGAGCGACATCGTTTTCGTCGCAATCCATATCATCCCGAATGGCACATTGGAAGCGCTCACCTCCGATGTCCAGTGGCTGCTCAGGTTCAACATCGTCTGGCTTGGATACCATGTATTCAAGCAGCTCCTGGACCGAGGTCGAATCGGGCTGCCGTGGGTCTACAAATGCATTACCTTCGTGTCGGCCGTGCTGTTCATCAATCTTATGCTTGGCACTCTCGGCTTTGGGTACTCGCAGTATGGCAAGTACAGTGATTCCGAGCAGATCGGCGCCGTCGGCTTCATCTATGCCGGCAATGAAATGTCGTTCCTGCTTCTGCTGTGCCAGGTCTTCCTGTGCGGAATTACCTATCACAACCATAACCGCTCAAGCATGATTAAGTACCTTTTGATCTGTGCGGTCTTCTTTATGGCGTCTGTTCTCAAGGCAACCAAGGCCGCAATGCTGGGATCTCTGATCATTTCCTTTGCATTCCCCGCCATCGAATTTGCAAGAGGACTTCTTACCTTCAGGATGTCGTCCCTGAAAGCTCTGGCGGTAGGCGTGTTCTCGGCAATCATTGCTATTGCTGCTGCGCCATTCGCAGTTTCTCTGATCGAACGCACTGGGCTGCTGGCGCGAATGGAGTACTTCTTTGATGAATTTGGCCTTTTGTTCGTAATCTTCAGCGGAAGAGATCAGTTTGCTCGGGACTTCCTAGACAGCGTATGGGCCAACTACACCATCGTCGAATCACTGTTTGGGCCGGGCCGGCACCAGATGCTTGTCCGGTTGGGTCACCCTGTCGAGATCGACGTCCTCGACATCCTCGGCGGATTCGGAATCATTGGACTTCTGATCTACTACCTGCCCTATCTTGCGCTCTTCTTCAAATCCACCACTGCACTGTTGAGGAAGAGTCCGGCCCTTTCCACTGGTTTGGTTTTTTCCACCATCCTCCTGGCGGTCAGTGTCACTGCAGGGCACGTTATCTATAGTGGCCTTGCGGCACCGTATATGGCGCTGTGCATGGGATTCCTCGCCTGGTGGCGCAACCCAGACATCAACGCAGCGGCACGGTGACGACCATTGGGCACTGAAGTCCCTTGCCCATTGCTGACAACCGTCTCCGGATCGTTCAGCGCAGGCCACATGACATGAATTCCTGGCACGAGAATCTCACAGTTGTTCGCGCGATCATTCTTCTGTTCGTTGCGATGGCTCCGCTCAGTGCAGGCTGCGCGCGGGCCAGCCAAGCGCCCGCAGATGGGATACCAGAGCTTCAGTGTGAGGCCCCTTTCAGTTACTCGATAAAGACAACGGCCTTACTGCGAGCAGCCGGGTCAGGCAACTCCTCAGACGCGGGAAGCGGCACGACTTACGATTTCGACTGGAGAATGGCTGACTGGGACGGCACGCGCGCGACCAAGGGCACTGAACTCAGAACGAAGCCGATGCCTTGGCTCAAGGAGCAGTGGCTATCATTCAAGTTCTTTGCCGAAGAAAAATACTTTGCGGGTGATTCACGGTTTTCAATCATCCTGCAATACCACAGCATGCCTGACATCGATCTGGGAGAAGAATGGCGAAACCCTGTTTCCAGCTTCGTCATCCGCGGCCGAAACATCCAGTATGACTACCGGTCAAGCAGTGAGCAGGTCACCCCTAAAAATGCTTCTGGATTCATCTACACCAACAAGGGCACCCTTCACCTTGGCGCTGTCAGGTTCGGGCAATGGAACCAGGTAGTGATCCATCAGACTTTTGATTACTACAAAGGTCACATCAAGATATGGATAAACGGAAAGGCCTTTGAACAGACCGGCGGGATAGGATTCAACGACAAGCGCGGGATGTTCGTGAAATTCGGGCTTTATTGCCCAGAGCGCTCTGATCTTGCTGAGAAGCGCATCTCCTTCCGCGACGTAAGAATGATTCCCACGAGACCAAGTGACCCGATTCCGGGTACGGAGGAAGATGCCTTCAGGCAGCTCGGGGTGACCAAACGCTAGTTGATGGTCCAGCGGTCGATTGAGGGGTATCCGTAACCGGACGCAACGGGGTTCGGCTCGGACGAAGCTCAAATGGCAATGAAGCCAACAGTTGGTACTTCGAGAAAAACTACGTACAATCCCCGGATTGGGAGCGCGAGTCTCGTTCCCCGCAGTACAACGCGCCCGTAGCTCAGCCGGATAGAGTAGTGGCTTCCGAAGCCATTGGTCGGGGGTTCGAATCCCTCCGGGCGCGCCATCTCCCCTGCTCCCGTCTGTCCTTGCAGGCCCCGCCTCCCAGCAGGACGTCTCCCCCAGCAACACCCCGGCTCCCAGAGCCCCACCGCCGAGCGCTTGCGCTGGCGGCACAGCGCCGTGGCCGGTCGGCGGCTCATGCGTCCGCGCCACTCACTCAAACCAATACAGCGCCCGCACCCCGGGGTCCTTCTCGACCAGATGCATGTTGAACAACTGCGTCGCATCCCTCGAAAAGTTCCCCTGCAGCCTGCGCCACGTCGCCACATCCACCCGGGTCAGCTTCCGCTCCAGGTAGTAGACACGGCTGCCATCACCCGAGAAGTGCCCGTCCAGCAGCCGCCAGCGCGCGCGATCCACCCCGGGCAGCGGCTTCCCGTCGCAGTAGACATTGCTGTCATCAACGGCGTACAGCGGGTCCTGCGGCACCCCCTGCAGCAGGTCGCCACGCCGGCAGTGCTTCATCCGCCTCCCGCAGTACCAGCCACCCTGGTCATCAGCCCCGTAGCCGCCGCCGAGATCGCGGAACGTCGTGCAATCCGCCCCGGGCAGCGCCTTCAGCGAGGTCTCGAACTCGAAGTAGACGGCGTGGTCGTCAAGCCAGTAGGCGCCGCACTGGCGAAAGCTTTCGCGGTCGATGGCGGGCAGCCGGGTCCACGCGTGGTAGACGGCGTGCGCATCGCGCGCGATGAAATAGTGAGCTGGATTGAACCCGAAACTCGCTGCATCGGCCCTGCGCAGCAATCGGCCCTGGTGGAAGACCTGGCCCTCGTGGATGCGCCAAAACTCGATGCCATACGGACCGATGAACCGCTGGTCCGGCAGGTCGCTGATCTTCTGCCATGCCATGGTCTGGGGCTCCGCCGGTGATGGGGGCCCTAGTGTAGGCGGTAGGAGAAGCAGCCGAGCATGGCTCGGCTCCACGGGTTCGAATGCGCTGGTGCGGGCAGCAACGCCGGGCATGGCCCGGCGCTACCGTTGGTGTACAGGTCAGTACTTGCCGTCGAAGGCGAAGATCGGCTTGCGCTTCTGCCACAGGCCCGCAGTGAAATCCGGGAACTCCAGCGTCTGGAAACTGTTGGCGATCGACTGCTCGCTCAACGGGGTAATCGCGCTCCACGTCACTGCGTCGTAGATGTCGATCGGCATCGGCGCCTTGGCCTTCAGTGCTTCCACGAACGCATGGATCACGAACCAGTCCATGCCGCCATGGCCGGCGCTGGCAGCG
>Ga0157369_10008371_pt1 | contig 11862 bp, 5 predicted proteins | sample C25metaG_FD_113461 | JGI IMG/M metagenome (GOLD analysis project Ga0157369, IMG submission 113461) | Corn rhizosphere microbial communities from Kellogg Biological Station, Michigan, USA - C2-5 metaG | ecosystem: Host-associated > Plants > Roots > Rhizosphere > Soil | place: USA: Michigan... | reverse complement strand
CTGCTGCTGCAGGCTCTGGTCGGTATTCTGGAGCTTGGTGATGGCAGCGTCGAAATCGCTGCGCTTGACGTAATTGGTGCAGCCGGCGAACGCGACCGTGGCCGTCACGCCGACGGCAAGGCAGAGCGTGCGATAAACCTTGCTGGACATGCAGTCTTCTCCTCTCGGGTCGGTCGCACCGCAGGACAGCGCGCGGAACGACGCGGGGAAATATCGCGCTGCGAATTGGACCCTAGCGCACGAAAGCAGGCTCGAAGATGAACGCGAGCATATTCATTGCAGTTGCGTTCATGTGCAGGTCCTCACAGCGAAGCGTCAGGCAGCCTGTGTCATGCCACCAGCTCCGCAATCCCGCTCGCTGGAAGCTCGAGTTCGACCGCGGCAAGATTTTCGCGAAGGTGCGCCACCGACGACGTGCCTGGGATCAGCAGGATGTTGGGCGCGCGTTGCAGCAACCAGGCGAGCGCGACCTGCATGGGCGTGGCGCCCAGCCGATCGGCGACGCCGGACAGCGTGGATGATTGCAGCGGCGTGAAACCGCCCAGCGGAAAGAACGGCACGTAGGCGATCCCGTCGCGCGCCAAGTCGTCGATCATCGCGTCGTCGTCGCGATGGATCAGGTTGTATTGGTTCTGCACGCAAACGATCTCGGCGATGCGGCGGCCTTCCGCGACTTGGGTCGGGGTGGCGTTGCTCAAGCCGATGTGGCGCACGAGCCCCTTGCGTTGCAGTTCCGCCAGCGCCGTGAGCGGCGCTTCGATGGACCCTTCGCTGGGCCCGTGTCCACGGGTGGCCGGCATGATCCGCAGATTCACCACCTCTAGCACATCCAGTCCGAGGTTGCGCAGATTGTCGTGTGCGGCTTGCGCCAATTCCTGTGGAGATGACGCCGGCAGCCACGATGCGTCCGGTCCGCGACGCGCGCCGATCTTGGTGACGATCACCAGATCGTCGGGGTAGGGATGCAGTGCGTTGCGAATGATCTGGTTGGTGACGTGCGGGCCATAGAAGTCGCTGGTGTCGATATGGTCGATACCGCTGGCAATCGCCTCGCGCAGCACCGCGCGGGCGACCTCCGGGTCTTTCGGTGGCCCAAATACGCCGGGCCCCGCAAGCTGCATCGCGCCGTAGCCGAGCCGCTTGACCCTGCGCGAGCCCAGCTTGAACGTTCCGGATCGATCGATGTCCGTCATCGTGATTCTCCTTGTGGTGGGTTGTGTTCAACCCGGTCGCGGGGTGCAGCCTGTTCTCCGCCAGATCAACGAATCATCGAATGCCGCCACGCGCTCGCGACGCGGCGGCATTCCCGGTGCGTCGCTTACCAGATCTTCACCCGCTGATCCGGTTTCAGGTACAGCTTCGCATCCGGCGGGATGGCGAACGCCTGATACCACGGATCGAGGTTGCGCACGGTCTCGGCGCGGAACTGTCCGGGCGCGTGCACGTTGGTGACCACTTGCTGGCGCAACGCCGCGTCGCGCGTCTTGCTGCGCCATGCCTGCCCGAACGCGATGAAGAAACGCTGGTCGCCGGAAAGCCCGTCGATTTCCGGCGCGGGCTTGCCATCCAGCGACAGGCGGTACGCGCGATAGGCAGCGGTCAATCCCGAGACATCGGCGATATCCTCGCCCAGCGTCTGTTTGCCATTCACGTGCAGACCCGGCAATGCTTCGTACGAACTGTATTGCGCCGCCAACGCGTCTGTTGCGGCTACGAAGTGTTTCAGATCGGCCGGTGTCCACCAGTTCTTCAAGCGGCCCTGCGCGTCGAAATCCGCACCGGTGTTGTCGAAGCTGTGGCTGATCTCGTGGCCGATCACCGCACCGATCGCACCGTAGTTGGCGGACGGATCCGCCTTGGGATCAAAGAACGGCGGCTGCAGGATCGCGGCAGGGAAGTTCAGCGCGTTCTGCAGCGGCAGGTTTACCGCATTCACCGTCTGCGGCGTCATCCACCACTCGTTGTCGTCGATCGGCTTGCCGATTTTCGCCTTTGCGAGTTCGTATTCGAACTTCACGGCGCGCAGGTGGTTGCCGAGCGCGTCATCGGGCTTGATCTCCAGCGAGGAGTAATCGCGCCAATGGTCGGGATAGCCGACGCCCACCTTCAGCGTGTCGAGTTTCGCCTCGGCCTTCTGCTTGGTCTCGGGCGACATCCAGGTGAGGTTCTGGATGCCGCTGCGGAACGCAGCGATCAGGTTCTTCACCATCGCCTCTGCGGCGGTCTTGGACGAAGCAGGGAAGTATTGCTTGACGTACAACTCGCCGACCGCGTCACCGAGATCGGTATTGGTGGCGCTGACCGCGCGTTTCCAGCGTTCGCGCTGCGCCGGCGTGCCCTGCAGGGTCTTGCCGAAGAAATCGAAGCTCAGTTCCTCGTAGGGCTTCGGCAGCAGTGGCGCCGCGGTATTGAGCGTGTGGAAGGTCAGCAGCGCTTTCCAAGCGTCGATCGGCTGGCTCGCGACCAGCTTGGATTCGCCGGTGATTGCAGAGGGCTGCCACAGGTCGATCTGCTTGACATCGGTTAGACCGGCCGCCTTGAAGTAGGCACGCCAGTCGAGCCCCGGCGCCTTCTTCGGAAATTCGGCGACGCTCCACAAGGTATTGGCTTTGTGGATGTTCTCGCTGTCGATCAGGCTTTCCTGTGCTTGCGCGATTTTCGTTTCCAGCGCGATCACCGCGTCGGCCTTGTTGTCGGCATCGGCGATGCCGGCCTGCTTCAGCAGCGTCGCGACATAGGTCTTGTACTTGCCGCGCGCTTCCGCCATGTGCGCGTCTTTCGATAGGTAGTAGTCGCGGCTGGGCATGGCGATGCCACCCTGCAGCAGATACGGAATCTGCGTGGACGCTTCTTCCAGCCCCTTGGTCACGAACAGGCCGAACAGGTTGGGGGTGTGGAAGTTCGTCGCGTTGATCGGATCGACGTCGGCTCGAAGTCGCGAGCCCAACACGCGGGCCAGATCTTCGCGGGTCTTGATCGCGTCGATCGCATCGAGTTCCGGCTTGATCGGTGTCAGGCCCGCCTTGTCGATCGCGGTGGTATTCATGTAGGCGGCGTAGTAGTCGGCGATCTTGCGCGCATTGCTGCCGGCGGCCGGGTTGCTGGCGCCTGCGTTCTTGATCAGGTCCGCCGTATGTTTTTCGGTGACCTCGAAGATGTCGTAGAACGCGCCGGTGCTGGAACGGTCGGCGGGGATATCGGCGGTCTTCAGCCACGCGCCATTGGCGTAATCGAAAAAGTTATCGCCCGGCTTCACCGACTTGTCGATGTACGACAGGTTGATGCCGATGTCGGGCGCGGTGCTGGCCGGCGCAGGTGTCGCAGCCGTCGCAGGTGGTGCCGCGGAAGTGGCCGGCGTCGGCGCGGAAGCGGTATCGGGCGACTGTTGCGAGCAGGCCGCGCAGGCGCAGGCGACGGCGGCGGCGAGGATCAGCATGGTGCGGGGCATGGGCTTTTCCCGATGGGCAAAACCCGAATCATGCACCGTTCGCGGCCTTTTTGCAGGTCGTGGCCGGTCGCGTCGAATAACATGTCGCGATGGAATCGAAGCACCGCCCGCGTGACGGCCATCCGCTCGCTCCGCGTGAACTGGAACGCCTGCTGGATCGCGCGTTGACGCACGACGCGGGTCGGCTGCGCGCGCGCCTGCGCGGGTTGGAACGAAGGCGAGCGTCATCGCCCGACGCGTTGAGCAAGCTGGCGCAGGAGGTCGCGGCGTCAGTCGCACAACGCGAAGCGCGCGTCGCGCTGGTCCCGTCGATCACGCTGGATGAAGCGCTGCCGATCACGCAACGCGCCGACGAGATCACGCGCCTGATCCGCGAGCATCAGGTATTGGTGATCGCGGGTGAAACCGGTTCCGGCAAGACCACGCAACTACCGAAGCTGTGCCTCGCGGCCGGGCGCGGTGTTGCGGGCATGGTCGGTTGCACCCAGCCACGGCGATTGGCCGCGCGCGCAATGGCGCGGCGCGTGGCGGATGAACTGGGAGGTGAGACCGGGGGCGTGGTCGGCTACGAGGTGCGCTTCGCGAAACAACTCGGCGAGAACACGCTGGTCAAGTTCATGACCGACGGCATCCTGCTGGCCGAAATGGCGCACGACCGCTGGTTGTCGGCGTACGACACCCTGATCATCGACGAGGCGCACGAGCGCAGCCTCAACATCGATTTCCTGCTGGGTTATCTGAAACAACTGCTGCGCAAGCGTCGTGACCTCAAGCTGATCGTCACGTCCGCCACCATCGACACCGCGCGTTTCGCCGAGCATTTCGACGATGCGCCCGTGGTGACGGTGGAAGGCCGCGCTTATCCGGTCGAAATCCGCTATCGGCCGCCGGAGCAGGAGAGCGGCCTGACCGAGCGTGCCGTTGCCTCGCTCGACGACCTCACCCGCGAAGATCCCAAAGGCGATGTGTTGGTGTTCCTGCCGGGCGAACGCGAGATCCGCGATGCGCACCTCGCGTTGGCGCGCCGGCAATACCGCCACACTGAAGTGTTGCCGCTGTACGCGCGGCTGTCGGCGAAGGAACAGGATCGCGTGTTCAAGCCGGGCCCCCAACGCCGCATCGTGCTGGCCACCAACGTCGCCGAGACTTCGCTGACGGTGCCGCGCATCCGCTGGGTGGTCGATTCCGGCGACGCGCGCGTCAAGCGCTATTCGCGGCGCAGCCAGATCGAACGGCTGCACATCGAACCCATCTCGCAAGCCGCGGCCAACCAGCGCGCCGGCCGTTGCGGACGCGTCGGGCCGGGCATTTGCGTGCGGCTCTATGACGAAGCGGATTTCATCGCGCGTCCGCCGTACGGCGATCCGGAAATCCTGCGCAGCGCGTTGTCCGACGTGATCCTGCGGATGCTCGACCTCGGCCTCGGCGATGTCGAAGCCTTTCCGTTCATCGATCCACCCGACCCACGCGCGGTCAACGATGGCTGGCGGCGGCTGGCCGAAATCGGCGCCGTGGACGAGGCGCGGCACCTGACGCCAATGGGCAAGCAGCTCGCGCGGATTCCGATCGACGCGCAACTCGCGCGCATGCTGGTCGAGGCGCGGGAGCTTGGCGCGTCCGACACGGTATTGCCGATCGTTGCGTTCCTGGGCATCCAGGACCCCCGCGAGCGTCCCGCGGACAAGCGGCAGCAGGCCGACGCCGCGCACGCCGAATTCACCGATCCGCAATCCGATTTCATCGGCGTGCTGAACCTCTGGACCGCGTACCACACGGCCCACGAGGAACTGACCCAATCGAAACTGCGCGACTGGTGCGCGAAACACTTCGTGTCGTTCATGCGCATGCGCGAGTGGCGCGAGCTGCATCGGCAGCTGTTGCTGGATCGGGCCCAAGTGCAGCAAGGACCAAAAGATTCAAATTCGCCATTCCCGCGAAAGCGGACTGCGTTGGCAGGATTGCCAACGCGAACACCGCAGGTGACCCGAAGGGCGAGCGCCATGGATGGCGTGAGTTTATCCAGCGCCTCCAAGGCAAGAGCTATGGATTCCGGATCGCCGCTGCGCGGCGCCCGGAATGACGAACAAAAAGCTTTCGCGGATGGGCTCTATCGCGATATCCACCTGGCGTTGCTCTCTGGCCTGCCCACCAACGTCGCGCGCAAGGACGAGCAGGGGCTGTATCGCGGCACGCGCGAACGCAAGTTCAAGGTGTTTCCGGGTTCCGCGCTGGCGAGAAAGCCGCCAGCATGGTTGTTCGTCGCGCAGATCCTCGACCTGGGCGGCAAGGTCTGGGGCATGCAGTGCGCGCGCCTCGAGCCCGCGTGGATCGAGCGGCAGGCTGCGCATTTGTTGAAACGGACCTGCAGTGATCCGCACTGGTCGCGCTCGCGCGGTGCGGTGCAGGCGTTCGAACAGGTTTCGCTGTATGGATTGATCCTGGTCGAGCGACGCGCGGTGACTTTCGCGAAGCAGGACCCGGAGGTGGCGCATGCGATCTTCCTGCGCGAAGCGCTGGCGCGCTGTGACATCGATGGCCGTGCCGATTTCGTGCACGCGAATGCGCGGGTGCTGGACGAGGCTCTGGAAATCGAGGCGCAGCAACGCCGCGAAGGCTTGCTGAAATCCGACGAGGACCTGGCCGGATTCTTTGCCGGCAAGTTGCCGCACGGCATCGCCTCGTCCGCCGCACTGGATGCCTGGTACAAGCGTGCATCCGCCGCCGAGCGCGCTGCGCTGCGCTGGTCGTTGCGCGATGTGCTGGAGTCCGGCGCCCACGGCGATGCCGGCGCATTTCCCGATGCGATGGAGGGCGGCAACCAGCGGCTTGCGTTCGATTACCGGTTCATGCCGGGCGATGAGGCCGACGGTGTCACCCTGCGCGTGCCATTGCCGCTGTTGAACGCGGTGCCGGCGGCGCGCTGCGAATGGCTGGTGCCGGGCCTGCTGCAGGACAAGGTCGCGGCGCTGATTCGAAGCCTGCCCAAGACGCAGCGGCGCAACTTCGTGCCCGCGCCGGAATTTGCGCGCGCCTTCGTCGAGGCGGAAGCGCCGCGTGATGAGCCGCTGGCGGCCGTGCTTGCGAGTTTTCTCAAGCGCGTGACTGGGGTCGCCGTGGATGCCGGGATGTTCGATCCGAGTGCGTTGCCGTCGCACTTGAAGATGCGTTTCGACCTGCGCGACGAACATGGCCAGTCGCTGGCGCAAGGCCGTGATCTCGAAGCGCTGCGCGCACGATTCGGCTCGCGCGCCCGCGCAGCGTTTTCGCATCATGCGGATGTGGCCGTCACGCGGGAAGACGTGCGCGACTGGGATTTCGATGCGATTCCCGAAGCCACGCGGGGGCGCGACGGCATGATTGCGTATGCGGCGCTGGTCGATCTCGGCGAGGTGGTGGCGCTTCGCGTGTTCGAAAACGCCGACGAAGCCGCGGCCGCGCACCGGGCCGGCGTCGAACGGCTGTTGCGTATTGCATTGGCGGCCGAGTTCAAGCGCGCGCGCAAGCAGTTGCCCCTGAAGCCGACGCTCGCGGTGGCGTTCGCCCCGCATGGCCGCGCCGACGCATTGCGCGAGGACATCGTGGAGGGCGCGTTCGCCGATGTGCTGCGTGAGCACGACCTTGACGTGCGCGATCGCGCTTCGTGGCAAACACTGCGCGACGCGGTATCGCGTGCGCTGTTCGGCGCGGCGATGGAGCGCCTGAAACTGGCCGAACCGATTCTCGCCGCGCTGGCGGATCTGCAACCATTGCTCAAGCCCGCGATCAAGGGGCAGGCCCAAGCGAGCTACGCCGACCTGCGCGGCCAGCTCGAAGCCTTGCTCGCGCCGGGCTTCCTGCGCGAACTGCCGCGAGTGCGCCTCGCGCACCTACCGCGTTACCTCAAAGCCACGCGGCTGCGCGCCGAAAAGCTGCGCAGCGACCCCGCCCGTGATCACTCGCGCATGCAGCAGGTGCTGCCGTATTGGCGTGCGGTGCTGGATGCACGCGCGTCGGGCGACGATTCCGAAGCGCTGGATATCCTGCGTTGGCTGGTCGAGGAATGGCGCGTGTCCGTGTTCGCGCAGGAACTCAAGACCGCCGAGCCGGTTTCGGGCAAGCGGATGGCGCAGGCGTTGAGTGCGATCAAGCAGCATTGATGGCGCTCCGTGCAAACGCTGCCGCAACCGTAGGTTGGGCTCAGCAACGCGAAGCCCGACGTTGTCACTCACCAGTGTTGGGCTTCACTGGTCTCGCTGCGGGTCGGCGCCGTCAATACGGAGTTGCCGCGACGCGTCAAACACGTAGGGGCGGCAGGAACGTAGTGAATTCCGCCGTTGCAAGACGGCGGGTTGTCACCCGCCCTACAGAAGAGACGATGATGGCCGACGTGTCGAGCTTCGCTGCGCTCAACCCAACTTACAATGCGCGACCGCAGGAGGCCCGCACGCATTGGAGACGTGCGGAGTCGACACGGTGTCGAACGAATAAAGGCGCTGGGTTCCGGGTTCTGCGCTTCGCGCAGGCCCGGAATGACGAAATAATTGAGTCCGTCACATGTTAGGGATAGCGAGCGCGGACCCTCACCTGGCGCTTCGCGCCGCGCTACGCGCGCATTCGCTGCGCTCCGCCTCTCCCGGAGGGAGAGGGGAACAGCCATCAGCGGTCGTCGAACCGCATCGACAGGTCGATGGCGCGGACATGTTTGGTCAGCGCGCCGATGGAGATACAGTCGACGCCGGTTTCGGCGATGGCACGGACGCGTTCGAGGTTGACGCTGCCGGAGACTTCCAGCGGCACGCGGCCGGCGGCGAGGGCGACGGCTTCGCGCAACATCGCGTCGGTGAATTCGTCCAGCAGCACGCGGTCGGCGCCGGCGTCGATCGCGTCTCGCAGTTCGTCCAGCGATTCGACTTCGCAATCGAGGAACACGCCGGGACTCGCGGCGCGCGCGGCGCGGATCGCGTGGGTGACGCCGCCCGCGGCGGTGACGTGGTTTTCCTTGATCAGGATGGCGTCGTAAAGACCCATTCGATGGTTGTGGCCGCCGCCGCAGCACACGGCGTATTTTTGCGCGAGGCGCAAGCCCGGAATGGTCTTGCGGGTGTCGAGGATCTTCGCGCGGGTGCCGGCGACGGCGTCCACGTAGGTGCGCGTCACGGTGGCGGTGCCGGAAAGGGTCTGCAGGAAATTGAGGGCGTTGCGTTCGCCCGCGACCAGTGCGCGCGCGTTGCCTTCGATTTCGCACAACACGGCATTTGCACAGACGCGATCACCATCGTGGTGGTGCCAACGAATGCGCGCGTCCGAATCGAGTTGGCGGAAGCACTCCTCCGCCCACGGTGCGCCGGCAAGCACCGCGTCCTCCCGACAAACGATGTGCGCACGAGCACGCGCATCAGTGTCGATCAGCGCGGCCGTGACATCGCCCGTGCCGATGTCCTCGGCAAGGGCGTGCGCAACATCGTCGTGGATCGCTTCAAGCGGCGGCGGCGCGAGGCGCGCGTCGGCGCCGCTCATGTGCCGGCTTGCGGCGCGGGCTGGGCGTTGCGCAGGCGATCGACGATGGCGTCGAGTGCGCGGTCGAACAGGGGCACTTCCTCCAGGATCATCGCGCGCCCGCTCAAGAGTTCCGAGGCGAGTTGCACCGCGGTGCGGTCGGCGACTTTCAGGCCGCGGCGGTTGACGAACAGGTACTTGCCGCTGATCGGGCTGATCCACGACAGCTTGGCGCGCTCGCGGGTGCCGGTGTCGTCGACAAACTCGACCCAGCTGCCAATTTTCAGATCGCGCACGGCCTGCAGGGTGTCGGCATCGACGTCCACCGACATCTCGTCGGAATCGAGATCGTCATCGGCGTCGGGCGCCGCGTCGGTGATCGCCGGTTGCGCGTCGGCGTTGACGCCGAGCACGGCCGCAGGGTCCAGCGCCGGTTCTTCGGCCGGCGCGGCGGGCGCGGGTTCGCCGACTTGCTGGCGCCAGAACTTCCACAGTTCCGCGAGCAACCGGTCGATGTCGGGTTCCTGGAAGGCGACGGTGGCGAGCCCGGCGCGCAGGTGTTTTTCGATCGACGCCAACGCGTTCTTGTACTGGGTGCGCTCGGCGTCGCCGCGCGGCGGATCGATCGTGGCGACGAAGTCGTCCACGAAGTGCACGGCCGCGCGGAACTCCGGCGACTCGACGCCCTGGCGCAATACGATCAGTACCAGGTAATTCGCCCACGGCCGCGTCAGCACGCCGCGCAACAGGGTAGGGAGGTTGCGTCCGCTGATGCGCGAGAGGATTTCCTGCGCGGCGCGGCGGCGCGCATCCTGCAAACGTTCGCGACCGCGCGCGGCTTCGGTGGCGCGGCTTTCGGCGAGTTCGGCGCGCTTGCGGTTCTGTTCGGCGAACTGGGTGAACTCGGCAAGCTGGCGTTCGAACACGCCGATGTCGTCGTCGAAATCCTGCAGCAGGGTTTCGACCACGCTCTTGACCTTGGCGAACAGGCGATGGTCGCGGTCGGATTCTTCCGACCAGCCCTTGGCGGCATCGGCCAATTGGTCGAGCAGCTTGCGCGCGGGGTGGGTTGCGTGCGCGAACATCCGCCGATCGAGGATCGCCACTTTCAGATAGGGAATCTGCAGGCGCGCCAGCAGCACCCGCATCGGCGCCGGGATCGTGTGGTCCTGCAGGATGTATTCAAACAGCATGCCGACGAGGTCGATGGTGTCCTCGTCGCTGCCGGAAACGTGCGCCTTGGCTTGGCCGGACAGACGCTGGATCTGCAGCATCAGCTCGTCTTTGAGACGCTGCACCATGTCGATGGCGGCCGTGGTGTCGGTGGCCGCGGGCATTGCGGGCAGCGGGCGGGATTCGCCCTGCAGCAGGGTCAGCGCGCCCAGCAGCTCGGCCGGGGTGAGCGAAGCAAGGCCGCTGCCGCCCGCTGCGGACAGCCCGCCGTCGCCATACACATGCTGACGGCGCGAGGCGAGCAGCGAGGTGAGGCGTTGCATCAATTCGCTGTGCAATTCGTCCGCGGGGTCGGCCAGATAATCGGCCGCGCCGCCGATGGCGGCTTCGAGGGCATCGCCCGCGGCGCGCGGGGCAGGACCCGCGGAAGCATGCCGCCGCACCACGTTCGGATGTCGCAACTGCGGCAGCACGCCGGCTTGCACCAGCCGCACGTTGACGTCGTGATACAGCGTGTCCAATGCCTTCAGCACGTAGCGCTCGAACATCTTGAGGATGATCAGGCGCACGCGAATGTTGACTTCGGTGAGTTCGCCCAGCGCTTCGCGAAAAGCTTCGGTGAGCGCACCCGGACCCAGCGGATTGTTGGTGTTGGTGGTGGAGCGTCCGCCGCTCAGCACCGACAGGCGCTGGTTCAATGCCATCAGCGCCGACGACAAACGTCCGTCGGCCTTGGCCACCATGCTGGACACCGCCAGCGATTCTTCCAGTTCGCGATCGTCCACCAGGCTCAATTCACCGCTGGCGGAGAACGCGCGCTGCGCGTCGCTGCCCTTCGGTTGCCGGCCGGCGGCGAAGTCGGCAAAGCCGCGCGTGACGCGCTCGCCGAACAGCCGTTCGATGCGCGGACGCATCTTGCGGGTCTCGCGCATGCCGTCGAAGTATTCGGTCTGGCTGGCGTTGCTCTCGGCCTTTTCGGCGAGGTCGAACAGCGTGTCGTCGACGTTGTCCAGCAACTCGGCCACCAGATTGGCGGTGGCCTTCAACGTCATTTCGCGCACCGCGACCAGCAGGCCGCCCACGTGATCGTGGTTTGCTTCGGAGGCGCGCGAGGCGATGTCCACGACCTTCTTGTCGGGGTCGACGTGCGGCTCGGACGGGATCGGCATCATGACGAAAAACCTGGATTCCGGTGCAGGAACAGGGGCAGATTAGTATGCCGTTTCGGGGATACGGGAACGTGAAGCCGTTCACAGCGCCATCGCCGGCCGTGGTGGTGGTGGCGGCTTTTGTGGGAACCGGCCTCGGAAAATGCGCGCAGGCGTCCCGGGCGGATGCGGTCAGGCCGGGAAGTCGGCCAACTGCAAGGTGCCGATGCCCTCCTCGGCCAGCATCACGGGAATGTCGTCTTCAATTCGGTACACGACCTTGCGGTCGGTGGTGATCAGCCCGGATGAAAGGGGCGATGCCACCTTCTGGCCGGCCACGGTGTCGAGGCTGCCTGCCGTGATCGCACGGTTCAACGCGTCCAGTTCGTCGCGGCGCAAGGGCCGCACCGGGGTCTTGGTGACCGGGTCGCACAGGATGTCCAGCAATCGCTTGTCCATGCCCGTACAATACTCGTTTTGCGCCGGTGAGACCATGCGGAAAACGACAGTCGCGCCCCGGGTCGGGGTGGTGATGGGTTCGCGTTCGGACTGGGAGACGATGCGGCACGCCGCCGAGATGCTGGCGTCGCTGGGCGTCGAGCACGAGGTCGAGGTGGT
>Ga0157369_10008370_pt1 | contig 11863 bp, 10 predicted proteins | sample C25metaG_FD_113461 | JGI IMG/M metagenome (GOLD analysis project Ga0157369, IMG submission 113461) | Corn rhizosphere microbial communities from Kellogg Biological Station, Michigan, USA - C2-5 metaG | ecosystem: Host-associated > Plants > Roots > Rhizosphere > Soil | place: USA: Michigan... | reverse complement strand
GGATTAGGCTCGTAGCCCTGCGGGCAGGCAACGCGCAACTGGAAGTCGAACTGGATCGCCGCTTCTATATAGCTGTTGCACATGTTGTTGCCGTCGCCGATCCAGGCCACGGTCTTGCCCTGGATCGAGCCACGGTGCTCAAGGAAGGTCTGCATGTCGGCCAGCAACTGGCACGGGTGCAGGTCATCGGACAGGCCGTTGATCACCGGCACGCGCGAGTTGGCGGCGAATTCGGTCAGGGTGCTGTGGGCAAAGGTACGGATCATCACCGCGTCGAGCATGCTCGACATGACGATGGCGCAGTCGCCGATCGGCTCGCCACGGCCCAGCTGGGTGTCGCCTGGCGACAGGAAGATCCCCTGGCCACCGATCTGGCTCATGCCCGCCTCGAAGGAAATCCGTCGCCTGGCCCGTGCCGAGGACAACATCAAGGTACTGACCCTGTGCGGTGGCGTGTCCCTCGGCCCGCAGATCGCCTCCCTGGAACATGGCGCCCACGTGATCGTCGGCACCCCGGGCCGTATCCAGCAGCACCTGCGCAAGGGTTCGCTGGTGCTCGATGGCTTGAACACGCTGATCCTCGACGAAGCCGACCGCATGCTCGACATGGGCTTCTACGACGCCATCGAAGACATCATCAGCAAGACCCCGGCACGCCGCCAGACCCTGCTGTTCTCGGCCACCTACCCGGTGAGCATCAAGCAGTTGGCCTCCAAGTTCATGCGCGCGCCGCAGCAAGTCAAAGCCGAAGCCTTCCACTCCGACGACCAGATCGAGCAGCGTTTCTTCGAAATCTCGCCGGAAGAGCGCATGGACGCGGTGACGAAAGTCCTCGCGCACTTCCGCCCGGCATCGTGCGTGGCGTTCTGCTTCACCAAGCAGCAAGTGCAGGAAACCGTCGACCACCTGACGTCCAAGGGTATTTCCGCCGTCGGCCTGCATGGCGACCTGGAACAGCGCGACCGCGACCAGGTACTGGCGATGTTCGCCAACCGCAGCACCTCGGTGCTGGTGGCGACCGACGTCGCCGCCCGTGGCCTGGACATCGACTCGCTGGACATGGTGATCAACGTCGAACTGGCCCGCGACTCGGAAATCCACATCCACCGCGTCGGCCGTACCGGTCGTGCCGGTGAGACCGGCATCGCCATCAGCCTGGTGGCGCCTTCCGAAGCGCACCGCGCCCAGGCCATCGAGCAACTGCAAAAGTCGCCGTTGAACTGGGACCAACTGGACAACCTCAAGCCGCAAAGCGGCGGCCCGCTGCTGCCGCAGATGAGCACCCTGTGCATCGCCGCCGGCCGTAAAGACAAAGTGCGCCCGGGCGATATCCTTGGCGCATTGACCGGGGAAGCCGGCATCCCAGGCGCCCAGGTGGGCAAGATCGCGATCTTTGACTTCCAGGCCTTCGTGGCCGTGGAGCGTGGCGTCGCCAAGCAGGCGTTGCAGCGTTTGAATGACGGCAAGATCAAGGGCCGTTCGTTGCGCGTTCGCATCCTGTAAAAAACCCACCCCCCTTGTAGGAGCGAGCTTGCTCGCGAAAAACGTCAACGATCACGCAGCGCTATCAGGTAGCCCGTGTCGTCTATGGGGTTTTCGCGAGCAAGCTCGCTCCTACAGGGATCGTACTGATTCATAGATGAGGACATTGCTGTGCGCTCGACCGAAGTTGTGATCATTGGCGCCGGCGCCGCAGGCTTGATGTGCGCCCTGACCGCTGCGGGGCGTGGGCGCAAGGTGATGTTGATCGACCATGCCAACAAGGCCGGCAAGAAGATCCTGATGTCCGGCGGTGGCCGCTGCAATTTCACTAACCTGTACACCGAGCCGGCCAACTTCCTTTCGCACAACGCGCACTTCTGCAAGTCCGCCCTGGCCCGTTATACCCAGTGGGATTTCATCGGCCTGGTGGCCAAGCACGGCGTGCCGTACCACGAGAAGAAACTCGGCCAACTGTTTTGCGATAACAAGTCCAGCGACATCCTCGGCATGTTGCTCGACGAATGCATCCAGACCGGCGTGAGCCTGCACCTGGATACGTCTATCCAGGAAATCGCCAAGCTCGATAACGGCTACCAGTTGCAGACCACCTTGGGTGAACTGCGCTGCGAATACCTGGTGATCGCCACCGGCGGCCTGTCGATTCCAACCCTGGGCGCTACCGGATTTGGCTATCAAGTGGCCAGGCAGTTCGGCCACGAACTGCTGCCGACCCGCGCCGGGCTGGTGCCGTTCACCATCACCGACCAGCTCAAGGACTTGTGCGGCGAGCTGTCCGGCACCTCGGTGGATTGCCTGGTCAGCTGCAACGGCCAGAGCTTTCGCGAGAACATTCTGTTTACCCACCGCGGCCTGAGCGGCCCGGCGATCTTGCAGATTTCTTCGTACTGGGAGCCCGGCGACACAGTCGAGATCAACCTGCTGCCCGACCACGACGCCCACAGCTGGCTGCAACAGCAACAGGTCGAGCGGCCCAACAGCGAGCTGAAAACCTTGCTGGGTGAAATCTTCACCAAGAAAATGGCCAACTTGCTGTCGGAAACCTGGTTCGTGTCCAAGCCGATGAAGCAGTACACCCACGCCGAAGTGGCGGATATCGCCAGCAAGCTGGGGAACTGGCAATTGGTGCCGGCAGGCACCGAAGGTTATCGCACCGCCGAAGTGACGCTGGGCGGCGTGGATACGCGGGAAGTGTCGTCCAAGACCATGGAATCACTGAAAAGCCCGGGCTTGTACTTTATTGGGGAAGTGCTGGATGTGACCGGGCACCTGGGCGGGTTTAACTTTCAGTGGGCGTGGGCGTCGGGTTACGCCGCAGCGCAGTACGTCTGAAGGATGTACCCCTCCCACATTTTGATTTGTGGTGTGCCTGGGAATAATTTGCTGTCAGATGTGATCGCCACGCTTGCCGTGGCGTCCTTGATAGCTCAATTTAGCGGCAACGTCCCGGAAGACTCCAGACTTCATGTCATCGACCTCGTTCAAGCAGTCCATGCGGCGCCTGTGGGCGCTGGATAAATTCAGTTATAGCGTGCGGGTCTTCATCGCCCTTACCGGCAGCATGGCGCTGTGCTGGTACCAGGATGAAATGACACTGCTGATCCCACTGTTCCTGGGGATCATCGCCAGTGCCCTGGCCGAGACCGACGACAGTTGGCAGGGCCGCCTCAATGCCCTGGCGGTGACGCTGGTGTGTTTCAGCATCGCCGCGCTGTCCGTGGAGTTGCTGTTCCCCTACCCCTGGATTTTCGCAGTCGCCCTGGCCCTGGCCAGTTTCGGCCTGACCATGCTCGGGGCCCTGGGCGAACGCTATGGCGCGATTGCCTCGGCCACCTTGATCCTATCGGTCTACACCATGATCGGCGTGGACCAGCGCGGCGGCGCCGTCAGCGATTTCTGGCATGAACCCTTGCTGCTGGTGGCCGGTGCCGCCTGGTACGGCGTGTTGTCGGTGCTGTGGCAGGTGCTGTTTTCCAACCAGCCGGTACAGCAGAGCCTGGCGCGCCTGTTTCGAGAGTTGGGGCATTATCTCAAGCTTAAATCGTCGCTGTTCGAGCCGATCCGCCAACTGGATGTGGAGGCGCGGCGCCTGGAACTGGCCCAGCAAAATGGCCGAGTGGTGGCGGCGCTCAATGCGGCCAAGGAAATCATCCTGCACCGCGTCGGCAATGGCCGACCGGGTTCGAAGGTCAGCCGCTACCTCAAGCTGTACTTCCTGGCCCAGGACATCCATGAACGCGCCAGTTCGTCCCACTACCCCTACAACGCCCTGGCCGAGGCCTTCTTCCACAGCGATGTGCTGTTCCGCTGCCAGCGCCTGCTGCGCCAGCAAGGCAAGGCCTGCCAGGCCCTGGCCGAGTCGATCCAACTGCGCCAGCCGTTCATTTATGACGCCCACTTCGCCGAAGCCCTGGGCGACCTGAATGCCTCCCTGGAACACCTGCGCATCCAGAGCAACCCGGCCTGGCGCGGCCTGCTGCGCTCGTTGCGTGCCCTGGCGGCCAACCTCTCGACCCTGGATCGCCTGCTGGGCGACGCCAGCAATCCCGACGCCCTGGCCGACGCTACCGACAGCAACCTGCTGGACCGCGCCCCGCGCAACCTCAAGGAGATGTGGACGCGCCTGCGCACCCAGCTCACACCGACGTCGCTGCTGTTCCGTCACGCCTTGCGCCTGGCCCTGGCGCTGACCGTCGGCTATGGCGTCCTGCACGCGATCCACGCGTCCCAAGGCTACTGGATCATCCTCACCACCCTGTTCGTCTGCCAGCCCAACTATGGCGCCACGCGGCGCAAGCTCGGTCAGCGGATCATCGGCACGGCCATCGGCCTCACCGTGGCCTGGGCACTGTTCGACCTGTTCCCCAGCCCGCTGGTGCAATCGATGTTCGCCATCGCCGCAGGCCTGGTGTTCTTTATCAACCGCACCACCCGCTACACCCTGGCCACGGCGGCGATCACCTTGATGGTGCTGTTCTGCTTTAACCAAGTGGGCGATGGCTACGGGTTGTTCCTGCCACGCCTGTTCGATACGTTGCTGGGCAGCGTGATTGCCGGCCTGGCGGTGTTCCTGTTCCTGCCGGACTGGCAAGGCCGCCGCCTGAACAAAGTGCTGGCCAACACCCTGACCTGCAACAGCATCTACCTGCGCCAAATCATGCAGCAGTATGCTGCCGGCAAGCGCGATGACCTGGCCTACCGCCTGGCTCGACGCAATGCGCATAACGCCGACGCGGCCCTGTCCACCACCTTGGCCAATATGCTGATGGAACCGGGGCACTTCCGTAAGGAAGCCGATGTGGGCTTCCGCTTCCTGGTGCTGTCCCACACCCTGCTCAGCTACTTGTCAGGGCTCGGCGCGCATCGGGAAACCCAACTGCCGGCCGAGGTGCGTGAGCATTTGATCGACGGCGCCGGCAAGACACTGGCGGCAAGCATCGATGAGATCGCCGAGGGCTTGGCCAACAAACAGCCGATTGCGATTCAGAGTGATGCCGAGGAAGCGCTGGCAACCGACCTGGAGCAGATGCCGGACGAGATCGATGAAGGGCAACGGTTGGTGCAAACGCAGTTGGCATTGATTTGCCGGCAGTTGGGGCCGTTGCGCACCTTGGCGGCGCATTTGATCAAGGACACCAGCGCGGCTTAGGTCGCTATCGGGGGCTTGCTCCCGATGAGGCCCGCACAGGCACTACATGCCATGGGCCTTCATCAACCGCGCATAACTGCCATCAGCCTTCATCCTGGCAATCTCGCGGTCAAAGCTGGCGACGATCTGCGCATGCTCAGGGTTCTTCAGGCTGACCAGGATATGCAGGCTATTTTCGCTCAAGGGCTTGGGCAAAAACTCCACCGCATTGCGCACCCGCGCCGATTCGCGTGACAGGTAATAGCGCGCCACATATTCATCCTCCACCGTCAACCGCACGCGCTGCGCCGCAAGCATGCGCACGGCCATGGCAAAGTTATGCACAGGGACTTTCTGCAATTGCGCATCCTGGTCGAACGCCGGCGAATACACGTACCCGCGCACCACGGCGATAGGCTCATCGTGCAATTGCTCAAGGTTCTGGAACTCGATCGGGTCATCACGGCGCTTGATAAAACGCACACGGTTCACCAGGTATTCCGCGGAAAACTGCCCCAACTGCGTGCGAGCATCGTCGTACCAGGCGTTGATCAGTACGTCATAGCGCCCATCGCCCACCCCCATCAGTGCGCGAGCCCAGGGCACCTGTTCGAAATCACTGGCGTACCCGGCGCGGGCCAAGGCCGTGGTGACAATGTCGGTGGCCAGCCCGCCATTGATCAAGGTGGCATCGGTAAAGGGTGGCCAGGCATCCGCTACCAGGCGCAGACGCTCTGCGAACACTGGCTGGGCCAGCAATAAAACTCCAATCAAAGCAACGGCACGAGAGAATCGCGGCATGCTTAAAGTCCTTGGCAGGCAGGCGGTAGCCCTTACTCAGGCGAGGCCTGAGGCTCTAACAGTAGTTCAGATTACACAAGAAGCCGACGGCAGATGCACACAATGATGGCGAATTGACGTCACTCACAAAAATAGCTGATTTCGACACAAAGGCGTGGCGCGCTTACTATCCAGAACAGACATTGATAAAGAGAACGCACCATGACAGTCGAATGGGTCTGCAAACATCACAATGACCTGGGCAAGGAGCAGCTCTACGCCATCCTGCGCCTGCGCAGCGAAGTCTTTGTCGTCGAGCAGAAGTGCATCTACCAGGACATCGACGGGCAGGACCTGGAAGGCGATACCCACCACCTGATGGCCTGGCAGGACGACCAGTTGGTGGCTTACCTGCGCCTGTTGGACCCGGAGTCCCAGGGCGGCGACGTGGTGATCGGGCGGGTAATCGTGGCCCCCATGGCGCGCGGCACCGGGCTGGGGCACCTGATGATGCAGGAAACCCTCAGGCAGATTGACGATATCTGGCCAGAAACGCCGATATTCCTGTCAGCCCAGGCCCATTTGCAAGGGTATTACGGTCGGTATGGTTTTCTGGTGGCGGGCGAGGAATACCTGGAAGACGATATTCCACATATTGGTATGCGGCGCGTTTGAGGCCGCCATCGGGGGCAAGCCCCCTCCCACATTTGAATGTAGTCACAGTTCAAACTGTGGGAGGGGCGGTGCGACGATTCGACTTGCCCCCGATGGCGTCAGCCAAATCCCCGCAGAACCTCAGGGATAACCCAATACCTGTTTGATGGACCCGAGATTCACCTCGATCCACCGCCGATCAATCGCGCCCCAATCCCGAATCCGATAATGCCCGGCATGGTTGCGGCCGCCGTCTTGCTGTTCGAACTCACACACGATATCCAGGTCGGCCAGCGCCGCAATCGTGTCCTGCGCCGTGCGCCGGGGCATGCCCGTCAACTCGGTCAGCGCCGGTACGCTGCTGGCTTGCCCGCTGTCGATCAGGTACGCCACATAGAGCCGGCGGTAAAAGCTGCTCTTGGTCTTGCTCACATCCATGGTCGGTCGCCTTGTACGGTTAGGGCTTGCCCTGCAAGTCGCGATAGGTGAGGTACACCCGCAGGTCGAATTCCACCTGATGGTAGCCCGGCATCATGTACTCACAGAGTTTATAGAACGCCTTGTTGTGGTCCGACTCCTTGAAGTGCGCCAGCTCGTGCACCACGATCATGCGCAGGAACTGCGGCGCGGCCTCCTTGAACAGCGCGGCGATGCGGATCTCTTTCTTGGACTTCAGGTTGCCGCCCTGCACCCGGGAAATCGTGGTGTGCAAGCCGAGGGCGCGATGGGTCAGGTCCAGGCGGTTGTCGAACAGCACTTTGTCGATGGCCGGCGCGTTGCGCAGGTGCTCCTGCTTCAGGGCCAGCGCGTAGACATACAACGCCTTGTCACTCTGCACGGCGTGGCGCTCGGGGTAACGCTGCTCCAGGTAGGCACCCAACTGGTCCTTGGCGATCAGTTGGCGCACTTGCTCCTGGAGGGCTGCGGGGTAGGCCTGGAGGTATTTCAGGGCGGTCATTGGGGGTCTGCAACAGGGTTCGGATGGGCGCCAGTGTAGCGAATTCAACGCACGCGAGCGCGCGCCCAGACGAGCACTTCCTCGGCCATCAACGGCTGCGCCGCCCATGGCCCCTGGATAAATCGGCAACCATTGGCCTTGAGCCACTCGGATTGCTCCTGCGTCTCTACGCCCTCGGCGATCACCAGCACCTCGAAGTGCTCGCACAATTGGATAATGCTGCGGGCCAGTGCGGCATCCCGCGCCGAACCCGGCAGGCGCGCGACCAGTTGCGGATCAAGCTTGAGGGTGTCGAACTCCAGGTCGCGCAGGTGAGCCAGGGAACAGTGGCCGCAGCCAAAGTCATCCAGGGCGATACGCACCCCGACCTGACGCAACAACTTGAGCTGCTTGGCAGACTCTTCAAGATTGCTCATCAGGCTGTCTTCGCTGATTTCCACCTCCAACTGCCGCCCCTGCAACCCATGCCGCTCCAGCACCTGCTGCAGTTGGCTGGACAGCTGCGGCATATTGAACTGGCTGCTGCTCAGGCTCACGCTCAGCACCAGTTCGTCATCCAAAGCCACCTGCCACATCTGGCGCTGCGCAGCGACCTGCAGGTAAATCCAGGCACTCAACTGGCTGATCAGCCGGGCCTCCTCCAGCAGCGGTAAAAACAGCCCCGGCGGCACATCACCGACGCTGGGGTGCTGCCAGCGCAATAGCGCCTCGACGCCGCGCAAGCGACCGTCCTCCAGGGACACCTGGGGTTGGTACACCAAGGTGAAGTCCTTGTTCTGAATCGCCGTGCGCACGCTGTCTTCAAGCATCAGCCGCGAACGAGCACGCCCGTTCATTTCCTGATCGTAATAGCGGTACTGCTGACGCCCCGCACGCTTGGCTTCGTACATGGCGATGTCTGCCGCACGCAGCAGACCGTTCAAGTCAGAGCCGCAATCCGGGAAAGTGGCAATGCCGATGCTGACCCCGAGCATCACATCCAACCCGTCGACCTGCTGGCAAACAGACACACGCTCAATCAGTTTTTCCGAAATTTTCGCGGCCTGTTCCGGGAACTCCAGCTCCAGCAATGCCGTGAATTCGTCGCCGCCCATGCGTCCGAGAATGTCGCTGGCGCGCACGCTGCCCTGCAATTGTTCCGACACCCAGCGCAGCACCCGATCGCCAGCGTCATGCCCCAGTGAATCGTTGACCCGTTTGAACCCATCCAGGTCCAGGTACAGCAACACCAGCGACCGCTCGACGCGTTCGCCGCGCAACAACGCACTCTCTACCGCCTGATAGAAGCCGCGCCGATTCAGCAAACCGGTCAGCGGGTCTGTGACGGCCTGAAACTCCAGTTGCTGGTGCAGGTGACGTATTTCGGACATATCCAGCACCGTCACCACCATGGCCTTCTGCTCAGAGGGCAACGGCGCGCACGACAACGCCACCGGCACCTGTTGGCCGCGGCCTGTGCGCAGGATCGCATCATGCAAGCGCCAGGTTTCGCCCTGGCGGTAACCGGCATACATCTGCGAATCCAGCCAGGCAGGTACATGGGGTTTTTGCAGGAAGCCGAGGAACTCCTGGCCTTGCAGTTCCTGGATCGTGGCATTGAGCAGGCGCGAAATCGCCGGGTTGGCGTACTCGATCACTCCCCCCTCCCCCACCACCAGGATGCCTTCGGCGGCGTTGTCCAACACCGAGGCATTAAAGGCACGCGCCGATTCCAGGTCATGACTCAGGCGCTGCAGCGCCCGGCGATTACGCTGGTGCTCCAGCAACGCCTGGACCTTGGGCTTGAGGATATGCGGGTCGAACGGTTTGAACAGGTAGTCGATCGCGCCGCTGGCATAGCCCTCGAGCACGGCGGCGGGCGATTGGGCATTGGCACTGAGGAAGATGATTGGCGTCATCCGGGTGCGCTGGTTGCCGCGCATCAGGCGGGCGACTTCAAAGCCGTCCATGCCGGGCATCATCACATCCAGCAATACCAGATCAACTTCGAGCTGCAGCAGCAATTCCAGGGCTTCAAGACCTGAAGCAGCGGTCACCACATGCCAATCATCACGCTGCAAAAGTGCGCGCATGCTGATCAGGTTTTCCGGGTAGTCATCGACCACCAGAAGAACCGAACTGCCATCGCCGGGGAGTGGTGCGCATTCCATGCTACGTCTCTTCCTAAAGGAGCTGTCCCAGTCACTTCTGACAGAAAACCCGGACAAACTCTGAGGCATCACTCTAGCCTCGGTTCCCAAAAATCAGAAGTCACCGCGATGCCATCATTGCGCCAAAGCCTGGGAAGCCGACTAACGGTCAGTGCCTGCAGCCCACGGTTCATGGGCAACATGGCTTTTTGGCATTCCTTTGGCGCCAATAAATTGCCGAGCAATAATTAACAAGCGAGTGACGACCGCCTATAAAGAACCTGTCTGGCCCAAGGGCCATAGCCTACACCCCTCTGTAAAAAGGCCTACGCCCATGATTGATCTTTCCACCTGGAACCTGAGTATTCCGGTCGGCTCGCCCCCCGCGACCATCGACACCCCGAAGCTGATGAGCGGCTTCAATGACCAATATTTCCAGGCAGAAGGGAGCAATGTGCAATTCTGGACACCCGTCACCGGCACCCGTACCGAAAACGCCGTCTACCCCCGCAGCGAACTGCGTGAAACCTACGCCGACGGCCGCCTGCGTAACTGGACCTACCCTGACGCCGACAACTTCCTGCGCGCCACGCTGACCGTCAACCAGGTACCGTCCACCGGCAAGGTGGTGATCGGCCAGATTCACGCCTATGACAGCCAGAAGCCGCTGATCAAGCTGGAGTATCAATTCAAGGAAAAAACCCAGACCGGCAACATCGTCGCCAAGGTCCGCATGCGTCCGGATGAGGATGAAAGCCGCGTGATCATCGTGGCTTCCAATGTGCCGCTGGAAAAAAGCTTCACCTACGTGATCAACCTCAACAAGGCCGGGCTGCTCAGTGTGTACGCCGCCGACAGTGAGTGGAACGAACGCATCGGTGCGGCGTGGGGCAGCAAACCCCTGTACTTCAAGGCTGGCGCGTATGTTCAGGACAACAGCGGGGATAGCAAGGAAGGCGCACGGGTGACGTTTGCCAAGCTGGATATCGACCACGAGTGAGCGGCGCCTCATTTCGCGTGGGCGTTGCCTGCCTGCGCGAACGCCTTGACGCCCCCCCTTGAGCGCCTCGGCCTGGCGGACTTCGCCGAGCGCGATCTGAACAATGTGGCCACTCGCATACACATGCGCGGCCGCTCACCAAGAGCGGCCGCCACTTTTCACGCGACGAGGTTGCCTGTCTACTGGGCAGGTAATTTCATCTGAGCTGGGCCCTTTGAATTCTCCAACTCAAAAGCACAGTCCGCGACCTTACTCGTTGCGCACTCATTATCCTTCCAACCAGAACCTTTAGGCACAGGAGGCAGGACAAACCTCTGGGACAACCTTAGATAGTCATCCTTACCTTTACCACTGTAATTACAGATTACATAGTTATAAGGCAACTTTGTTTCGCTGTCCGTTCCCTGCTTGATTGCCGAGCCCATAAACTTGAACCCTTTGACCATCGATTTATTGTCAATGGACTGCTCACCCTTCCACCCCTCTTCTTCAGCTGAAAACTGGATGCTCACCGCCTTGATGATTGAAACCTCGGGGCAAGATAACGGTGCCGCATATGCACTCCCCATCAACGCCAACGCGCCAATAGCAGTTAGACACTGAAGCGATTTTATAAGATATGGATGTGACATAGCCGTGTACACCTCTCTTTAATGAGTGACTCCAGCCTAGGCACGATGGCCAACGAGCGATACTGTCAAGGTTGACAGCTTTAAATATAAGTTAGAAATAAGCGCCGGTAGTTTAATTGCGTTCAGCACGATCCCTGTAACGCCTCATGGATTTAATTACAGTTAAACAAGACGGATCTGAATGACACCCGACACTTAACTGAACCAACGGGCGCACCGAGCATTTTGTCTTATCAACTTTATCGAACTTAAAATGTTCAGCAAAGCATCAAAAAACAACAAAGGGAAAACATTCAGTTCATTTAACTCGGTACCCAAAAAAGCCCGCATCACTGCGGGCTTCTTTTTAACGCCTGAGGCTTAATTCACCTTAGCGTTCAGCTCACCTTTCAGGTAACGCTGGTACATCGCTTCCAACGAGATCGGCTTGATCTTCGAAGCGTTGCCGGCAGTACCGAACGCTTCGTAGCGAGCGATACACACGTCACGCATCGCCGTCACGGTTGCGCCGAAGAATTTACGCGGGTCGAATTCGCTTGGGTTGGTGGCCATCAGGCGACGCATCGCACCGGTGGACGCCAG
>Ga0157369_10008369_pt1 | contig 11863 bp, 13 predicted proteins | sample C25metaG_FD_113461 | JGI IMG/M metagenome (GOLD analysis project Ga0157369, IMG submission 113461) | Corn rhizosphere microbial communities from Kellogg Biological Station, Michigan, USA - C2-5 metaG | ecosystem: Host-associated > Plants > Roots > Rhizosphere > Soil | place: USA: Michigan... | reverse complement strand
ATCAGCCATTTTTTGATGCATCGCTACAACTGGATTAGGCCTCATCAATTCAACGATGGGTTGGCCCCAGCGCGGGCCGAGGAAAAACTTAACGTCGTGTCCGGGATTAGTTGACCACTACAGTCTGCGAATTGGAGCATGACGAAATCCTCACAGGCTTTGCTTCAGCAAGGCTACAGGAAAGGGTAACCCCACTTCCTATGCGTGCTGGCAGAGGACTATATCGGGGCTTCATCTGGGCCGAACAGAGCAGCACGCTCCTCGTCGCCTCCGGACCAGGTTCTTTTATCTCAACCATCTCATTCAATATGCGCTCTCTCGATCCGGAGCCACGCACTTTTTCGGTCAAAAATCCGGATGGCAGTAGTGACCTTCGGCGAGTAGGTATGACTTCGTTCTCCACTCATAGCCTCATCGGTGATCCTCAGCCAGACGACAACGGGGGATGGACAGCGAAGCGAATGTACACCGAGCAAGCCAACAAGCTCGCTGCCGAGCGCCGTTTTGTTCAGTATCGACCAACCCAAGACGATGGAACCGCAGTCCGCCGAAAGGCACTGGATGACATTCGAGCACTGATCGTTGCTTACAGCGAAAAAGGTGCCTGGCTATGGGATCCATATCTGTCAGCCAAAGACCTACTCGAAACGCTATTTTACTGCCCCTACCATGGAGTGGACCTCCGCGGTCTGACAACTGCCAAAGCTGGCTCCACCGACGAAATCCGCCAAACACTGAATGAATGTCAAAGCAACTGGCGGGGCCTGAAACTTGAACTTCGAGTACAGAAGGGCATGACAGGATGGGACTTCCACGATAGGTTCCTGATCTTTCCATCTGGCCCAGATGGGGCAATGGCTTGGTCGCTCGGCACCTCGGTAAACTCCGTGGGCTCGGCGCACCACATCCTTCAGAAGGTCGACAATGCTCAGCTTGTGGTGGATGCCTTCACCGACCTTTGGGAGCTACTCGGCGGACAGGATCACCTTGTATGGAAAAGGCCGCAATGAAGCTTTCGGATGTTATTGTCGCGGCGATGGCGAAAGCCACGCAATTTGGGCCGATTGAAGTCCCAGATGCGCTTGTTACGGTAATCGAAGCGCAATCCGATCCTCTTCAAGCTATTTCCGAGTGGGACGCCAGTAACGACATATTTGAAGCGATCCGGTCTCAATTTGCTTTCGTAGATTTGCTCCGACGTGGCGCACCCGCCAGCGGTGAGGATTTCGACAGGCTCACCGGGCTGTTCCGATGGATTATTCAAGCAGGCGCCGATTGGAGCATCAGCGCTGATCCGCGCCGTACCCGACTAGTCGCCCTATTCGTCGTAGGACAATTCACAACGATGGGGGCAAGTTTCTGGGCTATCGTGCCAAATGATTTCAGGCCTAACGATGAATTGCTCTCTGCGCTCGAAAGCATGATCGCAGGTATAACAATGAGTTTCACGACTCGTGGTTTATCCGCGCCTATCTGGGAGTCAGAGGCCGTAGAACGGTTTGAAAAGGCTGATGCTGAAAGCGATTGGATCGGAATCGAACTAGGCTGGCGCATGATAGAAGGCGGATTTTTTCCGGGCACTGCCATAGTTCAAGCTGCCCAATGTCTCGACAGATTTGCCCCCCAGCGTTTGATCGTGGCCGTCTCGGGGCTAAGGCAGACGGCATCTATCATGAGTGTCGTGCTATCGCTCAACGCCAACGCGGCACTACGTCTCGGCTCTGGATCGTCCAGCCCTCATGTCCAGTTCGCGACAACTTATATATCTGTGTCAAACATGGCTAACAGGGAGCCACTTGGTGAAACTTGCGAGAAATTTTTGATCCAGATACTGGAACGTGTGTCGAAAGATGCGCCGCGTTGGGCTGCCTGGATGCGCGTGTTCAACTTGTTCCCTTCGCGATTTCCAGAATTACAGACTTGTCTCGGATGCGTTCTTGCTGGTGCGAACGACACTGCCCTTGAAGCCTATGTTGATGCGGTAAGCCTGCACTGGTCTGGTCAACAAACTCGATTTTCAGTTGCGAATTGTCTCCGAGCATTCAGGGACATGGCCGAAGTCAAGAAGCGGAAGACTATGTGGAATTTCGCTTATCAGCGTTGGACGTCTTGGGGGTTCGGTCTGCACGGGAGTACTGAGAACCTTATTAAGATTTCTCGCTGTGAGTTGGATTACGCTTTAGTAGGTTATGCCGTCGAATGCCTCGACGATGCCCAGCGACAGCACATGTTAGCCTCACTGACCACGAAACTTCAGACCGTGGAAAACAATTGGCACCCCGGGATCATAGACTGTCTCTCTGAGTGGTACGCAGTGCTATCGGAGATGCAGCCTCTTTTCTTGGCAATGAGTGTCGCAGGTACAGAAGCCGATTGGATCGATAAAGAACCCACAATGCGATTACCATTTGATCCAGATAAAGAAGCCTATGTAACCCTCAAGTACGGCAGACCTCAAATCGCCTAAGCCGCACTGATGAATGACTCAGAGCTTACGAAATTGTTAGCACAAACCAAGACCCAAAACCCCCGGCACATGGCCGGGGTTTTGTTATTCAGCACTCACCTGCTAACGCAGGCTCACTCGAACATAAACAATCATAAAAAACCAATATAAATCATAGTTTTATTTTGATCGTTTCTGCTGATACCACGAAAAACACCATAAACGAAAACCTGTTTTCACAAGCATTGCATCATTCATGCGATGTCATGATCGGCTGGGGAATTGACCCGCCTGCCAATACCGCACTGATCCTATATTGACTCAAGATCCAATACCGGAAAGTACTCGCAGACCAGGAGTTACGGTCAGCGAAATGTTGGTAAATGGACCAATACTTCATAAGCTGAAACACGCTCGCCTATGGGAATGACTGAACGTGCTGGACGGCAATCAAACATTGCATAACCGCTATGAGGATGCCGGGGCCGCTTGCAAACCCTTCTAGAGCGACTCACCCTACGGCGTCTCACACTTATCCGAGTCAACCCATAAGGAAGAACGCCATGTTCACGAGGAGCCTGTTGCTGAGTTTTTGCGCTGTGTTACTGGTTGGCTGCACGGGAAGGGGCTTTCAACCGCCGGCTCCGGATTACACAAAATGGTACAAGGAGGGCGTATCGCAGACCGGGATCGTTGCTGCGATGCGTGCGTGCGGATATACCAATGTTGATGGCGCAGGAGACAGGTCGCCAATCGATGTGAGGTTAATGAATTTCTATTGCATGAAAGACGCAGGCTACAAACGCAAAGATAACGTGGACATGTGCAAGCTCGGTCGTATTGGTGAGTCTGCGGTGTGTGACGGGCGCCGGTAATCGGGCACAGTCCGGGGCGCTCATGGACATGGAGAATGTGATGTTGCTGACTCGAAATCAGTGGTTGGGCCTGAGCCTTCTGGTAGTAGTTGGGGGCTGTACCCCTTTTCAACCGCCGCCAGGGGACTACACCCAATGGAAAAAGAAGGGCGTCTCCCAGCAGGGCGTCGATGACGCAATGCGGGCTTGCGGGTATACCAATCTTGATGGCGTTGGCGACAAGTCGCCGATTGATGTGGTGCTGACGCGCTTCTACTGCATGAAGGATGCGGGTTTTATCCGCACGGACGATCTGGACCTGTGCAAGCTAGGCCGCATTGGCGAATCGCCGGTGTGCGACGGCCGCCGTTAACCCATCACCAAAAGGACACAGGGAATGAACAATCTACGCAACGGACTGTATGGTGCCGCATTGGCCCTGGCGGCAACAGCGCTGGGCGGTTGCGCCTCCTCGGCCGCGATCACCGGCGAGCCTGGGGTAAACATGGGCGACAGCTATCAGAAGGTGCTCGAGGTGGTCAGCCGCAACAATACCGTGACCAAACAGGTCGATGGCCAAGGCTTCCGGGCGGAGGGTTACTCAGCGATGTTCAAGGATTGTCGCGTCAAATACTTCCTGTTCCAGGACGCCGATGGTTTGCAGCGCGTGAGCTATGAGCCGGCGCCACATCTGTCGGTCAACCAGAACTGCCGCCAGCCTTAACTTCCCCCTACGAGTCGATGCCTGATGAGACTGTTGCCTGTAATCCCCGCCGTGCTGCTGCTAGCGCTGGGCGGCTGCGGCCAAGTGGCGAACGTGCGTTCGCTGTCCACCGGCTACGTGCCCCCGCAGGGCGGCGAGACCGCGCGTATCCGCCTGCTCACCGACGGCCTGGTGCGCGCCGTGCCGGGGCGTGATTGCCTCGACTGGAACGTGCCCGGCGCGGGGGTGATGGCGTCGGCGAAACCCGGCTTCCCCGACCATAACGGCGAAAACCTCGGCATTCCCGGACCGATCTTTTCGTGGGCCGGTGCGGTCTCGTCGGAGCTGGTGGTGCCGGCGAACAAGCCGATCGCGTTCCATTACCTGGGGCGCCTGCAATATTCCCGGCAGTGTGCCAAGACCATGACCTTCGTGCCTCGGCCTGGCGTGGACTACATGGTGCAGGCCACCATGTCGGCGGACTGTTCGTTCCAGCTGGATGAATTGGAGGCGGGCGGCAAGCAGTGGGCAATGGTCCAACCGCAGCCAGCGGGGAAGGTGTCGATGTGCAACGCGATTGATAACTTCTAGCCGAAATCTACGCGGGTTAGCTTCACCAGATCCACCAGTTCCTGGAGCTGTGCCTGCATTTCTTCGTAGATGGCCATCGTCTTTTCAGTGGATTCAGTCGTGTTCTTTAGACCTGATCAAGGCTGCCAAATTTGGCATGACATTGGCATCAAGGTGGTCCTGCATTCGCTGGCTCAGATGGTGCTCGTTGGGAAGATCAATGTCCTCTTGACTCGCCCATTTCCGCAAAACGCCCAGCAATACCATGCTGACGGTATGACCATCTTCCATGTACTGGAGCAGGAAGGCCTTTAGCCTCCCCCGTCCTTCATCGGTATGCAGGTCAAAACCGCCGGGCACATCATGTAGCCGATGTGCGATCACGTTGCGATACTGGAGGAAGCGATCCAACTTGTCGTCGAAGGAGGGATGCAGATCAACCCGCTTCCGCAGTGCTTTAAGCAGTTGTCCCAGAGTGGCTTTTGAATGTCGCTCAAGCAGGATCTGAAGCTGTTCCACTGTTTGCAGTGGCTCGCCGTGCAAAGGAAACGTTAGGCAATTGCACAATAGGTGCTCAACACTCTGCCCCGCGATCACCGCAAGGCCCAATGTCTTCAACACATCGTCCTGTACAGGATTGTAGCCAGTTTGCGCTTTATCTTTCATGAACATGTCATTCCTTGATGTGCTGGAGGCGAAAAGTGGAATCGTTCTACAGCCAAAGCCCGCGTTGTTTATATTTCATGGTCATCAGTTCCTAGATCAAATCATCATCGGCTGAGAGGGAAACTCCACCAAGGCATCCATCGCGTGGAAAAGACATGCTCCATAGATGAAATGGAGTAGCCCAGACTCCTGTCCAGCTCTAATGACTACACCGACAAACAGGTGAGGGTCTCCAGATACGAAGACGGGAGATCCGCTCAATCCATCGATATCATCAACATGACCAAAATCAGCACGCAAGCGGCGTTACTTAGCGCTTAAATCGATCATGTCTATTTCCCACCTAATTCAAACCCCAAAACGCTATTCGACTTGAGCAATGCTTCGTAGCTCACTAAAACCTAGCCTATGGGCATGCGCTGTGACGGCAACTGGAATTGAAAATGAAATGGGCACACTGAGCTCATCAGCATGTACCCGCACCAGAATTGAGATGAGGTCCGCGGGAGGAGTTATCAAAAAAACGTCGCAGCTCAAAACCCCTTCGCCTGCGTGGATTTTCCCGAAATTAAACACAGCGGTCATCCGATCAAAATCTTCCTGGACCTCGAAGTGAGCATGCGCCGGGTTGAGAACACTCGGTACGGTGAGATTAAATTCGGTACTCGGTAAATCGACAATTTCGGATACCAATCGGAGCGTCCCTGCTGGTTCAAATCCGAGGTGAACTCTCACACTCCTTGCCGGTGCATTCCCTTGGTTTGCTACTCGAACACGGAATCCAAATGCGCCCGCTTTCTCCTGTTCGTGTAGCGCCAGCTCCCGATAAAACTGTCTGTTATTTAGGACAGATTCATTCATTACGTTGCTGTGCGCTGTAGCCTTGTAGTCGGGATAGTCTTCGAGCACCAGATGCTTGTATTCGAACTGGAACCCACCATTGAGCGTCGACTGATCATCGAGCCTAAACATATCGATACTGAGCTGCGGTTTGCCTGCCGCCATTCTCAGAGCGTCGACTGCGCCCATTTTGGCGATTTGCTCCGGATCCGCAATTGTTGTTGATGAGCCACGGCGGACATAGACGGTATTCTGGTCAACATTCCCAAATTTTTTCTTGGCAAATATCGGGCGTTCCTGCACCTCAATCGTGTAAAGCCCGAGCGACTGGTTTCTATAGGTGACAGATCTGTAGGAGAAAATTATAGGTCGGTTCGTTTTGGAGTTTATGAGCTCCTGAAGCCTGGAATCATCGGGATGACGCTCGACAGGAAAAATTGACTGATCTTTGTTATCTACTCCGATCAAGATGTATGCCGGTTCAGATCGCCAGGTATTGCAGAACGCAAGTATGTCTTTGAGCAGCTCGCTTTTGGGGATGGGGTCAGCCCCGTCAGTTATGTACCCCTGCCTTTTGTAATCCAAGGTGATGCCTTCACCGGTGTATAACAACCGTTCAATCAAGTCTTCATCGGTCATTGCTTCTCCATGTTGAAAAAAACTACGATCCCGCTCTTTTCCCTACAAATCGGAGCCAGGTGGCGTGAGCTTTCTCAATTCATTAGTTAAATCATTCGCCAGCCGTACGCGTCTCGGCCATTGAGCCAATCAGCAGGTTCAGGGCAGAACCTTCCTCGACATTTATCAGGGTAGGGTGAAGGGCACGCACGTGGTCATACAGCGCCGAGCGCTGCTCAATCACCGCCATAAAATCAGGCGCCTGCGTGTCATGTGAAGGGAGGCAGGTCCATGTGGGCAGTTGCCTGCACAAGGACAATGCATCGCTCCTTCGCACGTGTCACTGCGTTATAGAGCAAACGCCTCTTCTGCTCGTCACTTCCACCGACCGCTGCCGGCCAGAGAACAATGACATTGTCAAATTCTCGGTTCTTGGCACCGTGAACTGTCATCCCCTTCCATCCACGCACTTCGCTTCGTCGAGATTGACGGCGCTGTGCAAATGATTGCTCCACTAATTTCACGACCTCATTCCTTGAGAACTCCACCTTCGCCTTGGTGCGACGTTGGATCTCCAACCATTCGGTCACATCCCTGGCTACTCTAGCGTCACCAGCAGCTACGAGGACCGCAGCAATGGAAGATGCATCAGCCTGGTTGGCTAGTTGAATCGTGGCGAGGTACTCGGTTGCAGCTTTTGCTTCCGACTGTTCCCAAGAAATGCTGTAAGGGCCTGCACCTTTCTTGGTCTTATTCGCAGCAGCCCAAGTCAATGCAGCTCTCGCAAACGTCCCAAGCGTTGGAGTGATGATCGCGACACTTTTGCCTCCGCCGTACCAACTCAAGTTGGAGTTGATCCATGCTCCAGCCAACGGTGGCCTTGGCGTTTGCGCAACTACGAAGTATTTCCCGGACTTTGGCGCTTCGCCGGCGCGAATCGCTCGCGCCGCATTCAGCAACTCATCTACGTTGGTCCGACGTGGCTGCGTAAGTTCTTCAGGCGCGCATACTTGAGACAGCCAAACGCATGCTGGGTTGGGTCGAAGCTCCTCGCTGAGACATTGAAACTCGTCGGCCGCAACGAATACCTCCAATCTTTTGGCTAGACCTGCAACCATAGAAAGGCGATCCACAGTCATGTCTTGGGCTTCATCTACGACGAGGATAGGAAACGTCGCCACCACCCAGCCTTGGACCTCCTTGATCTGTACGAGCGCACTGGCAGCTTCACATACGCGCTCGTACTCACTTGGCTCTATATTTACGAAGCCGAGAGCTGCGGCGAGCGAACGCCAACGTCGAACCAGACGCCATGCGAAGCTATCAATGGTCGTGCATTCCGCCCTACCCCTCAGGTTCTGAAGCATTCCAAGACGCTCTTCCAGCCGTCGACGAGATCCATGCATAAACGTAAGTGCCAGAACCTTCTGACCTGCATGAAGTGGTGTTGCGTCCAGATACGCAGACAGCGAAGCCATGAGCATGTGGGTCTTGCCGCACCCGGCGCCGCCGGTAAATGCGTGGACTGTCATGGCTGGAAGACCCACACTCCGTCGGCTCCACGGGCAAATCGCTGTGTAGCTTCGTCGCCGAAACATGCACAAGCAAGACCGCTCAGGAGGTCCGCTGCACGCCCTCTGCATGCTTGCGTCGTAGCAATGGCATCAGCAAGGCTTTCATAGGCGATGATGTCCATCTTCTTGGACTTAAGGTACGCCACGATGTCAGCGCTCGACGTGGGCGGCTGCGGGGAGATTTCCGCCAGTTTCGCTACCACTACGGCTTCGTCCGCTTCGAGAATCCAGCCGATGGCATCCTCAATCATTGCGCCATCGTGCCAACGGATGATCGCGCTCGGCGGTTCAGCCTCTTGCCGCAGTAGATCTGCATACGCTAGGCCGGCCGCGTCTCCGTCCACGAGGCAACATACTCTCTGGTGAAGCCGCCTCATCAGCCTCTGAGTCTCGATGACATTTGCGTCCTCTGTCGGAACTACACCGACCTCGATACCGAAGGGGCGTGGCATCGTGTCGATCCATCCTTCGGTCATCATCAGCGGCCGTAGAATGCAACGGATTAGTTGGAAGTCGGCACGACCTTCTGGAACAAGAAGCGCGGGCTGCATTAACGCACTCAGCACGTCCATGCGGCTGTGCTGGAAAAACTTGCGTTTCCAATTTGGAGCCACCGCAGTAAGTGGACTGGCCAAGAAAGGCTCGGCTGAAAGAACTCCCTCATGCTTTTTCAGGATCAAAACGGAGGTCGGATCCGCGATGCTGGCGACGAGCGGCGAATGGGTAGTGACGAAAGTCTGGGTCGATAGCGCTTGAACGCGCTGAACCAGGCGCTGCTGCGCAGAAGGTGGGAGATGGATTTCAGGCTCTTCCAGCGCCATCAGGAACTCTCCGCCACTTAAAGCACGAGCGCGACCAAGCTCAAGAAGTAATAGCAAGCCTTGCATGGACACCAGGCCGCTGCCCTGCCTCCCTGCGGGAATGCTGAAGCCATCCGTTCCTGCAAAATGGGCTGAAACTGCCTCCATCACAGACCGGCTGTCGGTGCTTGTAAGCCTCAACTGGACTTTCGGAGCGTTCGGGAACGAGAGCGCAAGCTCGCTATTTAGATTCTGGATCAGAGGCTGAATACCCGGGTCGGTTTCGATTGGCTGGGCCGGAGCCCGCAAGCGGTCTCGCTCAGCGAGCAATGAACCCGCAGGCTGAGCCGCAGCCGCCAGCATCGTGCGCTTGAAAAGCTCATTGCCCCATGAGAAGACTTTGTCCCAGGTCCGGCTCGCGCGCACCAGATAGAAACTCAGTTCCTGTATAAGCTTGCCGGGCACCGGGGCAGGTGCCTCATCAGCAAAGGGGTCAATGGGCTCTTCGTGGTCATGGAAGTAGCGAATGGTTTCTACGGCCAAGCTCTCATGGTCAAAACGAGCTTGCACACCAAGCTGGCAACATAGCTTCCATGCGGGGTTGTCGCGTCCCGGGTGCACTTGGCCTGTCGTCTCATCGAGCCATTTAACAACCGCTCTCTCATCACGAAACCACTGGCTGCTCTGCTCTGGGTCGTCTTCCGGAAAATCAGTGACCGTAGCTACAATCTTAATCCGATCAGCTGCCTGCGGGTTAGATCCATAAAAGTCATGCTCGGTCAGCTCCCGCACTAAGCGATCTCTGCCAAGCACAAGAGTCATCGCTTCGATCAGCGTGGTCTTGCCAGTATTGTTATCTCCAATAAGAACAGGATGCTTGCCGAACTGCACAAAGCCCGTTTTCACACCACGAAAATTCTCGATCCTTAAATTGGCTACCCGCATTCTTAATTCCTTTTTTTCAGGGTGCGAATCACTGGCTTACGCCGCCATGTCCTCTAACCTTCAAACGAGCCCCAGCTCGAGCCGCACCGAAGTTTCGATCAACAGGTTCAATCTCATTCGTGCTCGCGCCTTCTCGAGCTATCCGTGACGACGCAATTCTGACCGGCCTGCCTTTGCAACTGACGCAGTAGGACTTGCCGTTCGGCAATGTCGCCGTTACGACAAACTTCTGCAACCAGCTCCTCTACATAAGCCGGATTTGCGCGAAAATAGTCGGTCATAACCTCGTCACTCGAGCTGTCTTTCAAGTGTTCTGGTCGTGCGCTGCAACCGCGTAGGCTAGCTGTCGTAACAAAACATCCAGCTCTGCTGGACTACCTTGGCGTAACACGTCAGCGATTAATTCAGCCGCATATGCAGGGTCTGCACTGAGCTGCTCGGACATCGCCTCATCGTGCGATCAATCTCTCATTTACACCCTCCTTCCTCGTTTCGGCACACACAAGCTATGCGATACAGCATACGTTGAACAATGCTAGATAACATCGAGCTCGTTCCAGGTAGCGTTGGTCAACTCACTTTTGCGGACCATGGTCAGCAACAACAGCTTAGCGGCCACCCTCACGGAGGAGGCGGTACCGATGCGGTCCAGGTACTGATACATCAACGCGATTTCGTCAGGTCCTAAAGCGCGGTCACGTGGCTCGAATTTAGCGATGCTTGCAGGACGTACCAGATCAGCCGGATTCTCGACCTTCTGACCGCGTTCAATCGCCCATCGGAACACCTGCATCACAATCTCGCGGGAGTGCACGGCCGTGGCTGGAGCTCCTCGCTCCACGATTGCATCAGTCAGCGCTCGCAGATCCTCATGATTGATTTCCACCAGTTTCTGATTACCGAAGTGCGGCTTTAGCTCGCGCTCGTAAACAGATCGGCGCATGTCACGGGTCGAGTCAGCCATCTGATACCCACGCAGCCATTTCTCAGCCCACGCATCAAACGTCTCTGCCCCTTTGGTGCGTGCCTTGGCACGGGCTTTCTCTTTGGCAGGTGACTTACCCGCCGAAACCATCTTTTTAGCCTCTCCCAGGCGCTCTCTGGCTTCAGCAAGTGTGATGCCACCCACACCATAGCGACCGAAAGTGATGGTCTCCTGACGGCCGTTGATGGAGTAGTTGTAGCGAAATGAGATGGAACCGGCAGCAGTGACGGCCACGTACAGTCCGTCGCGGTCGTTCACTTTGTAAAGTTTTTCTTTCGGTTTGAGGTTACGCAGCTTGGTATCGGTCAACATGGCAGTTATGGATTCCATGGAAAAAATACCATGCTCAGAAAATCACTCATGCACCACGTTAAAACCCAATGAAACCGGGCGAATTATGAGATTTGATACCATGCCCTTCCCTAACAAGGCGACATGGTATCGTGCGCTAAGCATGGCATTTGGCTCAGTCAATGCCCCGTACCATGCCACATAAACACGGTGCTTGGCGATGCACAGAGCTGCCAGAATTTTCCAGACCCAAAAAGCCAAAAGCCCGCAATTACGCGGGCTCTAGGGCATTTCTTGCTAGTGGATGCCCGGCAATGCCGGACGTCCCATCATTCCCACTCAATCGTCGCCGGCGGCTTGCTCGACACGTCATACGTCACGCGCGAGATGCCTTCGATCTCATTGATGATACGGCCGCTGACAGTTTCCAGCAGTTCATACGGCAGGTGTGCCCAACGGGCGGTCATGAAGTCGATGGTTTCCACGGCACGCAGGGCCACGACCCATGCGTAACGACGGCCGTCGCCGACCACGCCAACCGATTTCACCGGCTGGAACACCACGAACGCCT
>Ga0157369_10008368_pt1 | contig 11864 bp, 9 predicted proteins | sample C25metaG_FD_113461 | JGI IMG/M metagenome (GOLD analysis project Ga0157369, IMG submission 113461) | Corn rhizosphere microbial communities from Kellogg Biological Station, Michigan, USA - C2-5 metaG | ecosystem: Host-associated > Plants > Roots > Rhizosphere > Soil | place: USA: Michigan... | reverse complement strand
GATTGCCGGTGCGGTGCAACAAGCTGAAACAGAAGATGAACTGGGCCGCGTCTTGCGTCGCCAGCGTACCCGCCAGCAAGTGCGCATCATCTGGCGCGACCTGACTCGCCAGGCCGACCTGGTGCAAACCTGCCGCGACCTTTCCGACATGGCCGACGCCAGCATCGACCAGGCCTACCAATGGCTGTACCAGCGTCACTGCGTGCAGTTCGGCACGCCGACCGGCCGGCGCAGTGGTGAGGCCCAGCAAATGGTGATCCTCGGCATGGGCAAGCTCGGTGCGGTGGAGCTGAACCTGTCATCGGATATCGACCTGATCTTCGCCTACCCCGAAGGCGGTGAGACGGTGGGCGTCAAGCGCGCCCTGGATAACCAGGAATTTTTTATCCGGCTTGGTCAAAAATTGATCAAGGCTCTCGACCCGATGACCGTCGACGGTTTTGTCTTTCGCGTCGATATGCGCCTGCGCCCCTACGGTTCGGCCGGCGCCTTGGTGCTCAGCTTCAATGCGCTGGAGCAGTACTACCAGGACCAGGGCCGCGACTGGGAACGCTACGCCATGATCAAGGCGCGGGTGGTGGCTGGCGACCAGGTGGCCGGCGCGCAACTGCTGGATATGCTGCGTCCGTTCGTCTATCGCCGTTACCTGGACTTTTCCGCCATCGAAGCGCTGCGCACCATGAAGCAGCTGATCCAGCAGGAGGTGCGGCGCAAGGGCATGGCCGAAAACATCAAGCTGGGCTCGGGCGGCATCCGTGAAGTGGAGTTTATTGCCCAGGCGTTCCAGTTGATCCACGGTGGTCGCGACCTCAGCCTGCAGCAGCGGCCGTTGCTCAAGGTCCTCGGCACCCTGGAAGGCCAGGGCTACCTGCCACCGGCGGTGATCGCCGAGTTACGCAATGGCTATGAATTCCTGCGTTACACCGAACACGCGATCCAGGCGATTGCCGACCGTCAGACGCAAATGCTCCCGGACAGCCCCGAAGACCAGGCGCGCATTGCCTTTATGCTCGGGTTTTCCGATTGGGCCACCTTCCATGCGCGCTTGATGTATTGGCGTGGTCGCGTGGATTGGCATTTCCGCCAGGTGATTGCCGACCCGGATGAAGAAGAAGGCGAAGAGAGCGAATTGGTCGTCGGCGGAGAATGGCTGCCGCTGTGGGAAGAGTCCCAGGATGAAGACGCCGCCTGCCGCCAGCTCGCCGAAGGCGGTTTCAGCGACGCTCCCAAGGCCCTCAAAGCCTTGGCCGGCCTGCGCGGCAGTCCGCAACTGCGTGCCATGCAGCGCCTGGGTCGCGAGCGCCTGGATGCGTTTATCCCGCGCCTGCTGGCCCAGGCTGTCGAGCACGCCAACCCCGACCTGGTGCTGGAACGTGTACTGCCGCTGGTGGAGGCCGTCGCGCGGCGTTCGGCTTACCTGGTCTTGCTCACGGAAAACCCCGACGCCTTGCGCCGCCTGCTGACCCTGTGCGCCGCCAGCCCGTGGATCGCCGAGCAGATCACGCGCTTTCCGCTGCTATTGGATGAGTTGCTCAATGAAGGTCGCCTGTTCAAGCCGCCCTTGGCGCCCGAACTCGCCGCCGAGCTGCGCGAGCGCCTCACGCGCATTCCCGAGGATGACTTGGAGCAGCAGATGGAAGCCTTGCGCCACTTCAAGCTGGCCCACCGCCTGCGCGTCGCCGCCTCGGAAATCGCCGGCAGCCTGCCCTTGATGAAAGTCAGCGACTACCTGACCTGGCTCGCCGAAGCCATCCTCGAACAGGTGCTGGCCCTGGCCTGGCGCCAGACCGTCGCGCGCCACGGCTCGCCGCAACGGCTGGACGGCACCCTGTGCGATCCTGGGTTCATCATTGTCGGTTATGGGAAAGTCGGCGGTATCGAACTGGGGCATGGTTCGGACCTGGACCTGGTGTTTATCCACGACGGCGACCCGCAGGCCGAAACCGACGGTGCCAAGCCGATCGACGGGGCGCAGTTCTTTACGCGCCTGGGCCAGCGGATCATCCACCTGCTGACCACCCAGACCAACTCCGGCCAACTATATGAAGTAGACATGCGCCTGCGACCGTCCGGCGCATCCGGCCTGCTGGTGAGTTCGCTTGGGGCGTTCGCGCGCTATCAGGAAAACGAAGCCTGGACCTGGGAACATCAGGCGCTGATACGTGCGCGGGTGCTGGTGGGCAGCCCGGATGTCGGCCAGGCCTTCGAGCAAGTGCGGGCCAAGGTGCTGGGGCGTGAACGGGACCTGGTGAAGCTGCGCCAGGAGGTCAGCGAGATGCGCGCCAAGATGCGTGACAACCTGGGGACCAAGTCGACGGTGGCCGGTACCGGCGCCAATGCCTTCGAACCCACGGTGGTGTTCGACCTCAAGCAGGACGCTGGAGGTATCGTGGATATTGAATTTATGGTGCAATACGCCGCTTTGGCGTGGTCTGCGCAACATCCATCGTTGCTGCGCTACACCGACAATATCCGCATTCTGGAGGGCTTGGAGCAGGTAGGGTTGATGCCTGCCGCCGATGCCCATTTGCTGCGCGAGGTGTATAAAGCCTACCGTTCCGCCGCGCATCGCCAGGCCTTGCAGAACGAGGCCGGCACGGTGACCGGGGATCAGTTCGCCGACGAACGGCGCCAGGTGATGCGAGTCTGGCAGGAGCTGGGGTTGAGCTGAAACACTATTAGGGCGGGGAGGCATAAGCCTCCCCGCATCGTTTGTGGAAACTACATGAATATTCTGATCGTTGGGCCCAGTTGGGTCGGTGACATGGTGATGGCACAGACACTGTTCCAGTGCCTGAAACAACGTCATCCCGACTGCCAAATCGATGTGCTCGCCCCTGAGTGGAGCCGGCCGATCCTCGAGCGCATGCCCGAGGTGCGCAAGGCCCTGAGCTTCCCGCTCGGCCACGGTGCCCTCGAGTTGGCGACTCGCCGTCGTATCGGCAAATCCCTGGCCGGCCAGTATGACCAGGCGATCCTGTTGCCCAACTCGATGAAGTCGGCCCTGGTGCCGTTTTTTGCCGGCATCCCGAAACGTACCGGCTGGCGCGGCGAGTTTCGCTACGGCCTGCTTAACGACGTGCGCAAGCTCGACAAGGCGCGCTACCCCCTGATGATCGAGCGTTTCATGGCCCTGGCCTACGCGCCCGGCGCCGAGTTGCCGACGCCGTACCCGCGCCCGCGCCTGCGGATCGACCCAGTGACCCGCGACGCAGCCCTGGCCAAGTTCGGCCTGGCCCTTGACCGTCCGGTGCTGGCGCTGTGCCCTGGCGCCGAGTTTGGCGAGTCCAAGCGCTGGCCGTCGGAGCACTACGCCAAGGTCGCCGAGATGAAAATTCGCGAAGGCTGGCAGGTGTGGCTGTTCGGTTCGAAAAACGACCATGGGGTGGGCGAAGATATTCGCCAGCGCCTGATCCCCGGCCTGCGCGAGGAAGCGGTGAACCTCAGTGGCGACACGTCGTTGGCCGAGGCCATCGATCTGCTCTCCTGCGCGGATGCCGTGGTGTCCAACGACTCCGGGTTGATGCACGTGGCGGCGGCGCTGAATCGCCCGCTGGTGGCGGTGTATGGTTCTACGTCCCCAGGCTTTACCCCACCGTTGGCCGACCAGGTCGAAGTGGTACGCCTGGGTCTGGATTGCAGCCCGTGCTTTGAGCGCACCTGCCGTTTCGGTCACTACAACTGCCTGCGCCAGTTGCTGCCGCAGCCGGTGAGCGATGCCTTGCAGCGGTTGCAGGGCTCTGTGGTCGAGGTTCACTGAGTTGCGGGTACTGGTAATCAAGACCTCATCCCTGGGCGACGTGATCCACGCCTTGCCGGCATTGACCGACGCTGCGCGGGCGATCCCCGGTATTCAATTCGACTGGGTGGTGGAAGAAGGCTTCGCCGAAATCCCCACCTGGCATCCGGCCGTCGACAAAGTGATCCCGGTGGCGATCCGCCGCTGGCGCAAAAATATCTGGCAGACCCTCAAGAGTGGTGAATGGCGACGCTTCAAACAGCGCATCCAGTCGACCAAATACGACCTGGTGATCGATGCCCAGGGCCTGCTCAAAAGCGCCTGGCTGACCCGTTACGTGCGCGCGCCAGTGGCCGGTTTCGACAAAAACTCCGCCCGTGAACCGATTGCGGCGCGCTTCTATTCCCGGCGCCTGGCCGTGGCCCGCGGGCAGCACGCGGTGGAACGCCTGCGCCAGCTGTTTGCCGTGGCACTCGGTTACGACCTGCCCAAGGGCTTGGGCGACTACGGCCTGAGCGTCGACAAACTGCTCGGCCTGCCGCCGAAAAAACCCTTCGTATTGCTGCTGCACGGCACCACCTGGGACACCAAGCACTGGCCCGAAGCCTACTGGCGTGAGCTGGCCGAGCGCATGGGGCGCCTGGGGGTGGACGTGAAGTTACCCTGGGGCAACGCCATCGAAAAGGCGCGGGCCGAACGCCTGGCCCAGGGCCTGCAACACGCCGAAGTGCTGCCCAGGTTGAACCTGGCCGGCGTCGCCCGTGTGTTGGCCAGTGCCCGTGCCTGTGTGGCGGTCGACACCGGCCTCGGTCACCTGGCGGCCGCGCTGGATGTGCCGACCATTTCCCTGTTCGGGCCGACTAATCCCGGCCTGACCGGCGCCTATGGCAAAGGCCAGATTCACCTGGCCAGTGACTTCCCGTGCGCGCCGTGCCTGCAAAAACAATGCACCTATCAACCCACGGCCGACGACCTGCGTCGGTTCGACATCAAGCGCGAGTCGCCCCTGTGCTTCACGCGCCTGAACCCTGAGCGTGTGGCAACCCGGCTAAGCACGTTGTTATTGGCTGAGGAGCTGCACTGATGCAACTGGCTTTTGTTCTGTACAAATATTTCCCCTTCGGCGGCCTGCAACGGGATTTCATGCGCATCGCCCTGGAATGCCAGCAGCGCGGCCACCAGATCCGTGTCTACACGCTGATCTGGGAAGGCGACATCCCACCGGGCTTCGAGGTGCTGGTGGCGCCGGTCAAGGCGTTCTTCAATCATCGGCGCAACGAAAAGCTCAGCGCCTGGATGGAAGCCGACCTGGCCAAGCGCCCGGTAGACCGCCTGATCGGTTTCAACAAGATGCCCGGCCTGGATGTGTATTACGCCGCCGATGGCTGCTTTGAAGACAAGGCACAAAACCTGCGCCATTCGCTGTACCGCAGCTTCGGTCGCTACCGCCACTTTGCCGAGTACGAACGCGCGGTGTTTGCCAAGGATGCCAAGACCGAGATCCTGATGATCTCCGAAGTGCAGCAACCCTTGTTCATCAAGCATTACGACACGCCGCTGCAGCGCTTCCACCTGTTGCCACCGGGCATTGCCCAGGACCGCCGCGCACCGCCGAATGCCGCCGAGATCCGCGCAGGGTTCCGCAAGGAATTCAACCTGGCCGATGACGAACTGCTGCTGGTGCAAATTGGCTCCGGCTTCAAGACCAAGGGGGTCGACCGCAGCCTCAAGGCCCTGGCCGCACTGCCGGCAGAGCTGAAAAAACGCACGCGCCTGTTTGTAATCGGCCAGGACGACCCCAAAGTATTCCAATTGCAGAGCGCCACCCTGGGCTTGGGCGACAACGTGCAATTCCTCAAGGGGCGCAGTGATATTCCGCGCTTCCTGCTGGGCGCCGACCTGTTGATCCACCCGGCGTACAACGAAAATACCGGGACCGTGCTGCTCGAAGCCCTGGTGGCCGGGCTGCCGGTGCTGGTCTCGGCGGTGTGTGGTTATGCCCATTACATCGCCGAAGCCGACAGTGGCCTGGTGCTGGATGAGCCGTTTGAACAAGCCCAACTCAACCAGTACCTGGCGCAGATGCTCAGCGATTCTGCACAGCGCATGGCCTGGGGTCGCAACGGGTTGGCGTTCGCCGAGACTGCCGACCTCTACAGCATGCCGCAGCACGCGGCGGATGTGATTCTGGCGGAGCCAAAACGATGAAGTTGATACTTGCCGAACCGTTCAAGACCCTCTGGGCTGGGCGTGACGCCTTCGCCGAAGTCGAGAAACTGCAAGGCCAGGTATTTCGCGAGCTGGCGGCCCGTCGCACGTTGCGCACCGAGGTCGACGGCCGTCCGTATTTCGTGAAAATCCACCGTGGCATTGGCTGGGGGGAGATCTTCAAGAACCTGATCACCGCCAAGTTGCCGGTACTGGGGGCGGGCCTTGAATGGGCCGCCATCCATCGCCTGCAGGCCCTCGGCGTACCGACCATGACCGGCGTAGCCTTCGGCGAAAAAGGCAGCAACCCGGCGGACCAGCATTCGTTCATCATCACCGAAGAACTGGCACCGACCCTCAGCCTGGAAGACCTGACCGTCAACTGGGTCGCCGAACCCCCGGCACCTGCACTGCGTCATGCCCTCACCGCCGAACTGGCGCGGATGGTCGGCGACATGCACCGTGGCGGCGTGAACCATCGCGACTGCTACCTCTGCCATTTCCTGCTGGACACCGCGCAGCCGATTGACGCGCACAACATCAAGCTTTCCGTCATCGACCTGCACCGTGCCCAACTGCGTGCCCATCTGCCGATGCGCTGGCGCGACAAGGACCTGTCGGCGTTGTATTACTCGGCGCTGGAGATTGGCCTGACGCGGCGCGACAAGCTGCGTTTCCTCAAGGGTTACTTCCGCCAGCCGCTGCGCCAGATCCTGGCTGAGCAATCGGCGTCCCTGAGCCTGATACAGCGCAAGGCCGACAAGCTGTATGCACGCAAACAACGCTACGGGGATGCGCTCTGATGGCGGGTTGGAACCTGGAACCTGCTTACGCCGCCCTGGCGGATGATTTCGGAAGCCTTGCAGCAGTGTTCGCCTTGCAAGGCGAGCGCCTGACCCGCGACCCCCTCTCGGAGGTGATCCGCGTGGAGCGCGGTGGGGTCAATTATTACGTGAAGCGCTATGTCGGGGCCGGCAAGGGGCTGCGGCGCTACCTGGGCAAGCCACGGGTGAAGTCCGAGTGGCAGAACCTCAAGCGCTTCGCCAAGTGGGGCATTCCCACCGCCGACGTGGTGGCCTGGGGCCTGGAACGCAAGGGCCTGGCCTACGCCCGGGGGGCGATGATCACCCGCGAGTTGCCCAAGACCGAAGATTTGTCGGTGCTGGCCGAGCGCAACGATGCGCGCCTCAAGGACCCCAAGTGGGTCGATGCCGTGAGTCGCCAGCTCGCCGAATACACGCGCACCATGCATGATCATCGCTTCACCCATAACGACTTGAAGTGGCGCAACCTGCTGATCGACGACCAGCAGACGCTGTATTTGATCGACTGTCCCAACGGTGATTTCTGGCGCGGTTTCTGGCTCAAGTACCGCATCACCAAGGACCTGGCCTGCCTGGATAAGGTGGCCAAATATCACCTGTCGGCCACCCAGCGCCTGCGCTTCTACATGCAATACCGCCAACGCTCGCATCTGACGGCGTCGGATAAACAGCGAATTCGCCATGTGGTGAAGTTTTTCGAGGGACGCGAATGAGTGATTTCCTGGCGGCCGACGACCGCGCTTTACTTGAGCGCAACGGCCTCGCGACTTTCGACGCCCTGTGGGCCAAGCAATTGGACGCGGTGGATGAGCCGAACACCAGCCGGGGCGGCTGGAGCAGCGTGTTTCGCCTGGAGCTCGACGGCCAGGGGTATTACCTCAAGCGCCAGAGCGACTACCTGACGCGCACCCTGCATCGCCCGTTTGGCGAGCCAAGTTTTGCCCGCGAATTTCGCAATATCAGCCGCTATCGCCAGTTGGGGATCCCGGCCCTGCAGGCAGCGTTTTTCGGCCAGCGCAAGGTCAATGGCGAGCATCGCGCGATGTTGCTGACGCGCGCCCTGGACGGCTGGAATGACCTGGAGTCATTGCTGGAGCAGTGGCCTTCACTGAGCGATGCCCAGCACCGCGCCATCCTGCAAGCCAGCGGCCAGTTGGCTCGGCGGCTGCACAGCGTTGGCCAGGTGCACGGCTGTTTTTATCCCAAGCATATTTTCCTGCAGGCGACGGGCGACGGTTACGCCGCGCAGCTGATCGACCTGGAGAAAACCCGTCCGCTGTTGTTCGGCTGGCGGGATCGGGTCAAGGACCTGGAGCCGCTGTTGCGCCGTGCACCGCAGTGGTCGGATGAGCAGGTGCGCCAACTCCTGGCGGCGTACCTCGAACAACCTGAGGACAGCGCGCTGCTCGCCACCTGGCACCAGCGCTTGACCGCGCGGCGTAGCCACAAGGAGAACCGCTGATGCGTTTGTCCGAGTTGAAAAAAGCCGGCCGTACCCCCGGCCTGCCACTGACCCTTGACCTGGCGGACGCTGCTGGCCCTGGGCAGTTGCAACTGCTGAGCCTGTTGCGTGTATTGCCGGGCGAGCGCTACGTCGGCGTAGCGGTCTGGCGCGGGCGTCCGGTACTGGCCAAGTTGCTGGTAGGCAGTAAGGCCGCGCGACATTTTCAGCGTGAACTCGGCGGCGTGCGCCTGCTCGCCGAACACCGCTTGACCACACCGCTGCTGCTGGCCGATGGGTTGCAGGAAGGCGAGGGCGGCTGGCTGTTGTTCGAGTTTATCGAAGGCGCTGAGAGCCTGGCGGATGCCTGGCACGCGGTCGAAGGCTTGCCGCCGCTGGCGGATGAGCAAACCGCCGTGCTGGCCGAAGCGTTGGGTGCGATTGCCCAGATGCACGCCAAAGGGCTGTGGCAGGAAGACCTGCACCTGGACAACCTGCTGCGCCAGGGCGAAAAGCTGTATCTGATTGACGGTGCCGGGATTCGTGCCGAAGAGGCAGGCAAGCCGCTGTCGCGCAACCGGGTGCTGGAGAACCTCGGGGTGTTTTTCGCCCAGTTGCCGAAAAGCCTCGAGCCGTTTACCGAGGAACTGCTGGTGTATTACCTGCTGGGCAATGGTGAGCACGCGCTGCCGCTCGAAGCCCTGGAGAAGCAGGTGCGCAAGGTCCGCGCCTGGCGCCTGAAGGACTATTTGAACAAGGTCGGCCGTGAATGCACGCTGTTCAGCGTGGTGCGCGGTGCCTTCGGCCTGCGTGCGATTCGGCGCGAGGAAGAGCCGGCCATGCTGCCGGTGCTGGCACAGGCTGACGCGTTGCTGGATCAAGGCCACCTGTACAAGACCGGGGGGGCGGCCAGTGTGGCCAAGGTCGAAGTGGCCGGCCGACCGTTGGTGATCAAACGCTACAACATCAAAGGCTTCACCCATTGGCTCAAGCGCTTCTGGCGCCCGAGCCGCGCCTGGCATTCCTGGCGCGAAGGCAATCGCCTGGCGTTCCTCGGCATTGCCACGCCCACGCCGCTGGCTGTATTGGAAAAGCGTTTTTTCTGGCTGCGCAGCCGGGCTTATCTGGTCACCGAGTACCTGCCGGGGCCGGACATCATCGAGCGTTTCGCACCCTATGTTGAGCACGGCGACGCGCCTGAAAACGAACTGCTGGCGCTGGACCATCTGTTCGCCGAGCTGATTCGCGAGCGCATCAGCCATGGCGATTTCAAAGGCCACAACCTGTTCTGGGATAACGATCGCTGGTCGCTGATCGACCTGGACGCGATGTGTCAGCACAGCTCTGCCGCCAGCTTCGCCCCGGCGTATGCCAAGGACCGTGCGCGGTTTATGCGCAATTGGCCCGAGAGCAGTGCGTTGTATCAGTTGATCGATCAGCGTTTGCCCAAAGGGATCGAGATTGGTGGCTCCCTGTAGCAGGGCTTGAGGGCAGTATGAACGTAGATGGGCAACCCGGAAGAGCCTGAAACCTAGGATTGAATATCCCATGGCAGATGAAAAACTAACCCCTCCGCAGTTTCTGCTCTTTGAAAGCGAGAGTGAGGTGGAGCGTGTTGCAGAAGGTGTGGCAGCGAAACCGCCAAAAGGGGAGTTCAGCGACTTCATCGTCTATGTGGATGAAAGTGGCGATCACGGGATGCAGACACTCGATGTCAACTACCCTGTGTTTGTTTTAGCTTTCTGTGTTTTCCATAAGAGGCACTATTGCGAAAAGGTCATCCCTGCGCTTCAAAAGTTCAAGTTCAATCATATGGGGCATGACCTTGTTGGCTTGCATGAGCTGGAAATCCGTAAGGAAAAAGGGGCATTCTCTAGTATGTTTGTCTCTCGCCAGCACAAGCATGTTTTCCTGGAGGAACTGACCGGGATCATTGAGTCGAGCAATTTCGTCTTGATCAGTTGTGTGATTGATAAAGCCATTCTTCGGGAGCAGCAAGGCTCAATACACAACCCCTACCATCTGGCTTTGGGCTTCTGCCTTGAAACCCTTCACGAGTTTCTACATGAGAAGAATCAGCAGCGGGCGCTGACGCATGTGATTTTCGAGCGTCGAGGTCGTAAAGAGGATAACGAGCTTGAGTTGGAGTTTCGTCGGATGTGCGATGGCGCCAATCGTCAAGGTATCCGACTGCCGTTTGATATCGTGTTTGCGACTAAGCAGGTTAACTCGACGGGGTTGCAGCTTGCTGATCTTGTTGCGCGCCCCATCGGCATGAGCGTTTTACGACCGGGCCAGGAAAATCGTGCCTTTGACGTGCTCAAACGCAAGTTTTATTGCAGTGGAGGGCGGAGCAAGGTAGGTGAGGGTTTTGAAAATTGGGGGCTGAAAATTTTCCCTACTGCAGAAAGCGAAAAGCCCCGGTGAAACTCACCGAGGCTATAACGCCGACCGGGATCCCCCAGTCCATTTGCGGCAAATTCTATGCCCGCGATTTTAGAGTGTCAACGCGCACCACCTGAGTAGCCGATAGGCCGTTGTCGTGCCGAGTCTACTGACGCGCTCAATAGTAAGCGCTGTTGCGCTGCCAGTGCCCAGGCCGCCGAAGGCGATGATGCCGTGCCGTCCGTGGCCGGCAAGCACATCAGCAAGGCCGGTATCCTGCTGTTCACCATTGACGCACCGTCGCATACAGCCTCAACACCACCTCCGACAACGTCGCATCTGGCTTTGGGCTTCTGTCTTGAAACCCTTCACGAGTTTCTCCCTGAGAAACATCAGTAGCGCGCCCCATCGGCATGAGCGTTTTACGACCAGGTCAGGAAAATCGTGCCTTTGACGCGCTCAAGCGCAAGTTTTATTGCTGTGGAGGGCGGAGCGAGGCGGGTCATGGTTTTGAAAAATGGGGGCTCGCGGGTGGGGTGGTTCATGAGTTGTCCGGAATCCGTGGCGCTTAGTGTGTAAACGCGCAAAAGGTCGCGAGTTCAGTGAGTCGGGCGATTTTTATCATTTAGGAATCAGCCTACGTTGCAAATCGGTGTTACTACGCTGGGGCTCCAGGTTCGTCGATGTTAGCGTGACCCGCTTCGCCAAATGACAACGGCCGATGGCTTAAAAGGAGTGGTTCGTGAGGATTGCATCGAAAGTCTTGTGGCTGGCCGCCGGGGTGGCGCTGGCCGGTTGCGGAACCATCAATACCGTTTTCCGCCCGGATGTCGTGACCAGCCAGAACCTCAAGGACTCGCGCAGCCACTGCGAAAACGTGCCGCGTATCTACAGTGGGGTGATGTACGGGTTTTGTACCCTCAATGGCGAACCCAAGCCTGAAAAAAGCCTGAACGACATAAGCCTGATCGACCACGGGCCCGGCGCCGTCCCTGTCATCGCCATCGAATTCGTGGCCTCCGGGGTGCTGGACACGCTGCTGCTGCCCTACACGATCTACCGTCAGTCCAAGGACGGCAGCATCGAGATCTTCCGTTAGCGCGCAGTGACAACCGGTCGCCACATTCCCTAGATCATCCCGCCGCATGTTTACGCTATAATCCCGCCCTTTAGCTGTTTCCTGCCCAGGCGGGAAGCACACTTTTTTCAGGCGCAACCTGCCTGCATGCAGACTAAAAGAGGCTAGACCCCTGTGGCATTGACGATT
>Ga0157369_10008365_pt1 | contig 11866 bp, 9 predicted proteins | sample C25metaG_FD_113461 | JGI IMG/M metagenome (GOLD analysis project Ga0157369, IMG submission 113461) | Corn rhizosphere microbial communities from Kellogg Biological Station, Michigan, USA - C2-5 metaG | ecosystem: Host-associated > Plants > Roots > Rhizosphere > Soil | place: USA: Michigan... | reverse complement strand
TCGCCGATTATGAAGGAGTCCGACGACACAAAGGAGGCAGCGCCACAGCCAGCCTGCTCACGCCGGCGATGCTCAGCGGAGATTTTTCCGCACTGTTGAACCCTGCTGTCCCGGGCGGCGCGATTCAGCTTTTCGATTCGCAAAACAATTTCACTCCTTACGCTAACAACCAAATTCCTGTCGCGAATCCGGTGGCAGCGTATCTGGCAGCGCACCCGGAAGTGTATCCCGCGCCGAATTCGGCGCCCACTGACGGCTTGATTGCAAATGACTATGCGGGAGTGCAGTCGAGCTTTGTCTCGAACAATCAGGCGGATTTCAAAGTCGATTTCACTCCGAGTAGTATGGGGCGGTTTAGCGGCTTCTACTCTCAGGGTACGGGCAGTGATTTCACGAGCGCAATCGTCCCGGTTTTTTTCCCAGCACACAACACCTATCCGACGAAGATTGCGGGCGCAAGTTTTGTGCATTCATTTTCGCCCTCTCTCGTCAACGAATTTCGATTTGGATTTACCCGGCTGAGCTGGAACAACGGCGTGCCTAGCGATCCATCAGGCCTCTTCGGTCTCACTGGTGATCAAAAAGTAGGGATCCCTTTCGGCCCCCAGAAATTTCAGGGATTCACGGGGCAGAGCATCAACAACAACGCCAGCTATATTGGGACCAACGCGAATCCGCAGTTCTTCACCGACAATACCTTTAACTATTATGACAATCTCGCCTGGCAAAAAGGGGCGGCATTATTTTTCAATTGGCGGCCAAGCCACTCGCTACCAGCAGAATTACTTGAACGCGGGCAATGTGGGATTTCTAGGCCAGTTCGGGTATACCGGACAGTACACGGGGAACGCAGGAGGCAATGGCTACGGTCCGGCAGATTTCGTTCTAGGCCTTGTTCAGAATGTATCGCTTGCCTCCCCTCTTGGATTGGTTGGCAACCGCCAATGGCGTGTCGCGGGATATTTTCAGGACGATTTCAAATTCACACCGCGGCTGACGCTGAATCTGGGAATCCGCTACGAATACGATCAACCCTGGTATGAACAGAACGACAAGACGGCAAATGTGTTGCCTGGTGGGATCGTAGAGTACGCTGGCCGTGTCCCTGCGGGAGCAATTGCCGGAGCCAAAGTCTGTCCGACACGTGCGTGTTATAACGGAAATTACGATCAGTTCATGCCGCGCGTGGGCTTTGCCTACCAGGCAATGGACAAGCTGGTGATCCGCGGCGGCTACGGCGGCACCAGCTTTTTTGAAGGCTACTCATTCAACCAACGTCTGACCTCAAGCCCGCCATTTTCTCTCGCAATCAATAGCAGCGCCACTGTTCCGTCTCCAGGCTCTGGTGGAAGTCCGTTCACGGTAGCTGACGCATTTAGCCAACCACTCGGAATCAACAACTCACTCTATTCGGTGTGGCCGCAGGATGTGCAGCCGGCGTACATCCATCAGTTCACCCTGATGACCGAGTACGCACTTACGAACGAATTGTCGTTGAGCGTCGGCTATCACGGCCAGGTCGGGCATCATCTCGCTGATTATCGCAATGGGAATCAGCTCACTCCTGCTCAAGCGCTAGATATTTCCTCAATTGGCGGTTGTGGTGCAGTGAATATCCCGGCCAGTGATCAGTCCCCGTACTTCCCTCTAGTCGGTGAATGTGGGCAAATTCTCATCACCGAATCTCAGGCCAGAATGACCTACAACTCGGGCCAGGTGACTCTGCGCCAGCGTACCCATCATGGACTCGAATACACCTTGAACTACACCTATGCGAAATCATTAACGGATTCTTCCGGCAACTATTCGATAGCCAATACCAGCTTCAACGGCCTCTCCTTCCAGAATGGGTTCGACCCAAATGCAGACTACGGTCCATCTGGAATGGACGTGCGCCACAGCCTGAATTTCGTCGGAGTTTATGAAATTCCGTTTGGTCGCGGCAAAAGCTATGGCGGAAGCGCAAACGGTTTCGTGGATGCCGTGTTTGGAGGATGGAAGACGGCGACCTCGGCAGTCCTGTACTCAGGATTTCCGGTCACGATCTTTGGCCCAAACAACAGCAATACAAACAATGGAGGCTGGGGCCTTACCCGCGCCAATCAGTATCGTCCGATGATCATCAAGAATCAGTCCCTGACTGACTGGTGGGGCACCGATCCGTCGGCGCAGCCTTGCCTTGCCTCGCCCGGCGGAGTCGACAATGGCGTATGTGCCTACGGCAGCGCAGCTCCATTTAGCTTTGGAACCGCGCATAACAGCACCCAGCGGGCGCCGGGCTATAAACAAGTTGATATGTCGCTGTTCAAGGACTTCCACGTTTGGCACGAACAGGTGGTGGGTTTCCGTGCTGACTTCTTTAACATCTTCAACATTGCCAGCTACGGAAATCCGGACAACTCAATCACAGACAGCAACTTTGGCCAGATCACCGGTGTGCGCTCTCCGGCACGGCAAACGCAGTTGAGCTTGCATTACATCTTTTAGGGCCCGGATCTTCACAAACCGCTCCTGCGGAGCCGGTGCGTGGGTCGTGGCTATACGGCTTAAGAACAGCGTATGGGTGAACCAGTTCTTCTGGAAATTTGCGCAGACTCGGTCGAGTCGGCCGCCGCTGCGCAATGCGGTGGCGCGCGTCGGGTGGAGTTGTGCAGCAATCTTCTTGAAGGCGGAGTCACTCCCAGCGTTGGATTGATTTCCACAGTCCGCCGCACGCTGACCATTGATCTGTATGTCATGATTCGCCCGCGCGGCGGCGATTTTTGCTACACCCCTGATGAGTTTGAGACCATGAAGAAGGATGTGCTCATGGCCAAGCAACTGGGCGCAAATGGAATTGTCGTCGGAATTCTTCAGGAAGATGGCGACGTCGACATCGCTCGGAGCCGCTGCCTGGTTGAGATGGCACGGCCGCTGAAGACTACATTTCATCGCGCGTTCGATATGTCGGCCGAGTTAAACAAATCATTGGAAGACGTTATCGAGGCTGGCGCCGACCGGGTTCTAACTTCCGGTGGCGAGCAAAAGGCCGAAGACGGAATTCGTGCCATCGCAAAACTGGTAAAAAATGCGGGCGGCCGCATAGCGCTCATGGTTGGCGGTGGCATTACTCGATCCAACGTGCACCGCATTATTGAAGCCACAGGTGTTCGTGAAATCCACGCCAGCATGCGTGTCCATGTACCAAGTCCGATGCGGCACCGTAATGAACGGGTTTCAATGGGGCCTGCCAAAGGCCGCGAGTATCAACGCGCGATAGTTCTTCAGGAGGAGGTGCGACGTCTGATGGAAAGCGCTAACGACGGCGCGCATCATCTTGCAAAGTCACGCTAAGTCCACATTCGTGTTCTGTCTGCGTCTTGGGCTGATTGCTGCCTTGGCAACCTTCAGTTTGGCCACGGCGGCACAGAATTTTGGTGACATCAAGCCGTCGCCGCAACAAAACGAATGGCAGGATCTCGAGTTCGGGGTCATCATCCATTTTGGAACCAACACATTCCTTGATCGCGAATGGGGGGATGGCAAAGCCAGTCCCCAGGTTTTCGCTCCAACCCAATTTGATCCTGATCAGTGGATGCGGGCGATAAAAGCCGCAGGAGCAAAATACGTCGTCCTAGTGGCGAAACATCACGATGGCTTCTGCCTGTGGCCAACCGGCCAGACTGACTACAGCGTGAAGAGCTCGCCCTGGGAGCAAGGCCACGGCGATGTGGTACGGCAAGTTTCTGATTCTGCGCGAAAGTTCGGATTGAAATTCGGCATTTATCTTTCACCTTGGGATCGGCACGAGCCGAAGTATCAGAATTCCGCCGCATACGACGAATACTACCTTGCGCAGTTGCAGGAATTGGCCACCAACTACGGCGACCTGGTTGAGTTCTGGCTCGATGGCGCCGGCAGTGAAGGACGCGTCTACAATTTTCCGCGCTATATTGAAAACCTTCGCGTATATCAGCCGGACACCCTTGTTTTCGCGGATGCAGCTCTGTTCGAGTACGGAGACATCCGCTGGGCCGGCAATGAGAATGGTGACATCCCTTACGAGAACTGGAACGTTCTCGACCGTCATGGCTACCTGCGTTGGCGGCCGGTGGAAGCCGATACGCCGCTGCACAAGGAACACTGGTTCTGGCATCCGAATGATGAGGCCAGTCTTAAGTCCACTGCCGACCTCCTTTCAATTTACGAAAGCTCGGTTGGACGCGGCGGACAGCTCATGCTCGGCATCGCTCCGGATAAAAGTGGTCTCCTGCCGGATCTTGATGTAAGACGACTAGAACAGTTCGGTGCCGCTATGCGTGAACGATACGCAACGAATCTGGCCGCCAAGGATCACAGTCCTAATGGCGCAACGGAAGCTGCCTTCGACAATGATCCGGCTACTTTTTGGCCAGCTCCCGCGGGCTCGCACCATGCGGTGCTTGAGGCCGACTTCCCCAAGCCGATAACGTTTGATCGAAGTTTAGTGATGGAATGGCTGAACAATGGACAACGCGTCGAGCATTACCGCGTTGAAGCGTGGGACGGGAAAAAATGGAACGTGCTGGTCGAAGGTCACGCCATCGGACACAAGCGCATCGACAGTTTTGGCGAGGTAACAGCCTCGCGGGTACGATTGAACATTCTCGAATCATCGGCAGAAGCTCACATCAGAGAATTTCAACTCTTTAAGGGTCCGTCTCAACCATGATTAAGAAAGCAATCCCGGTTCCTACGTCATCACGATCCGCTCATTCACGAATGAGATCAGCGCTTACGCTCTCGATTGCCTGCTTCGTATTCAGCGCTTCGGTGGTGTGCCAGGAAGCCGGCGCCACAGCCTTTGCGGGGTCCTTTAAGCCGGTGCTTGACCGGCTTGCGGCGCTGACTACACAGCCGTTGCCGGGCTGGCATTTCCACGACGATGTTGCTCATCCCGAAGACCCTGCACTCGATGACTCAAGCTGGAATACGATGACGGCGAACGACTCGCGCGACGACAACGCGCCCAACCACTGGAAAGGCATTCGCGTCTTTCGCCGCTGGATAGAGATTCCAGAAAAAATCAATGGCTATTCAGTTCGTGGATCGCGCGCCCAACTGGATCTGAATTTTGGCAGTGACGCCCATATGACGATCACTATCTTTTCCAATGGGACGCTGGTAGCGCGCGTGACTGACGAACAGCAACAGCCGATATTGCTGGCAGACAATGCGCAACCCGGGCAGAAGTTTCTCATCGCGGCGCGCGTCAATGCGGAGCAGGTGGACACCGCCCTGTTCCGTGCAGACCTGATCATTAAACCTCCGCACGGTCGTCCAGATCCCTCGTTGATAAGAGAGGAAATTTTGTCCGGGCTTCCGTTAATCGATGCATACGCCGACGGGAAAGAGCAGAGGGAACAGCAAATATCCGCCGCCGTCCAAGCCATCAACTTTTCGCCTCTTCAACACGACGACCAGAGCGGCTTCGATAATTCATTGCACTCGGCGCAAGAAAAGCTTGCTGCACTGGAACCCTGGATGCAGCAGTTCACAATTCGCGCGGTCGGCAACTCGCATATCGACATGGCATGGTTGTGGCCGTGGACTGAGACAGTGGAAGTCGTCCGAAATACCTTCCGCAGTGTTCTGGATCTGATGCAAGAATATCCGGACTTTAAATTCACCATGTCGTCGGCGCGAACATATGAATGGATGGAAGAAAAGTATCCCGACCTGTTCAAGGAGATTCAGCAGCGGGTGAAAGAGGGCCGCTGGGAAATAGTCGGCGGCATGTGGGTCGAACCTGATCTCAACATGCCGGCAGGTGAGTCACTAGTCCGGCAGATTCTGGTGGGTAAACGTTACTTTCAGGAAAAGTTCGGAGTCGACACACGGATTGGTTGGAATCCCGATTCTTTCGGTTACAGTTGGCAACTCCCGCAGATTTACAAGAAGTCAGGGATGGACTATTTCGTTACCCAAAAGCTATTGTGGGCGCACGAATTCACCACTTTTCCCTACAAGTTTTTTTGGTGGGAAGCGCCCGACGGCAGTCGGCTGTTGACTTATTTTCCGCATGATTATGCCGGCGGTATCGACGCCGAATCGTTGACCCAAGATCTCTCCGCGTGGATGCCCTCAATCTACGGCCCCGAACTGCGCGATACGCCGGAGATGATGCATCTTTACGGTGTTGGCGATCATGGGGGCGGTCCCACGCGCGTCATGCTCGACAACGCTGACCGGCTCAGGTCGCCGAATACTGTTTTTCCCAGATTTGAGTTCAGCACAGCAACTGCCTTCTTCGCCGATCTCGAAAAAAAGCTGCCGGAAATGAAGGTGCCAGAGTGGAAGGGCGAACTTTATTTTCAGTATCACCGTGGTGTGTTCACAACCCAGGCGGAAACCAAACGTCGCATACGGCGCAGTGAAGAATCGATGTTAACTGCCGAGAAATTCTCGTCTTTGGCCATGCTCTATGGCCGTCCCTATCCAAAAGAGGAATTTCAACTGGCCTGGAAGGACCTGCTGTTTGATCATTTCCACGACATTATGCCGGGCTCAGGCATTGCGGTCAATTATCTCGACGCCAAGCGAAATCTGGAAAATGTGCAGCGCATGAGCGCCGAAATCACTGAAGGCGCACTAGCTGAGACTTCTGCGCACATCAACATTCAGGGCGACGGGATCCCGATTGTGATTTACAACTCATTATCCTGGCCGCGTACCGATGTTGTCGAGATTGAAGCGCAGCTTCCCGCACGAGCGCAGCAAGTCGAGGTCGTCGATTCCGCCGGGCATCGGGCTTTGTCCCAGTTACTGGCCCTCGAGCCAGACACAAATCGCGTTCATTTATTGTTGTTGGCCAGTATTCCGTCTCTTGGCTATAAGACTTACTTCGTGCGTTCCGCCGCGGGCAAAGCGACTGCCAAATCAACGCTGCAAGCATCTACCGGCTCATTGGAGAATGAATTCGTTCGAATCGCGATCGATCCCGCGTCGGGATGCATCACGAGCGTGTTCGACAAGCGCAGCCACACCGAGGCGCTGGCTCCCGCGGAAACCGACACCGGCGGCCCCAAAGATCGCACTTGCGGGAATCTGCTTCAGGCATTCGTCGATAAGCCGAAACAGTGGGACGCATGGAACATCGATGCTGACTTCGAAAAACAGCACTGGGACTTGGATCACGCAGATGAAGTGAAGTTGGTCGAACGCGGCCCGTTGCGAGCAATTATTCGCGTAAAGAACCACTTTCAGAACTCCACGTTCGTGCGGGATATTACTCTCTACGCGGGAATGCCGCGCATCGACATCAAAACGCATGCAGACTGGCACGAGAAGCATATTTTGCTGAAAGTGGCCTTTCCTGTGAGTGCTCACAGTGATAAGGCTACATTTGAAATTCCCTTCGGTTCGATTGAGCGTCCCACCACGCGAAACACTCCAGCGGAACAAGCGCAGTTCGAAGTACCTGCTGAACGCTGGGCAGATATTTCAGACGGCAAACATGGCTTCAGTCTGCTGAACGATTGCAAGTATGGATACGACGCGAAGGGAAACGTTTTGCGATTGTCGCTTTTGCGATCGCCGGATTGGCCCGATCCACATGCCGACGAAGGCGCGCATGACTTCACTTATTCTCTCTACCCTCATGGAGGAAGTTGGCAGGAGGCGCAAACTATCCATCAGGGCTATGAACTCAATTACAAGCCGGTTGTGTTTTCCGCTGGAAAACACCAGGGCGCATTATCACCCGAACACACTTTCGTACAGGTGCATCCGGACAATGTAATCATCAGTGCCATCAAGGAAGCCGAGGGTGATCATTCGATGATCATCCGTTTTTACGAATGGGCCGGCAAGGCGACCGATATAAAGCTGCAACTTCCCGCGAGCGCGCAGCAGGCTTTTGAAACAAATCTTATGGAGAAGCCTGCCGCCCGGCTGCCGCTGGAAAACGGAATGGTGACGGTGCGCACTGGCCCTTTCGAAATCAAGACGGTATGCATTCGATTTGCACCGACTCACTTCGCAGGGCCCGCCCAATATGAACTCCTAAACAGCACACTCCAGTTCTTTGGATCTCGTAAGCGCACCCGTATTTGGTGCAGGCCAGGCTTGGGATCGAGCGGCTCGAAGCTCAATTCATATCGGCTATGCAGGTGATTTGAGAACGTACTCAGATCAGTTTCGAATCCGTTGCGGGTCGCGAAAAATTCGTATTCACCGCCGGTCATTAGCGTGAGTGCCTTCGGCGTGTTCTTGCGTATCGCCTGTCGCGCGGCCGCGAGTTTTTCAAGTAAATCAATGTTTGGCTTCCATTCGTCCTTGTTTGCACCGCGTACAACGTCCAGCTGCTGCGATGCGTATGGAGAAAATGGAAAGGCAAAAACGAGGATGTTGTTTTGGTTGATAAGCCGGATCGTCTCATCCAGCTTCGTGAACTTGCTGCCGTGGTCACGGGTCTCGCTGATCAGCAAGAGCACAAGCTGGCGTCCATCGCCTCGCCGCCCCAGCAGCCGTGCCGAATATGCCACCGCGTCGAGAATCGCTGCGCCGTGATCGCCAGAGTCGAGGTTATTAAGAGCCCCTTCGATCTCCTCGGCATTGCCGGTGAAGTCGTGTACGAGGTCCAGCTTGCTGTCGAAGAAAAGTAGGGAGGCTTCGGTATTCTCGCTGCTCAGCACCGGATCAAGCATTGAGAAGATACCGGCAATTCGCTGAAATTCTCGTTTCGCTCGGCGGCCGCGTTGCACAGCAATCATAATGGAGAGCGGCGCGGCTTCAGCAGATTCATTGAGGTGCACGGTTTGCGGGATAGTATCGTCTTCAATGATGAAATCCTCCGCATGCAGGCCGTAAACGGCGTTGCCGGTCGCGTCGCGCACGAGGGTTGGAACACGGACCAGATTAGCGTGCGCAGAGAACGATGGTTCCTGCTGAGCAGCTGCGAAGCCGACACTTACGGCTGCTACGACTAAGATACACGTGGCAAATCGCACCATTTGTGAGATGCAGGAATTGGGTGAATTGGGCCAATTCTCGTCACGCTGGAAGTGAGTTCCGCGTGGAGGATCCCAAGTCAGTCATTTCTCAGGATGATTATCCTCGATTCCATTCATTCAGTGCATGAGTGGGGATAAATCGCCATATCACTCATTGACCCTATATTGGCGAATGAAAAGCGCACACTTGCGATAACGCCTGATTACGTCAACTAGCGATCAAACAAATAATGTCATCGAAACCTGGACTGGTCCAAGGTAAATGATGGAGTTCTGTTGAACGAAGGCGTAAGGTGTTGTCGTTGTGAGCCGCAAAATAAAATTGGTTTACTACTGGACATTAGCAGCAGTGTGCATCACTGCATTGCCGTGCACGTGCTCGGCTAGCCAACCAGATCTGTCCGAACGATGCGCTCAGGCACTAGTTATGGTTGGAAGGCCCGCAGTGCCCACACTCGCGTCGTCGGGAAGCCGAATCCGAATTGGCAGGAAGGTCGTTAGAGTCGTAGCCCAAATCGAAAATGACGACCATGCCGACACCAAGTTTCTAATTGGTTTACGCGTCGATGTTTTAGTCGATGACATGCTTCAACCCGTCAGTTATGGCTCAGTGGGTTTAGGCAGTGATCGGGACGAGGCCATCAGTACGGCCGTTTCGGAGTGGGCAGCGGCTGTGGGCGAAGCTCTACTCGGTGCGCTCGGAGTGAAAGTCGGTAAGGATCCAGAGCAAATCGGTTCTCTTCTGGTTTATCGAGGGTTGGCAGGGATCAGGGGCTCCGATCGTGTGATTTGGTCGTCGAAAAAAGATGAGAGGCTCCTGCATAAGTTAGAGACTTTTGTCCAAGGGCTGGAACATTCACCCGGAGAGTTACATTCAATCTCGCTCATGGTACTTGTTGGGCCGAATGGAAAAGCTGAGGGCGAGTGCAGGATAGATGGAGCGATCTCGTCATCTTTGCTGAAGGCTATCCAATCTTTTTCTTGGGAGCAGGACGATCTGAGATACGTTTTCAAAGAACTGTATGTAGTGCGGCGGCCGTGAGGAATGGTTGACTATAATTGAGCATAGTTTCAGATGAGTTGACCATGGCCAGCGACGGATTTGACATCACAAACGCGGTTGAAGCGATCACACGTTGGCCGCCCGATGGACGGGAAACGAATGTGGCCGAGGAACTTCTTCGACATCTCTCTGAGAATGTGGCTTCTCCCGTCCCGTTATCGGCGGAAATGCGATTCGCCATTGTCGTGGATTCTGGTCTCGAGCCTCTGCTGGAGTTTCTTCCGAAAATGCTGCCTCTGGAATGGCAATCGAAAACCACTTGCCGACTTTGTAAACGGCTTTCCGACGTAGTTAAATTCGTTAGAGAAATGCCCCCAGCATTGCTCGTGATTCACAGCAATCTATTCATTGGAGCCGGCCCGGAGTCGATCTCGGCGCTGGCGGCTGTCAGTCCTGGAACGCGATACTTGGTAATTACAGGGTGGGAACCCTTCGTTGCCGATTTCAAACGGATAGCAGAGTATCTCCCCTCGCCCCTCCATATTATTGAAGCACCGTTTTCGCGAAACCAATTTCTGGCCACTCTCAGGGCATTGATCAGCGCCTGAAATGACGATTAGTAGACGGAATCACAAAGCTATGTGGATGCCGAACCTTCAGACCCCTCATTCTGCCAAAAAGCTATAACACTCAAAATGCTGGGACCGGTTCCGTGGGTGCTACACTCCAGGGAATGGAGTCCGGTATATGATAGAGCCCGTAAACGTGAAATTATTTGATATCTCGGAAATCGGAGAAGACTTTATCGTCCTGACCGATGTGGTTATGAGCGTCCGAATCACGTTTGCCGACCGTGGACCGGACAATCCTGACCTGACGCTGTCAACTACAAAAGAATTGGAGGCTGCCTTCTTCAAGCACATCAAAGGCAAAATTGGCCTTCAACAACCGATCCTTCCAATGCGTAAGCTGCAGACCTACCAAATTTTCATTGATTTTTGGGTAAACGATTTCGGAATGGTTCGCGCTGTTCCATTCCCCTTTAGCGTGAGCAAAATTGAAATCGCTGCGATAAAGCAAGCGGCGGTGTGAGAACGCGGCACGCTCGACCCAATGTCTCCACAGTGAAGACTCGAAACAGCTTCTTCGGGCCCTTATTACCGGGGAGTTGGCGATAAATCGCTATATCACTCATTGACCTCGAAAAAGGCGAATGAAAAGCGCACGCTTGTGATATCGCCTGATTTCAACAATTGAGCAAGCGATCGATGTACTATTGGCGGAATCACGCGAGGGAAATGACCAAGCTACTATACAGCCCGACCAGCGAAGTCAGCATTGAAGGCGCCTCGGAAGAACTTCTAGCCATTAAAGCACGCATTCTCAGCCTAGCCGATGTCGGCGCGGGGACGATAGAAGTCTCTGGGGATTTTGGGAATCCATCACCCTATGAGCTTTCGCTCGAACGACTCGTCATCTCTTCCGGAAGCGGCCCTATTCAAGTGTCGGTCGGTACAAAAAAACGAGAGCTAAACATCATAGCGAATCCAGAATGCTTGAGAGTTTTGGCGTCGTTCTTTAATGTCCCGGAAGGTGCCCAAAGTGGCTGGCATACTCACCTTGAGTTTTATCCGGAGAACCAGTGGATAGCCGAGGACTCGGAACCGACCATTATCTCTCTCCGAATGCATCCCGTGATGCCGAGATATAAGGAGAGTTTCATGACGCGGCTTAACGCGCGCCTCCGGGCGATCCTCGGCACGCTCCGGTCAAGACACTGACTTATCTATGCTGACTTCAGTGGAATTGGCTGTTGTTGCTCGATTGCTTCATGCACTTGTTTCAACTCTTTGCAGCTTTGGCAATTCGGATCAGCGCAATATGGCGACCC
>Ga0157369_10008364_pt1 | contig 11867 bp, 12 predicted proteins | sample C25metaG_FD_113461 | JGI IMG/M metagenome (GOLD analysis project Ga0157369, IMG submission 113461) | Corn rhizosphere microbial communities from Kellogg Biological Station, Michigan, USA - C2-5 metaG | ecosystem: Host-associated > Plants > Roots > Rhizosphere > Soil | place: USA: Michigan... | reverse complement strand
GGGACGCGGATCGTGCGCGCGTGGTTCGCGACCGCGCGCTGCACCGACTGGCGGATCCACCAGGTCGCGTACGTCGAGAACTTGTAGCCACGGCGCCAGTCGAACTTCTCGACGGCGCGGTTCAGGCCCAGCGTGCCCTCCTGGATCAGATCGAGGAACGGAACGCCCAGGCCGCGATAGCCCTTCGCGATCGACACGACGAGGCGCAGGTTCGACTCGATCATGCGGCGCTTCGCGCGCGCGTCGCCGCGCTCGATCGCCTTCGCGAGGACGACTTCCTCGTGCGCGGTGAGCAGCTTGTGCTTGCCGACGTCCGCCAGGAACAGCTGCAGGCTGTCGCCCGCGCCGCTCGGCGCATCGGCCTCATAGATGACGGGCTCGGGCTGAGCCTTCTTGTTCTTCTCCTCGGTGACTGGCTCGCGCACCTCGAGGCCGATCTTCTCGAGCTCGCGCACGAGCTCCTCGGCATCGCCCTCGGCGAGGTCGTTCTCGACCGCAAACGCCTCGAGCTCGGCCGGTTCGATCCAGCCGCGCTCCTCACCCGCATCCAGCAGGGCACGGGCGCTTTCGGTCTCAAGCAGTTCGGACAGCTGGCTCTGAGTCAAGTGGTCTTCGATGTCCTTTCGTTTCTGCGACCGGCCTCGCACACCTTCCCACACGAGCGCCAACGCACGCTTGAACGGCGGCATTCCAGCCACACATGAACGCGGTTCCCGCGCCCGTCGAGTATGGACGTTACCCGGTCAGAAAGGTTTGGCCAAACTGTTGTGCCTTCGTGAAGCTATTCACGAGCGCTTTCTTGTTCGTTTTGCCACAGGACCGCGCTCGCGGCGAGCCTGGAGCAGCTCGGCCGCGCGCTCCATCGTGACCCCCTCGACGGTGTCGCCGGCCCGCAGGCTCGCGTTCGTCTCGCCGTCCGTGACGTACGGGCCGAACCGGCCCTCCTTGACCACGACCGGCTTCCCACTGACCGGGTCGTTGCCCAGCTCCTTCAGCGGGGGCTTGGCGGCGGCGCGGCCGCGCTGCTTCGGCTGCGCGAGCAGCGCCAGCGCCTCGTCGAGCGTGATCGCGAACAGCTGCTCCTCGCTCTGTAGCGACCGGGTCTCCTTGCCCTTCTTCACGTACGGGCCGTAGCGGCCGTTCGTCGCGACGACCTCCTCGCCGTCCGACTCGCCAAGCGTCCGTGGCAGCGACAGCAGCTGCAGTGCCTCCTCAAACGTCACCGTCTCCGGCGACATCGACTTGAACAGCGACGCAGTGCGCGGCTTCGACTCGTCGCCCTCCGGCAGCGACTCGGTGACGTACGGGCCGTAGCGGCCCGAACGGAGCACGATGCTGTGGCCGCTCTCCGGGTCGGTCCCGAGCTCGCGCTCCTGCGAGCCGGTGGCGAGGATCTCCTCCGCGCGCTCGACCGTCAGCTCGTCGGGTGCGATGTCGGGCGGCAGCGTCTGGCGCGAGTCGCCCTTCTGCAGGTATGGGCCGTAGCGCCCGATGCGCAGGTCGATGCCGTTGCCGATCTCGATCGTGTTGATCGCGCGCGCGTCGATGTCGCCGAGATCCTCGACCAGCCGCTTGAGGCCCTCCTCGCCGTTCTCGCCGAAGTAGAAGCGGCGCAGCCAATCGGTGCGGCGCTCCTCGCCGTCGGCGATGCGGTCGAGGTCGTCCTCCATCCGCGCGGTGAACTCGTAGTCGACGAGCTGCGAGAAGTGCTGCTCGAGCAGGTTGACGACGGCGAACGCGAGGAACTCCGGCACGAGCGCCTGGCCCTGCTTCCGCACGTAGCCGCGGTCGAGGATCGTGCCCATGATCGACGCGTACGTCGACGGGCGGCCGATGCCGCGTTCCTCGAGCGCCTTCACCAGCGACGCCTCCGTGTAGCGCGGCGGCGGGCTCGTCGAATGCCCTTCCGGCTCGAGCTTCGTCGCGGTCAGCTTGTCGCCCTCGGCGAGCTTCGGCAGCATCCGCTCCTCATCTTCGGCGGAGCCCGCCTCGTCATGGCTCTCCTCGTACGCGAGCAGGAACCCGCGGAACGTGATCACCGTGCCGGCGGTCGCGAACTCGGCGTTCCCGCCGGCGATGCGCACCGACACGGTCTGCCCGCGCGCATCCGCCATCTGCGATGCGATCGTCCGCTTCCAGATCAGGTCGTAGAGGCGGTGCTCCTCGGTGGTCAGCTCGCGCTTCAGCTCGTCGGGCGTGCGGAAGCGGTCGCCCGCCGGGCGGATCGCCTCGTGCGCCTCCTGCGCGTTCTTCACCTTGCGCGTGTACTGGCGCGGCTGCGCCGGCACCGCGTCGGCGCCATAGAGCTGGCGCGCCTGGTCGCGTGCGGCGGTGAGCGCCGACTCCGACAGCGTCGTCGAGTCGGTGCGCATGTAGGTGATGTAGCCGTTCTCGTAAAGGCGCTGCGCGGTGCGCATCGTCTGCTGCGCGCTGAGCCGCAACTTACGCCCCGCCTCCTGCTGCAACGTCGACGTCATGAACGGCGCGGCCGGCCGGCGCGTGTACGGCTTCTCCTCGACGGAGCTGACAGTGAAAGTCTCGCCCTCGAGCTTCTGCGCAAGCTCGCGCGCGTCGGCCTCGGTGAGCTGCACGGTCTCCTTCGTCTTGAGCTGCCCTTGCTGGTTGAAGTCGCGGCCCTGCGCGACGCGCTTCCCGTCGACGGCGGCGAGGCGCGCGTTGAAGGTGCCCGGGTCGAACGTCGCCTCGATATCCCAGTAGTCCGCCGCGGTGAACGCCATACGCTCGCGCTCGCGCTCGACGACCATGCGCGTCGCCACCGACTGGACGCGCCCGGCGGAGAGGCCCTGCATGATCTTGCGCCACAGAACCGGCGACACCTCGTAGCCGTAAAGGCGGTCGAGGATGCGCCGCGTCTCCTGCGCGTCGACGAGGCAGTCGTCGATCTCGCGCGTCTCGCCGAGCGCGCGCTCGATTGCCGGCTTCGTGATCTCGTGGAACACCATGCGGCGGACCGGCACGCTTGGCTTCAACACCTCGACGAGATGCCAGGCGATCGCCTCGCCCTCGCGGTCTTCGTCCGTCGCGAGCAGCAGCTCGTCCGCCTGCTTCAGCTTCGCCTTCAGGTCGGAGACGACCTTCTTCTTGCGCGAGTCGACGACGTACAGCGGCTCGAAGTCGTGCTCGACGTCGACGCCGAGGCGCGCCCACGCCTCGCCTTTGCGCGCGGCCGGGATCTCCGACGCGCTGTTCGGCAAGTCGCGAATGTGCCCGATCGAGCTTTCGACGATGTAGCCCGGGCCGAGGTACCCGGCGATGGTCTTGGCCTTCGCCGGGCTCTCCACGATCACAAGGCGCTTGATTGCGGCCATTTCAGCGGCGCACGATAGCCCCTGGGGTCGTTTTGGCGATACTCGCCCTCCGTGACCCGTCCGCCGAGGCCCAGTCCGTTCTATTCATTCGTCGCCGGAATCTCCTGGCCGGTGGCGCGATTCGTGTTCCGGTTCCGGGCGCTCGGGAGGGAGCATCTGCCCTCCTCCGGGGGCTACGTCCTGGCCGCCGGGCATGTCTCGAACCTCGACCCGTGGTTGCTCGGGCTGCCCCTGTGGCCGCGGCGGTTCTTGCGCTTCATGGCCAAGTCGGAGCTGTTCTGGTTCCCGCTCGGGCCCGCGATCGCGGCCGCCGGCGCCTTCAAGGTGCACCGCGGCCGCGCCGACCGCGCGGCGATCCAGACCGCGGTCGACCTTGCGCGCGAAGGGCACGTCATCGCGATGTTCCCCGAGGGGACGCGACGCCGGAAAGGCCTGCGGAAGAAGTACGAGGCCTCTGCACACTCGGGCGCAGCGCGGATCGCGATCGAAGCCGGGGTGCCGCTGATCCCGGCGGGGATCAAGGGGACGAACGGATTGCGCCGGCTCGAGCGGTGGCGCGTGCAGTTCGGCCCGCCGGTGGAAGTGTCGGATGACGCGGCGGAGACGACCACGCGGCTGATGGAGGCGATCCACGCCCTGGAGGAGTCGCTGTGAGCGGATTGCTGCTCGCGATCGACGGCGACTCGCTCGCGCACCGCGCGTACCACGCGCTACCGAAGTCGATCCGCTTGAACGCGATCGTCGGGTTCTCGAACTTCTTGCTGCGGCTGTGGGAGGCGGAGCAGCCGGAGGCGGTGCTCGTCGCGTGGGACACGCTCGAGGTGCCGACGTACCGGCACGAGGCGCTGCCCGTCTACCAGTCCGGCCGCGAGTTCGAGCCGTCGATCCTGCAGCAGCTCGGGATGCTGCCGGACGTCTGCGCGTCGTACGGGTTCCTCGTCGCGAAGGGTGGCGGCTACGAGGCGGACGACTTCCTCGCGGCTTCGGCTTCTGCGTGGCCGGGGCCCGTGCTGGTTGCGACGTCGGACCGCGACGCGTTCCAGCTCGTCTCGGATCGTGTCGGGATCCTGCAGCCGGTGAAGGGCGTGTCGGAGCTCGCGCGGATCGGCGTTGCGGAGGTGCGCGAGCGCTACGGCGTCGAGCCGGAGCAGGTGCCGGACTTCATCGCGCTGCGCGGCGACTCGTCGGACAAGATCCCGGGCGCGAAGGGCATCGGGCCGAAGACGGCGGCGTCGCTGCTGAAGCAGTACGGCACGCTCGAGAACGCGCTGGCGGAGGGACGGTTCTCCACCGTCGCCGACGACCTTCGCCTGTATCGCAGCATCGCGACGATGGATGCCTCCGCGCCGCTGCCCGCGCTCGCGCCAACGCCGCCGGACTGGGCGCGCGCGGCCGAGCATGCGCGCGAGCTCGGGCTCAACGCGGTCGCCACCAGGCTCGATGGACGTCGTTAGCCACAGCGCGTTCGCGACCCTGCATCCAACGGGCGGGCATCCCGAGTCACAGCAACGGATCGAAGTGCTGCACGAGCGGTTTTCGTTCGTGGAGTGCACCCCCGCCTCGGTGGAGGACGTGCTGCGCTGCCACGAAACGGCGCTCGTCGAGCAGGTGCGAACAACGCGCGGGTGGATCGACCCCGACACGCTCTGCACGGAGACGACGTTCGACGCGGCGCTACTCGCAGCCGGTGCAGCGATCGAAGCGGTGCGTCGCGGCGGCTTTGCGCTAGCTCGCCCGCCGGGGCATCACGCGGAGCGGCAGCGCGCGATGGGGTTTTGCCTCTTCGATTCGATCGCGATCGCCGCACGCTGGGCGCAGGCGGAGCTCGGCATCGAGCGCGTCGCGATCGTCGACTGGGACGTGCATCACGGCAACGGCACGCAGAACATCGTCGGCGACGATCCGACGATCTTCTTTGCGTCGTTGCACCAGTGGCCGTTCTATCCCGGCAGCGGCGGGCCGGACGAGCAGGGCGAGACGCTCCTCAACGTCCCGCTCCGCGCCGGCTGCGGCGACGACGAGTACCTCGACGCGTTCGCCGAGGTCGAGTCGCGCGTGCGCGCCTTCGACCCGGAGCTGTTGCTCGTGTCGGCCGGTTTCGACGCACACGTCGAAGACCCGCTCGCGACGCTCGAGCTCAGCACGGAGACGTTCGCCGAGCTCGCGCGCCGCGTGACGCAACTCGCACCACGCATCGGAGTCGTGCTCGAGGGTGGCTACAACCTGCGCACGCTGCCGGCGCTCGTCGAGTCCGCGCTCGCCGGCTTTACGACCTGAGCTTCTCGAGCGCTTCGCGGCGTGACGAGACGCCGAGCTTCGCCATCAGGTTCTTCACGTGCGAGCGCACGGTGTGCTCCGAGATGAACAGCCGCGCAGCGACCTCCTCCGTCGAGAGGTGGTGGTCGAGCAGCAGCAGCACCTCGAGCTCGCGCGCGGAGAGCTTGTCGGCGACCGTCTCCGGAACCTCGCTGTGCGCGCCCTGGCGCACCTGCTCGAGCAGCCGGCTCGCGATCACGCCCGACAATGCAGCCTCGCCACGCGCGACGCCGCGCAGGAACTCGACGATCCGCTCCGGGGGCTCGCTCTTCAGCAGGTAGCCGGCGGCGCCCGACCGGATCGCCTGCAGCAGGCTCCCCTCGTCCTCAGCCGCGGTAAGGATCACGACCTCTGCGCCGGGAGACGCCGCGCGCACGAGCGGCAGCGCCGCAAGCCCGCCGAGGCCGGGCATGGTCAGGTCCAGCAGCACCAGCTGCGGCTGCAACTCCCGCGCGAGCTCGATCGCCTCTTCCCCGCTCGCCGCCTGGCCGACCACGTCGAACCCCTGCTGCGCCAGCAGACCTGCGAGGGCGTCGCGGGTCAGCGGGTGGTCGTCGACGACGAGGATGCGATCGGTCATGGGCGGAGCCGATTCTGCCGATACCACCGTAGATGCGCGACGACCGCTTCCAATCCTTCCTGCGCTGGCAGGTGATGCTCATGATGCTGCTGGCGGCAACGCTCGGCCTGTTCATCGCCTACCCGTCGCTGCGCCGGCCCTGGGCGGAGCCCGAGCTGCGCCTCGTCCTCGCCACCGTATTCATGCTCGCCGGCGCGCTCGTCGCCGTGCTCGCGGGCACGCGCTTCAGCGTCGAGGCACGCCGGTTCGACCTCCTCCTCTGCGGCGGCTTCCTCGTCATGTCGCTGTCGTGGCTCGCTTTCACGGTTGGCCCGGGTATCTCCGGCAACGACCCGACGTCGGCCGGCGCCGGCGGGCGCGCGTTCGGCTGGTTCCTGATCGCGATCGCGCCGCTCGTGCGCGGCCGCGTGCGCGACCGGCGCACCGCGCTGCTTGGAGTGGTCGCGGGCTCGATCGTCCTGCTCCTCCCCGTCGCGCTGCTCACGCACGACGGCGACCAGAGCTCGCTCACCGGGATCCTCGCGTTGCAGGCGCTGTTCCAGCTCTTCGCGGCGATCGCGTTCGGCGAGCGCTACCGCCGCCGCGGCGAGGACCTCGACCAGTGGCTCTCCGTCGTCGCGTCGCTGCTCCTGTTCGCGACGCTCGGCCAGATCTTCACGCCGGGCACGACGCTGCTGCAGGTCGAACGCGGCGACTTCCTCGTGCTCGTCGCGCACGGCGTTCTGCTGGTCGGCCTGTGGCGCGCGATCCGCTCCTCGGAGTTCGGACGCGCAGTTGCCGAGGAGCGCGCACGCGTTGCGCGCGAGATCCACGACGGCCTTGCGCAGTACCTCTTCACCGTCGCGACGCATGCATCGATGCTCGAGTCGGGCGCCGACCCGGCGACGACGCTCCCGCGCCTGAAGGAAGCGGCACTCGCGGCGCAGCAGGAGGCGCGCTACGCGATCCTCGCCCTCTCGTCCGCGTCGGGCCGCGCGCCGTTCGACAGCGCGCTCCGCCGCTACATCGACGTGCTCACCGCCGACGGCGCGCTCGAGGTCGAGCTCGACATCGACCACGCGATCGTCCTCGGCCCCGACGAGCAGATCGAGATCTTCCGCATCGTGCAAGAGGGCCTCGCGAACGCGCGCCGCCACGCCGGCGCGCACCGTGCGTGGGTCGAGATCGGCGAGCGCGCCGGCGACCGGTTCGTGCAGGTGCGCGACGACGGAGCCGGCTTCACGCCCGAGACGAACGAAGGCGGCCAGGGCTTGCGCAACATCCGCGAGCGCGCGTCGTCGATCGGCGCCGCGCTCTCCCTGCGCTCCGCGCCGGGGCACGGCACGTCGCTCGAGGTCGTGCTGCGCGGATAGCCTCGCGACGTGCGCGTCCACGTCGCCGAATGCGAATCCACGCAAGCGCTGCTCGACGCGTCGATGCCCGAGTGGTCAGTCGCGACCACGGACCACCAAACCGGTGGCCGTGGCAGGCTCGGTCGTACGTGGGTTGATGAGCCGGGCAGCTCGCTGCTCGTCTCGGTCCTGCTGAAGCCGACGCGGAACCCGGACGGGCTGACGCTCGTCGCCGGGCTCGCCGTCGCGGAGGTGGTGGAGCGCGCGCTCGGCCGGCCGGCGCAGATCAAGTGGCCGAACGACGTCTTCGTCGACGGGAGCAAGGTGTCGGGCGAGCTCGCCGAGCTGCGTGACGGCGCGGTCGTGCTCGGCATCGGCATCAACGTCAACCGCACGGCGTACACGTCGCTGCAGGCCATCGACGGCCGCGAACGCGAGCTCGCGCCGCTGCTCGACGACCTGCTCGCAACGCTCCGCGCCCGCTATGACGACTGGCACGCCAACGGCCTGCCTCACGCAGAGATCGCGAAGCGCGACTTCCTGCGCGGCCGCCGCGTCACCGTCGGCAGCACGACGGGAACCGTCGTCGGTATCCGCGAGGACGGAAGGCTCGAGCTGGATACGGGGATTGTGGAGAGCGGCGAGGTGGTATTCGACGGGCAATGAACGAGTGGCTCGAAGAGGCGTCGGGGAAGCTCGGCGGCGCGCACCTGGAGCCGGGCGAGGCGGAGCCGCTGCTCGAGCTCGCCCGCGTGGCCGCGCACACGAGCGGCGACCGGCGCAACGCGCCGCTCGTCACCTACCTGGTCGGCCTCGCACGCGGTCGCGGCGACACGCGGTCAGTCAACGAGATCGTCCGGGACATCGGCGTCTCGTAGCTCCGCGGGCGGAAGCTCGACGACGTTCTCGTTGACGCCACGCAGCGAGTAGTCGCCGTCGCGCAGCCGTCGCTCGAGTTCGGGCAGCATCGACGCGTCGTAGGCACCTGGCAGGGGGCCGGTCTGCGGCACAGCAAGCCGATCGCCGAGCAGGCGGATCGACGCTGAGCTCAGCCACGCGCAGTCCACGGGGACGACGACGCACCGCGACGCGAGGCGCAGCGCCGCGACCACACCCGCGATCGGCGCGCGCACGTCCGTGCCGTCGTCGACGAGGTCGAACGGCAGCTCGAGCTCGCCCCGCTTGCCGACCGCAATCCGCTCGTCGCACACGTCGAGCCGCTCCCACACGATCTCCGCCAATGTGCGACCGTCGAGCTCGGCAAGCGCCTTGGGCGAGCCGAAGCGACTACTCGCGCCGCCAACGAGCAGGACTCCCGTCAGGCCGTGATGCGCCACGGCTCGCTGTAGACGTTCACGCGCCCGTCGCGCACGAAGCCGCAGAGCGTGACGCCGCGATCGGCGGCGAGCTCGACCGCGAGTGTCGACGGCGCGCCGACCGCGACGAGCAGCGGGCAGCCGGCAACAGCCGCCTTCTGCACGAGCTCGAACGACAGGCGGCCGCTGACGCACAGGATCGAGTCGCTCAGCGGGAGCCGCTCGATCGCCCAGCCGATCACCTTGTCCATCGCGTTGTGACGCCCGACGTCCTCACGCACGCAGAGCAGCTCGCCTTCGGCCGAGAAGAGCCCGGTCGCATGCAGTCCACCCGTTGCGGCGAACGCAGCCTGCGCCTCGCGCAGCCGTGACGGCAACTCGACGACGAGCGCAGACGAGACGCGCAGCTCGGACTCAACGCGCGGTGCCTCGACGGCGACGGCCTCGAGTGCGCCTTTCCCGCACACGCCGCACGACGACGTCGTGTAGAAGCTGCGCTGCACGCTCGCCGGATCGAACCCGGGAGCATCGACTTCGACCGTGTTCGCGGCGAGATCTTCCGGCAGGCGCGCAGACAGCGGCTGCAGGCCTTCGGAGATGCAGAACCCGAGCGCGAGCTCCTCGTCGTGGCCCGGTGTGCGCATCGTCACCGCGACAGGACGGCCGCTGATGCGGATCTCCAAGGGCTCCTCGACCGCGAGGGCGTCGGGCTCGGTCTCGCCTGCCGGCAGGCGAAGAACGTCGACGCGGCCGGTCGCATAGGGCGGCGTCTTCACCGCGCACACGGTAGTGGTTCCCGATGCTCGTCGATGCTCTGCGGCAGACCGTCTGGGTCAGCTGAGGATCTCCACGACGTCGCCGTCCGCGAGCACGTGCTCGCGACCGACGCGCTGCGCTTCGAACTTCGCCGACGGCCCGGTGATGCGTGCGCCGATGCACGACTCGGCGAGCTCGTGATGCACCGAGTTCGCCGCGTCGACGACCGTCGCGCCCGGCTCCAGCGCCTGCGCCTCGCCGCGCAGCCACACGCGGATCAGCCCCGTGAGCTCCCACAGCCGGTCGCGCAGAAGGTCGAGGCTCGCGTCGTCGAGCACCGATACCCCGATGGCCGGCAGGCCCGCAACGCGCGCGACCTCGTCGACTCGCGACTCGTCGGCTTCGTCGAGCTTCGTCACTGCGATGATCGCGCGCTTCTCGATCCCGGCCGCCTCGAGCTCGCCGCGAATCGTTGCGAGCTCGTCGAGCGGCATGTCGGCGGCGTGGCAGAGCACCATCGCGTCGGCGCCGCGGAGGACGCCGAGCAGTGCACGGCCGCCGCCGCGATCCTCGGCGGCACCCTCGATCAGCCCGGGGATCTCGACGAGCTGCACGCGGCAGTCGTGGATGCGCGTGACCGACGGCACCGGGCGCGTCGTCGTGAACGCGTAGTCGCCCGTCTTGATCTGGATGCTCGACAGCGCCTGCAGCAGCGATGACTTGCCGGCGTTCGGCGGCCCGACGAGCGCGATCTGCGCAACGCCTTCGCGGCGCACGGCGAGCGTGTCTCGGTGCACCGCCTTCTTGCGCACGCGCGACTCCTCGATCTGCTCATTCACCCACTTGCGCAGGTCGGCGTACGGGCCGTTCTTGTAGTCCGGCAGCTCGGTGAGGATCGTGCGCAGCAGCTTGATGCGCTCGCCGCCCTCTTTGCCGACGAGGCGGCGCTGGATCATTTGCTTCTGGACGCGATGCGGGATCGGCATCGGGTTGACCTTCCTTCCTGATTCGTGTTCAGGCGGGAAGGCGCACGCGCAGCCGCGGTCGGCGGACTACGCGTCCCTGTCCCGCCGCTTCCTCGGACGCTTGAGCTGGAAGCGGCGGACTAGCCGTTTTGCTGCGAAATGCGGGAGAACCAACGGGTCATCGCGCCCGGGAGGCTACCCGATGCGCCGGGCGACGTGAAGAACCGCCTCCCAATGGCGGCGCACTTTCCGGTCGCCGAGGCGGCGGCGAATCTCGCCGTAAAGGCGCTCGCGCTGCTGGGCCGTCATCTCGATGTGGCCCGAGAAGGTGTCGAGGAGCGCGATGTACTCGTCGGCGGTGTACTGCAGCTCCCAGAGATAGCGGCGCACTTCGACCTCGCCGAACAGCCCGCTCGCTTCGATCTCCGCAACGTTGTCGGCGGCCGGCGGTGGCGGCCACTCGCCGGGGTACGACTCGTTGATCTCGTCGTACACCTCTTGGATCTCGGTGAAGAACGGATCGAAGCCGTCCGGGAATGCGTGCGACGCGCCCCAGAAGGCGAGGTGCCCGGCGGGTCGCAGCAGCTCGTGCGCCTTCACGTACTTCACGTCGGCGTCGATCCAGTGCCACGCGGTCGCGGCGAAGACGAGGTCGAAGCGCTCCTCGCTCTCGAAGTCCTCGAACCGCGTGTTGTGCACGTCGAGGCCCAGCTCGCGCGCGCGGGCTGCAAGCGCCGGCCCGCGCTCGACACAGGTGACGCGGAAGCCGCGCGCAATCAGCGGGCGCGTCGCCTTGCCGGTCGCGCAGCCGATCTCGAGCGCGCGCTCGCCGGGAGCGAGCGCAACGAGATCGTCGAGCACCTCGTCGGGATACTCGGGACGCGCGTCGTCGTAGCGGTCGGCGGCGGCGTCGAAGACGCTCACTGCGCGAGCAGCTCACGCTCGCGCTCGCGTGAGAGCGTCTCGCGCTGCTCGCCCGCCTCAAGCGACCACGCAAGCGTGTCGCGCGAAGTCTCCTCGACCGGCCGGAACGTCAGTCCGGCGGCGAGCGCCTTCGACACGTCGACCTCGAGCAGCCCCGCCCACTCCTCGCCCGGCATCCACAGCGGCAGCTGCATCCATGGCTCGACGCCTGCGTCGAGCAGCGTCCGGTCGGCGACCCAATGCAGCATGAAGTCTCCGTCCATGCGCTCGAACAGCTCGCGCATCGTCAGCTTCTGCGCAGGCCCGGTCGAGTTGATCGGGCCGCCCGGACCGCGCTCGGCGAGGAGCAG
>Ga0157369_10008363_pt1 | contig 11868 bp, 14 predicted proteins | sample C25metaG_FD_113461 | JGI IMG/M metagenome (GOLD analysis project Ga0157369, IMG submission 113461) | Corn rhizosphere microbial communities from Kellogg Biological Station, Michigan, USA - C2-5 metaG | ecosystem: Host-associated > Plants > Roots > Rhizosphere > Soil | place: USA: Michigan... | reverse complement strand
TTGTGCAAATACTCATGTGTGTACCTTGTACCAACGCCTCCGCCATGGCTGACTTCTCTGGTCCACAGCTCTCGGGGAATCGCAGCCCAGCCGTCGAGGACGTTCTCTGGGGCCAGTGGAAAGCGGCGCATCTTGGAGCGGTTGTGCCTCACTATCTGTCCCAGGATAATGGAGACGATTTCGTCTAAAGTCAGGGCGGCGTCCAAGTGGTACTTTGGGCTGCGCCGCTTGACTGCGTCGCGCGGCGGTTCGTAGCCAGGTGCCTCGTCCTTGATTGCAGTGTGGACCGATTTGAATCCAGATTCGACGAGACCTTTTCGGATTGGCAACAGTGCCTGAGTGTTGGATATGGTCGCTTCCATGCCGTCACAGATTCGGTCGCTGTTGTGCGAAGCGCCTTCGCCACGGTCTGCGAGGAATTTGGCAGGAAAGACGCCATGAGCCGGCCAATCCGCAGGGTCGTACGGGACGTTGTACTTCCTGCACAGTGCCTGTTTGTCTACGGCGATGCTCAAGATGGCAAGCATCATCCCAGTCCAGGAGGCGTTTTCCAGACCCAGATAGAAGCCTACGCACAGGCGAGTTTTCCGGTCGTATATCAGGTACAACGTAGGCTTGCCAATTATGCTGTTACGGTTGGCTTGAGCGACCAGAAACACGTCAAGAATGGTAGCGTCAATCTCGTAAATATGCCCTGGCGCAACGCATTCCTCGAGGGAACTGCCGAGCATCGGGTTGAGTTCGCGTTCAAAGTTCTTATCACCGTGCTTTCCTCTCTCAACGACTTCTTGAGTAAAGTACTTCTTTAGAACGGAGCGCAGTTGATGTATGGATGGACGCTCGCCCTCGGGAAGATTGATTCTCGCGCCGTTTCCGTCCAATAATGAGTACCGCTGTGCAATGAGGTCGCTATGGACTCCTACAAGTGACGCATGTTCGTTGCCGATGTATCGTTTCTGGATGATTTCCTTTGCCCACTTGATGTCGTTGGCCGACATCTGGAAGACAGCGTAGCGGTCGTCGTCTGGACGGCGCCCCCGGCTGCCGGTCCCCGCGGGCTGATTTTTACCGTTTCTTGCGCTCGCAGGAATCAGAACGTACCTCGTCTGACCGAGCGTCCACCAGTCTTTCAGATACTTATAGATGGTCGTCTTCGATATGGCCAACTCCGCCGCTCGCGCTCGAACCAACGCACTACGAGTCTTTTCACAGAAGAGCGCTTTGTTCTCGGTTCCATCGTCATTGAGAACGAGCGGCTTGATGGCTTCATACGCTGCGTTCGCGCGCGCGCGGGCCTTCTCCGAGTAAAACGCGAACTCTGGTAGCGTTTCCCGCGTGGTGTGGCTGCGATGTTCGCTATGGTGACGAAGCACATTGAATTCGCGCTCGACGGGCCATGCGTGGGGTTGCGACAAGTTAATGACCCAGCCGTGATTGGCGGATGACGTATTGCTGACGACGCGATACTGACATCCGTCCTTTCCCTCGAACACGTCATTCCTGAGAAGCGTGTCCATGTCAACCTCCGCCGTTATTGCAGAAAACGAGGGCATCGGCCAACAACTGATTGCAAGAGGTGAAATCAGGAAAACGAGTTGGGCGGGTCGCGATTCGGTGCGGTGCGGGGCGCGGCGTCAGCGACAGAGGGTGATAGGCACTGTTAAGCCGTGGTGCCGCCTCATCGCGGCCTTTTTCAAGAGGCTTGCTCATAACGGTATGTCCTTGAATGGATTGGTTCATCGCTGGATGTGTTACTCGCCGACCGCCCGCTGAGCGCCTTGTTCGCGCTTAACGATGAAGCTGTTAAGTGGAAGGGCCGGAATATTCGGGTGATTCAGGTTGCACATTAGTCGGTGGTCCCATAAGAGCTCCCTAACGATGTAGAGAGCGTCGCCCGACCGCAAACCGTGGCGTCTATCGAATGCCTCGCAGTACTCCCGAAGCGGGCAGGTGAACGACCCTTGCGTAAAGTCGTGGAACATCTGGTCTGCTTTCTCACGAAAGCACCCGTCGTATGGTTCAACTCCGTTTTCCTTCAGAACTCCGCCTCGAATCCATTCGAGATTCTTGATTTTCTGCTGGGGCAGTTGTGAGTCAAACACGAGGTGATGTGCTACACCTCGGCCGGCAAAATACGCCCGGGTGATTTCAAGTTTTGCGATGACGCGTTCATCTTCAGCGTCCCCCGTCGTTTTACAGTCGAAAGCAGTGACCAGCGTCTGGCGACCAGTTTGTTCCACGCCGATGAAGTCGACCGTCATAACGGCGGGTATCCGAGTGCCCGGGTAGGAAGGGTGTGCAATCTGCAGCGCGGCCGCTATCTCTTGGGTAACCTTACGGTCGAGTGGAAAGCCTTCGTAGAGCTGTGAAAATTTGCGCGATGCTTCCAATAGAATGAACGTGCGGAACTCGACGTCAGACAGGCAGTGAATGGTCCGTTGGTAAATGGGGCTCCATACCCGGTGTGTCCGACCGGCGGACGCAATGTCATGCACTCCAACCCATGGTTTGTAATTCGGACCGTCTCCAGCACCGAAGCCCGCAGCCAGTCGCTGCGCGATGACCTCTTCGCTCCACTTTTGAATACCTTTGCTCACAAACGACTCCTGTAAATGTCCTGAGCGATGAGTGCTCGGGATGTATAGCGCTTGGCACTCCTGGCTAAAACGGATGCGGCTTTAGATTGGCCGGCTGCCCCGCAGCACATGCGAGGCGCCCGCTGGAGGCCGGGGGAGCGGTGCGGAGCGGAAGCGCAGTCCTAAAATCCCTGCGCGCGTGGGAGCGCTTGCTCCCGAGTCGGCGGTCGCGGGTGAAGGTCGTACGTATTCGTGGGCAAATCGGACGCGGAAACGAGTCCGGGGACAGACGTGGCGGCGGTCGTCGCACACGCAAGATAGTGCCTAAAGTGAATCTTACATATGAACCTTAAATCGCATATGTGCGATTATAGGACCGAATTCGAGGGAGGCAAGGAATAATCCGCCTTTTGCGCTGAGTTAAGGCTGGGCGGATGGCAGACTGGTACAAATTAGCTCGAAACGTACTTCGCGCCGAACTGGTTCGGCAGGGGGTGAGCTATCGCGAGCTTGCGGAGCTACTAACGCAACTCGGCGTCGTCGAAACCGAGCGCTCAGTTGCGAGCAAGATGTCACGAGGTAGTTTTTCGTTCGCGTTCTATCTGCAGGTCATGAAAGCCTTGGGCCGGCCCACGGCTCACATTGACCTCACGGACATTGCCAATTAGCCGTCATGGATTCCGACGGCGTTGCTACCGATGGAGGGGCGGCACCGGGGTGCAACCTCGACAATTGACGCCTCTTACCAGCGCTGTCGTCACCTGAAGGCAATGCATCGGCTAGCCAGTGTCCTTGCGTTTGCAAGTCCGGGGCTGCAAGTCTGCCGTCCGCTTGAGGGGGGCGCCGTCCTAGGTGCTGGAACGCGGCACCGGCGCCAACAGCCCTTTCCAATCGTCGCTGCTGCGTCGGCCACTGTCCTCCAGCGAGCTTACGAGCGAAAGTCCCGCGAACGCCTGTCATATAACCGCAGGGCATGAATCCGTAGCCGCTCAGACCATTTTGCAATATGAAATCGCATATGTGTGATTAAAATCGCGTATGTGGCATAGTCTAGCTGTGAAACGGGCAGTCGACGCACAGAACGACCCTTTGTGGAGGCCTCTAACAGTGCAGTCGGCTGGGGCCGGCCCTGCATGGTCGAGCGCGTTCTGAAGCGATTTATACATGAGCGACTGGGCTCCATGCGAGAACTGCCCATCAAGTAGGGCGCGAAAGTAGGGGCTTCAACGCCCCGAAGGGAGCTTCAATGACCAAACCTGAAGAGCGCACGCGCGCCGTGACCGAGACGCGGTTGTTCCTGGAGACCCTTCACGGCTCCCAAGATGAGATTATGTGGGGTCTTGTTCGGTCGGTTGCATTGCAACTGCTCCGTCATTATCCGCTCGACCTTGACCTTGCCGCGTCGGCGGAGGCTTTGCCGGAAATATGGGCGACTCCGCCCTCCGAGCAGGCGCACTGCCTCTGTCGATGTACCGGCGACGGCTAGTCGATGCGCTCGCCGAGACAGATAGGAGTGCGATGAAGATAGGGGTAAGTCGGGGGGCGTGAGCATGTATCGCAGCAATCGACGGCGACACAGACGAGCGACTCAACGGTGACGCTGGAGATTCGCGTTTGCGCTCAATCAGTAGGTGGCAGAACGTAGTAGTCGTATTACGTTGCAAGCTGGTGGCGCTGGGGAGGGCGGGTTAGCTCAGTCGCGCGTGGTTGTCCGAAAACGAAAACAAACACGTCTAACTGCGAAGCTCGAGCGAGCTGCCTATTTTCGAATGAATCGCGGGAGAATCGCGTTGACGTACGGCGTCGCGTCAGTCAGAAGGTCCAAGTTGCGCGCAGGGCGATGTTTTTGAGCGGGGCGATAGGCGGACCGGCTTTGAGCCGAAGGCTGCGGCGAGGAAGGAAAAGTGGACATGAGCGCCGACGAGCATTTACACCCCGGTGATGCTCCGGTTCAGACGGGAGTCTCCGTTTATTTGGGGGACGGCGGCGGCACCACGCTAGAGGTAGTCTGCGACGGGGTGTCCCAACGGTCCAAAGGCTCGATATGGGAGCGCGCTGTTGATTGCCTTGCACGACCGTCTCCTCGAGGCCCGTTCGCTGTCGCCAAGCATTTCATGATTCTCGTCTATGAAACTCGGCTTGTCACGGACGCTGACCATCGCTTTTTGGAGACATATAGCGTTAAGGTCTCTTGCGACGAGAAGTTTGCATACGCGAGTGTGGGAACGGCAAATTTGCAGACGGAACTTGCGCCCCTTCCGTATCTCGTAGGCGACGACGTTGTCACTATATCCAGGAGCGTCCTGACGGCTGCGTCGCGTCGGAGATTCCACTAAGGACCGCATCATGAAAGTCATCGAACCCTGCATTTGTTCCGTGACTTTGAGCGAGTCTACCGTGATGCTGTTGCCACGCGATAGCGGCAAGACGGATGGGCAACACGTTCGACGCGCTTATCCCGCTAGTATGCGTTGGACGCGCGAGCGCGGCCTCTCTAAGGGCCGGTCGTATGAAGCTTTGTATCAAGGCGAATGGCATGTCGACCATCTTTGCTACTGTGAGCAGTTACCTGCATCAAGGGAACAGTCTTGGGCCGCCAGGACATGGCCACTAACGAAAGTGCGAGACCTACTGTCGAGATTGCGAGACGTCGACCCTGATGCGTCGTACTATGGCCGCCTCCCGGCGCCGATGCAAGCGAGGCTGACGGAGCGTGCGCCGTGACGTGGGCGAAAGAGCTGTGGACATGTGAAAGGGGCTTCTTCGAAAGCGGTGAGATTTTCAATGTTCACCATTCGTTTTCCTATGGACTTATCGTGGGAAGGGCCACGTCGACGGAGCAATGGCCGCCTGACCAAGTCGTCATACGGTCAGCAATGCCGGAGGCGCGATATGGTTGACTCCGGCTGGGACATCGCTATGCGACGTATCGACGCTATCTATGACGTCCCGCAATTTTTGGCGTCGTCCCTCGTGCGCAGAATCGCAACAAACAATTTCCGGCTCTCGACCGCGGACCGTACTAAGTTCGCAAGGCTCCCCGACGAGGTCATTGCTCGCATAGAAGACATCGTTCGCGATGCTTACCTCGAAGCTGGAGAAGACGTCGGCGGCGACATTCTGCGCGAGCATCTCTGGCAGCAAGCACTCGAAGGCCGTCGAGAAATGGTCGCATGCGGGGACCTGTTGACGCCTGCGGACTTCGGAGCGCGCATCGGCGCGAGCGACAAGCGGCTCGCACGTTTGCTAGATGACGGCAGCGTATTTGCAATCGAGGTCGACGGAGTTCAATACGTGCCCGCTGTCCTGGCCAACCCGTCGCTGAACAGGAAGCGTCTGCAGGCAATCTGCCAGCTCATAGTGCCTGCGCCTCCGATGAGCCGACTGGAGTTCCTGGTGTCGCAGAACGGGAGTCTTGGCGACCGACGCCCGCTGGACATGCTCGAAGACGACAACGATTTCAAGACGCTACGGCAAGCAGCAGTAGCGTGGGCCGCGCAGTGGTCGCGCACCATCGTGAAAATGTATGAGGGAATGCACGAGACGGAGCCAAATGACGTCTCGCCGTTGTACACAGCGACCGCGGAAATTGACCCTCGACGGCCGCTATGGGAGCGCGCCTCGGAGGCGCTTCACGCCCATGGATACCAATGGCCGCTTGGCCCTTATACGGACGTCCGACAATTCACCCTCTTTGTTGAGCGACAAACAGCTGGGGATAGTGCGCCGACGCCAGAGGCTTGCGTTCAAATCGTAGTGGACGGCGAAGATATCCGCATCCGGATTGTTGCTGCGCCCGGTGCAACGCTTAGGTCAAGGACAATGCCTACGGGCAATCACAAAGGCCTTATTGATATTGCGAAGCGAGTCATCGCTCATCTCACCAATGCGAAACGTGCCTGACGACTTCCCCCGAGACGTTCTACCAGCGTCGCTACCTGGGGCACAGCCTAAGCTCGCCGCGCGTCTCATCGACGGCAAGTTTGTTGTCGGGCAGACCGACGACGAGCGCTGCGCACGATGGGAAATATGTGAAGACCTCGCCCAGCAACTCGTCGCAAAGGCTCGAAAAGAAGCCGCGAAGTATCCGCATCGTTCGCGCGAGGTCACGCTGCAGCGAATAAGACGCGCGATTGAAGACAAGGGTTGGGTAAGGGCTGTGGAGGCGGGCTGGCTAATCCAACGGCTGCGAGCGTTGCTCAACTGGTAGCAAACAGCTGCACGAAGGCTCGCACGTTTTTGGCAGCATCAAAGCCGCCGTCCCGCGCACGACGGAGCGCGCTTTTCGCTCTTTAAAGAGGTCATGAAGTTGCTCGAGATACGTGCCGACCAGTGCAGCATGCCGCAACCGCTCAGCGACTGTTTTAATTGTTGGTCACAAACTAGGCAGCGAAATTCAGCCCCTCGCACCTCTCGATATCCATGCGCACAACGGAGGAGCGAGTGCGAGCATAGTGTCCGCAGACTTTCCGAGGGTAGACACTGAAAGCGTTCCTTACGCGTTGGACGATGACGTCGCAATGATTGCGTGCAAGGTGCTGCCGAGCGTCGTCCGTGCTGGTTGACGACCGCATATGCGTGGTATTGGACGAGCATCAGACGTGCAATGCTCGAAGATGTGCTAGCGCAGTCCGCGTGGTGCCGCGAAAACTCAGCGCGGACCGACCCGCTCGTCAGTAGGAGCGAGCCCCCAGTGCTTGCGGAACAGAAGACAAAACTGGAGCTGATGTGCGATACGAGAATTTGATTGCCGATGCTCGCGATGCCGGGCTAACAGAGTCCACGCGCGTACGTGCCGCGTTTGATGCCATTTATTGCTGTTCTCTGCAGCTGGAATCGTTGGCGCAGTCGTTGGCGGCCCTCGGGCTGAACGCAGACGACGTCTCGCTTGTCAGCCGGTTGGCCGACTGGGTCGTGAACGTAGCACCACTTGAGCCGCTGCCCATGTCGCCAAGCGAGGCAGTGGCGCTCGCGGAGCGCGTTCACAAAGTCATTGGAGGCAAATAGCGGCGTCTGCGCACTCTGCTCAAGGAAGGGGACGTTTGCGATGGACGTCGACGACACGGCATACTACTCAGCCATGCTTGCAGCCCCCGACCTGGGCCGCTACAGATTGCAAGCAGTTTGCCGAATCATTGTTCCGGGCCCCCAGGGCTCCCGGCTGGACTTTCTAACGTCGCAGCGTGGAAGCCTCGGTGACCGCAGCCCTCTGCAAATGCTCAGCGACGACAGTGATTTCAAATCGTTGCAACAAGCGGCTGCGGCGTGGGCAGCAGAGTGGTCACGCACTGCCGTCAAAATGTACGAAGGCCTGCACGACACAGAGCCGACTGATGTTGAGCCACTGTACACAGCAGTTGCGGTGATTGACCCTCGTAAATCATCGTTGGAACGCGCATCCGAAGCGCTCCAATTACACGGTATGAATAGCCTCTCCGGCCGTACCCTGACACTCGAAATTTCTCTCTCTTCATCGCGCGTCAAACAACTGAGTGCTCCTTGTCAACACAGGAAGCTTGATGACGAAGAAGCCGGCACGAGTGTCTGCTCGTGCCGGCTTTTCACAGTAGCGATAATGCTATCGGCGACGATTGTTCACGAGGGCAGCCGGAACGAAGAGGACAAGCAGCCCTCCGATAACGAGGCTCACTGCCAGCGCAAGCACCCCGGCGCCCGCCGAGCCAGAAGCTTGCTTGATGACCCCAATCAGCGACGGGCTGACCACGCCGGAGATACTGCCGACCGAGTTGGCCAATGCCAATCCTGCAGCTGCGGCTGCGCCACCGAGGAAGGCGGGAGGAATAACCCAGAACTGCGAGATGGTGGTCATTACGCCCATTGTGCCCACCGTCAACGCAATCATCGCCGCCAAGGTTGAACCCGAGAACCATACGCTCATCGCGAGACCAAACGCGCCAACGAGTCCCGGGACAATTAGATGCCAACGACGTTCGCCTGTGCGGTCTGAATTGTGACTTACCAACACCATTGCCAGCGCACCGGCGGCGTAGGGAACCGCAGTCAGCAAGCCCACATGGAACGGGTCAGATACGCCGCTTGATTTAATCAGAGTAGGAAGCCAGAAGCTGACGCCATACAAGCCCATTGTGTAGAAGAAGTAGACGGCGCTGACCAGAAGTACCTTCGGACTCAGCAATCCATCCTTCAGGGAATGCAACGCGCTCGCGGGAGCTTCCTCCTTGAGCTTTTCTTCAATCAAATCCTTTTGCTCTTCGCTCAGCCACTTCGCGTCGCGTACCTTGTCGTCAAGGTAGAAGAATGCGACGATACCCAGCAGCGCAGTCGGAACTCCCTCGACCAGAAAAAGCCATTGCCAGCCGGCAAATCCGTGCGAACCGTTGAATGCCGTCATAATCCAGCCGGACAGCGGCCCTCCAATCACGCCGGACATGGGGATGCCAGTGAGGAAAAGTGCGGTAACTTTCGAACGCCGCGATGCCGGGAACCAGTAGGTCAGGTAAAGCACAATTGCGGGAAAGAAGCCCGCTTCAGCAATGCCAAGGAGAAACCGCATCACATAGAACATTGTCGGAGTGTTGACGAACATCATTGCGGCTGAGATAAGACCCCATGTCACCATGATTCGCGCAATCCAGCGCCGCGGCCCGACACGCAAGAGCAGCAAATTGCTTGGAACTTCAAAGAGTAGATAACCGACAAAAAAGACGCTTGCGCCAAATCCGTAGACCGCTTCGCTAAAGCCAAGGTCGCTCAGCATCTGGAGCTTGGCGAAAGCGACGTTGATGCGGTCAAGATAGGCAAACAGATAACAGACAAACAGGAACGGTAGTAGGCGCCATGTCGCTTTCGTAAAAGCGGACATGTCCGCGCTTTCCACGTAGGTGGCGGGGATATGGGAACTCACGGTGTGTCTCCTAGAGGCCTTCGTGTAAGCGGCGGGTGTCTGATTTTTTGACTCTTCTCCGCCGAAGTGTGATTCTTGCGCGCGCTTCAAACTATCGGCGCGCACGAGCTTGCACTGCGCTCTCTGATTAGTCGAACATATCCTGCTGGGTATTAACCAGGTCGCTCCAGATGGTCTGGAAGTGCAACCAGCCAATGTAGTCGCTGCCCACGTGCTCACGGCTGTAACGGGCGCGCTCCGGTGTGACTTCCTTCGGGGTAATACCGGTGGCTTCAATCATCAACTGCTGCTGGCAGCAGCGCTCGAGCGCGATGAACCAGAACGCGGCTGAATCGATGCTGTGACGGCTCGCGGTCAGGAGCCCGTGATTCTGGTGGATGGCAGCTTTGACGCCTGCGAAGGAATTCGCGACCTTGTTGCCACCCCTGACTTCCACCGCGACCTTGCCGGCCTCGTCACCAATGACGACGTGGTCTTCATAGAATGCCGCTGCGTCTTGCGAAATCGGGGCCAGCGGCCTGCCGAGCGAGGCGAATGCAGTTCCGTATGTCGTGTGCGCATGGCACATGGCGACGATATCCTGATGTTGCTCGTGGACCGCTGCATGCAGGACGAAGCCTGCGCGGTTGATGGCGTATTCACCTTCGACGACGTTGCCCTGATGGTCTGCACAGATGAGATTCGACATCTTCACCTGCGAGAAGTGGACGGCCATCGGGTTCGTCCAGTACAGGCCCGGGTTTTCCGGGTCACGAACCGTCAGGTGACCGGCGAAGCCGTAGTCAAAGCCCTGAAGGGCGAACGCGCGGCACGCGGCAACCAGACGCTCCTTCAGATAGGTGCGATGCTCCTGCGCGCTCTTGAATTTGGGCATCGTGGGGAAAATCAACCCCTCCTGGTCCGGCTCGTAAATCGAGATTCTTCCCGGTTTGAGAATCGATTCCTGCTTGGTTTCCGATTGTGCTTCAGAGACTGTTGACATCAGATGCTCCTTCATCGAGTTGGGGAACGCTAGACAAACGACTGTTCTTCACAATGTACGCGTGCGATTTACATATTAAATTCGTACAGCTTATTGATGAAACTAATTCGGCCGGATGGCGGCGAAATGACTATGGAGTGCCAGGACCAAGCGCCCCCTCGCAGATGGCATCAACGAGAGTGTTGTAAACCTCGTCGACGTAATCGGTGCGCGACTGAATCTTGAGCAACTTCGATGTCATCTTGTACTCCGTTGCTGTTGAGTCGGCGTCCACGCTTGAGCGTCTTCAGGACGTCCTTGCGTGACAAGGCCCGAAAACCTAGTTCTTTGAGCGGTCGACGAGCGCGTTCTTGCTAATCCAAGGCATCATTGCGCGCAGCTTCGAACCCACGACTTCAATCTGGTGTGAGGACGTGATGCGTCGGCGGGCCTGAAGCGTCGGAGCACCAGCCTTGTTTTCGAGAATGAAGCTCTTCGCGTATTCACCTGTCTGAATGTCGTGAAGAACTGCTTTCATTGCATTCTTCGTTTCTGCCGTCACGATTCGCGGACCTGTGACGTACTCACCGAACTCGGCATTGTTCGAGATGCCGTAGTTCATATTGCTGATGCCACCTTCGTAGATGAGGTCCACGATGAGCTTAACTTCGTGAAGACATTCGAAGTACGCCATCTCTGCAGAGTAGCCAGCTTCCACGAGGACTTCGAAACCTGCCTTGATTAGGTCGACAAGGCCGCCGCAGAGAACTGCCTGCTCACCGAAGAGGTCGGTCTCGGTTTCTTCAAGGAAGCTAGTTTCGATGATGCCTGCACGGCCGCCACCATTTGCCGCCGCGTACGCGAGGGCAATATCGCGGGCAGACCCAGACTTGTCCTGCGCAACCGCGATGAGATGCGGAACACCACCGCCCGAGGCGTAGGTGCTTCGAACGGTATGTCCCGGTGCTTTCGGGGCCACCATCATCACGTCGAGGTCAGCGCGCGGGTTGACCTGGCCGTAATGGATGTTGAAACCATGTGCGAAACCGAGTACCGCCCCATTGCGAGCGTTCGGCTCGACTTCCGCCCGATAGACTCCGGCGATTTGCTCGTCGGGCAACAGCATCATGACGATGTCGGCTTCCTTGACTGCGTCGGCAATGCTTTTCACGGGTAGGCCAGCGGCTTTTGCCTTCTCCCAAGACGGGCCTTTGCGCAATCCGACGCACACATTGATTCCGCTGTCCTTCAGGTTGAGCGCGTGGGCGTGACCCTGCGAACCGTAGCCGATGATTGCGACGCTTCGGTTCTTCAGAAGGGCAAGGTCGGCATCTTTATCGTAGAAGACTTTCATGCTATTTCCAGATTTGTGCACCAATGGGTGCGTATTTGAGCGATAACGCGTTGAAGTCGAACCACGCGGGAGACGCAGTCCGGGTTCAGTT
>Ga0157369_10008358_pt1 | contig 11869 bp, 9 predicted proteins | sample C25metaG_FD_113461 | JGI IMG/M metagenome (GOLD analysis project Ga0157369, IMG submission 113461) | Corn rhizosphere microbial communities from Kellogg Biological Station, Michigan, USA - C2-5 metaG | ecosystem: Host-associated > Plants > Roots > Rhizosphere > Soil | place: USA: Michigan... | reverse complement strand
TTCGAGGATTATCTCTATTTCGACGACATCCGCGGCCTGCTCGCCTGCGTGCAGATGGGCACGGTCGAGTTCCACGGCTGGGGCAGCAAGGTCGACAAGGTCGAATATCCCGACCGGCTGGTGTTCGATCTCGACCCCGACGTCGGACTCGACTTCAACAAGGTGAAGGCCGCCGCGGTGCGCCTGCGCGAGCTGCTCGAAGGACTTGGCCTGAAGAGCTTCCCGCTGCTGTCAGGCGGCAAGGGCATCCACGTCGTGGTGCCGCTCGACGCGTCGAAGGACTGGCCGACGGTCAAGAGTTTCGCCGACCGCTTCAGCCGCGCCATCTCCGAAGCCGAGCCGCAGACCTTCACCGCCAACATCCGCAAGGTCCAGCGCAAGGGCCGCATCTTCCTCGACTGGCTCCGCAACCAGCGCGGCGCGACCGCGGTGATGCCTTACTCCGCCCGAGCCCGCGAAGGCGCCCCCGTCTCCGCGCCGGTCGCGTGGGACGAGCTCGACAAGTATGAGAGCGGCCACCACTTCAGCATCCGCGACGCCGACGAGCTGCTGAAGCGCGCGAAATCGAAGGCGCTCGCGGGTTGGGGCAAGGCGAATCAGGCGCTGCCGGACGCGTGATCCGTAAATGTCTGCTTTCGAGCCATTGCAGACATTCACGCGGGCCTGCATTGTCCGCCAGATGTCCCGTTCAGTCTTAATCGCCCTAAGTGCAACAGCCGCCACTGTTTCATTGACGCCCACTGTCACGGCCTCGCCTTACCACGACAGAACCTTGCAGCGCCTGCAGTTACGCCATGCTGAACCCTACAGCCACGCCCGCGCGACGCTCGCGCGGCAAGGGTGGAAGCCCTTTAGGACAAAGAAAGACCATGGCATGGCTGGGGACATGCTCGCTGTGGGATGGAGCGAGGTGTCATTCTGTTCTGGCACGGGGCTAGCATTTTGCACCTTCATCTGGAAACGAGGTTCGCAGTGCGCTCTGATCTCCACGGCCGGGGAATATTACCCAGAGCGTGGTGCGCCAAAATTGTGGGATGCTGAAGTCGATAGCTGTCCCAAAATTTTGAAGCGTGGCTAACTTTAGCTTTCGATCGATTGCGGACGTTCTGCGCTAGCGAATCTCCGACAGCTCAACCCCCTTGGTCTCCGGCGCCAGAAGCGCGCTGACGCCGCTGATTGCACAAGCGATCGCGACGTAGATCGAGACCGGCACCGACGAATGCGTGTCCTTGTACAGCCACAGCGCAATGATCGGCGCGAGGCTGCCGGCGAAGATCGCCGTCAGCTGGTAGGCGATCGACACGCCCGAATAGCGGATGCGCGTCGGGAATAGCTCGGTGATGAACGCCGCCTGCGGCGCGTACATCGACGCGTGGAGGAGGAGGCCGATCACGATCGCCAGGATGATCAGCGCGTTGCTCCCGCTCGCCAGCATCGGGAAGAACAGGAAGATGAAGATGACCAGCCCGAACCCGCCGAACGCATAGACCGGTCGCCGCCCGATCCGGTCCGACAGCATAGCGAGAAGCGGAATGGCGACGAACTGAATTGCGGCGCCGATCAGCAAGGCGTCGAGCGCGAGGCTCCGGCTCTCCGCCGCCACGTCGACCAGGTAGGTTAGCGAGAAGACGGTGATCACATAATAGACGATGTTCTCGCCGACCCTGAGGCCGGCGCCGAGCAGCACCGCGCGCGGGCGCTCGCGGAAGACGTCGATGGCCGGAGTGCTCGGCGGCGCTTCGGCTCCGATCTCGGCCTCGAACATCGGGCTCTCGGTCACCCGGTTGCGGATGTACCAGCCGACGATCACCAGGATGGCGGAGAGCAGGAACGGCACGCGCCAGCCCCAGCGTTCGAAATCGGCGGGCGTCTGAATCCCCGCCATCAGCGCGAGGATTCCGGCGGACAGGAGCAGCCCCAGCGGCACGCCCGCCTGCGGCCAGCTCGCCCAATAGCCGCGCCGCTTCGCGTCGCCATGCTCGGCCGCCATCAGCACCGCGCCGCCCCATTCGCCGCCGACCGCAAAGCCCTGAAGCACGCGCAGAACGATGAGGCCGACCGGCGCCCAGATCCCGATCGCGTCGTAGCCGGGAAGAAGCCCGATCAGCACCGTCGCGAGCCCCATCATGACGAGGCTCCACATCAGCAGCTTCTTGCGCCCGACGCGGTCGCCGAAATGGCCGAACACGATCCCGCCGAGCGGCCGTGCGACGAAGCCGACGGCATAAGTCGCGAAAGCGAGCAGCGTGCCGACCAGTGGATCGAACGACGGGAAGAACAGCTTGTTGAATACCAGCGCCGCGGCCGAGCCGTAGAGGAAGAAGTCGTACCATTCGATTGTCGTGCCGATCAGGCTCGACGCGATCACGCGGGTGAGGCTGCTACGCTGTACTTCCGCCATTCGATCCCTCCGGTTGCGCTCAGCTAGCGCGAACAGCGTTGAACGCGCCAGATTGCCGCCCGTCAATCTTGCCGCCGCCGTAACAGGGCCTTAGCCCTTGGCGCATGCGTGCATTTGTTCTTCCCGCTCTCCTCTTCCTCCTCGCCGCCGCCGCTCCTCCCCCGGAGATTGCGCGGTGGCATCAGGAAGCCTCGAACGTCACCATCACGCGCGACGATTGGGGGATCGCCCACGTCCACGGCCATACCGACGCGGATGCCGTGTTCGGAATGATCTATGCCCAGGCCGAGGACGATTTCCCGAGGATCGAGGCGAATTACCTGACCGCGCTCGGCCGCACTGCCGAAGCGGATGGCGAAAAAGCGATCTGGCAGGACCTGCGTGCACGGCTGTACGTCAGCGAGCCTGAGTTGAAGGCGTTCTACGCGAAAAGTCCGGCGCAGATGCAGGCGCTGATGAATGCCTGGGCCGACGGCCTGAACTACTTCCTCGCCACTCACCCCGACATCCTTCCGCGCGTCCTCAAGCGCTTCGAGCCGTGGATGGTGATGGCGTTCACCGAAGGGAGCATCGGCGGGGACATCGAACGGATCGATCTCGACCAGCTCAAGGCGCTCTACTCATCCTCCCCCGCATTTGCGGGGGAGGGGGACCGCACGAAGTGCGGTGGAGGGGTCTTCTCACTCTGCGGCAAAGACCCCTCCGTCAGCGTCGCTGCCACCTCCCCTGCAAATGCAGGGGAGGATAAAGAACGCCAGGGCTCGAACGGCATCGCGATCGCCCCGGGTCTCAGCGCAAACGGCCACGCTCTTCTGCTCATCAACCCGCACACGAGCTGGTACTTCCGCTCGGAGCTTCAGATGTCGAGCGACGAGGGGCTCGATGCCTACGGCGCCGCGACCTGGGGCCAGTTCTTCATCTACCAGGGCTTCAATCCGCACGTCGGCTGGATGCATTCCTCAAGCGGCGTCGACGTTGTCGACGAGTTCGCGGAAACGATCGAGCAGCAGGGGAAGGCGCGCTGCTATCGCTACGGCGCTGCGTGCAACAAGCTCGGCATTCGTCCGGTCACGATCCGCTATCGGCTTCCCCACGGAAAAATGGGGTCACGGACCTTCACGACCTTCTTCACGCACCACGGCCCGATCGTCCGCAGCGAGAATGGCCGGTGGATCGCCTTCGCGATGATGAACCGGCCCGTCGAGGCGCTTCAGCAAAGCTATCTGAGGACCAAGGCCTCCGACCTCGAATCGTTCATGCAGGTCGCACAGTTGAAGGCGAACAGCTCAAACAACACGATCTTCGCCGACGACAAGGGCGAGATCGCCTATCTCCACCCGCAATTCGTTCCGCGCCGCGACGATCGTTTCGATTACACCAAGCCCGTGAACGGCAGCGATCCCGCGACCGACTGGGGATCGCTCCATCGACTGCCCGAGCTTCCGAACGTCGTCAGCCCGCCCAACGGCTGGGTCGACAACAACAATAATGCGCCGTGGTCGGCGGCGGGCGCCTTCAGCCCGAAGGAGAAGGACTATCCCAAGTACATGGACATGTATGGGGAGAATTATCGCGGCATTCACGCGCTCCAGCTACTGACGCACAGCCGCGACTGGACGCTCGACAAGCTCAACGCGGCGGCGTTCGACAGCTTCCAGCCGGGCTTCGCTGTGCTGATCCCGAGCTTGATCCGTGCCTACGATCGATCGCCGCAGCGCGATTCCAAATATGATCAGCTGGCGGCGCCGATCGCGGCGCTGCGAAGCTGGAATTACCGCTGGAGCGCGCAGTCAGTGCCGCAGACCCTGGCAATGGTTTGGGGCCTGAAGCTGAGGGCCGCGCTCAACGCCCCCGCGGACGAACCGGGGAACAAGGTGATGATGCGTCTCGACCGCGACACGACGCCAGAGACGAAGCTGCAGATGTTCGCGGAAGCGGTCGCGGACCTGAAGCGCGACTTCGGCCGCTGGGACGTGCCGTGGGGCGAGCTCAACCGGGCCCAGCGAATCTCAGCGGATGTCGACAATGCGACCTTCAGCGATTCCGCGCCCAGCATCGCCGTCCCGTTTGCCGACGCCAATTTCGGATCGCTGGCGTCGATCCGCTCGCGACCGAAACCCGGCACCAAGCGGTGGTACGGCGACTACGGCAACAGCTTCGTCGCGGTGGTCGAATTCGGGCCGCGGGTGCGCGCCCGCGCAGTGACCGCGGGCGGCGAGAGCGGCCATCCGGAGTCGAAGCATTTCAACGACGAGGCGCAGCGTTACGCCTCAGGCGCGCTTCGTGAAGTCTATTTCTGGCCCGACCAGCTCAGGGGCCACACCGAGCGGGAATATCACCCCGGAGAATGATTGTTCGGTCTTCGCCGAAACGTTGATGCGCGACTTGTGGCGCCGGAGCGCGTAGGCGGAGGGAATGACTGATGGTCCCTATATCGCGGAGGCGCCGTCGCTGATCGGCGATCCGGCGCGCGCCAACATCCTCGTCGCACTGCTCGATGGCCGCGCGCTAACCGCCACCGAGCTCGGCCTGGCTGCTGGAGTCGCACCCTCGACCACGAGCGGCCACCTCGGCAAGCTCCTCGAAGGCAGGCTCGTCTCGGTCACATCGAGTGGCCGCCATCGCTATTTCCGGCTGGGTTCGCCTGCCGTCGCGCGCGTCCTCGAAAGTCTCGCCGAGTTCGCCGTCGACGGTCCCCCGCGCCATCGCCCCCAATCCCCCTGCGGCGAAGCGATGGCGCGGGCGCGGACGTGCTACGACCATCTCGCGGGAAAGCTCGGCGTGGCGCTCGCGGACAGCCTGGCCGAGCGGAACCATGTCCTTCTAAGCGACGAGGGCGGGCTGGTGACCGACTCCGGCCGCGCGTTCTTGACCGATCTTGGGGTCGCCGTCGAGGGTCGGAAGGCGTCGCGCCGGCCGTTTTGCCGAACCTGCGTCGATTGGAGCGAACGGCGGTGGCATATCGCCGGACTGGTCGGCGCAGCGCTTGCCAACCGCTGCTTCGAGCTCGGCTGGACCGCTCGCCAGCGCGATGGCCGCGCGGTAACGATCACCCCTGCGGGCGAAAAAGCGTTCGATGAGGTCTTCGGAATCCGCGTCTAAACGCCGGCGAACTTGTCCGTCGCCCGGACCAGCGCGTCAAGGTTCCCCGGCTCGTTGAACAGGTGGCCGGCATCCGGAATGATGTTGAGCTCGACCTCCGGCCATGCCTGCTTCAGCTGCCACGCGGCGACCGGCGGGGTGCAGGTATCGTGCCGCCCCTGGACGATCACGCCCGGAATTCCGCGAAGCTTCTCCGCTGCACCACGCAACAGCTGGCCTTCCTTCAGCCAGCCATTGTTCGCCATATAATGGTTCTCGATCCGGGCGACGGCCACCGCCACGTCGGGTGCGGTGAAATGCTCGATCGTCGACGGGCTCGGGAGCAGGGTGACGATGTCGCCCTCCCACTTGCTCCACGCCTGCGCCGCGCGCAGCTGCTCATCCTTGTCGTCAGACGTCAGCCTTTTGCGATAAGCTTCGACCAGGTCATCACGCTCGCTCTCAGGGATGATGCTGACGAACTCGTCGAACTTGTCCGGATAGACCTGTGAAGCGCCCCCTTCCTTGTACATCCAGTCGATTTCATACTGGTCGAACAGGAAGATTCCGCGGAGCACCAGCTCGGTCACCCGCTCGGGATAGGTCTGGGCGTAGGCGAGCGACAGCGTCGAGCCCCAGCTGCCGCCGAACACCTGCCACTTGTCCACCTTCGAGACTTGAGTCCGAAGCTTCTCGATATCCTCGACCAGGTCCCAGGTCGTGTTGTGATCGAGCTCGGCATAAGGGGTCGATTTCCCGCAGCCGCGCTGGTCGAACACCAGGATCTTGTACCTGTCGGGGTTGAACTGCCGCCGATGATCGGGGCTCGAGCCGCCGCCCGGGCCGCCGTGAAGGAACACCACCGGCTTGCCATCAGGATTGCCGCTCAGCTCCCAGTAGAGGCTGTGCCCGTCGCCGACGTCGAGCATGCCCGTCTCGTAGGGCTGGATTTCCGGGTAAAGGCCGCGGCGGCTCTGGGTCTGGATGTCCATCAGAAGCTGAATTCCTCGTAGATTTGCGACAAGTCGCCGTTCCACTCGCCATGGTAACGCGCGAGCAGCCGGTCCGCAGGCGTCATGCCGGTTGCGACGACATCGTGCAACGGGTCGAGGAACCCGCCTTCATTGTCGCCCGCGCTGTTGAGCTTTGCCCTGCGCGTCAGCCCGCCGGCCGCGATCTCGAGCACACGGCCGGCGAAATCCTGCAGGCGCTCGCCGTCCGGCGTGACCGCGTCGAGCGCGAGCCGGGGTACGTCGTGACGCAGCTTCTCGCGCTGCTCGATCGTCCAATGCCTCACGAGGTCCCAGGCTGCGTCGAGCGCCTGGTCGTCATAGAGCAGCCCGACCCACAAGGCCGGGAGCGCGCAGATGCGGCTCCAGCGTCCACCGTCCGCCCCGCGCATTTCGAGGAAGCTCTTGAGCCGCACTTCCGGGAAGGCCGTTGAGAGATGATCGGTCCAGTCGGTCAGCCTCGGCGACTCCCCCGGTAGCTGCGGCAGCTTGCCTTCGAGGAAATCGCGGAAGCTCTCGCCGGCGACGTCGATATATTTGCCGTCGCGGTAGACGAAGTACATCGGCACATCGAGCGCATAGTCGCAGTAGCGCTCGTACCCGAACCCGTCCTCGAACACGAAGGGCAGCATGCCGGTGCGATCGGGATCGGTGTCTTCCCAGATGTGGCTCCGGAAGCTTTTGAACCCGTTCGGCTTGCCTTCGGTGAACGGCGAGTTGGCGAACAGCGCGGTCGCAACCGGCTGTAGCGCCAGGCCGACGCGGAATTTCTTCACCATGTCGGCTTCGGACGAATAATCGAGGTTCACCTGGATGGTGCAGGTGCGAAGCATCATGTCGAGGCCGAGCGAACCGACCTTCGGCATGTAATTCAACATGATCGCGTAGCGGCCCTTGGGCATGATCGGCAGCTCGGCGCGGGTCTTGTCCGGCCACATGCCGAGGCCGAGGAACCCAAGGCCGAGGCGGTCGCCGACCGTCTTGCATTGATCGAGGTGCCGGGCTGCTTCGGCGCAGGTCTGGTGGAGGTTCTCGAGCGCAGCGCCCGACAGCTCGAACTGGCCGGCGGGCTCGAGGCTGATGGTGCCCTTGTGCGGGCCCAGAAGCGCGATGACCTTTCCGCCCTCCTCGATGGGCTGCCAGCCGAACTCGGTGAGGCCCATTAGCAGGTCGCGGATCCCGCCTGGCTCGTCGTAGGAGGGCGCGCGGTGGTCGTCGAACCGATAGACGAACTTCTCGTGCTCGGTGCCGATGCGCCAATTCTCGCGTGGCTTCTCGCCATTTTCGAATTCCGACAGCAGGTCGGCTCGGCTTTCGATCAGGCGCGAATAGCTGTCGTCGGTTCTTTGCGTCATTTGGAAGCGCGCCCTAGCGAGGCACTCGTGTCAGCGCCAGTCGCCCGCGATGGTCATGTAAGCGGCGAGCGCCGCGAGTGCCGCGGTTTCCGCCCGGAGAATGCGCGGACCAAGCGAGACCGCGTGGGCGCCGCTGGCGCGGACGAGGAGCCTTTCTTCGTCGGTGAACCCGCCTTCCGGACCGACGAGGATCAACGCCGGACCCTCGGCGAAGGCCGAAGCGACAGGTTCGCCCCCTTGCTCGTCCGCGAAGTAGAGATTGCGGGCAGGATCGACCTCATCGATCAGCCGCTTCAGCGGCATCGGCTCGACGATTTGCGGCACTCGGGTGCGGCCGCACTGCTCTGCCGCCTCGATCGCAATGCTTTCCAGACGATCGAGCCTGACGCGCTCCGCAATGGTCCGCTGGGTCATGACGGGGATCAGGCGCGCGACCCCAAGTTCCGTTGATTTCTCGACCAGCCAGTCGGTCTGCGCCCGCTTCACCGGCGCGAAGGCGAGCCATACATCGGGAATGCTTTCCGCCTCGCGCGTCCGCCGTTCGACCGAAAAAGACATTCGCTTCTTGCCAGCTTCAGCAATGCGCGCGACCCATTCGCCGGATAGCCCGTCAAAGACGAGCAGCTCGTCCCCGGTCCCGAGCCGCAACACGTTGCCTAAATAATTCGCCTGAGGGCCGCCCAGCTCGATTGACGCGCCTTCGTCCAGCGACTGGCGCACAAACAGGCGCGGCAGGCTCTTCGGCGGCCATGCAGGGGTTGCGGGCATCGCTGCCTCCTACTTAGTTGGGATGGTGACCGCCACCACCGACATCGTCCCCGACAGCGAGCGGCGCGGGTTCATCGGCGCGCTCCCGCCGCGGCTTCGGCCATTCGCCAGCCTGATGCGCCTCGATCGGCCGATCGGCAGCTGGCTTCTCTACTGGCCGTGCGCGTGGAGCGTGGGGCTCGCGGGCGTGCACGGCCGCTGGGATCTGCTCCTGTGGCTCGGGCTCGGCGCCTTCGCGATGCGCAGCGCGGGATGCGTCTACAACGACATCGTCGACCGCGACCTCGACCAGAAGGTCGAGAGAACTCGCCTGCGCCCTCTCGCGAGCGGGCGAGTATCGATTGAATCGGCATGGCTTCTGATAGCCGGCCTGTGCCTCGTCGCCCTCGTGGTGCTTCTCCAGCTCAATCTTCCGGCAGCGTTCCTCTCCGTCATCAGCATCGCGCCCGTCGCGGCCTATCCCTTCATGAAGCGCGTCACCTGGTGGCCGCAGGCGTGGCTCGGCATCGTGTTTTCCTGGGGAGCGCTGGTTGGATGGCCTGCGGTGACTGGGTCGCTCAGCCTGACAACCTTCCTGCTGTGGTCCGGAAGCATTTCGTGGGTCGTTGGCTACGATACGCTTTACGCGATCCAGGACATTGAGGATGACGCGTTGGTCGGCGTGAAATCCTCGGCACGAAGGCTTGGCGAGAAAGCCCCGCTCGGGATCGGCATATTTTACGCGCTGGCGGTGCTGCTTTGGGGTGCCGCAGTCTGGTCGGTCAGGCCGGATTGGCTCGCCTTACTCGCGCTCGTTCCCGCGGCGTTGCATCTTCTGAACCAGGCGCTTCGCGCCGACCCGAGCGATGGCGAGCTTGCGCTGGGGCTGTTCCGCTCAAACCGCACCTGCGGTCTGCTGGTCTTCCTCGGAATGCTGGTCGTCGGCCTCACACCGCACTAAGCGGCTGCGCAATGCAATCCCCGGAAAACGCCGGCCGAATCGCCGAAGCACTTGTCGAACGAGGAATTTCAGCCGGTGCGACTGCCGCCGACGCGCTGTATGCTGGAAACCAATCGTCCGCCGTCGAGGTGCGCGTTGGAAAAACCGAAGGCGTCTCGCGATCCGAGGGAGAGGAGATTGGTCTCAGGCTCTTCGTGGGCCAGCGCTCCGCCACCGTGGCCTCGTCGGATTTTTCAGACGAAGCGCTCGATGTCTTAGTCGAACGATGCCTGGCGATGGCGAAAGAAGCGCCTGAGGACCCATATGCGGGCCTCGCTCCATCCGAACTGCTTCAAACGGGCAATGCGCCACATCTCGATGCGGACGACGGCCAAGAGCCGGATCCCGGCGAGCTGCGCGCCCGAGCGCTCGAGGCCGAAGCCGCGGCCCTTGCGGTGCCGGGGGTGACGAACTCAGGGGGAGCCAGCGCAAGCGCCTCGGGTGCAATCATCGCTCTGGCGACATCAAATAGCTTCTCCGGCACCTACCGCACCAGCGGCCACAGTAACTCCGCGGGCGTCGTCGCGGGCGAGGGAAGTACGATGCAGCGCGATCACGCGTGGCACAGCGCGCGCCACCTTTCGGACGTCGAAAGCGCTTCGGAGATTGGCCGGCGGGCAGGCGAGCGCGCCATCGCAAGGCTCAATCCGACGCGGCCCAAGCCCGGGAAATATCCGGTCATTTTCGATCCGCGAGTCTCCTCGACGCTGCTCGGCCATTTTGCCGGCGCGATCACAGGCTCGTCGGTCGCTAGAAAGACGAGCTTCCTTCGCGAGAAGCTCGGCGCGGCCGTGTTCGCGCCCGGTGTCACGATCGTTGACGATCCGCTCCGCCTTCGCGGCCTGCGCTCGCGACCGTTCGATGGCGAGGGCGTTCGGGTATCGCGGCAAGAACTGGTTTCGGACGGTATCCTCAATCATTGGATCGCTGACGCCGCATCGGCGCGGCAGCTCGGGATCGAGCCTACGGGACATGCGGCACGCGGCGTCGGCGGCGCACCCGGCGCCTCGCCTAGCAATCTTTACATGGAAGCAGGCGCGCGCAGTCGCGGACAGCTACTCGCCAGCGTTCCCGAAGCGGTGCTCGTGATCGAGCTGATCGGCCAAGGCGTGAACGGCGTCACCGGCGACTATAGCCGCGGCGCAGTCGGCTTCATGGTGCGCGGGGGCGAAATTGCCGAGCCGGTCGCCGAAATCACCGTCGCCGGAAATCTGATCGACATGTTCGCGATGCTCGAGCCGGCGAGCGACCTGGAATTTCGCCGCGGGGTGGATGCCCCGACGATCCTTATTCCCGAGATGACGGTGGCGGCGGGTTAAGCTTCGGCGCCGACCTTCGGCACCCGCAGCCTCGGGATCTCGATGTGCGGGCAGCGGTCCATGACAACCTTCAGGCCCGCCGCTTCGGCGCGAGCCGCCGCTTCTTCGTTGATCACGCCGAGCTGCATCCACACCGCCTTGGCGCCAACGAAGATCGCCTGTTCGACCGCTTCGAGCGCCGCCTCGGGACGGCGGAAAATGTCGACGATGTCGATTGGGATGCCGATCTGCGCGAGCTCGCGCCAAACGAACTCTCCCAGCACATGCTCGCCCGTGATCTGGGGGTTCACCGGAAGCACGCGGTAGCCCCATTCCTGAAGGAACTGCATGACACCATAGGAGGGACGGGATGGCCGGTCGGACGCGCCGACGACGGCGATTGTCCGAGCGTTCCGCAGCAGTTCCGCAATATCCTCGTCACGAGTCAGTGGCATCTCAATCCTTCCAATGCACGGTTACTGCGCCACGGCCTCCAACAGTTTCGCCGCAATCGCTTCAAAAGCTTCCGCTTCGGCCCCGCCGCCCGCTGCCGGAGGATGTCCAGCGTCCGAAGCTTCGCGAATGGCAAGTGACAGCGGCAGCCGGCCGAGGAAAGGTATGCCCAGTTCCGCCGCAGCGGCCTCTGCTCCGCCGCTACCGAATGGGTCCGACGCTTCGCCGCAGTGCGGGCAGACATAGGTCGCCATATTCTCGATAATCCCGAGCACCGGCACGCTCATCTTCCCGAAAAGGTCGATCGCGCGACGGGCATCGATCAGCGACAGGTCCTGGGGAGTCGAGACGATCACCGCGCCCGCGGGGCGCGAACGCTGGATGAGCGATAGCTGTACGTCCCCCGTTCCGGGCGGCAGATCGACGATTAGCAGCTCCGAATCGGCCCAGTCGGCCTCGACCAGCTTGGCTAGTGCGCCAGTCGCCATCGGCCCGCGCCATGCGAGCGCGTGACCGGGCGAGAC
>Ga0157369_10008356_pt1 | contig 11871 bp, 9 predicted proteins | sample C25metaG_FD_113461 | JGI IMG/M metagenome (GOLD analysis project Ga0157369, IMG submission 113461) | Corn rhizosphere microbial communities from Kellogg Biological Station, Michigan, USA - C2-5 metaG | ecosystem: Host-associated > Plants > Roots > Rhizosphere > Soil | place: USA: Michigan... | reverse complement strand
TACTCGCCGCCGGTGATGATCATGCGGCCGTCAGGAAGAATTTCCGACGCGAAGAAGAACGGGAAGTAGCCGGAGGGCAGGCTGCCCGCGTTGGTCCACGTGCCGTTCGCATAATTGCCCTTGTTGTCGGGCGTCAGGCGAAACCATTTCGACGTGCACCACTCGTGCATCAGCACGGTTCCGTCGGTCTGCAGAAGTGCGGTATCGGGGCCCGTCGTCGTTCCCGGGAACGCATGCTTCAGATCGGTCCAAGTGCCGGAGGTCCGGCCACCCTGATACGGCTTTTCGGGAACCGCGAGCTGCTTTAGCGGGCCGAGCGGATGATGGATCTTGGTGAAAGCATCAGCGCCAGTGGCGAATACCGATGCGGTGGACAGCGCGAGCGCGCAGGCGCCCAGCGAGAGACTACGCTTTAAATTCATTCTCTATCCCCTAAGTTGAGTTGCCGGACGATCCGGGCTGCGGCGATCAAGAGATGCGCCTTACGCGCGATCGGCGCGCACAGTGACGCAATTGCCTCTGCGAGTCACCATCGAGTGTGTGACAATCTTTGCTGTCTTGTTAGAATTGATGCACCTGCGAACCGCTGAAGAAAATCGTTTCGAGCACGCGCCATTTGCTTGCTCAAAACAGTGGCATCGTGATCGCTCTTTGCGTAGCGCTGTATTTTTTTGAGTCAGGGAAGTCACGCGGACGTGATGCGGCACTCATTGTACTGCACCGCACACTTGAAGATTCATGCATGCCACTCAAGGCGCCTTCCATGTTCAGCAATTTAGTGTCATTCTCAATATCAAGTGGTGGGCGTATTGGGCTGAGAACCGGCAAAAAGCGCCGGAAGCCCCGGTTGGAGCGGGTGTAACGTCATGAAAAATATCGGTTTTGCGGCGCTATTGTTGACGGGGCTGATGACCCTCTTTGCAGGCCAAGCACTGGCGGACGGAGGCGTCTGCCCCCGTCAGGCTGCCGGCAGCGAATTGCCCAGACCGCCCGATCTCTACAGCCAGAACGGCGTGCTCAATGTGAGCATGGGCTATCACACTGCGATGGATGACGCGGGACGGACCTTGTTCTGCTTCGTCACAAGCGACGGCGCGGAATCGCCGACCTTGCATGTCAATCCCGGCGACACGATCAACATCCAACTCACCAACATGCTGACGGAGGTGCCCGGCGCGCCATCCGAGGTCATGTCGAGCGGCAAAGATGTCTGCGGCAATGCCACCATGACCACGACATCGGTCAACATGCATTTCCACGGCACCAACACCTCGCCCAAATGTCATAGCGACGAAACGATCCGCACGCTGGTCAATGCCGGCGAGACGTTCACCTATACTCTACACATCCCAAAAGACGAGCCGCCCGGACTCTATTGGTACCATCCGCACGTCCACGGCTTTTCGTCGGTCGCCGTCCAAGGCGGCGCGACCGGGGCGATCGAAGTCGAAGGCATCGCCAATGTTCAGCCGGCGGTGGCGGGATTGCCGGAGCGCTATATCGTGCTGCGCGACCAGCAACGCATCGGATTGCCGATATCGACACTGGCGCCGTTCTGGGATGTTTCGGTGAACTACGTGCCGGTGACCTATCCCAGCTACACCCCCTCCATCGTCAAGATGCAAGCGGGCTCGAAAGAGTTCTGGCGGGTCGTCAATGCCAGCGCCAACACCATCATGGATGTGCAGGTGGTCTATGACGGCGTCGTCCAGCCTCTGCAGGTGGTGGCGCTTGACGGCGTGCCTACCGGTTCGAAGGACGGCAGCCATAAGGGCACCATCGTTACGCAAACCGATGTGTTGCTATCGCCCGCAGCTCGCGCGGAATTCATTCTGGCGGCGCCGACCTCGTCTTCCGTCAATGCGGTTTTCAAGACCCTCACCATTGAGGGCGGGCCGGATTCCGACGTCAATCCCACTCGGCCGCTCATAAAGATCGTGACGACATCAGCACCATCCAAGCTTCCGAGGATGGCGGCGCCGACGGGTGTCGCGCGCAAGATGCGGTTCGACGATCTCGCCAACGCGCAGATCACCGCAAGACGCAAGCTCTTCTTCTCGGAATATTCCTTGAACCACGTCGAGAGAAAAACGGGACAACGTGACGAGCATCCATCACGGTTCTACATCACGGTCGAAGGCCAGAAGGAGACTTTGTTCGATCCCAACAATCCCCCGGCGATCACCACGACCAAAGGCTCCGTGGAGGAGTGGACGATCGAAAACCGCACCGCCGAGGTTCACGAATTCCACATCCACCAAATCCATTTCCTGGTTCAGGAAGTGAATGGTGTGCCGATCCCCAAGGACCAGCAGCAGCTCTACGACACCTTCCAGGTGCCGTATTGGGATGAAGATCCATCACATCCATATCCGTACATAAAGGTGAAGATGGATTTCCGCGGACCGACGATCGGCGATTTCCTCTATCACTGCCACATCCTCGATCACGAGGACGCCGGCATGATGGCGATCATCCGTGTCAAGTCCGGCGCGGGAAGCAAAGCCCACACGGCCAACAGACAAGCCGCCGCCAAGTCAAAGCACGTGCGGTTCGCATCGGCTGGAGCGGCGCAGGTTCGCTGAAGTCTTTTCGTCATGGCCGCCTTTGGCAGCTAGCGCCAGCGTAGCTGCGCCTTTTGCCGCGCAGACCCGGGGGACGCGGGGATAACATCGCTCCGTGAAGCGCCGGAGCAAAGACTCAAAGACGCGGTTGTGAAAGCGATTGCGGTGCGGACCGCGTGTTTCATATGACTCGCTCTAGAGGCTTAGGGCTTCCCGGCGAAGCCGATGGTGCCGTCCTTGGTCCCGTAGGTTCCCGCAACCGCGCCTTTGTCGTTGATGGCGTATATCGCCGTGGATGTCGCTCCCTCGACGTCGAACGGCGTAAAGGCGCCGTCGGCGGTGCGGAGAAAGCCGTGATAGTTTCCGCCGCTATCCACAAATGTGCCGGCAATCGTGCCGGAATTGTTTATGCCGTAGGCTTCCGTATCGCGCGCGCCGTTTGTGGCGACGAAGGTCTTGAGTTTCCCGTCGATGCTCCTGACAAACGCTGCGGTTTGCGTCGAGTCCTGTAACCAGCCTGAGACGGTGCCCGCGTCGTTTATCCCCGAGACACTGATCTAACTATATTTATGCCCGAACATCGCGGCGGTGCCGTGCGCGGGCCGGAAGAAGAAGCGCACACCGTATCGGATATCGTTTTGAAGAGAGACCGCACCTGCGATTGCCCGCGAACGGTTGACCACCGCGCTTAAGACACCGCCTGCTGCGCCGGGCACCGAGAATTCCTTCGTCGCGCCGGACGGGTCTCTCAGAAACGCGTGACCTCCGCCCCACCCGCCGACGGTCCAGCCCTTTCTGTTCATTCCACTGACACCGGTGGAATGGCCAGGGCCAGCCTGGAAGGTCGTGATCGATCCATCCGCCGCCCGGACAAAACCTCCGCCATAGAAAAACGGTTGGCCATACGAGCCGATGATCACGCCGTCCGCAGTGATGCCGGTGGGAATAGTCATCTCATTCGCGTCGACGTTAGACTTCTTCATCACGGGGACAGGGACATTGAACACCTTGAGCCCGCCCGTCGGTTGCCAGAGAAATCCGTGTATCTGTTGGGGAGGGTAGTCACCAACGAGGGTGCCGGTGACTTGTCCTTTGTCGTTTATGCCCGACGGCCGGATTGAGTGCGCGTTGGCCGGAATCTGGAACGTGACGATCTCCGCACCGGCGACAGAGCAAAGACACAGAGACGCGAATGCAAAAGCGGTTGCGGTGCGGATTGCGTGATTCATGTGAGCCTCGTCCTTAGGGCTTGCCAATGAATCCGAAATAGCCGTCCTTGTTGCGATAGTTTCCCGCGATCACGCCTTTGTCGTTGATGAGATTTATCACCGTCGAATAAGCCCCTTCGATATCGAAGGGGGTGAATGTTCCATCGGCGGCGCGCAGAAAGCCGTGGCCGCTGGTGCTATTCCAATAATTGCCAACAATCGTACCGGATTTATTGATGCTCAATGCCTCCGCATCGGTCGCGCCATTCGGGCCGGTGAAGGTTGTAAGCGCACCGTCGATGGTCATGAAAAACGCGATGGTGTGTTGCATCTCGCCCGCGTCACGGAACCAGCCGACGACGGTCGCCGCATCGTTTATCCCGGTAACCTGCACGCTTGCGGAATGAGAATCCCCGAACAGCGCGGCCTTGCCGTGCGCCGGCCGTAAGAACGCCTGGTACCTAAAGGTGGGATATCCAACAATTGCGACACCAGCGATCGCTCGGGAACGATTTACGACCGTGGGGCCCGCGCCGTCCACCGAACCCGGCACCGAGAACACGTTCGTCGCGCCGGTCGGGTCTCTGAGGAAGGGCCGGGGCGGGCGCTTCCAATCAGGAAAATACGAGCCCACGATCCAGCCCTTAGCATTCATCGCATTGGCGTTCGTAGTCCGACCAATATTGAAGGTCGTGATCGCGCCCTCCGCTGTACGGACAAACGCGCCGCCGGTCATTCCTATGGCGTACCAGCCGGTTATCACACCATCCGCGCTTATTCCGGTGGCACAGGTCATCTCAGGCAATTCGTGAGAATACGCCGTTCGCGCGACGGGGACGTCGAACGACGTGAGGGCGCCATCCGGCTGCACCAGAAATCCGTGGAATGCGCCGGTGCGGGTGTCTTCGTAGCAGCCGATGACCTGGCCTTTGCCGTTCATGCCGTGGAACATGAAGCCGTCTGCGACAGGAATCTGGAACGTGACGATCTTCGCGCCGGCGTTCGCGCAAAGGCCAGACGAGGCAAGCGCAAAGGCGATGGCCGTGCGGAGTGAGCGTTTCATGGGTTCCTCGGTTTCACGAATCTCGCATCTGCGATTTTCCCCGCCATCACTATAAAAGTACTTAAAGTTGAAGCGGGATTTCGATGCTTTGACGTGCGGCAATGAAACACATTCCCGCTTTGGCACGCATCATTCGCGTGCTGGCACGGGCAAATGAAGGACCGGGGTGCGCGTGCTCTTAAGTTTCCACGACGCATTCTTCGCAGCGTTCGTTTTTCCGTTATCGGGCCAGACGGCGACGCGCACACCCCAGCTTGTTTACCCGCAACGAGGGCCCCCGACCACTTGACTCAGTTCCATATTTCCGGAATCAATGAAATATGGAAACCGCCGACGCCGTCAAACGCCTCTCCGCGCTTGCCCAAGACTCCCGGCTTGAGGTCTTTCGCCTGCTGGTGAAGGCCGGCCCAGACGGACTTGCGGCCGGCGACATCGCCCGCGCGCTCGATACCGCGGCCAACACGATGTCGGCCCAGCTTCTCATTCTCTCCAACGCCGGATTGGTCCGCGCCCGCCGCGACGGACGATCCATCATCTATTCCATCGATTTCGACGCGATGAGCGCGCTTCTGATCTTCCTGACGGAAGATTGCTGCGCCGGCCGGGCGGAAATCTGCGCACCGCTCGCCGCTGTCGCGTCCTCATGCTGCAAACCCTCGAAAGGAGTCCGTCGTGAAGCGCCTGCACGTACACATCGCCGTCGATAATCTCGCCCATTCCATCGGTTTCTATTCGACCTTGTTCGGCGCGGAACCGAGCGTCGTTAAACCCGACTATGCGAAGTGGATGCTGGAGGATCCAAAGGTCAATCTGGCGATTTCCCAGCGCGACCAGATCGCGCCCGGCGTCGATCATCTGGGCATCCAGGTCGAAACCGACGGCGAGCTGCGCGAACTTGCCGGCCGCCTCAAATCCGCCGGCGAGGTCACGCGCGATCAGGAAGCAACGACGTGTTGCTACGCGCAATCGCGCAAGGCGTGGGTGAACGATCCCTCCGGCGTGCGCTGGGAAACCTTCTACACCTTCGGCGAGGCCACGACCTATGGCGAGGATGAGCCCGCGTTGGAAGCCGCACCGCAAGCGTCATGCTGCGCCCCGGCCAAATCCGCGGCTTGCTGCTGATGCGGAACGCGCAGCCTGACAGGCCCTATAACGTCCTGTTCCTCTGCACCGGCAACAGCGCGCGCTCCATCATGGGCGAGGCGATTCTGAACAAGATCGGGAAAGAGAAATTCGTCGCCTACAGCGCGGGCTCAAACCCCACGGGCAAAGTGAACCCGCACGCGCTCGCGCTGCTCAAGCGTCTCGATTTCCCAACCGACGGCGCACGCTCGAAATCCTGGGATGAATTCGCCAAGCCCGGCGCGCCGGAGTTGGATTTCGTCTTCACGGTTTGCGACAACGCCGCGAACGAGGTGTGCCCAGTATGGCCCGGTCAACCGATGACGGCGCATTGGGGCGTGCCCGATCCGGCCGCGGTCGAGGGCGATGACGCGACCGCTGCGCGGGCCTTTCGCGATGCGTTCCAGACGCTCCAGCGCCGGATCGAGTTGTTCGCGAATCTGCCGGTGCGGAGTCTCGACCGCATGTCGCTCACCACGCGGCTCCACGAGATCGGCAAGGCATGACGGGGCGGCGTCTCGCTTCGGAATTTCTGGGCACGGCGTTCCTTCTCGCGGCGGTCGTGGGTTCCGGGATCATGGGCGAACGGCTCGCGGGCGGGAACGTCGCGATTGCGCTGCTCGCCAATACGCTGGCGACCGGCGCTGCGCTCGTGGTTCTGATTTCGATCTTTGCGCCGATCTCGGGCGCGCATTTCAATCCTGCGGTGACGTTGTTCTTCGCGATGCGGCGCGAGATAGGGCCGGCGATGGGGCTCGCCTATGCCGGCGTTCAGGTCATCGGCGCGGTGGCCGGTGTCTATGTGGCGCATGCGATGTTCGCGATGCCGCTGGTTGAGGTATCGACCAAGCTGCGCGATGGCCCAGCGCAATGGCTTTCCGAATTCGTCGCCACATTCGGCCTGCTCGCCACTATCGCCGGATGTTCGCGCAAGCCCGACACCACGCCCACGCTGGTGGGACTCTATATCGTCGCGGCCTATTGGTTCACGGCCTCGACATCGTTCGCAAATCCTGCCGTCACGCTGGCGCGCAGCCTTACCGACAGCTTCTCCGGGATCGCGCCTGCTTCGGCTCCGGGCTTTATCGCAGCGCAATTCGGAGCGGCCGTGATCGCGTTCCCCTTGCTGAACTGGCTCTACGAGCCAGCCCCGCGTTAGGCGCGACGGCTCCTCAATACTCGAACTGATAGCTCAACCCCACGCTGCTGCCGTTGTCCTGGGCGGCGTTGCCTTTGGTGACGGTGGCGTTGGTGGTAGTGCTGAGCGTGGCCTGGGCCTTGAGGCGCTTGGTGATGTCGACCTGCACCTGAACCTGCGTTCCGCCGGAGAGGTTCTGTTTCGCGCCGACATAGATATTGCGCGAGACATATTTCCCGGCCTCGACCGTGGTCTGGCTTTCGGAGCCGGATGACCCGCCCGTTGTGCTGCCGACCGAGAGGCGGTCGAGCCCCAGCTGCTTGCGGATCGCACCCAACGGATTAAAGCCCGAGCCGCTGCCGCCCAGTTCGGCGATGATCTGCGCGATCTGCGCGAGTTGCAACGGAGTCAGCTGCTTGACGCTCTGCTGAAACAGCAGATGGGCGAGAATCTCGTCCTGCGGCAATTGCGGCGAACTGGTGAGCGTGATCTTGGGCTGAGAGACATAGCCGCCGAGCGTGAGCGTTGCGGTTGTTCCGCCCGAACTCGTCTGCGCGACGAAATTGAGCGTGGGATCGAGGGTGTTGCGCACGCCGGCACCGTCGAAACTCACCTTGCCGGTGGTGAAGTCGAGCGTCTGACCGGCGAGGCTGAAGGTGCCGCGGTCCATGGTGAAACCGCCGCCCACCAGCGGATTGTCAGAGGTGCCGGTGATGTGAATCCGTCCGCCGACAACGGCATCGACACCGCGTCCGCGCACGAAGATCTGTCCCGGAGCTGCGACCGTCAGGTCGAGCGTGACGACGCGCGAGATCAGGTGCTTGGGTATCGGCTGTCCGCGGCGGCGCACGTTGAGGATGGCGACCTGCGGCGGGAACCGGTCGGGCAGATTGATCTCGCCGCGCGTGACGGTGACCTTGCCCGAGAGTGTCGCAGCCCCATTGAGCTTTCCGGCGAGCTTCACGTTTCCGGACAGCGTGGCCGTCACAAGATCGTTTTCGACCGGACGCGCATCCTTGGCCTCAAGCGTGAGATCGACCGGAAAGCCCGGCGCGCCAAGATCGATGGTACCGCTGCCGGTGATCGTTCCCGGACCCGCGCGCGAGGAGATGCTCGCGATCTTCAGCTTGTTTCCCGCGGCGGTGACGGTCGCTTCGATCGCCTGAATGCGCACGCCGCGGGCAAAATCCTGCACGTCGCCGCCGGTGAGCTTGGCGCCCCCGCTGGCGACCGGCGCCTGCGGCGTGCCAGCGAAGTTCATATCGACGGAAAGCGTGCCGCGCGCCTGCCGTCCGCTGGCGAGAAGGATCGGATTGAAGGTTGCGATTTCCGCCGTTCCCGTAAGGTGCAGGTTCATGTGCTCGCCGGGTTTGAGCGGCGCATCGCCCGACAATTCGAGACGCGCGGATTTGCCCGCGCTGAGCGTTGCGTCGAATGCGGCCACGCGTCCGTTCAAAGTGCCATGAGCATCGAGGTTCGCGGGTGAAACGACCCGGTCGGAATAATCGAGCGCACGCAGGCCGCGGCCCTGAACATCGAATGTGCCCGTCGGCGCCTGCGGCGTGCCGCCGAGGTCTGCGTCCGCCGACAGCGTTCCCGCGACTGCCACATCGGGCATGAAGGCATGGAGCGTTTTCAGGTCGATATTCTTGGCCCGCACCGACAGCGCGAGTTTCGGCGCCACGCGTCCGGACACCGCGATCTCGCCGCCGCCGACACTGGCGGCGAAGCGGTCCACCGCGAGGCCTTGCGCGATATCGAAATGCGCGGGCGCTTCGAGCGCCATTGTCTGCGCGCGCCAATCGGCTTTGAGCGTCTGAAGCGCGGCCTTCTTCTTCACCAGATCGAGAACCGCGCCCGTCTGCACATGAATGGGATTGCCGTCGGCGTCGCTGAGTTCGGCTGTGAGCGTTGCGGCGAGGTTGTTTTCGGGGCCGTCGAGCCGTGCCGTGCCGCGGCCGGAAACGCTTTCGGTCTCGATGCCATCTGCCGCGAGCGCGAGCGCAAAGCCCGGCTTTCCAAACGGATCGGCGATGCCTCCGTTGGCCGTGACCTCGTTGAGCTTCACACCCGGCGTGGCGATCTTCGAGCCCCGCGCGTTCAGGCTGAGAAGCGACGTCTTGCCCTGCGCTTTGAGGTTGGCGGTTGCGGTTACACTTCCGGCGATGTCAGTGCCGATAAAGGTCGCAAGATCGGCGAGCTGCTTCACGTCGAAAGAACCCGCGCCGCTGGGCGAACCGGTTTGTGGGAACGTAACGTCGCCCGTCGCGTGCAGCGATTTCCAATCCGCGTTCAACTTCGCGGTGTGGCCTTTGCCATCTGCGGTCAGCGTACCGTTGAGCGCGATCTTCGAACCGTCGAGATCGCCATTCGCCTGGAACCGCGCGGACTCCGGTCTCGGCAATCCCGTGGCCTGAAGGCCGATAGCGATGTGCTGGCGCTTAAAGCCTTTGCTTGCCATGTCGGCATCGCCCGATGCGCTGATGCTCGCGGTTTCGAACGGGCCGTTGACGTTGACGGAGAGGGCCAGCGTGCCGCTCAGCGTTTTCGCGAATCGCGACAGATCGGGAAAGCGCACCGTCGCGGCGTAGTTCAAGCGGCGACCCAGGAATTCGCCTTTCGCCTCCGTGCGCAGGCCCGCGCCTTCGATGGCAAGATGGGAATCGGTGACATCGGTTCCGTGAATCTTGGCCGCGAAGCCGATGGTCGAAGTACCGCCAAGGAGGCGGGTGACGAGCGATGTGCCTTCCATACGAAGCTTGCTGTCGACGGTCACCGCCATGGTGCCCGACGTTTGGGCGAGCGTGAATTTGACCTTGGCATCGCCGCGCACGTCTTCGCCTTCGAGGGCTGCGAAGGGTGCAAGCTGCGGGATCGTGACGTCGGCCGAAACGTGTTGCGTGCTGCTGCCGGTGTCGGCGTTTCCGCTGATCGTGGCCAACGGATGGGAGAGCTGGAACGCGACGGGCCGCGACGGCTTCGTCAGATCGGCGTGGGCTTTGACAACGACCGGCGCGCTGGCAAAGAGATTGGGGTGTTCGCCCGGAATGCGCACGGACGTGGCGGTGCCATCGACATCGAGCGAGCCTTTATCGCCGGAGACGTCGGCGGACAGCATTCCGATTTCGGCGCCGGAGAATTTCGCGTCCTGCACGCGCAGCCGCCCGCTGACCTGCGGGGCATCGAGCGGCCCGCGCATGTGACCGTCGAGCACCAGAGACTGCCATGCGATGTCAGCATTCGGCTGCATCGCCGGCGCGGTCGCCAAGAAATCGAGATCGGCGCGGCGGCCCGCAATCGAGAACGTGCCCTTGCCCGAGGCGCGCAGCGCGCCCGCCGAAATCCGAAACACGATTCTGTTGGCGTTGCGGTCGCCGCCGGCCGTTGCGCTGGCGTTGATCGGCGCGAAGCCCGGAAATCCCAACAGCGCGCCGAGGATGCCTTTCGGCCCCTCGAAGATCGACAGCGTGCCGGTCGCCACACCGTCATCGATGCCGCCATTCACGCGATAGCGATCATTCGAATCCAGCCGCGACACTGTCAGATCGGCGCGGAGTTTCTTGAGCGAGGTGTAGTGCACAGCGCCTTGCGCACCGAGCAGCGCCGCGCGGCCGATGACGGATTTGGCGATTTCGATCCGCGGAAGCAATGCGGAGTCGATGTCGATCTCAGGCTCCTCGCCGGAGGACTTCTCCTGCCGCGGCTTGCGCAGCACGATCACCCGGCCCGCTGCGATGCGCTGGATGTGGTAGCGGTTCTGCAACGCGGCGAACGCCGACCAGTCGAGTGACAGATCTTCGGCGCGCAGCCACACGCCATCGGAATCGGCGATCTCCACCGAGTCCGCGTGCAGGTTGCCGGGGAGAGCGCCGCTGAGGCCGGTGACTTTGACTCGTCCACCGGAAAAACTGCCGATCAGCGACGCGACAACCGAATGTCCGGGTGGCGTATACAACAGGCCCAGCAGCAGCGTGACCAGCATGGCGCCGACGGCGATGGCAATGACGATCAGCCGGCGCCGCATCAGAATGCCTGCCCCAGACCGATATAGACCTCGAACGCATCGCCGCCGCGGATGCGCGTCAGGGGCACGGCGGCGTCGAGGCGGACCGCGCCGATGGAGGTGTAATAGCGCACCCCGAGGCCCGCACCGACGCGCACCTCGCCGGTGAACGGCCCGCCATTGGCGCTTGCCTGTCCGGCATCGACGAACACAGCGCCGCCCCAGTCCTCGCCGATGCGCTGGCGGAATTCGACGGTCGCAGCATCGACCGATTTCGCGCCGACGGGATCGCCATCCGGAAATTGCGGGCCGATGGACTGATAGGCATAGCCGCGCACCGTGGCACTGCCGCCGGCATAGAGCCGCTGGTCGGGCGGAAGCTCGAGATTGGAACCGCCAAGGATGGTTCCCACGAGGCCGCGCAGCGCCACGACCGAACGCCCGTCGCTTCCGAGATCGAAATAGCTCGACGCCGAACCCTGCAGCACCACGAAAGTGAGATTGCTCGCACCGAAGGACTGCGTCGGCGTCACGGCGGCGGACGCGCGCAAACCGCTCACGGGGTCACGCAACACATCGGCGATCCCGGTGCTGTCGTAGCTCGCGGTCAGTGGCACGGCGATGAGTTCATAGATGCGGTCCACGCTCTGCTGCAAGACATCATCATACATCAACGAAAGACCCGCGCTTGCGCTCCAATGGTCCGTCAGCTTGCGGCGCAGAAACCCGGCCAAGGTCTCCGCCGTCTGGTCGTAGGCGTCGAGGGATTGCTT
>Ga0157369_10008354_pt1 | contig 11871 bp, 9 predicted proteins | sample C25metaG_FD_113461 | JGI IMG/M metagenome (GOLD analysis project Ga0157369, IMG submission 113461) | Corn rhizosphere microbial communities from Kellogg Biological Station, Michigan, USA - C2-5 metaG | ecosystem: Host-associated > Plants > Roots > Rhizosphere > Soil | place: USA: Michigan... | reverse complement strand
CCTGCGTCGGCACGATTCAGGTGGAACTGGTCGTGGACCAGGTCGATCCGGTGTCGGGCAAGTCGATCTGCGCGACTCGCGCGGTGCCCGCGCAGTGCTACCTCGACGTCAGCGACGCCGCCGATATGAGGAACGCATCGTGATCCGACGAATCGCGCGCGGCAACGATGAGGGCAGCATCGTCATGGCGATGCTGGCGATCGTCGTCGTCACCGGCCTGCTCACACCTGGGCTCGCGACGATCCTGAGCTCGCACCTCGCCGCCCGTCACGACGTCGCGTTCGAGTCCGCGCTCAGCGGCGCCGAACGCGGACTCGACGAACTCGTCGCTCAAGCCAAAGCCAACCCGACGGCGACAGCGTTCTCGCCGATCACGGGAACGGCGGGGACGGGCACGACGTACTCCGCCAGCGCGACCGCGGTGTCCGGCGGCTGGCTGGTCGACGCGACCGGGACGGCGACCAACGCCGGTCACACGGTGACCCGCCACATCCAGGCGACCGTCAGCATCGGCGACCTGCTCAGCGTGCCGCTGTTCGGCAAGACCGGGTTGGACCTCGGAACGACCGGCGCGAGCGCCGTCGACCGCTACGACTCCAACCTCAGCTCGGACGTTTGCACGACATCGGGGACGCCCGCGTCGATGTCGGACTCCGACACCCGCATGTGCACGCACGCGGCGCAGCCCTTCGGCGCCGCCGTCACGGACGGCCCGCTGACGATGCGGTACGCCGACCTGTCGAGCATGAGCGGAGTGTCGGTCTTCAACGCGCCGGCGCCTGGCTTCATCGACCCGGATGCGACCGGCCGGTGCGCCGGCGACAGCACCGTGCAAACGGTCTGCGGCACGCAGATCGCGACGCACCACGAGCGGCTCGACTTCCCGCTGTCGTCGGTCTGCTCGCAGGGCATCGGCGCCGGCACGATGGCCTACACCGGCACGACGGCGCTCGCCGCGAACGCCGTCTACAGCTTCACCGACGTCACGATGAACGCGACCGCGATCGCCAACCTGATGAACATCCCCGGCTCGCAGATCATCATCTGCTTTAACGGCGCGCTAACCATCCCGGCTGGGCTGTCGCTGAACTCGACGCTCAAGTGCTCACCGGTGACCAATCCGTCGTGCGCACCGAGCCGCTACAACCCGCGGCCCCCGTCGACGCTGCTGCTCATCAGCACCTCGGGCGGCGCGAGCAATCCGTCGGTCAACCTCGGCGCCGGCTCCGGATCGGAGACGAGCCTGTCGGCCGTCATCTACGCGCCCAACGCGGACTGCACCTCGAACGGGCATGTCGACGTCTACGGCCTGCTCGTCTGCGGCTCGGTGACGGCGCACAGCGGCGTCGACGTGCACTACGACACCGAGATCGATCAGCTCAGCACGACCGCCGGCTTCGACCGCCCGGTCACCGTGTCGGGATGGCGCGAGCAGTAGCAACGTCGCGGCAAGAACACCGTCAGGTCACGGTCGATCACGCGCCGGTCACGATTCGGCATTGCTGATCACGATTCGACCATCAATGCGGCCGACCCCCCTTTCGCAACCGTCGTACAACTGCCTACGGTTCACGCCGATCGCCCGATCCGGAGCCGCACCGCGGTTCTGTCTCGGCAGTGGCAACGATCACGTGAGATGGCGCCGGCGACAACATCGCCGGGGCAACCGCGCTGCGCGCGTTCTTACGGCGTTGCGCATGACGAGAGGGCTTGGCGATCATGAGCGGAATCTTCACCGGCCGCCGCGGCGCGATCCGCCTCGGCGCGCTCCGCCTCAGCATTGGGGCGTCGGCACTCGGGCTGCTGATGGCCGGGTGCAGCAGCGGCTCGGGCGGGCATCCGGGCGGGCCGCCCCAGGCGCAGAACGTCTTCAACGCCGGCACCACCGGCGTCCGCAACGTGTCGACGAAAGTCGGCGGGACACTCAACCTGATCGCCGACGGCGACTGCGACTACTGGGACCCGGCGCGCACCTACTACGGCCACTGCTGGGACATGCAGCGGTTGTTCTCGCGCGGGCTCATGGCCTACAAGGCGCTGCCGGGCGCCGGCAGTCTTGACGTCGTCCCTGACATCGCCACCGCGCTCGGCTCGAGCCCGAACGGCAAGGACTGGACCTATCACCTCCGGTCCGGGCTGAAGTTCGAAGACGGCACTCCGATTACGTCGAAGAACGTCAAGTACGGGATCGAGCGGGTGTTCGCGCAGAGTGTCATCAACGGCGGTCCGACGTACGTCATCACGTTCTTGTGTCCTGGTGGCGCGAACGCGAGCGGCGGGTGCGACAAGTACAAGGGCCCGTACACCGACAAGGACCCGGGCCACCTGGGCCTGTCGACGATCGAGACGCCGGACGACGGCACGATCGTGTTCCACCTGAACACCGTCGTCGGCGACTGGAACTACATCATGGCGTTGCCGGCGACGACCCCGGTGCCGATCGCGTACGACCAAGGGCCGAAGGGCGGTGCGAAGTACACGTTCCACCCGATCTCCGACGGCCCGTACCAGTTCTCGTCGTACACGCCGGGCAAGAACCTGACGTTGGTGCGCAACAAGTACTGGAGCGCGTCGACCGATCCGTTCCGCAAGGCGTTGCCGGACAAGATTGTCTTCACCGTCGACACCAACGACGTTGACGTCGACAACCGGCTCATCGACAACATCGCGGACGTCGACATCAACGGCGTCGGCGTGCAGGTGGCGACGCAGGCGAAGATCCTGAGCAACCCGGCGCTCAAGGCCCGCGCCGACAACCCGATCACCGGCGCGACGCGCTACCTCGCGATCGAGTCGAAGGTCGCGCCATTTACCAACGTGCACTGCCGGCGCGCGATCCAGTACGCCGTCAGCAAGGTCGACTGGCAGACCGCGCGCGGCGGGCCGATCGGCGGCGGCGACATCGCGACGTCGATGTTGAACCCGGCGGTCAAGGGTTTCGCGCAGTTCAACCTCTACCCCGACAACGACGGCAAGGGCGACCTCGCGAAGGCGAGGGAGGAGCTGCGGTTGTGCGGGCAGCCCAACGGGTTCAGCACACATCTCGCGGCGCCTAACACCACCAAGGGCAAGAACATGGCCACGGCGGTGCAGCAGTCGCTACACCGGGTTGGCGTCAACGTGACGGTCGACCTCGGCGACAACGCGACCTACTACAGCCAGTTCATCGGCTCGCCGTCGGTTAACCGGCACAAGGACTTCGGTCTGATGATCGCCGGCTGGGGCGCCGACTGGCCGACCGGCTACGGGTTCTTCTCGTCGCTCATCGACGGCCGGAAGATCCTCGCGCAGGGCAACAGCAACTACTCCGAGACCAACGACCCGACCATCAACCAGATGATCGACCAGGCGGTCGGCACGACCGACGCGAACAAGGCGGCGGCGATCTGGGGCAACGTCGACAAGCGACTCATGGAGGTCGACGCGACGGTGGTCCCGATGACGTGGGACAAGGCGCTCGTCATCAACAGCCAGAACGTCACCAACGCCTACATCCTCATCAGCCTCCTGGGGGTCTACGACTTCCAGGCGATGGGGCACGTCTGAGCTCGCAGCAATAACGCCGCGGGAGAGAAGTCCGTGGCCGGTGGAGTTGCCCCCATCGGTCACGGGCCTCTCTCCTTAGGCTTGTCGGCATGACCGACGCCGAGTTGCTGACGATCGAGCAACTCGCCGCGCGCACCGGGATGACGGTCCGCAACATCCGCGCGCATGTGACCCGCGGTCTGCTGGCGCCGCCGCGGTTGCGCGGCCGCACCGGTTATTACGGCGCGGAACACGTCGCGCGGCTGCAGCTCATCGCGGGTTTGCAGCAGCAAGGTTTCAACCTCGCCTCGATCCGCAAGCTGATCACCGGGCCGGCCGCGCCGTCGGCGGCGGAGACGATCGCGTTCTACTCGACCGCGCTCGGACCATGGCTGACCGAGGCGCCGCAGATCGTCGACGAGGCGGAGCTGGCGGCGGGCTATGGGGTGCTGCCGGACGCGGGGCTGCTGCACCGCCTCTATCAGCTCGGCGTCGTCGAGCCGGTCGGTGCCGAATCTAGTGGACGTGGCCAGGTGCGGGTGCTCAACCCGACGCTGTTGCGGGTCGGCCGTGAACTGGCCGCCATGGGCTACTCCGTCGAGCAACTCGTCGGCGTGCTCGCCGTCTTGCTCGAGCACAGCCGGTCGGTCGCGGACGCGTTCGTCGCGATGTTCCTCGAGGTGCACTGGCGGGAGTACGTCGAGGCGGGCCTGCCGCCGGAGCGATTGCCGGAGCTGAAGGCCGTCATCGAGGCGCTGCAGCCGCTCGCCGCGCAGGCTGTCGTGGCCGCGTTCCAGCAGGAGATGACGACCGCGGTGGGACGCGCGTTCGACCGCGAGGCGGCCAGCCTGGACACTGGAGCCAACTGAGCTCTGACCGGAAGGACGTCTCCATGGCGCAGGTCGCGATCGTCACCGGCGGCGGCTCCGGCATCGGTGAAGCGCTGTGCCGCGCCTTGGCCGCCCGCGGAGACACCGTCATAGTCGCCGACATCGACGGGGCGTCGGCGGAGCGAGTCGCTGGCGACATCGGCGCCCGGGCCACGTCCGCGAAGGTCGACGTGCGCGAGGCAGTCTCGGTGCAGGCTCTCGTCGACGAGACAGTGGCCGCGCACGGCCGGCTCGATCTGATGGTCAACAACGCCGGCATCGGCGTCGGCGGCGACGTCTTGGAACTCACCGTCGCGCACTGGGATCGGATCATCGACATCAACCTGCGCGGCGTCGTACACGGCATTCAAGCCGCGTACCCCGTCATGGCCCGGCAGCGACACGGGCACATCGTCAACATCGGATCCGTCGCCGGGCTCACCCCACCGCCGTACCTCACGCCGTACGTCGCGACGAAGCACGCCGTCGTCGGTCTCTCGCTCGCGTTGCGCGGTGAAGCCAAGGCGCACAACGTCGGCGTGACCGTCGTGTGCCCGGGCTGGACCGACACGCCGATCCTCGACTCGACCGGGCCGGAGGACCTGCCGCGGCCGTCGTCGGCGCCGGAGCACGGCGTGCGCGAGGCGGCCGAGAAGATGGGCAAGCTTTACTCGCCGCACACCTTGGCGCAAGACATCATTCGCGGCGTCGAGCGCAATAGGGCGATGGTCGTCGTGCCGCGGCAAGCGCGGCTGTTGTGGCGGGCGATGCGGATCGCGCCGGCCGGCTTCGCCGCGCTGATCGGCATCACGGCGCGGCGCGAGCACAAGAAGCAAGTGACGTCGGGTTGACCGCTCGGTACGCCGGGATCGGCGTGAGTCCAGGTGTCGCGGTCGGGCCGGTGGCTCGGGTGCACGGCCCGGTGTTGCCCGCACGCGACGCAGTGTCGGTCGATCCGGTGTTGGCGGCTGAGCAAGTCGCCGAAGCCGTGGACGCGGTCGGCTCTGAGCTGGAGTCGTTGGCCGTTCGGGCCGGCGCGTCTGGCGCGGTCTTGGTTCGGCAAGCGCGCATGGTCGGCGACCCGGCGCTCGGCGCGTTGATCCGTCAGCTCGTGCGCGCGGGTCGGTCGGCGGCTCGCGCGGCGTGGGAAGGGTTCGGCGCGTATCGCGACATGCGCGCGTCCGATCCGCTGCGGCCGGCGCCTGATGCCGCCGAGCTCGACGACGTGCGCGACCGCGTCGTCGCCCGGCTCCTGGGCGAGCCGCCGCCGAGCATCCCGGACCCGGGGACGCCGTACGTTCTCGTCGCTCGCGACCTGTCGCCGGCGTTGACCGCGACGCTCGATCCGGGCCGGGTGCTGGCGCTCGTCACCGAGCGTGGCGGGCCGACATCGCACACCGCGGTTTTGGCGAAATCATTGGGGATTCCGGCGGTCGTCGGCGCGCCCGGGGTGGCCGCGCTCCCGACCGGTCAGCGGGTCGCGGTCGACGGCACAGCTGGCACGATCACCACCGACCCTGACGCCGAGACCGTCGGCGCGTGGCAACGACGCGGTGGCCACGCGCCCGAACGGTTGGAGACCGGGCCAGGACGTACGGCGGACGGCCACGCGGTGGAGTTGCTGGTCGCGGTCGGGTCGAAGGCAGACGTCGAGGAGGCGCGCGAGGTGGGCGCCGAAGGCGTCGGCGTGTTCCGCACCGAGTTCATGTTCCTCGATCGCGATGTGCCGCCGACGGTCGAAGAACAGGTCGCCGCCTATCGCGAGGTCTTCGACGCGTTTCCGGGCCGGCCAGTGACAGCGCGAACGCTCGACATCGGCGCCGACAAGCCGGTGTCGTTCGTGCGGCTCGGCGAGCAAGCGAACCCGGCGCTCGGTGTGCGCGGGTTGCGGGTCGCGCGCCGGCACCCCGCATTGCTGACCGATCAGCTGACCGCGATCGCGCGGGCCGCGCGCGAGTCGAAAGCCGATGTACGAGTGATGGCGCCGATGGTCGCGACGACGGCGGAGGCGGCGTGGTTCGCGGCCCGCGCGCACGAGGCCGGGCTCACGTCGGTCGGGGTGATGGTCGAGATTCCCGCGGCGGCATTGCGCGCGGGCGACTTGCTTCGAGTGGTCGATTTCGTCTCGGTCGGGTCGAACGATCTGGCGCAGTATGCGTTCGCGACCGATCGTGGCGACGGCGAGTTGGCCGACCTGCTCGACCCGTGGCAGCCGGCGTTCCTCGACCTGGTGGCGACGGTGTTGCGCGCCGGGGCAGTCGCCGGTCGAGCGGTGACGGTGTGCGGCGAGGCGGCGAGCGACCCGTTGCTCGCCGTGGTGCTCGTCGGGCTGGGCGCGGCCGGATTGTCGATGACGCCGCGGCTGCTTCCCGTCGTACGGGCTGCGCTGGCCCGCGTGACGTCGGCGCAGTGCGCCGAGGCCGCCGCGGCAGCGCTCGGCGCAGACGGACCTGAAGAAGCGCGGCGGCGCGTTGCCGTCCTGCTGGATCAGAAGTAGAAGGGGTACGGCGACCAGTCGGGATCGCGCTTGTCGAGGAACGCGTCGCGACCTTCGGCGGCTTCGTCGGTCATGTAAGCGAGTCGCGTGGTCTCGCCGGCGAACAGTTGCTGACCGACCAGTCCGTCGTCGATGAGGTTGAACGAATACTTGAGCATTCGCAACGCGGTCGGGCTCATCGCCATGATCTCTTTGGCCCATTGCAGCGCGGTCGGTTCGAGCTCGTGGTGCGGGACGACCGCGTTGACCGCGCCCATGCGGTGCATCGTTTCGGCGTCGTACTCGCGACCGAGGAAGAAGATCTCGCGGGCGAACTTCTGCCCGGTCTGGCGGGCGAGATAGGCCGAGCCGTAGCCGCCGTCGAAGCTGCCGACTCTTGCGTCGGTCTGCTTGAACCTCGCGTGCTCGCGGCTGGCGAGGGTGAGGTCGGCGGTGACGTGCAGGCTGTGCCCGCCGCCCGCGGCCCAGCCGTTGACGACGGCGATGACGACTTTCGGCATGAACCGGATGAGGCGCTGGCATTCGAGGACGTGCAGCCGCCCGCGCTTCGCCGGATCGATGGTGTCGGCGGTCTCGCCGTCGGCGTAGCGGTAGCCGTCCTTTCCGCGCACTCGCTGGTCGCCGCCGGAGCAGAACGCGCGCCCGCCGTCTTTCGGTGAAGGTCCGTTGCCGGTGAGGAGCACGACGCCGACGTCACCGGATTGCCGCGCGTGGTCGAGAGCGGCGTGCAGCTCGTCGACGGTGTGGGGGCGGAAGGCGTTGCGCACTTCCGGCCGGTTGAACGCGATCCGCACCGCGCCCGTCTCGAGCGCCCGGTGATACGTGATGTCGGTGAAGTCGAAGCCCTCAACGCCCCGCCATGCGGAGGCGTCAAAGGTCTCCGACACCATGCGCTCCACCTTAGTTGGCGGACCGATCTTCGCCACCGCACGAGGGCCGGCCACGGGGGAGCGGAGTACGGTCGCGGCATGCGGACTACTGGCGAGGGTGGCGTCGAGCTCGAGGTCTTCGTCGACGGGCCGGAGGACGGGACGCCGGTGCTGTTCATGCACGGCTGGCCGGACACGCACGACCTCTGGCGGCACCAGGTCGCGGCCCTAGCTCAAGACGGCTACCGCACCATCGCGCCCGACCTGCGCGGCTTCGGCGCCAGCGACAAGCCCGTCGACGTCGACGCCTACCAATTGAAGAACACCGTCTTCGACATGCTCGCGGTCCTCGACGCGACCATCGGCGACAGCGCCAAGACTCACGTCGTCGCCCATGACTGGGGCGCCGCCGCCGCGTGGGGCCTCACCGCATTCCTCCCCGACCGGGTGCACACCTTCACAACGCTCTCGGTCGGTCATCCCAACGCATTTCGCGACGCTGGTGTCGAGCAGCGTGCCCGCAGTTGGTACATGCTGCTGTTCAACTTCGAAGGCATCGCCGAGGAGTGGTTCGAGCAGAACAAAGACCTGATGCTCGCCAGCCACCCCGACCGCGACGACGTCGTCAAAGCCCTTGCCGAGCCCGGCGCGCTGACGGCCAGCCTCGGCTGGTACCGCGCCAACGCCCACCCGCGCACGCTCGTCAGCGGGCCGATCGACCTGCCGCGCGTCACGGTCCCGGTCATGGGCGTGTGGAGCACCGGCGACTTCGCCCTCACCGAACGCCAGATGACCGGTTCGAAGGACTACGTCGACGGGCCGTTCCGGTACGAACGCATCGACGGCGCCGCGCATTGGATGCAGGCTGAGAAGCCGGCCGAGATCACCGCGCTGCTCCGCGACTTCATGCAGGAGCGCCAGCCGTAGAGGAATTGGCCGGCGTGACCGCCGTTTCGGCCGACTCCATCATCGCGCCCGACTCGGCCGCGTCCATCCCGGCGCCGCGACCGGTCGTCCGCCGTAGCGGCGTCTCCTTCAGCATCAACACGATCCCGATGCACACCGCGGCGAACGGCACGGACGCCAGGAACACGACGTGCAACGCCGGCTGGAACGCGTGCAAGAACTGGTCGAACATCGCCGGGTGCGCGTGCTTCAGCGCGCGCAGCTTTTCCGGTGTCAACTGGTGCACCGTCGCGCCGAGCTTCGCCAGCGCGGGACCACCGGCGGCGAGGTGCGCGGCCAGCCGGTTCGCGAAGATCTCGCCGAACACCGCAACCCCGACCGATCCGCCGATCGACCGGAAGAACGTCACCGTCGACGTCGCCACGCCGAGGTCGCGGTAGTCGACGGAGTTCTGCACCGACAGCACGAGCACCTGCATCGTCAAGCCCAGGCCGGCGCCGATCATCGCCATGAACACCGCGGTCGTCCAGTACGACGTCGTGATCCCGATGCCCCAGGTCGCGAGGCCGAACAGGCCCGCAGTGAGGATCGACGTGCCCGCGATCGGGTAAATGCGGTAAGTGCCGCGGCGCGCGATCCGGCGGCCGCTCCAAATCGACATCGTCAGCACGAACGCCATGATCGGCAGCAGCTGGATGCCCGACAGCGTCGGCGACACCAAGTGCACGGTCTGCAAGAACAGCGGCAGGAACGTGATCGCGCCGAACATCGAGAAGCCGACGATCGCGCTCGCTGCGGTCGACACCCGGAAGATCGAGTCGCTGAACAACCGCAACGGCAGGATCGGCTCGGGCACCCGGCGTTCGATCGCGATGAACAGCGCACTGAGGAAGACAAAGAGCGCCGCGCAGGTGAGGACCGGCGCCGACGTCCATGCGTACTGCGCGCCGCCCCAGGTCAGCACGAGCACCAGCGCGGTCGCTGCGCCGGACAAGACGCCGGCGCCGAGGTAGTCGACTTTGTGCTCGACCTTGTGCGCCGGCGTGTGCAACGCGGCCGCGACGACGGACAGCGCGATCGCTCCGACCGGCAGGTTGATGTAGAAGACCCAGCGCCACGACAAGTGCTGGGTGAACACGCCGCCGAGCAGCGGCCCGATGACGGACGCGACCGCGAAGACGGAGCCGATGATGCCCATGTAACGGCCACGAACGGCCGGCGGCACGACGTCGCCGATGATGGCTTGCGCCCCGACCATCAGCCCGCCGGCGCCGAGTCCTTGCAGCGCGCGGAAGCCGATGAGCTGGCTCATGTCTTGCGCCGCGCCGGAGAGCACCGAGCCGACGAGGAACATCACGATCGCGACCTGGAACAACTTCTTACGGCCGTAAAGGTCGCCGAGCTTTCCGTACAGCGGGGTCGACACCGTCGACGCGAGCATGTACGACGTCACCACCCAGGACAGGTGGTTGAGCCCGCCGAGGTCGCCGACGATCGTCGGCAACGCGGTCGAGACGATGGTCTGGTCGAGCGCGGCCAGGAACATGCCGAGCATCAGGCCGGCGAACACCAGCTTGAGCTGGCGAGCGCTGATCGTGATGCCGGGCGCCGGCTGCATGGTCATCGAGACAACTCCTTAGGCTCCTTCGACGGCGACTGGGCCGGCTTCACGGCGCCGAGTTCTTCACCGAGTACGACGAGACCGCGCAACAGCGCGGCTGCCTCGTGTGGTTCGAGGCGACGTAACGTCCGCTGCAAAGGCCGCAACCGCTGGTCGATGATCGCGCGGGTCAGCGGCCGGTGCGCGGCCGCGACGGACACCAACGTCCGGCGCCGATCCGCTTCGTCACTGCTGCGCTCGATCAGGCCCCAGTCGCCCAGCTCGGTGACGACCTGGCTGGTCGTGGCGAGTGACACGTGCAGCCGTTCGGCGAGCTCGGACATGCCGATCGGGCCGTCGGTCGCGATCTGCAGCAAGGCGGCGATGTGCCGGGGCGCCGGTTGCGCGTTGCCGAACGCGGCGTGGCCTTGTTCGGCGCCGGGGAGCGGGCTGTGCCGCAGCCGCTTGACGACCGAGCCGAGGGCAAGGAAAAGCTCGGTCGGAGTCGGCGCAGGCATGCGATCAATTCTAGAATACTTTGGTTCCCCAAAGCAAATAGTTATTACGGGCGAAGTACCCGCGCCTGCCGGTAAGGCAGATGTCTCCCAGACAGGTCGTTCGAACGGGCTAATTGCCTCGTTCCACCTCACGCCGGGCGGTCCGATCGCCGACGGTAAGACCACACGCCCGACACCTTCCCCGAGGTCGCCGCTCATGCGCCTGCGCGTTGCTTCCACTCTCCTGTTGCTTCCGATGTTGTCGGCGTCGGCGGTCACCGCCACGGCGACGTTCGCCGCGCCGACGCAGTTCACGCCGGAGGCGACGACCACGACGGCCGTCGACGGCCCGGACGTGTCGTCGTACCAGCATCCGAACGGCGTCGCGATCAGCTGGCCGGCGGTGCGCAAGTCGGGCCACGAGTTCGCGATCGTGAAGGCGACCGAAGGCGCGGGCTACATCAATCCGTGGTTCGCCCGCGACTACTCCGGCGTCCAGGCGGCGGCGATGGTCCGCGGCAGCTACCACTACGCCCGGCCCGGTCACCCGATCGCGTCGACGGCGTTGCAGCAGGCGAAGTTCTATGTCGCGCGACTCGGCGGCGTCACGGCGGCGCGGACCCTGCCGCCGGCGTTGGATCTCGAGGACACCGGCGGGCTGTCCCGCGCCGAGCTCATCGTGTGGGCGCAGGACTTCCTGCTCGACGTGCGCCGGCTTTCCGGCCGGACGCCGATGATCTACAGCTACCCGAATTTCTGGCAGCGCGAGCTGGGCGATCCCGTCGCACTTGCGCGTTATCCACTCTGGATGGCGACGTATTACGGCAGCGTCGACCCGGCCGCGTCGTTGTGGCAGTACACCGCGTCCGCGTCGGTCAGCGGCATCCGCGGCGGGGTCGACATGTCCCGACTGACCGCTGGCGCCGAGTGGTCGACGATCTCGGACGGCACGGTGCCGAGTCCGTGGCCGGCGACCGTGCCGGGACCGGCGCAACGCGTCGTCCCGACTCCCGGCGTCCGCAGCGCGACCGTCACCTGGTTGCCGGGCGACGCGGGCACGTCAGCGCTGACCGGGTACGACGTCGGCATCGCCGAGACCGGACAGCTG
>Ga0157369_10008352_pt1 | contig 11872 bp, 10 predicted proteins | sample C25metaG_FD_113461 | JGI IMG/M metagenome (GOLD analysis project Ga0157369, IMG submission 113461) | Corn rhizosphere microbial communities from Kellogg Biological Station, Michigan, USA - C2-5 metaG | ecosystem: Host-associated > Plants > Roots > Rhizosphere > Soil | place: USA: Michigan... | reverse complement strand
GCGCCGAGGCGCACACGACGCGCCGCACGCGGTCATCGCTAGAATTCCCCCGGCGCGCACTGCAGGCAAACGAGCCCCTGCGCACGCCACATGTCGACGACGCTGCTCCTGTCCTCGACGATGAACAGCACCCGGTCGCGGTCGATGCCGGCGAGCATTTCCTGCTTCGCCACAGTGTCGCTGCGGCGATCGCCATCGCGCCGCAACCGAAGCTCGTGGTAGCGCACGCCCTCGCGCGCAAGCCACGTTTGCGTCGCCTCCCGGTATCGCTCGGGCCGGCCGGAGCACAGCACGACGTGCACGCCGGCCGCGTGCAGCAGGTTGCACAGGCGCACCATCGACCGGATCGCCTTGTCCTGCGCCATGCCGGCGAAGAACGCCTGCCAGTTCTTCGGCTTCTTTTGAACGTGATGCAGCCGCTCGGATACATCGGCGAGGGTACCGTCGATATCGAACACGACGACTTCGTCGTACATGACGTGCTCCAGGTTGGATGCGACGCGGAACTTCGCCGCCGCGCCGAGGGTCGCACCTGCTCGCTGCATTGCAGCGCAACGCACATTACTGGAGAGGTACCGGCAATGGATGGCAATCAGCAACAGCAGCATGGTGGGCAAGCGCACGACCGGCAGTTGCAAAGCATCGCCGAAGTCGCGCTGCGCGGAACGGCGCTATTCTGGGACCTGCAAATGGAAACCGCACGCAACCTGTGGCGTACGCAGGCGCGCGCCGCCGCATTGCTCGGCATTCCCGACTGCTCGGGACTGTTCAACGTCGGCGACGATCGTGCGCGGCGCCTGTTCACCGCGAGCGCCGAACAGATTCTCGATTCGGCGCGCCAGGCGCGCGAGACGGTCGTCGAAATGCAACGGCAGATGGGTCGCCTCGCCGAGCAGCAGACGATCGGGATCACCGAGGAAGTGCGCGACCAGATCGAGCAGGTCGGCCGCCACACCGAGCAGGGGTTGCAGGAGATGCGACAGATGACGGCGTCCGAGGCCGACCAGGCCGAAGCGCGGATGCAGGACGTGCAGAATCGCCGCCACGAGGCATCGCGGGATCGCGACGACGATGCATCGCCAAATGGCGGCGCGGAAGCGTCGTTCGGAGCCGCAGGCGACGCATCGGCGGCGAGCGGGCCGGCGGCGCGCGGAGCGGAAGAGGCGACGCGCGAATCGGGGAGCGCGAACGAAAGGGCCGCCCAGCGCAAGCCCCGCCGGCACGAGGAGCGTCCGCGCGGGCGGCGTTAGCTGACGGAAGATCGCCGGCGCGGCACCGCGTCGCAGCAACCACCGGCCACCGGCGCGTCATGCGCGAATCGGCCGGCAACCATCGGCGCGTCACGCGGCGTGCAGGTCCGCGCCGTCGTGCGCTTCGGCATCGGGGGCGATCTCGCGCACCGGCGTGAGCGGCAGGTGCACGGTGAAACGGGTTCCGCGGCCCGGTTCGCTTTCGACCTCGATGCGCCCGCCGTGCTTGCGCACGATCGCGTGCGAAACCGACAGGCCGAGCCCCGTGCCTTGCCCGACGGGCTTCGTCGTGAAGAACGGGTCGAAAATGCGGTTCAGGTTTTCGGCGGTGATGCCACAACCGGTGTCGGCCACGGCAACCCACGCCTCGTCGCGTTCGACGCCGGTTGCGATCGTGATCGTGCCGTTCGCATCGATCGACTGGCCCGCGTTCACCAGGAGGTTCAGGAACACCTGGTCGAGGCGCGAGGGCATGCACTGGACGTCGGGCAGCGGTCCGTAGTCGCGAACGATGTTCGCCTTGTGCTTGAGCTGGTTGCGCACGATGTTGAGCGTCCTGTCCAACGCGGCGTGCAGGTCCACGGCCTGCAGCACCTCTTCGCCGCCGCCGCGGGAGAAGTCGCGCAGGTCCTGGACGATGCGCTTGACGCGCAACAGCCCGTCGCGCGATTCGGCGACGAGTTCGGCGGTATCGCGGCGCAGGAACGCGACGTCGATCTGCGCGCGCAGGCCGCGGGCGCGCAGCGCCGCACCGTCGTCTCCCGGCGAAGCGTCGACGTCGGTGTACGCCGCGAGCAGTTCGAACAGCTGCGCGAGATAGGATTCGAGGCAACCCAGGTTCGACAGCGCGAAGGCGAGCGGGTTGTTGATCTCGTGCGCGACACCGGCGGCCATCTGCCCGATCGACGCGAGCTTCTCCGACTGGATCACCTGATTCTGCGCGTCCTCGAGCATCGCGTTGATCCGGCGCATCGTCGCGTTGAGCGTCGACAGCTCGAGGATGCGGTTGTCGCGCTCGACGTGCATCCGGTGATTCGCCATGACCAGCGCGAGCAGGCTGATGAGCGCCTGGCCCTGGTCGAGATCGTCGGCGGTGTAACGCGGACTGCTCTCGGCGCGATTGACCGCCACGGCGCCGATCGTATGGCCGGAGACCGATAGCGGCCAGCACATCGCGGAATGCGTCGCGCGCTGCCGCTCCTGGGAGCCGCGCAGCGGCAGTCCGGTCTCGGCCGCATCGCCGTTGACCAGCACGGGCTGCCCGGTTGCGACGACGTGCCCGAAGACACCGGTTCCGCGGGGCAGTGCCGTACCGATCAGCCCGATCGGCAGGTCGGTGCCGGCGGCGATTTCGAGCTGGTCGCTCGTGCCGTCGACGATCAGCGCGATGGAACCGCTTTCGGCGGTGAAGCCGTGCACGATGTGCTCGAGAATCTCCTGCCGCACCTGCTGCGGGTGCGCGCCGTTCGCCGCCTTCTGGCCGAGCTCGTAAAGCGCGGAGATCCACGCGAGATCGGTGGTCCGGCCGCCGCCCGGCGCAAGCGCCGATCTCACCGCGGATCCAATCCGGGAATCGGGCGCATCACTCTTCGAGCAGCACGCCGCCGTCGTCGCTCCAGTGCACCTTCGTGATGCCGGGCGATTCGCGCTCGAGGCGTTCGAGCTCGAGTTGCTGGCGAACGATCACGTTGCGCTGCGCGCGCACTTCGTCGGCGAGCTCGCGATTCTCGAGCAGCAGGCGGCGGTGCGCGAGCACGTCGATGATCGTCGCCTTGAGATCGGGATCGGTCCACGGCTTGCTCACGAAGCGGAAGATGCCGGCCTGGTTGACCGCGCGCACGATACCGTCGACGTCCGAGCACGCGCTCATGATGATGCGTGCCGCATCCGGGTACCGCGCTTTCACCTGCGCGAGGAACGACGCACCGTCCATTTGCGGCATTCGATAGTCGGAGATGACGATGTCGACGCGGTGCGTATCGAGGTGCGCCAGCGCATCGACGGGCGACGTGAACGTCGTGATCGTGGGTTCCGGTATCGCAGGCAGGATCGCGGCGTTCTGGCAGAGGCGCCGCATGGCGCTCAGCACGTTCGGTTCATCGTCCACGATCACGAGGGAAGACATTTGCAACTCCTTCATGCACACGCAAGGTTTGCGCCGTCCGTTGCAAGCGCTGTGCCATCCGGGTTGCCGGCTGCCGTTCGGGTAGCCGGTACGATGGACGGGCGCGTCGCAGCACGTTGACTACAACCTCGCCGCCACGATGCGTCCACGTGGGAATTTTCCGACGCCCGTCATGGAGGCGTCCCGATACCAGGAGGGCGGCCTGTCCGATATACGACCGGCTCATCGATGAGCGACAGTGCGTCGTCGCCCGGATGAACGCCGTGCCGGGCGCGACACATCGCCCGCAATGCACCGCTTTACGTCACCGATCCTCAAACCCGCTGCCGTGATTCTTGCGGCGATCGGTGGCGTTGCCGCGATGCCCGCATCCGCCACGCCGGGACCGGTGTCTGCCGCGGACAGGCAGACCGTGTGCACGATCACGGTGAATTCGTCGGACGAAAAGCAGGCGTTCGAGCGCTATCTGCCGCCGGACCGATTCCGTTTCGTCGAACTGGTGGAACGCGGGCGCCCCGACTGGCTCGAATCCGCGCGGCGCAGTGGCATCCGTTGCGACATCCTCGTGATCTCCGGTCATTACGACGGCGGCGACTACGCCGGCGGCAACGAATTCTTTTCGGAGCACGTCGATTCGCGCGAGTACCTTCCGGTCGACGAGATGGAGCGCATCGCGTGCAGCAATCCGGACGACGGATTGTTCTCGCACCTGAAGGCCGTCTATCTGTTCGGATGCAATACGCTCAATCCGGTCGCGCTGCGCAGCGCGCCCGACGAAATCGCCCGCACGCTCGTCGAATCCGGCCATTCGCCGGGCGAAGCCGAGCGCCTGGCGCGCACGATGAGCCCGCGCTTCGCCGACAGCAGCCGTGACCGCATGCGGCACATCTTTCGCAACGTGCCGGCGATCTACGGCTTCTCGTCGGTGGCGCCGCTCGGCCCGCTTGCCGCGACCTATCTCGACCGCTACTTCCGGTCGGGCGGCGCGCGCGAAGTGGCGGCCGGTTCGCCGACGGGCCGCTTGCTCGCCTATTTCCCCGGGCACTCGCTGACGCTGACGCGAGGCTCGGTCGACGCCGACCCCGATGCGGGCTTTCGCAAGGACGTTTGCGCGTTCCTCGACGACCGGGATTCGCCCGTCGACCGCGCGCGGTTCGTTCACCACCTGCTGGGCCGCGACATGGCCGAGGTGCGGCTGTTTCTCGATCGCCTCGAGCGCTACGCGGCGGCGCTGCCACGCGCGCCGGAAACGCCCGAGTTGCAGCAAGTGCTCGACGCGATCGCCCGTGACACCGCGGCGCGCGCGCGGTACCTGCAATTCGTGCATGCGAGCGACGACGCGCCGCTTCGCGTGCGCATGATCGACCTCGCCGCACATCTGGGCTGGCTCGCGCCCGACGAGCGGATCGCCGAACTGGCGGGCGTGGTCGCCGGTCGTTACCGGCGCGCCGACGTGACCGCCGCCGATGTCGACTTCGTCTGCAAGCTCAATGCCGGACATGCGCTGGACGCGACGCGCAGCATGCTGCACGCTATCGAAGGCGTCGACGACGTCGGCCATGCCGCCATCCTTGCGTGTCTTGGCGCGAGCGGCCAGCGCGGGCGCCTGCTGCAGGCGCTGACCAGCACCCACGACCGCGACGTGCAGGTCGCGCAGGTGTACCTGCGCTATCACCCGATCGCCGACGTCAGCGAACTGCGCGACGTCGCGAGCGGGATCGTGCAAATGATCGACGCGAGCGCGCAGGTGCGTGCGCTGGACACGCTCGCGGATCATGGCGTTTCCGATCCCGAAGCCCTCGACGACCTGACGCACCTGTTTTCGCGCGCGACGTCGGTCGACGTGCAGCGCGCGATCGCCGGCGTGCTGATCCGCGCCGACTACGACGCGATGGACGCGCCGCAGCTCGTCCGGCTCCTTCGTGAACACCGGCTCAAGTCGAACGAGGGCCGCGACCTCATCGACGTGCTGATCAGCCACCTCGAGCCTGCCGCCTGACGCCTGCGGACGCGGGGATGCGCCGCCGGTCTTTTCGACGGCCCGCGCCCCGTGCAATACTTCGGCGCTCGATCCGCCGCCGGTTGCCGCAAGCTCATGGTAATTCCCCGCAGGGCCGTTCTCGTGGCCGCGATGCTCGCGGCTTTCTGCATCAATGACGCGCAGGCGAAAAAGACGGTGTGCACGATCACCGTCAACTCTGCCGATGAGCGCGAAACGTTTCGCCGCTACCTGCCCGCGGACCGCTACGATTTCGTCGAGCTGGTCGAGCGCGGGCGCCCCGACTGGCTCGCGTCGGCGTGCCAGCAGGGCGTGCGCTGCGACGCCCTGCTGATCTCGGGCCACTTCGACGGCGGCGACGAGTTCTATTCCGACCGCGTCGACGCGCGCGAGTCGCTGCCGGTGGACGAGATGGAGCGCGCCTCGTGCAGCGAATCGTGCCCGGGGCTCTTCTCGCAGCTGAAGGAGGTGTACCTGTTCGGCTGCAACACGCTCAACCCCGACAAGCTGTCGACGGCGGCCGCCGAGGTGACGCGCGCATTGCTGCGCTCCGGCCATTCGGCCGCGGATGCCGAGCGCATCGCGCAGCTACTCGAGCTGCGGCACGCCGACAGCAACCGCGACAAGATGCGGATGATCTTCAAGGACGTGCCGGTGATCTACGGCTTCTCGTCGAAGGCGCCCCTCGGCGCGAATGCGCGACCGATTCTCGAGCGCTACTTCCAGGCCGGTGCGAGTCCCGAGATCGGCAGCGGCGTAGCGAGCGCGAAGCTCGTCGACCTGTTCGCGGCGACTTCGATGACCGTCGTTGCCGGGGCCACCGACGCCGACCCGCAGGCGGGTTACAGGCGCGACATGTGCGCATTCGCGGACGATCGGCTGTCGGCACCGAAACGCGCGTCCTTCGTGCACGCGCTGCTCGACCGCGACATGGCCGAAGTGCGGACGTTCCTCGAGCCGCTCGAGAAATATGCCGGTTCGCTGGACGATTCAGCGCGGCACACGCCGGAGGTTTCGAAGGTGCTCGACGAGATCGCCGCGGATGCGCACGCGAAGGAACGCTGGCTCGTGTTTGCGCGCGACGCCGAGCCGGCGGTGCGGGCCCGCATGATCTCGGTCGCCGCACGGCTCGGATGGTTGTCGGTGCCGCAGCGCCAGGCCGAGCTCGCGCTTCTGATCCGCGATACGTTTGCGCAAGCCGACGTCGCAACCGCGGACGTCGATCTCGCCTGTACGTTGAATGGCGCCCACGCGCTCGACGCGGCGCTTCGCGGGTTTCGCGTCGCGGCGAAGGCCACGGATACCGCGCACGCGGCGATACTCGCCTGCGCCGGCAGCGCCACCGCGCGTGCACAGGTAATCGACGCGCTGACCGGCGCCCGCGACCGCGACGTCGAGTACGCGCAGGTTTATCTTCGTCATCACCCGATCGCCGACGTCTCCGAGCTGCGTGCCGTGGCGCTGCGCGTTGCACGCATGCCCGATGCCGTCGCGCAGATCCGCGCGCTCGACACGCTGGCCGCGCAACGCGTGTCCGACCGCGAAAGCCTCGAGTCGCTCACGCGGCTGTTTCCGGTCGCGAAGACGGTGAACGTGCAACGCGCGATCGCCGGCGTCCTGATCCGCGCCGATTACGAGGCGATCGCCCGGCCCGAGCTCGTGCGCGCGCTGCGCGAGAAGCGGCTCAAGTCGCCCGACGGGCACGACCTGATCGACGTGCTGATCCGCCGCATGCAGGCGTCGCTCGCGCGCGCGGCATGAGCGCCTGCGCCGACTCGGACGCCGTCAGAACGTCGCTTCGATGGCGCGTATCAATGCAGGCGTGATCTGGGGCATCACGCCGAACCAGGCGTGAAACGCGGGACGCGCCTGGTTCAGCAGCATGCCGAGCCCGTTCAGCGTCGGGTTGCCGCGCAACCGCGCGGCGCGCAATAGCGGCGTTTCGGGCGGCACGTAGATCAGGTCGCCCACGATCGCCTGCGTCGCGAGTCCGGACAGGCCGATGTCGAGTGGCGGCTGGCCCGCCATGCCCTGGTTCGTTGCATTGACCACGAGCGCGACGTCGCCGAGCACGGCCTCGCGCTCGTCCCAGCGTACGGCGGTGACGGGCGGCCCGAACCGGTCCTGCAGGCTCCTGGCGCGCTCGAACGTGCGGTTGACGACGCGGATTTCTCGCGCACCCTGCGCGGCGAGGCTCGCGATGACTGCGCGGGCCGCGCCACCGGCGCCGATGATCGCGATCGGGCCCGTATCGGGGCGCCAGTCGGGCTTCGCATCGCGGACGCTTTGCACGAAGCCGTTGCCGTCGTTGTTGAAGCCGCGCAGCGATCCGTCGTCCTGCACGACGATGGTGTTCACCGCGCCGATCGTTTCGGCGAGCGGATCGACGTGGTCGAGAAGCGCGATGACCGCCTGCTTGTGCGGCGTGGTGACATTGCAGCCGCGAAGCCGGAGCGCCGCGAGTCCGTTGACTGCGGCGGCGAGATCGTCGGGCGGAACGCCGAACAGCACGTACCGCCCGGCCAGGCGGTGCTCGGCGATCCAGTGGTTGTGAATCACCGGCGAGCGCGAATGCGCGACAGGCCAGCCGAGCAGGCCGGCGATGCCGAAGGCATGCGGAGCGGACATCGGGCGCCTCGTGCGCGATCGACCGTGGAGGCTATTTGCTCGACGCGGCCGGCAACGTCGCCGTCACGACCTGCTTCCCGTTCTCGACCTTCGTCATGAAGCTCTCGCGGTCGAGATCGCCGTGCTCGTCGAACGCCACGTCGAGCAGGACGCCCGGGTACTGCTTGGCCGACAGGTGCAGTCCGTGCATCGCCTTCGCGAACGCCTTCTGGTCGAACTTGCCGAGCTTTTCGGTGACGGCCTTGACGACGTACATCGCGCTGTAGCCCTTCATGCCGTTGTGGTCCGACTTCGTGTGGAATTCGGCCTGGAATTTCTGATCGAAGGCGCGGATCGTCGGCTGCGGCGCATCCGCCGTCAGGCCCACGTGCGCCGTTGCGCCGTTCGCCGCGTCGCCGGCCAGCTCGATCACCTTCTGGCTCGTCAACACCGTTTCGCCGACGATCGGCTTCGCATAACCCTGCTTGCGCAGCTCGCGCAGCGCGCGCGCCGCTTCTTCTTCGTTCGTGTAGACGAACAACGCGTCGGCGTTGGCCTGCTTCACCTTGAGCACCGCACCCGAGAAATCGAGCTGCCCGGGCTCGGTCGACACGTCGATCGCGACCTTGATGTCCTGCGCGTCGAGCGCCTTGCGCATCACGTCGAGGCCGCCCTTGCCGAAGTCGTTGTTGACCCAGATGATCGCCACGTTCTTCGCCTTGACGGTGTCCTTCAGGTAGCGCGCGACCTTCGGCATCGCGGTCGTCTGTGTGAACGACGTGCGGAAGATGTACGGATCACCCTTTTGCGTAATGGCCGCCGCCTCGCCGCCGGTGAAGTTCGGCACTTCGGCGCGCTGCGTTTCCGCCATGCTCACGAGGATCGAACCCGAGAAGACGGGGCCCATCACGACGTAGGCGCCCTGGTCGATCGCCTTCTGCGCAAGCGCCTTCGCCACCTGGGGCTGCGACTGCGTGTCGAGCGACGTGTATTCGACCTTGCGCCCGAGGATGCCGCCGGCGGCATTGATCTCCTTGACGGCGAGCTTGACGCCGTTGTCGAACATCGTGCCCGACGTCGTCCCGGTGCCCGACAGCTCGACGAGTCCGAAGATCGGCACGGGGCCCTGCTGCGCCGTAACGACCGGTGCGGCGATGCCCAGCGCGAGTGCCAGCAGCCACGAAATTGCCTTCATCGACATCCTCCTTCGCGAGATGGGAAATTTCTTGCGTCCGCGAATCTAGTCGCGGGACGGCGATTGCGCAAGCGAATCGTGGCGCGAAGCGATCCCCGGCACCGGGCGGGCGCCATCAGGGAATCGCCTCGAACGGCAGGCCGACGTAATTTTCCGCCAGCGCCGTGGACGCCGCCTTCGAGCCCACGAGGTAATCGAGCTCCGCACGCTGCAGCTTCTGGCCGATCGCGCCGGTCTCGGGAAACTTGTGCGTGAGCGAGGTGAACCACCAGGAAAAGCGCTCGGCCTTCCATACGCGGCGCAGGCAGACGTCGGAATAGTGGTCGATGCCGGCGTCGCTGCCCTCGTGCAGCGCCCCGATCAGCGCTTGCGCCAGGAATTGCACGTCCGATGCCGCGAGGTTGAGGCCCTTGGCACCGGTCGGGGGAACGATGTGTGCGGCGTCGCCGGCGAGGAACAGCCGGCCGAAGCGCATCGGCTCGGCCACGAAACTGCGCAGCGGCGCAATGCTTTTCTCGATCGACGCGCCGGTGACCATCGCCTGCGCGGCTTGCGGGTCGAGGCGCCGGCGCAGTTCGTCCCAGAATGCGTCGTCGCTCCAGGCGTCGACGCGGTCGTCGAGCGCGCACTGGATGTAGTAGCGCGTGCGGGTGGGCGAGCGCATCGAGCACAGCGCGAATCCCCGCTCGTGATTCGAATAGATGAGCTCGTGCGACACCGGCGGCGTATCGGCGAGAATGCCCAGCCAGCCGAACGGATACACGCGCTCGAACGTGGCGAGGCTCGCGGGCGGCACGCTCGCTCGGCACACGCCGTGATAGCCGTCGCAGCCGGCGATGAAATCGCAGGCGATCCGCTGTTCGACGCCATCCTTGCGCCACGTGACGCTCGGCGTGGCGCCATCGAAATCGTGGACCGCGACCTCGCCGGCTTCGTAGATGGTTTTGCCGCCGAATCGGTTGCGCGCATCCATCAGGTCGTGCGTCACCTCGGTCTGGCCATAGATCATCACGCGCTTGCCGGTGAGGCCGAGAAAGTCGATCCGATGGCGGGCTCCGCCGAACGACAACTCGACGCCGTCGTGCGGCAACCCTTCGCGGCGCATCCGATCGCCGACGCCCGCCCGTTCGAGAAGATCCACGGTCGTCTGCTCGAGCACGCCGGCGCGGACACGACCCAGCACGTATCGCGCGCTACGCCGCTCGAGGATCACGTTGTCGATGCCGGCGTTGTGCAGCAATTGACCGAGCAGCAGGCCCGAAGGGCCCGCGCCGATGATTGCAACCTGCGTGCGTTCGCCGAACATCGGAAGGTGAGCCGGGGGCACGTGATGGAGGTGGTCGCCGGCGGCGACGGGTGATCATGATATCGTCAACGGGCACCGGCACTCGCTGGAGCGGGAATCCCATGCGCCGCTCGTTTCTCTTCGTTCCCGGCAACCGGCCGGACCGCTACCTGAAGGCCTGCGCGAGCGGCGCAGGCAGCGTGATCGTCGACCTCGAGGATGCCGTGGCGCCGGCCGAGAAGGCCGCCGCACGGCGCTCGCTCGTCGAATGGCTTGGCGCCGGTCCGCGCGTTGCGGTGCGTGTCAATGCGCCGGGCAGCGAATGGTTCATCGACGATGTTCGCGCCTGTGCGCACGAGGCCGTGTCGGCGATCGTGCTGCCGAAGGCGGAATCGGCACAGGACGTCGAGCGCGTGACGGCAATCTGCGGCGCGCGGCCCGTGCTGCCGATGATCGAAACGGCGCGCGGCCTGTGGCATGCGCTGGCGGTCGCGCAGGCGCCGAACGTGCGGTCGCTGCTCTTCGGCTCACTCGATTTCCAGGCCGACCTTCGCGCCAGCGACGACGATCTGCTGTTCGCGCGTTCGCAACTGGTGCTCGTGTCGCGCGTTGCCGGCATCGAGCCGCCGGTCGACGGCGTAACGCAAGCCATCGACGATCCGGAGCTTTTGCGCCGCGAGTGCCGGCGCGCGCGACAATTGGGATTCGGCGGCAAGCTATGCATCCACCCCCGGCAGGTGGACGTCGTCAATCGATGCTTCGCGCCATCCGCCGAGGACCGGGCGTGGGCGCAGCACGTCGTGGATGCATTCGCACAATCGAGCGGCAACGCGGCGCGCTTCGACGGCAAGATGATCGATCGGCCGGTGCTGCTGCGCGCGCAGGCGATCCTCGCCGAAGCCGGCGACGCGTCCGATTCACGCCCGCCAGATGGCGACCGTCGCGATGTACGCGCCGGGGACGCCGGCCGGATGAAGTGACCAGCCAGCGGGTCGGTACTTGCCGGGGCCATCGCGCAGCCTGCGCCCGTGGCGCAGGTCGACGTCGATCGAGGCAAAGGGCGCCGACAGGGCGTCGCCGGTGGCCTTGCTCATCGCTTCCTTGCATGTCCAAAGCGTGAGCACCGCGCGCCGCGCATGCTCGTCGTCGAGCGTCGCCAGCGCTTCGCGCTCGTTGGCACCGAGAAACTTGCGCGCAATGCCGCGCACGTTGATGCGGCGGTCGCCGCGCTCGATGTCGACGCCGATGCGCGCGTCCACCGCGCCCGCGAGCACGCCGAGAAGCGCGATATCGTGCGTGTGCGAGATGTTGAAGTCGAGCGCAGCGTCGCCATCAAGGCGCGGCCGGCCGCGCGGCCCGCGGACGATCGCAACTTCGGCGGGTGCGAGCCTCAGCGTTTCGCCCAGCACCG
>Ga0157369_10008351_pt1 | contig 11873 bp, 12 predicted proteins | sample C25metaG_FD_113461 | JGI IMG/M metagenome (GOLD analysis project Ga0157369, IMG submission 113461) | Corn rhizosphere microbial communities from Kellogg Biological Station, Michigan, USA - C2-5 metaG | ecosystem: Host-associated > Plants > Roots > Rhizosphere > Soil | place: USA: Michigan... | reverse complement strand
TTCCTGTGGCGCGGTCTGACGCGGCGCGGACCGTGTGGTTTCCGGAGCCCCTGCATCGCCTGAAAACAGCGTAAAAAAGTTGTGCCGGAAGATCAGGCTCAGCAAGCCTACGATGAGGATCCCGCCGAGTCCCAGGCGCCCACCCCCGAATCCCCGGAAACCGCCGCCTCCGCCGCTTTCGTTCCGCCGATCTTCCAGGTCGTCGCTGAGTCCGCCGGGCGTCCATTGCATGCTTTATAGCGTATACGGTTCTTGTGCGAGAAAATGGGTCTGATGTCGAAAGTACTAGATGAGGTCTTGAAAGCTAACCAATCGTATGCAGCCACTTTCGGCGGGAAGGGAAAGCTCGTGTCACCTCCTGCTCGCCAATTCGCGATTCTGACGTGCATGGACGCCCGGCTGGATCCGGCTAAATTCGCCGGGCTCGCTGAAGGTGATGCACATGTGATTCGCAACGCGGGAGGACGAGCAAGCGATGATGCGATCCGGTCGTTAGTAATTTCTTACAAGCTGCTCGGGACTAAGGAATGGTTTGTCGTGCACCACACCGATTGTGGAATGTTGAGATTTACCAATGAGGTTATGCGTGATTTGCTTTCGCAAAGCCTGGAAACGGCGAGTGTGCGGGACGGACAGTGGAAAGATCCAGGTACAGGCGGCGGGTCAACGGCTGGAAATCATATTGACTGGCTCGCGTTCCAAGACCTGGAGAAGAGTGTCGTGGCAGACGTCGCACGGATTCGTTCCCATCCTCTGGTTCCAGCACGCATCCCGATTCATGGCTATATTTACGAGGTCACCACTGGGCGATTGATCGAAGTCCCGGAGGCGACCGAAGCCGGAGAATCACCCGACGCACGGCGTCAGGCCGCCACCCGGTAATATAAGCGATGTCTCGACTCGCTCTATTGCGACTATCCTCCAGATGACGTAGAGCTGGTCATTTACGGATTCGGGTTGGCGCTCTTGTCTCCAGATGGTTGAATCGGCTTCACGTCGGCGTACGCCAGCCAGAAGCCCATCATTTCTTCATTACTCGGCTCGCCCCAACGAATGGTCTTTGACGGATCTGGGTTGAGAGGATTGTTCGCCGAATTGTCGAAGTACGCTGTTGTAATCAGGCGGGTGCCCTTTGGAATCAAAAACTGACGCTTCAGGAAGTAAGTTTCCTGCCAGCGGAAATCGTATTTAGGCACTTTGAAAAGCAACTCGTGCCGGCCGTCGGGATAAATGGCCTGAGTTTCCATGCTTTTGCCGCGGAAGTGCATATGGGCGGTATAAGCAACCGCCGTGACGTCTTTTGGCATCGTAAAGCAAGAAGTTACTTTGTGATTGCCAACACCAGGCGGAATCTGAAACCAGTTGTTCCAGATTTCATACTGTGCTACTTCGTGCTTCACTGTTTCTCTGGCAAATACAAGACCTATGCTGGTGCGGTCAACAACTTCGTGCTGCAGTCTGTTGCTATAGTGCACCTGAAATTGCAGGTAGGAGCCGGCCGGTATACGCAGCGCAAAACCCGACGGCCGAACTTCGGCCAGATGTCCCGGAAGATAGATGGACGGAACGATGTTGACGTTCCCGCTGCTTGGATCTTTGATCTCGCCGTCGGGTGACGGAGCGCACCCGTCATTAGCGACCGGGGCGTCCGGTTTCATATGGTTCACCTTGCCGGTCCTAAAGTGATACTCATCTACCGTCTCTATTTCGCCGTGCTTGGCCTTCAGCTGAGGAACCTTGTCGGCACTCACGACGCTGACCGTGGCATGGTGCACCACTCTCCGGTCTCCTGGTACTACCTCCGCTGCTTCTATCCACTTGTCCTCGGTGAAATTTGTAGGCACATAGATGTATTCGTAGTCGTCTTGATCGCCCGCAGCGACCTTGGTCTCCGGTATGGTGATTACCACATCGGGTGTGATATGCCAGCTCGCATGAAATGCGGGAGCGGGCGGCATGTCTTTCGGATCGCCCTCGGGAGCGCCACTCTCCACCCAGGCTTCAATTGTGGCAATGTCCTGGTCCGATAGCCGCGAGTCGTTCATAAACTCTCCCACATGCGGGTCGGCATGCCACGGCGGCATGGTGCGTGTTACAACGGCTTGCCGGATAGCCGCTGCCCACGGCCGCGTTTCCTCATACGTAATAAGCGACATGGGCGCGATGTCGTTTGGGTGATGGCAGGCGGTGCAATGTTGATAGAGAATCGGCGCGACGTCCTTGCTGTACGTGATGCTACTGCCTTTGGGATTCGATTCAGCCCCGTTCACGATAGCGAACCCGAGCAGCATCAGACAGACTACTGATTTGGTCATACCCTCTGTCCAACACTCTATCGCGAGCTCAGATACCCCGGCGGCCGGGAATCGCCGGCTCGCAAACCCGATGGGCTCCCGGAATTGTTCTGGGGCCAAGCTGGTAACCGAAAAAATTCAGACCGAGCAACACGGGAAATAGATCCAATTACCTGCCCGAAATATGCTTGTGGGACTATCCAGGGCTTATCTCCCTAATACCCGCGACGTAAGGGACGGAAGTTCTGTACTCCCGACCGGCCGACCGGCAGTGTACATTGTCGTTAGGCCTTGATTTAATGTGAGTTGCCGGAGAAATACGGCTTGTGGTTTGAACTCACTAGGTTGAGGAACGATCTAGCATGTGCCCGCGCTGTAAGTCTCTCGAGGTGACGCGCTCGCGCACCCGAGTTCGTGACACCGTAATGATGTGGCTGGGAATGAAGCCATATCGCTGTCGCGAATGCAATAAACGATTTCATTTGCCCGCCAAGCAGGACCGTAATTTGAGGCTGGAAAGAGCCCGGCGAGCGGCGGAAAGGGAACGCAGTCGTGAAGTTCCCATTTCGGGCCGCCGCGTAGACTCCGTCAACTGAACCCCCCATCCCGGCAGGCCTTCTGGCTCCGTCATCGCTATAATTTCAACATGCTCGCTGCGACGGAGAAGATCTGGCACAATGGCCGCTTGATTGCGTGGGATGACGCGAAAATTCACGTTCTCTCGCACGTCGTCAGCTATGGCAGTTCGGTCTTCGAGGGGATTCGCTGCTACGAGCAGCCTCGTGGACTGGCGATGTTCCGCGCACAGGACCATGCTCGGCGGCTGCTGGATTCCGCCAAGATTTACCGTATGGACGTGCCGTACACGATTGAGCAGCTCACGGCGGCCATGGCTGAACTCGTTCGCGAAAACAAGCTCGGTGCCTGCTATATCCGCCCGATCGTTCTGCGCGGTTATGGCGGTATGGGCGTAATGCCCACCGACAATCCCATCGAGACCTATATGGCCTGTTTTCCCTGGGGACGCTACCTGGGAGAAGAGGGACTCAATGAGGGTGTGGACGTGTGCATTTCATCGTGGAATCGCATCGCCCCCAATACCCTGCCCGCGCTATCGAAAGCCGGGGCCAACTACATGAACTCGCAATTGATCCGGATGGAAGCGGCCATTAACGGATATGCGGAAGGTATCGCGCTCGATGAGGCCGGTTACGTGAGCGAGGGCTCGGGAGAGAACGTATTTGTCGTGCGCGATGGAAAAATTCTCACGCCTCCGCTCGGCGCCTCCGTCTTGCCGGGCATCACACGAGACACAGCCGTGAAGATCGCAGGCCAGTTGGGCATTTCCGTCGTCGAGACAATTATTCCGCGCGAGCTGCTTTATATCGCCGACGAAGTGTTCTTCACGGGCACCGCGGCTGAGGTAACGCCGGTCCGGTCTGTAGATCGCATTCCGGTTGGCACTGGCCGCCGCGGACCGATTACTGCACAAATTCAACGGCGCTTTTTCGATATTTTGGACGGCACGGGAAAAGACGAATTCGGCTGGCTCACGCCCGTAGTGCCGGTGCCAGAGCCGGTAGGAGCCTGATGTCTCCCGAATTAATCCACAAACGACACGCAGGGCAGAAGCCGCTCGCAGCCGTTCAGTGGATTCCCGGCGAAGCTCGCTCCTGCCCTGCGTTTTGAGCCTATCGCTTTGCGACCGGCTCAAGCTCAAATTTTCGTCCGCGCGCGAACACCCGACCTGCAGCCACCTCCCCCGAGATTACCTGCCGATCAAGCATCCGCGCCGGATCTTTATAACTTGTACCGCAGACCGCGTTGCGAGCGCCACTGTGTATCGAGACGGATCGGGAGTTTTTCAACACGTTTTAACTCTCGCGATTGCCTCTGCTTATGCGGAGCCGGTTGTGCGTAAATTGTGAAAAAAACATGGCCAGGGAGATATGTTGGAAGCTTCGTCGGTTAGAAAAACAATTGTTGGTAGAAATCCCGCTTCGCCGGCGGCGGTTTTGGAAATCAGTTACGATGCCGCGGTGCTGAGCGTCGATGAGCTCATCCAGGCCCCGGACGTTGCGGACTTCGTCTCGCCCGGCTTTATCGATCTGCAGGTGAATGGTTTCGCCGGAACGGACTACAACGATCCGAACTCATCACATGAAGCCATAGCGCAGTCGATTCGCACCATGTTCGAAACCGGCGTGACGCGTTTCTTTGCAACTTTGATCACTGGTTCAGAGCAGCGCATCGTCGGGGCGCTGCGAAACCTCGTGGCCGCAAGAAAAAGCTTCACGGCCGAAGGGCGTCCCGAGGCGGATGCCATGGCAGGCATTCACGTGGAGGGTCCGCACCTCTCGCAGGAAGATGGACCACGGGGGGCCCATCCGCTCGAGCATGTGCGGCCTCCCGACAGCGAGGAATTCAGGCGTTGGCAGGAAGCCGCGCAGGGTGAGATTCGTCTCGTGACCGTTTCCCCGGAGTGGGTGGAGACGCCGGCATACGTGAAAACGTTGGTGCGCGCCGGGGTCGTGGCGAGCATTGGGCATACCAAGGCCAATACGGATCAGATTCGCGCTGCCGTCGACGCGGGCGCCACCATGTCAACTCACTTGGGAAATGCGGCACATCCGATTCTTCCCAAAACCCAGAACTATATCTGGGATCAATTGGCCGAGGACCGACTGGTCGCGAGTTTTATCGTGGATGGGATTCACATTCCAGGCGGCTTTCTGAAGACCGCGCTGCGCGCCAAAGGACTCGAGCGTGCGGTACTGGTGACCGACGCGGTAATGCCTGCCATGTGCGAGCCGGGGCGCTACACCCTGGGCCAGGTGGAAGTCGAGTTGCGCGCGAACGGAAGCGTCGTAATTACGGGAACGGAGCGCTTGGCCGGCTCGGCTCTTCGTATGGATCGCGCCATTGGAAATAGCGTTCGATTGGCTGGCGTGTCGCTGCATCAGGCATTGACAATGGCGACTGTGAATGCAGCGCGCGCCGGGCGCGTGGCAGGACGATTGCGAGGGCTCACCACCGGGGAAAAAGCGGATCTTGTGCGTTTCCAGTGGGATCCCGCGTCCTCGATTCTTCAAGTGAAAGAAACGATCGTGGCAGGCGTCTCTGCCTATAGGGCATAGAATAGCCTCAGAGAAACTATGGCATTTACACTTCCTCCACTACCTTATCCGGCGGATGCGCTGGAGCCTCATATCGACAAGACGACCATGGAAATCCATCACGGCAAACACCATGGCGCATATGTCACAAATTTGAACAAGGCTTTGGAATCGGCACCGGATCTGCAGGGCAAGACGATCGAAGAGCTGCTGGCCGGTAATCTGGCCGCGATTCCGGAAGCTATCAAAACTGCCGTTCGCAACAACGGCGGCGGCCACGCGAACCACTCGCTGTTCTGGAATCTGCTCTCGCCAAAGGGCGGCGGTGCGCCCAAAGGAGAGATCGAAAATGTGATCACCGCGACCTTTGGCGGCTTCGATTCCTTCAAAGAGAAATTCAATGCGGCGGCGACCACCCGCTTCGGGTCAGGCTGGGCCTGGCTCACCAAAGATAAGAGCGGCAAGTTTGAGATCGCTTCCACGGCGAATCAGGACAGCCCGTTGATGGAAGGAAAGAAGCCAATTCTGGGCTTGGACGTCTGGGAACACGCTTACTATCTCAAGTATCAGAATCGCCGTCCTGAATACATCGGGGCCTGGTGGAATCTGGTGAATTGGGACGAAGTCAACAAACAACTCAAGTAGCCAGCCCCAGTTTTTGAAACTGCTCGCGCGTAGCTTCGACAGATACATGCGGAAAGGCCGTGAATCCGATGTTCGCGGCCACTTGCACGAATGGCGCGCGATCATCCACATAAATTGATTCAGCCGGCTTCACCTGCGCCAGATCGAGCGTGAGCTTCCAGATCTGCCGGTCCGGTTTTCGAAGATGGACACAGTGCGAGATGACCATGAAGTCGGCGAGCTCGCGTAGGCCGAAGGTGTCCACGCGGTACCCGGCAATTCCCTGCCCTTCGTTGCTGATTAGAGCGAGTTTAAGACCGTTCATCTTTCTGACTCGCGAGAACAACGCGATATTGTCGGGCCACGGTTGCGATCCCGCGTAAATGTAGTTGCGCAGGTCCTCGAGATTGAAAGCGCGCGGCGTATCGAAAAAAACGTAGCGCAAATATGTTTCGAGATCCATAAAGCCGCGCTCATAGCTGTCAAACATCAATCGATGACGCTCATCGATGGACTCTGGCGGCACCCGAAAATGAGCGCAGACCTTCTCGCGTAGTTCCGAGTCCCATCCATTGGTGCCCAGAACACCGCCGATGTCACAGCACAGAAGGCGAAAAGCGGAAGCCACTAATGTAGATCCCAGGGTCGCATAAGGAATGCTCGATTTTAGCCGAGTTTGTCTACGATCTGACCCACTGCCCGCTGTGCTTCGAGAATGGACATGCGATGGTCCATAATTCCGGCGAGATCGGAATTCGCAAACGCGATACGTCCGTGTGGATTCTGGCGGATCATTTCGCCTGGTGCTGGCTTTCCATCTCTACCGAAGAAAAATCTGGGCTTCGGACTTAGATAAGCGTGCCCCCAGCGATTCAAAATAATGCCTGCGATATCGTGCTTGGGATTGAAACCGGCGCGGGCGAACATAGTATGGAATTGTTCGCGAATCTGACGTTCGTAGGATCGGAACGGTGTTGAATATAGTTCCATGCGTCCACGCGAGGTCTGCTCTTCGAGCGTCAGACCCGGCTTTGAAAAAAGAATTTTCAAATTCAGCACCACCGGCAAATCCGGGTCGATCACTGCCGGATCGGTTCCGAACGTTGCCATCTTGCGCATCGTCAGGTAATTCCCTATTCCTTCGAACCACTGGCATTCGGTCAAGCCGAGCTTGTAGAGAAATCGCCAGTTACGCACCGCTACATTCGCCATCAGACAAGGTGCCCTATAGAACTGTGCATACGCTTCTCGATGAGTCGCAGGCAGATCGCGAACGACGTGTTTGGTGGTCCAGCCGCCGCCGGCCATAACCACGGTCTTTGCTCGAACGCGGTGTAGTTTGCCGTCACGTGTGTAAAGAATCTCTACCGTTCGAGCGGCTCCCGGTTGTCCTTCGTGTTTAACGGAGACCACAGTGGAATTCGAGCGAAAACGTACTGGCTGGCCGCTGCGATCGAGCGCGGCGAACTGCACGCGGCCGCGACAAATTTCAGCCATGGATGCGCCACCCGAGATGGCATTGGGGAGTAGCTGCTTCAGAATGTGCCGCGCGACGCCGGCATTGCCTCCCGGAAACATCTGCGCTCCTTGCTTGTAATCCCACGGCAAGAGTACATCGGGAGCGTACTCGCAATAAGCCGAAAGCACATCGGCTCCCAGGCCGGAACCGCCGCCCAGGATCGGCGACAGAAAAGTCCGAACTGTTTCCACGCTCAATCCGTAAGTCTCGACCAGATGATTTTCGAGCGTCACACTGTCGAGGTGCCGTGAGGCGGCATCACCGTGCTCTTTTGGTTGAAAGCGATGCGTGGAGAATGGCTTGCGGTCGGCTTCCCGCATGCCCAGCAATTCACGCTTCGCAGTCTCCGCGATAGGTGCTCCCTCGAGCCGCTTGCCCCAGGGGTCGGTCAGCCAGAGGCCGCCGGGATGACCAAACTTGGCCGCGAAAAATAACCCAGATGTTGGACCGCCCACTGGATAAGGCGCAGTTTGGATTGCGAACTCGGGTTGTGAGCCGGTCCATTTTTGATACTGGAACTGCCGCCAATCGATTCCTATGGAGTCGTAAAACTGCGCGAGAAAAGTTCCGCTCAATGGAGGAAAGCACGCCGCCGAGCCTTGGTGAGCCGCGAGCCGGTAACCCCCTACTTCAAACTCGTTGCGCTTGGCCTCACCACCGAAGATTGGATGGTTATCAAGAACGAGACAAGTTGGCCGCTGCGCGCCGGGCGCACTCCGTTGCAGAAACAACGCAGCAGCCAGGCCGCTAATTCCCCCGCCGGCTACCACGCAATCAAATTCTTCCCGTGTTTCGAGGATCTCCGGCAGCGCACCTTCGAACGCGTGATCGCGGATCTTGTGACCGGCGGTCATGACCTCGTAGGTGTTGCCATTCGAGTCCGCGTAGTCGCCGACGCCCCCAAAGCCAGTCCAGTCCTCTTTCGCAACAAGCTGAAACGGCGCAACAGATTGAAGAAGCATACCGCCGGCCGCTAACAGCGTCGAATTCAAGAGATCGCGCCGTTCGATCGGAGCATTCATGCCCAGCGCGTCATCAGGGCCGTGTTCGATACCCATTCGAATCAGGCTATCGTAGTGAGACAAAGCACCACTGGTTTAGAATCGGAAGAGCGTTTCGTCTTCGGGCGCGTAGCTCAGTTGGTTAGAGTGCCTGCTTCACACGCAAGCGTGACATGAATGTTATCATCAACTTACGAGTTTGAGTGGACACTAACGTCCAATTCAAGCACGAAATCGGGTCCCTTAGCTCAGTTGGTTAGAGCGTCCGCTTCACACGCGGAAGGTCGCAAGTTCGAGTCTTGCAGGGACCACCAGCCTCCCCCGTAATAGTTTAGTACTTTTCCGCCGCAACCGATCGGAGGTCAAAGAAACGTGAGTTTGAAAGACCGGGACGATAACATCCTACTGGCCCCTTCCGCAATGCGTGAAAAGCTGCAGGACGAAGATGTGTGGTTCGTGTCCGAAAATCCCGACGGATACAACCTTTCCGCAGAGCGTCGTGAAGGCGCGATGAGTCTGCGCTTAGCCGAGGCTGAATGCGAGAAAAACTCTCTACTGTCCCCGGGTTGCGGATACAGGTTCGAACCCTTTCGAATCGAAGAAAGGTCATTTCTCAGGTCACGGGAAAGACAAAAATCAGGTCGCGGGCAAAGGCGCTAGATCTCTGTGACGTAAGGCACTACTGAACTCCACCTTCAGGCTTGCCAAAATCCGCTACTCGAATGCATTGATCGCTTCTTCTCGCGGACCTAGGTCGTCCAAGGTGTAAATCAGCGTGGTATTGACGTGCGTGTGCACGGCAGCATTCGCAGCTTCTCCGAGCCCGGCCACACTCCCGATTGCCCTAATGGCCTCGCGGCGCAGGGCCCTGAACCGAAATCCGGTCGAGCACGGCGGTTTGGAGCTGATATTGGCCAGGGGCGAGCGGCTGCGGATCGGCTCGGGAGTGGGCGGCGGCGGCTTGGGGTGGTTGCATGAAAACTAACTTCATCTCAATGCTTACAGGTGTAGCGGATCGTATCGCCTCAGCCCAAGTCGTGTTGGTCCTCGGTAAACATCTCAAAACCGGCCAACGACCTGATCCAGAACAACAGCTACTTATACCCTGGCTGGGGCCCACTCTGCAACTTGTTGTGAACGTTCGTGTCAGTGGAGGAAATCGCAGAAACGCGACAGCACTCATGCCAAGTTCCGGGGATTCCGGCAAGACTATAGAGTTCGTCGCCTCCATGATAGAAGTCAATGGAGGTTACTTCGGCCACATGTCCCGGATATGCTAATTGCAGCTCACTTAGCGAATGATGATAGCGCCAGGTTCGTTTAGACTTCTCAAGGTGACCACGGTCTACTATTTGCACCCGGGTCCCTTCTGGGAAGTCTGCGTTGTAAGGACCTCTCGTCGCGCCGATGCGGCTGCCAAAATTGTAATGCACCAATGCAATAAAGCCTTTTTTCACGGCGAGCTAAACCGTTTATACTGTTTCCACCTGTGCGGAGGATACGGCAATGTAGGGATGCGACCGGAGCGCCGACCAGAGGCCGGGATTCCGAGAGGGCGCGCAGAGAACTAGCTAGCCCCTCGGTCCACGAATCCTGGCCGGAAGCGATAAATCCCGGAGTGCGAGGGCAGCGCCCCTCGCAGTAAAGAAGCCTTGTTCTTCATGATTCAGTCGCCGCGGTCTCATACTGAATGGCAAAGTCGCGAATCCGTTCTGCGGAACCAGCGGGGGAGTTTTGAATCTGGCAGCGCCAACAGTCACTCAGGCCCAGTTGCTAGTTCCCTACCCCCAATTCGGCGCCATTTCCTCACCGGTTCCGACCAAAATCACGCACGCTACAACTCGATTTACGTCGTCAAGGAATATGCACGCCTCGAATGCCGCGAGCAATACTTTCAATTCGTAGATCACGACGGGATCGCAGGATAACTACAACCGGCAGCGGAATGGTCGCTGAATGCGCAGACGACAATGCAAACCGGATTTCCGCTGGCTGTTTGGCAATCCAATCAGAATTCAGTGCTGGGAACGACTTTACAAAGGCCCAACGTGACATGTGTGTCGGCAGAAACTTCGGGTTTGCTGGAAAGCCGCCTCGGTAAGTACATGAACCCGGCGGCATTTTCAACCGCGCCGCAATTCACTTTCGTCAATGTGAGTCGAACCATTCCTCTACGTGGCCCAGGAATGGCGAATGTCGATTTCTCGATGTTCAAGACGTTCGATCTGTCGGAGCGGTTCAAGGCACAATTTCGTGCAGAAGTCTTCAATTTGACGAACACTCCACAGTTTTTACGAGCCCAACACGACGTTTGGGACTTCGACCGTCGGACAGATCACGACACAAGCGAATTTCCCGCGTATTTTTCAGGTAGGCGTGCGGTTCTTCCTCTAGCTCAGACTTCAAATGCGCCTGAGCATCTGATGCAGATCTTCACTCTCGGCTTATCCACAGTTGTTGGCGATATCATCAGGCACGATGAAGCAAATTGCGAAATTTAGCAGTTCTGACGTTGTTGAGCGGTCTTGCGGCGAGTGCGCATGTGCGTCTACCGCAGATTTTGAGCAGTCACATGGTGTTACAAAGAGACCTGCCGATGCACTTCTGGGGATGGGCGGATCCTGACGAGACGGTGACTGTCACCCTGGACGGGAAGGCGGCCTCGTCGACGGCGAACAAGCTTGGCAAATGGAGTTTGTATCTGCCTGCGCACGCAGCCGGAGGCCCGATTACGGTGGACGTGAAGGGCTCGAACACGTTGAGCGTGGAAGATGTCATGATTGGCGACGTTTGGTTTGCTTCGGGCCAGTCGAACATGGAAATGCCACTGAAAGGTTTTGTGGGCAACGCCCCGATAAAAGACAGTGAGACAGAGATTCGGAACGCCAGTCAGCCAAAACTGCGCTTGCTGCGTATCCGGAAGAAGACGTCTACCTTTCCATTGAGCGACTATCAGGACACATGGACCGCTTGCACGCCGCAGACCGCCGGGGATTTTTCAGCGGTCGCCTATTTCTTTGGACGGGCGATCGCCGATAAAGAAAACGTGACCGTCGGGCTCATCGATTCGACCTGGGGCGGGACTCCGGCGGAAGCCTGGACGAGTTTTCAAGGATTGACGGCGGATGCTTCGCTGATGCCAGTGTTTTCCGCCTGGGGCGAGATGATGGATGCGCGCACGGATATGGAACTCGTGCAAGCCGCCGATATGCGTGCGGACCAAGCGGCCGAGAAAGCACATCAGCCTAAACCGAAACACGCGTGGCGGCCGGAACCAGCGTCCTGGGGGCCAGCTGCTCTTTACAACGGGATGGTTGCA
>Ga0157369_10008349_pt1 | contig 11874 bp, 9 predicted proteins | sample C25metaG_FD_113461 | JGI IMG/M metagenome (GOLD analysis project Ga0157369, IMG submission 113461) | Corn rhizosphere microbial communities from Kellogg Biological Station, Michigan, USA - C2-5 metaG | ecosystem: Host-associated > Plants > Roots > Rhizosphere > Soil | place: USA: Michigan... | reverse complement strand
GCCGATCTGTGCGAAACGACCGATGTAGGTGTAGATCGATTGGTCGTAGCCGTTCAGGTCGAGCGTGCCTTCCGCGAAGATCGGATCGTACGGAGGCGTGCGATTGAAGATGTTGTCGATGCCTCCATAGATCGTCCAATGCTTGAAGCCCGTGTACGAAACCATCAGGTTGAACTGGCTGTACGAACCGACCTTGGCCGGCGCGGGCGACGCCAACAGGTTTTGCGCGTATGGGCCCGTGAACTGCCAGGTCAGCGCGGCATCGAACTTGTGATACGTCCAATCCAACGTCGTATTGCCGCGCCAGCGCGGGAAGCTGCCGCCGAACGGCTGCGTGAGTGTGTAGTTGTTGCCCGCGCCGTCCACCGGAGCACGTCCCGGCGAGCCGAGCTTGAACTGATTCACGTACGCCCAATCGCCCGAAAGCGTGAACGTACCGAGATGCGTCGGCACTGCTTGACGGAACGTGCCCTCGAAACCGTTGGTGTCGAGATAGCCCAGGTTCTGGAAAGGAATGAACTTGTAAAGGATCGCGCCCGTCGTCGGATCGGTGACGACTTGCGACGGACGGCCCTGGCCAATCACGTTGTCGACGCGAATCTTGTACCACTCGAAACCAATGTCGGTCGTACGCGTAGGCGACGCTTGAAAGCCGATATTCAGGTTTCGGGTACGTTCGGGCGACAGATTCGGATTGCCGACTGTGATCGACGTGTAGTTCAGACCGGTATTCGGATCGACTTGAATACCCAACGTTTGCGACTTGCTGTCCTCGACGAACGTCGGCGCGCGGAAGCCGCGGTTGTACGACGTGTACAGCGTCAGCGCTTGAACCGGCTGATAACGCAACGCGAAGCGCGGGGAGAACGCCCCGCCGACGTCGCTGTAGTGGTCGTAGCGACCCGATTGACTGAACGTCAGGTTGCGGATGATCGGCACGTCGATCTGATAGTAGGCGGCGCCAACGTTACGCTGGCCTTGCACCGTCTGCAGATTCGGATTGAGCACCTCGCCGGTCGAGAACTCGGAGCCTGGCATCAGCAAGACGCTCTGGTGCGTGAACTGCGCACCGAAACCGATACCCACGTCACCCGTTGGCAGGTGGAACAGATTCGGCGTGGAGATCGTCGCATCGATCGTATCGAGCTTCGAAATGCCGAGGTTGCCGGCGTTCTGATATAAGCCATCGAGCCCGTTGGGCGTGGCCGAGGAATTGGCGAAGTTGAACGTGCCGTTCTGATAAATGTTGTTCAGCGCGGCGACGTTCAGCTGGTTCGTATACGTGTTCGAGACAACGCTTTGCGAGTGGCTGACCGAGGTGGCCCAATCCCAATCGCCGTACGGCAGCGTGAACGAACCCTTCACACCCGTCGAGGCGCGCCAGTACGTGGCATCCGTTTTTTCCGCGATCGTATTCGGGAACGAGTAAGTGAGCGCCGTGGGTACGCCAAACGGGTTGTACGGATTGCTGGCTGGCACCACCGTGTTGAATGGGGCAAGCTGCTGCGTTTGCGGATTCCAGTAGAGGGCCGGGTTCTGCGGATTGCCGACCGTATTGCCCCAGATACCGTCATTGGTCGTCGTTTGGTTGTGGCTCACGAGGAAGTCCGCGAACGCCGTGGTCTTGTCGTCGACCTTGAAGTCCGCATGGAGCTTGGCGTTCAGACGCTGCGTCTGCGGCAGAATCGACATGCCACCGGCCGTGTTGATCCCGCATAGCGTGCCCGCCATTCCGGGTGTCAACGAGTTGGTCGCGGCGGGATGAACCGAGCCGCCGTAGGCGCACGAACTCAATGCTTGTGCGCTGCCGTCGGGCATATTCCAGAAGGACGGCGCGAGAACCGACAAGCCGCCGGGCTTGCCCGTCCAATCCTCGTTACGCGTCGAGTCGCGATCGGCGAGCGTAAAGCCGCTCGATTGGTAAATGCTTGCTGCGGCGGTGACGTTGAAGCGATCGCTATTCAAATTGCCGAAGCCGGCGAGAATGCCGAACTTCGTGGTGCCATCGCCGTTACCGCCATTGATCGCGCTGCCATAGCTGCCGTCCAGCTGCACGCCGTGGAAGTTGTGCTTCGTGATGATGTTGACGACACCGCCGATCGCGTCGGAACCGTATTGCGACACGGCGCCCGTCTTGACGATTTCGATGCGCTCGATATCGTTCAGCGGCCGCGTGTTCAAGTCGAAGAAGGAATCGACCGTATTGGAGAAGGCCGCGAACGGCGCGACACGCTGCCCGTCGACCAACACGAGGGTGTACTTTTCGCTGAGGCCGCGCAGCGCCATACCGGCGGCGCCCGCCGCAAAATTGCCGGTTTGGCCTTCGCTCCAGCTGTTGGCCGAGTTGGCCGTCGTATTGCGCAGGAAGTCCGCCACCGACGATGCGCCGCTTTGCTCGATTTGCTTGGCCGTCACCGTCTGGACTTGGTTGAAACCGACTTTGTCGGAGCTTCGAATCAGAGAGCCGGTCACTTCGAAACGCTGCAACTTCTGAACGTTGCCCGATGCGTTCGTTGATCCCTTCGCTGCCGCACCTGCCGCCGGGGTTGCCGCAGCCGTGCCCGACGCGCCGGTGCCGGCTGCCGCCGCGTTCGATGCTCCGACTGGCGCCGCGGCCGTTGAAGGCGTGCCCTGCGCCGCGGGCTGGCTTTGGGCGAACGCCACCGACGTGCCCAGCGCCGCCGTCAATGCCACTTCAGCCCAAACGATGGTTCGTATGGCCGATCCTAAAGCCGTCAGTTTCATTTTTCCCCTTCTCTCGTCAGTAACGCCAAGTTGTTCTGCGCGAAGGCCTGGCTCACCCTCTCGCTTGCGGCGCCCCAGCACCGCCCCTGTTGACTGCCCCGTTCTCGCACTGCGTCATAAACCGTTTAACGTCCATTGCACACGCTCGTCTGAAGAGAATGTGCTGATCCGCTTCGTTAGTAGTCCTAACTTAGCGAACATGCATTGCGCCCGCTTACCGGATCTAGGTGTGCAGACGTGCGATCTCGACCGCAATTGGACGGCGAGATTCGCTCGGTCATCGTTCCCACATTTTGATTAGTTAGGATTCCTAACTTACATGCGAAAACCGATTGCCGCAGGAAAACGAACAGCGGCTAATCAAAACAACCTTGGCGTACCGACCCACACGAGCACCGTCTCATCGCTGGCGGTGTTGGTCCATCCATGCGGGACCGTGGATTCATAGTGCGCGCTGTCGCCAGCGTGCAATACGAAGGTCGTGCCCTCGAGGCTTAGTGTTATCTCACCGCGCAACACATACAGGAATTCTTCGCCCGCATGCGTTGTCACTTCCGACGGCGGCTGCCCCGCCGGCAACTTGACGAGGATCGCGTCGAGCTGCCGATCGCCCTGCACGTTCGTTAGCCGGGCGAAAAGGTTAGCCGAATCGGCAAAACTAAAGAACTGCAATTCGTCTGCGCGCCGAACCGACTTTCCTTCCGTCGGCGTATCGACGAAAAACTGCACCGTTACCCCTAGCGCTCGCGCAATGCCGACCAACGACGTAATGGACGGCGTTGCAAGCCCTCGCTCTACTTGCGACAGAAACGGCTTTGAGATGCCGGCCACCGTTGCGGTTTCGTCGAGTGTGCGTTGGAGCCTTTTGCGCAGCGCTCTTATTTTGCTGCCTAGCGCAAGAGCAGCGCTTGTCTTATCTTCAGTGTGCGGAACCATATCAGGCCAGAAACCGGTCGTCAAAAATTGTTTGATACAACTAAATTAGGTTTACCTGATCCCAATTCTTTCCACAATGCACCGCTTGGGTGCCGATGAAGCCGCCAGCGCCTTTTCATCGGCGAGCACGTCGTTTTGAGATTGACGGTGCGATGTTATCAAAGGTGCAACCGTGATTCGACTCCATCGAAGTAATCCGATGCCGTTTCCATGGGGACGATAGCCAATTCAGGTGACATAAACGAAGTGCTAATACCCTTCTGTATAGCAACCATATCGCAACCCCTGCAGAGGCATTGCAACCCGCACCATCGGTATGCACGATCCGTGGTTGGCCGCCGATAGTTAAATGAAACCGGCAATCTACGCATTGCGTTTTAGAGTGGGTCATCTAACTTTGTTAACCTAAATAATTTCATTTTCCTTTCTTGTTTCTTTCCCTTTCGAATTGATATGAGCCGTGCCGTTAGCTAAGCGATAACTCGGGCGGGGGGGTCGAATTGTTTACTGTTCTATCGGCACATGCGGGCACGGTCGTAATCAGGCGCGCGTCGGCTGATGGCCCGTGGGAATGACCCTTCCTCTGGCGGACGGGGATGTGGAAGAGTGCCGTACCGGTGACGATCCGCGCTAGCTCGGATTGGTCGCGCCGCAGGAAGGACCACCGTTTTCCCGCGGGTGTGACGGCCCGCGATGTTCTGCGTTGGAGTGCGCGCCGCTATACTTGCGTCCCGCTCAACTCTCGAACATGAAGTACTCGTTGCTCCTATGAAGAAGCTGCTTGCCACGCTGTTGATCGCTCTGAGCGCGCACGTCGTTGCCGCGCCCGCATGCCCGCAATTCGCCCCGAATGGGCAATTTCCGGTTCTGACCAACGCCAAGCTGGCGCCGAAGACGCGCCTGCTCTGCTACTCCGATTTCGCCGTGTTGCACTCCGGTTTGACGCATGGGCCGCTTTGGTCGGCCGAGCATTTGACGCGCGAGCATTTGGGTGAAGCCCGAGAGCAAGTGCGCACGAACAAGTTCTTCGAAGATCCGGCGTTGCCGCCCGGAGAAGGCGCGACATTGGCCGACTACAAGCGGAGCGGTTTCGATCGCGGCCACATGAGCCCAGCCGGCGACCGCTGGAACGGCGAGGCCATGGCTCAGTCGTTTACGCTCGCGAACATCGTCCCGCAGGATCGGAACAACAATCAGCACTTGTGGGCGCATATCGAAACGGCCGTGCGCAAGATTGCCGTTCGTTACGGCGACGCCTACGTGTTGACGGGTCCGCTGTTCACCGGACAAACGCTGCGCACGATCGGCGCGTCGCGTGTGTTGGTGCCTACGCAATTGTTCAAGGTCGTATATGTGCCTGCGGCGAAGGAGGCGTTTGCGATCGTGACCGATAACGTCGCGACGAATCGCTACGAGATGAAGACCGTGCACGAACTGGAAGGGATGAGCGGCATGCGCTTTCCCGGGATCCCGGAAGCGCTGAAGGATCAACAAATCGGAGGACTCAAAGGTGTCTGACTTTCATGCATTTGCGAACGACGACGAAGTGCTCAGCATCGAGGGCGATGCACTGACGGTTTCCAATGGGACGACGAGCATTTCTTTTGCGGGGTCACTCAGGATCGGTAAGGATAAACGGGGGTTGAAAGCGGCGCACGCGCTAAAGCAGGCCGTGGACGCGATCGTTGCCGCCCTCGAGCGGGAGAAAGCGTTGCCGGAAGTAGCGAAGGATGAGCCGCCGGAGGCTACCGGGAGCGTGGAGAATCCGTTTGTTTGAGGGGCTGGGGCGGGGAGGCCGGCATTGTTGTTCGGCCTCGCCCGGTTGGGGTTGCTAGGAGGCTGGCGCCGGGCTCTGTCGACGTCATCAAGCGCACGCTTGGGAAAACAGATTTAATCGACTCGGCGGCGGCCGCATCGGTGCCGAGGGCATCATGGAAAGGCGCCCATGAAACGGATCCACGGCGATTAACCTCAGCATTCGTCGTCGGTTGACTTCAGTCTGCACCCAAGAAACCCTCTCACAACTGTAATTATTGGTAGTTGTTCAAATCGATTCGGATTCCAAGCGTGGAAACCCTCTGGAAGGGACTTACACACGTGCGCATCGCCGCTGAAACACTGCGTCTGATACGCGACGCAGGCGGCGATGGGACTTATGTATAACGAGGTGCGTTTACCCCTCCCGCTCGGATGACGTCTGCGGGAGGTATTTCAACAGCCTGTTAAACTCGTCTACTCCATATAAGGAGTATGGTGTCCGACGAATTTAGTACCATCGAAGTTCCAACAGAGCTTTCCACTATCAATTTGCCGGTACGCGACAATAGCGCCAGAAATGCAGACACGATTGCTGTTAAGATCATACAAAATATGACCATAATCATGTACGTTGCCTTTCGCATCGACATCACCTGAATACGAGTCGAACGGGAGCGGATAAGCGATTCCCGTTCTGGCGTCTATAACAACGACCGAATGCTCGTAATATTTTTTACGCTCGAGCATAGTCAAAATGATATAATAGCGATTGAAATTCGGAGATGTTGTCGCAATAGCGCGCTTTTACGGCGTGTGATCGCGCACCGCTTGCGCCAGCCAGCGCATTTCCTCGGCGCTGACCTTGGCCGGCCGCCCGGGTATCGGCTTGGCCAGCAACGCCTTCTAACCGCCGTTGGCGAAATCGGCCAGCCAACGATAGACGCTGCGTTCGTTCACTCCGTAGGCCGCGGCAACACTCGCCACTTCCTGCCCTTCGCGTACGGCCTTCACCGCTTGCTGGCGCATTGCCTGCAACGTCGTGTGATCGGGTTGTAGAACTGAACCCGGCCGGACGCCGCGCCGACGAGCTTCTGTTGTTCGAGCTCCACGACGTTGTCGAACCAGCTGATCATCGCCTGGTTCCAGGCATCCAGTTGTCCCGGTATGTCATTGAAGTCCGGCAGAAATGCCGGCGTATCGAATCTTGGCAACAGCGCCATTGTCTCCTCCTATGGGCAGTTATATCCGCCGCGACAGCGCCCCGGCACCGAACCAGCGGACCATCGCGACCGCAAACACCCGCACTCGATCTATCCAATCACAGCGCATCGACACCGAACTTGCGCAGCACGAGGTCCGCTGTCTGCAACGCGCCTTCGACCCATCCTTGCGCATCCGAATACGCTTCCCCGCAAATGTAGAGCGGCTTGTTCCCCATCGGCTGCACGATCTGCCGCTTCACTTCCCAGCTCTTCACGCCGATGTTCCAGCTGTTCCATCCGCCGCCGTACGGGTCGTCGCCCCAGTCGCGGAACGCGGCATTCTTGACTTCGGGTGTGTACGACAACCCATGCATCGTCGCCAATTGCCGCGCCACTTCGGCGACCATCGGGCGAGGCGCCGCATACTCGAACCAGGGCAACTCCGTGCGCTTGCCGCTGTCGGCGCCGATGAAAGGATCGGCCAGTTCCGCCACTTCCCGGTGGTCCGGCTTGGGCTGCCGGCGCTTCGGCCGCAAGCCGTCCCAGAAGCCGATGTTGGTGCCGTCGTCGTAGCTCGCGAGCAGCATCGACGGTCCGCCTGTCGAGGGGAGACCTTCCGACGTCGGCCAGTAATAAACCTGCCGCACCGGCAAGTCCGTCACTGACCTGCCCGCTTCCAGCGGCACGAAGGCCGTCTTGCCATCGTCATCCGTCTGATTGCCGCCCGCCGCACGCCACCAGGGGTTCGCGTAGGTCGTGAACAACTTGAACAAAGGCCGCGGCGTCACGCTCGATGTGAGCTCCTGCGCGTCGTCGAGCATGGGGCTGCTTTGCGCCAGCAAGTCGAGTGCACGTCGCGGCATCGCCAGGATCACGTTGCGCGCACGCACGCGCTTGTCCTTCGCCTTGAACTCGAATGCGCCATCCACCCACTCGAGCGACGACACAGACGCGCCAAGCCGCACTTCGCCACCTGCCTTCTCGAACAACCCGGCGACAGTCTTCGGCACCTCCTGAAAGCCCTTCTTGAACCCTCTGTAGTCGGGATTGACGCCGAAGTCGGACAAGAACCAGGGAATCGCGTCGGCCGCGTTCCAATTGGTCAGCGTCGTGTTGTAGCCTCCCGCATCGACGCCGAGCTGATACGCTTCGCCGTCGATCACGCGCATCAGCACGTTCCAGAAACCTTGCTTGTAGAGCGGCGCCCCGGCGAAGCTCGCCTGCTGCGCCATCTCTCTGCGCTTCTCTTCGGTCAACCCCGCATCGGTGATCCCCGGCACGATCTGCTCGATGGCATTGACGATGATGGCGCCCGCGCTCTGGCCGCGTTCGAGGAACGACAACTGGTACGGGACCTTGAATGGCTCATTGGTGAAATCGGACAGCCGCAGATGTACGCCGCGCAGATACGCAAGGTTCACCGGCTCGTCGACCGGAAACGTGTAGGTTTCGATTTGCTGATCAGGGGGCAGCGTGTGGTTCAGCGTATCGAGCAGCTTGCTGATGAGCGGCTGTACCGCCGGCAGGATGCGCATGCCGCCTAGCTCCGCCACCATGTCCTGATTGTCCGGCGGCGTGACCGAAAGAAGCCGTCCGCCGATGCGCTCGCTTTGTTCGAACACCACGATCTTGCGCTTCGGATCGGCCTGCTGCAGGCGCCAGGCGCTGTAGACGCCCGATACGCCCGCGCCCACGATGGCGATGTCGATATGTTCGTCAGCCATGATCCTGCCTCCTGATTGTTGGATCCTGATTGAGGGTGCTTCGATAAGGACCGACGCCGGTCCCGGACGATGGAACGCGGTGCACCCCGAACGGCCAACGGCTAGTGCGGGGCGCCCGGTGATCAGAAGATCAGGCGCAAGTTCGGCGGCGGCTGCGGCCCTTCGCTGTTCGCGGACAGAGCGATGGACGCCTGTTCGTGGAACACGTCGAGCGGCGGCTGCGCGATGAAGCGCCGCAGCGCCTTGGCTTGGGCCTGCTGTTGGATCAGTGGAGTGGGCGGCGGATCGCCGGCAGTGCGCACGTCGAGCACGTACGGACGGCGCGACTGAAGCACATGATCGATGCCGCGTCTCACGGCAGCGTGGACGTCTTCCGGATACTTGACGACTTCGCCGGAGACGCCGCCCATGGCTTGCGCAATCTGCACGAAGTCGGGAGCGGGCCGCTGGATCCGCAAGTAGTCGGGATCGGTCGTCTTCGGCTTCCAGCCATAGCCTGGCGCCGAGCCGTACGCCTGCACCACCTGCTGGAGCCCCAGTTGCAGCGTGTGGTACTCGTGATTGTTGGTGACGACGTAAAGCACGCCCAGCTCGCGATGGCCGGCGGTCCACCAGGTCTGCGGATAGAACAGCGACGAGCCGTCTCCAATCGCGTTCACTACGAGACTTGTGTCGATGTTCTGCCAGCCGTCCCGCTCGAGTTTGATGCCGAGCGAGGCCGGCATCGACCAACCCAGCGAGCCGCCGCCGACACAGTAGTAGCTAATCGGCTCGGCCCCTTCTGTGCCGAGCGGCAGCAGGTACTGGAACGGGGCAGGATCGGAAACGGCCTCGTGAACATAGACGAATTTCCTGCCGAGGCCGCGCACCTGAATCTCCCGGCGCAGTGCATCGGCGACGACAACGGCCCAGATCTCCTCCTGCTGCATGGCAAGCGAGAGATACTGGTCCCATTTGACACGCCGCTCGGCAGCCAGCTCGCGCAGCCGGGCATTACGCGCGCCGGCGGCGGGCGGCCGATTCGCGCGCACGATGTCGTTGAGGAGCGGCAGCGTGCTCTTGATGTCGCCGAACAGCGCCACTTCGCCGAAATAGTTCTTGCCGATGTCCCAGGTGTTGTTGGTCAGGTAAACCTGCTTGACGCTTGGCGGAATCAACGGCCCGTCGGAATACTTGAAGATCGTCACCTGCGCCTGGTTGCTGAAGCCGACCAGGAATGCGACGTCGTGCTTGGCAAAAATCTGCTGGACGCCCTGCTGCGTGCCGGGCAGTTCGCCCTGCCAGTGGAAATCGTCGTTCGGATAGTTGGCGAGGCTACTAAAGCTTTGCAGGACTACCGGCGCGCCAATCAGCTCCGCCAGTTGCTGCAGTTCGCGCCATGCGCCGGCATAGCCGACAGCGTCGCCGCCAACGATGAGCGGATTTTTGGCCTGGACGAGCAGCGTTGCTGCCTCGCGAATGGCCTCGGCGTCCGCGGTAAAGCGCGGCGAGATCTGCGTGATGCCGGGCAGGCGGTCTGCGTCGCCGATGCGGCGCATCGTGAACTCCCACGGGATCGACACGAATACCGGTCCGGCGGGCGGCGCCATCGCCTCCTTGAAAGCACGCTGCAGCACCAGCGGCAATTCTTCGGCGGCCCGCACTTCGTGCGCCCACTTCGTGTACTGCCGCGCGATATCGACGAGATTCGACGCGAGCAGCGGCTCTTGTGTCACCAGCTCGTTCTGCTGCTGGCAGCAAAGGATAACGAGCGGCACTTGGGAGCGCGACGCATTGAAGAGATTGCCGACCGCATGCGCGATGCCGGGCGTGACATGGACGACCAACACGCCGGGCTTGTTCGTCATCCGCGCCGAGCCCATCGCCGCTCCGATAGCGATGTTTTCGTGCAGACACTCGATGTACTCGACTTGATTTTCCGGGTACGACGTACCGTCAATGATCGGAATCTCGTTGGTCCCAGGTACGCCGAAGATGTAGTGAATGCCCAGCTCGCGCAGTGCATCGAATACGTAGTCGCGCGCCCAGCGCGATTGCTGCACGTTAGATTCGCTTGTCATGAGATCCCCCGAATGAAATGCACTTCCCATCTGCCGCGGCGCGTGTCGATGAGTTCTGCCGCGCTTAAACTAGATTACGAATGCAGGTTGGTCTTATTACGTTTTCATTTTTTACTTGCCGTCCGATTGCCGAATGCTGCGCCGCGTCGATCAGATTGCCGAAACGACTGCGCCATGGCCCGGAAGCAAGGTTTAAAGCTGTGCTATGAGTTCGCGTCATTACAGCTTCGCGGTTTCAAACACACAACTGTGAGTTCTGACAGGTGAACGCCAAGTCGTGCTATAGCGAGAACTGACGGTTCGGAGAAGAACTTTTTTTGATGGATTGGCGATACCAGTGTCATAATCGTCGCAGGCATCAACTAATACACAAATCCGTCGATTCACGACAGCGGGGGGACATTCCTATGTGGCCAAACGGTCTCGGGCTCATGCTCTACAACGGGTTAAACGGGGTCATCTATTACTCCAGTATGGCTGCCCGCGTGTTCGTCAGCAACGCAGGCTTCGTCGCAACGGTTGCAGTTGGCGGATATTTCTTTCCCGAGGAAACGGTAGCCGGGCTGGCCGGTGCCGTGGCGATACGCGGTGCCACCTGGCTAACTAAGAAAGTCGACGACAGGCATCAAGTTCATATCGCCGATGTAGTCGATAAGTTTCTCGACGTCGCGCCGAGATCGGTCACGATGGGCTACGTGAATGCGACACGCATGATCGGAGGTCCGCAGCGGAGCGTCAGTACCGCCATAGCAAACACCCCACAACTGACTTGGGTCAACGAGAGCCTTGCCACGGAACTCATATCGCCATTGTTGGAAGAGTCGATCTTTCGCGTTGGTATTCAGGAAGGGCTGGCCCTCGGTTTGGTAGCCGTCGGTGTACCGCGATCGGCGGCAAGTTTCCTATCGGGGACGATCGCGGTGTCGCTCTTCGCCGGCGCGCACAACGTCGACCCGCGCAGCAGGCAGTATCGCGATACGCTCGTCTCTGGAATCGGGTTCGGCATCATGATGTATATGCACGGCCTGCCCGGCGCGATCGTCGCCCATTCCGCGAACAATGCTGGCGTCAGATTGGAGCGGTTTTTGTTGGGCTAGTGCGACACAACGCGCGCTTTAGGGAAGAGACGCTTCGCAGCTTGTGGCGTTCGTTCGCTTTAACGCTTCGCTTCCTGGTCTCGGCAGCGTTATCGACCCTGCCCTTACGGCTCTTCTCGCGTCTGTTTCCCGTTGTTCATGCCGTCCAGATCGGGAGTCGCGGGTGTAGACCACCTAAGTCAGCAGGAACAACTGTCCAACTCGCTCGCGGCCACGATACGTTGCTTGCGGCGGATTCAACCGGTCGATGCAACGATTTGGTTAAATCGCTCAGCCGGCGTATCGAAGTCTAGTGTTTTTCGGGGACGTTCGTTGAGCCGCCTGGCTATGGCATCCAGCCTGGCCTGTGAGT
>Ga0157369_10008348_pt1 | contig 11874 bp, 12 predicted proteins | sample C25metaG_FD_113461 | JGI IMG/M metagenome (GOLD analysis project Ga0157369, IMG submission 113461) | Corn rhizosphere microbial communities from Kellogg Biological Station, Michigan, USA - C2-5 metaG | ecosystem: Host-associated > Plants > Roots > Rhizosphere > Soil | place: USA: Michigan... | reverse complement strand
GTCGGCGACCACCGCACCGACCCCGGCGATCGCGCCGCCGGCGGCAAGCCAGCGCGTCGTCAACTGCGCATGCCAGAACCAGCCCGCCACGAGCGCGACCTGCACGACCGCCAACGCGATGGTGAGCGGCAACCGGCCGGCGGCCGAGGTTGCGATCAGCAACCCGGCGCAGGCGGCGGTAAGAAGCGACGGCACCGCCGCATAGTGGCAGATCTGCCTGAGACGAGTCGGGGTCACCGGCCCGCTAACCGCCGGCGAAGGGCGGCAGTACCTCGATCGTCCCGCCCTCGCGCAGCGCTACCGACGCGGGATCGCGACGGCTGGCCGGGTCGCCGTCGACCACGAACGCGCACCGCGCGAGCACCCGGGCGAGCCTGCCCTCTGGGCCACCGTGCCGCTCGACGGCCGCGGCGAGCGCATCGGCGAGGGTGGCCTCGGCATACGGCTCCTCCGGGGTGCCGGCCGCCTCACGGGCGGCCGCCCAGTACCGAAGCGTCCCGTTCACGCGGTTCACACCGCCGAAACGGGAAGGAAACCTGAGGTAACGCTCATGCTCGTATCCTTGCCGATAGATGTCATGAGCAGCATCCCTACCTGACGGGCGGTCGGCATGAGCACCCTGCTGCTGCTGACGAACGCTCTCCAACCCTCGGCCGAAGTGCTCCCGGCACTTGGGTTGCTGCTGCACCGGGTGCGGGTCGCCCCCGCCGAAGTCACCGCGCTCGTCGACGCGCCCCCAGCCGACGCCGTCCTCGTCGACGGACGGCGCGATCTCGCGCACGCGCGCTCGCTGTGCCAGGTGCTTCGGACGACGGGGTTGTCGTGCCCGCTGTTCCTCGTCGTCACCGAGGGCGGGCTTTCCGTCGTCACCGCCGAATGGGGCATTGACGACGTGCTGCTCGACTCCACCGGGCCGGCCGAGGTCGAGGCGCGGCTGCGCATCGCGCTCGGTCGCATCGAGATGGCGTCGCGCACCGACGAGCCCGACGACGAAGTGATCCGCTCGGGCGACCTGATGATCGACGAAGCGACCTACTCGGCGCGGCTTCGCGGGCACCCGCTCGACCTCACGTTCAAGGAGTTCGAGCTGTTGAAGTACCTCGCGCAACACCCCGGGCGGGTCTTCACCCGCGCGCAACTGCTGCAAGAGGTCTGGGGCTACGACTACTTCGGCGGCACCCGCACGGTCGACGTCCACGTGCGCCGGTTGCGGGCGAAGCTCGGCGCCGACCACGAGGCGCTGATCGGCACGGTCCGCAACGTCGGCTACAAGTTCGTGCTGCCGGCTCCCGACCGAACGGTCACGCCGACCGACGCCCGGGTCGAGTAGCGCCTTCGTGCAGCAGCTTCCGCCCGGCGTCCGCCTTGAAACTGCGCGGCGGCTGAGTGCGCAGCAGATTGCGGCGGTCACCGACCTCGTCGACGACGCTACCGACGCGGACGGCGTGCGGCCGTTATCCGAGCACGTGATGCTGCACCTGCGCTACGGCGGCGACGAGCCGGCTCGCAACCTGTTGGTCTGGCAAGACAGGCCCGAGCGCCTCGCCGCGTACGCACACCTCGACGTCACCGACCCGGTCGAGGGACCGAGCGCCGAGATTGTCGTCGCGCCGGCCATGCGGCGGCACGGCTTCGGGCGCGCGCTGATCGAAGCAGTGCTCGAGCAAAGCGGCGACCGGTTGCGGCTGTGGGCGCACGGCGACCTTCCCGAGGCGTCGCTGATGGCCGAGCAACTCGGCTTCCGTCGGGTGCGCGTGCTCTGGCAGATGCGCCGGTCGTTGTTCGCGCCGCTGCCGCGCGTCGAATCCCGCGACGGCATCACGATCCGCACGTTCGAACCAGGGGCGGACGACGACGCCTGGCTGGCCTTGAACGCGCGGGCGTTCGCCGACCATCCCGAACAAGGAGCGTGGACCGCCGAAGACCTGCACCGGCGCATGCAGGAGAGCTGGTTCGACCCAGCCGGGTTCTTCCTGGCTGAGCGCACCGAAGCGCCCGGCGAGCTGATCGGGTTCCACTGGACCAAAGTGCACGGCCGCGGCGGGGTAACCCACGTGCACCCGCATTCCCACGGCGGCGACACCCACGTACAGGGCCACTCGCATCCGCACGAGCACCCCGCCGACCACGGACATGAACCGATCGGCGAGGTCTACGTGCTCGGCGTCGACCCGTCGGCGCACGCGAAAGGTCTCGGCCGGTTGCTCACGTTGGTGGGCCTGCGTTACCTGCGGTCGAAGGGACTGCTCGACGTGATGCTCTACGTCGACGAGTCGAACGCGCCGGCCATCAAGCTCTACGAGTCGCTCGACTTCCGCCGCTACGACACCGACGTCCTCTTCAGGCGCGGCTAGCCGAAGAACGGCAGCAGCACCGCGTGCACGGCGGCTGCCACGAGTGCCGCGGCCGGAATGGTGACGACCCAGGCCATCACGATGTTGCCCGCGACGCCCCATCGCACCGCCGAGAAGCGCTTCGTCGCGCCCACGCCCATCACCGCCGAGGTGATCACGTGGGTAGTCGAGACGGGAGCGCCGAAGTGGGCAGCCGTCAGCAACACGGCCGACGACGTCGTCTCAGCCGCGAAGCCGCGGGGCGGATCGAGCTGGATGATTCGACGACCCAAGGTGCGCATGATGCGCCAGCCGCCCGAGTAGGTGCCTAGGGCCATCGCAGCCGCCGCGGCAATCTTGACCCAGGCTGGCACGTGGAACGAATGAATGTAGCCGCCGGTGACCAGCGCGAGCGTGATGACGCCCATGGTCTTCTGAGCGTCCTGCGTGCCGTGGGAGTACGACATCGCCGCTGCCGAGAGCGTCTGCAAGTAACGAAATCCACGATTCAGGCGGTGTGGGTTATTGCGCTGGAACACCCACAAGATGATGATCATCAGCACGAAGGCAAGGACGCCACCGATGATCGGTGAGATGACCATCGGGATAACGACCTTGTCGACAACTCCACGCCAATGCACCGCGCTCCAGTGCCTCCCACTGACGATCGCCGATCCGACCAGGCCACCGATGAGCGCATGCGATGACGATGACGGCAGCCCGAAATACCAGGTGATCAGGTTCCAGGTGATCGCGCCCAGCAGCGCGGCGAAAACGAGCGCCAGGCCGTGGCCGCCTTTGGGGGCGCTGATGATGCCTTTGCCGACAGTGCCGGCGACTCCCGTCGCCACGAAAGCGCCCACCAGGTTAAGCACTGCCGACATCGCCAGGGCAACGCGTGGAGTCAGAGCCCGTGTCGACACCGACGTCGCGATGGCGTTCGCCGCGTCGTGAAAGCCGTTCGTGTAGTCGAACGCGAGGGCCACAATGACGATCACGACGATCGCGAAGGCGGTCATCCCTACGATTCCTTGACGACGATCGTCTCGATCGCGTTCGCAACATTTTCGAAGGCGTCGGCCGCCGCCTCGAACTGATCGGCGACCTCCTTCACCTTCAGCACCGTCAATGCGTCGAGGTGGCCGTCGAACAACTTGGCCAGCAGCCGCCGGTACAGCTGGTCGGCTTCGTTCTCGAGCCGGTTGACCTCAATCCAGTAGACGTCGAGGTCCTTGCGCGTGCGCAGCCGCGGCATCGCTTCGGCGGTGATGAGAGCGGCGCGTTGCAACACATCGACCTGCTCGCCGACCTCGGCGGGCAGCTCGTCCAGCTTGTAGAGGACGACGAGGTCGACCGCCGCCTCGACAAAGTCCATGACGTCGTCGAGCCGGCCGGCCAGCCGGTAGATGTCGTCGCGGTCAAACGGCGTCACGAAGGTGGAGTTCAACTTGCGCAAAATGCCATGAGTGACTTCGTCCTCGTCATGCTCGATCTTGCGAACCTCGTCGCCGATCGCAGCATGATCGGCATCCGGAGCAAAGAGCTTGGCTGCTGCCTGCACACCGACGACAAGGTTGTCGGCCGAGGCAGTGAACATCTCGAAGAACGTGGTGTCTTGCGGCGTGAGGCGCAGGCGCACAGAAACTCCCGGGTTACGGCAGCTGACGGGCAGATGCTACGGGCGGGCCTACTCGGCCCGACGAGCCGGGCTGAGTCGGCGGCGGGAGCGGTGGGGTGAAGGTGCCGGGTGGTGGACTAGAGCGAGTCGGCGAGTTTGATGGTCTGGACGCCGAGCACGCGGTCGATTTCGGCCTGACTGAGCGGTTGCGCACTCTCGCCGGCGACGATGATCAGTTCGCTGTAGAGCTCAATCTCTTCGAGCGCGGCAGGGTCTTGGACGCGTAGGTCGAGTTCGGTGCGTTCGTCCTTCGCGACGGCAGGCAGGGCAGGGCCGTTTGCTGGGCCTGCCGCGCCTAGTACGCCGTCCGCGCTGGTCATCTGCTCCCCAAGTTCAGGCTCGTTCGCCGCCAGCCGTACCGGACGAACACACCACGTCGATCCACGCTAACCCCGCACAATCGCGCGTGCATGACCTGTTCGGGTCACACCTCAGACCCGAATCTTGACCGGCACGAGCACGGCAGGGTTGTACCGCGCGTGCACGCGTTTGACACACAGCGTGTCGGATGAACTAGAGCTTCACCCGAACGCTGCCGATACAGGGGAGGTGAAGGTCATCTACGTCGAGACGTGCCCCGAGTGCAGCTGCGCCCTCGTCCGTTCGCCGGAGGGCGAGCGCCGGGCGTCGAACCGGCTCAAGCCCGCCTGCAACGGATGCTCATGCCACCGCGACCTTCCGATCGCGGCCGGAACCTGACCGGGGTCAGCCAGGCATCAACCCAGGAACATCACCAGCGACCGGGCGACCGGCGTCGCGATCGATGCGGCCGCCTCTCGGTAGACCGTCTCGGCGGTGAGCAACTGCTCGTAAGCCTCGTCCGTGGCCTCGTCCGTGTCGCCGAGCAGGTCCGCCCAGGCGGGCTCGGCCGGCAAGGAGGTTCCGGCGCTCAGGTCGTCGAGGTGACCGAGCACGAACGCGGTGACGAGTGCGCGTTGCGCCGCCGCCTCACGGGCGCTGTCGTAGACGGCGAGCCGGCTCACCTGCTCGTCACGATCGGCATCCGTCGTCATCAGGGTGAATCCTGATCCCTGAGTGCGAGCAGCGACTCACGGGTCGCCCGAAGGGCGTCGTCCAGCTTCACCCGATTCGCCTCGGAGAGCTCGCGAACCTGTGCGGTCAGCGTCACGAACGCGGCGCGATGGGCGGCGAAGAGCTCAGCCCACGGCGACGGCGAAGCCTCAGCGAGCTGCGCGAGCGTAGGGCCCGGCTCGACGCCGAGCTCGGCCGCGAGGGTGTCGACCTCCATGGCGCGGGTCAGTTCGGTGAGTCGCAGCTCCTCGAGCACCACGTCGATCTCGTGATTCGCCCGGGCGAGCCAGCGCACGTTGTCCTCGGCCAGCAGCAGCCGTTCCTGGTCGAGCTTGAAAAGGAGGACGTCGAGAAGCTCGCGCTCACGCCAGAGGATGTCCGACACTTCGGCGAAGCCGGCCACACATCCCTCCTGGTATCCCGGCACGGGCACTGCAAAAAGAGGGGTCCGCGGCGCGAACCGCCGCGAACCTCAACGCTTCGCATCGGCAGGTTAGGCCCTTCACTGAGCTTCAGCCGGCAGCTAAACCGCGCGCCGTCGCGGGCGATAAGGCGACCGGTCCATTTTGGGGTCGGCCGGATGCTTAGCGCGAAGTAGTCACTCCGGGCCGTTTCTTGGCAGTTTGCTAAGCGCTAGGCCATTCGGAGTCAAGACACCCCCGGTCTCGCGGCGATGAGACTTGCATGGCAGGCACCGAGAAAGTCACCCAGTCGACCGCTAAGGTCGCTCTTCCTGCGGCCGATCGCGCCGCAACAGGCAGCACCGTCGACGAAGACCTCGTCCGCGAACACCTCCCGCTGGTCGGCTACCTGGTTGCCGAAACCGCAGCCAAGCTGCCCGGTCATGTCAGCCGTGACGACCTGACGTCGGCCGGCATGATGGCGCTCGCGCAAGCTGCCCGCGGCTTCGACCCGTCGCGGGGAGTGCCGTTCGGGCGCTTCGCCACCGTGCGCATCCGCGGTGCGATCATCGACGAGCTGCGCAGCCACGACTGGGCGAGCCGGTCGGTGCGCATCAAGGCTCGGCAGCGCGCCGCAGCTGAGGAGGCCCTGGCGGCGAAGCTCGGTCGCCACCCGACCGCCGCGGAACTAGCCGCCACTCTCGGAATCTCGAGCGACGAACTCGCCTCCGTCGAGGAGGACGTGCACCGCTCGGTCGTGCTCAGCTTGCAGGGCTTCTCGGACGCCGGAACGCTCGAGGGCATGCTGCCGCACCAAGACCCCGGGCCGGAGGACGTGCTGCTCGGCCGCGAGCGCCACTCCTACCTGGTCGACGCCGTCGCGGCACTTCCCGAGCGGCTACGTGTCGTCGTCGTGGGCTACTTCTTCAACGAGCGCCCGATGGCCGAAATCGCGACCGAACTCGGCGTCACCGAGTCGCGCATCTCGCAGATGCGGGCCGAGGCGCTGGCGTTGCTGAAGGACGGCATGACCGCCATGCTCGCCCCCGAAGAGCTGCCCACCGAGGCCCGCCCCGACGGCTGCGTGGCTCGCCGCAAGGCCGCCTACTACGCGACGATCGCTGCGAGCTCGGACTTCCGGGCCCGAATCGGCGCGACCCCGCCCCGCCCGGCCCAGCCCGCACCAAGGCGGGTTTCGGGCGCCGCATAGATTGCTTATGCCTCCTCGGAAGCCCGCGACGCCGTCGGCGTCGCGGGCTTCTGGCTTTCTCAGATCGCGCGCGTGCCGGTCGAAGAGATATCTGCAGTGGGGCGTGACGCAGTGCGAACGGAGCAGATCGTGATCGTCTTGACTCGGCTCAACGGGCCGTCGTTCGCCCTGAACCCTGACCTCATCGAACGTGTCGAGGCGACGCCCGACACCGTGGTGACCCTGATCGGTGGCACCAAGTACGTGGTCTCGGAATCGGTCGACGAGTTGCTCGAGCGGGTGCGCGACTACCGCGGCCAAGTCATCGCGTCGGCCCACAAGTTCGAAACGGCTCCGCCCCCCGAGCCCCGCCTGCGCGTCATCCCGCTGCCTGCCGAATAGTCGCGCGCAACCACCCTGCCACCCTCGGAGTTCGATCACGTAAAGAGGCTTCGGCCCCCCGATGATTGGTCTGCAGACCGTTCTTCGGGGGGCTGGTCCGTTCTAGGGCCGCTCGGCGCTCAGGCGGCCTGTGGATGACGCGCACGCGACGCCGTCCGGACGGGCCAGCATGTCGTGCATGTCTCTTCCTCCAGCGCTCGCCGCCAAAGCCGGCGCACAAGGCGGGCCGTTCACAACCGAGCAGGCCGAGATGGCCGGCTTCGACGATCGGGAGATATACCGACGCATCAAGTCAGGCGCCTGGACCCGGCTGCGCCGCGGCGTCTATGTCGAAACAGACCTCGTGCCGGACGACGACGAGGGCCGCCACCTCCTGCAGCTGCGGGCCGTGGTGCTGACCTTGCCGAACCCGGCGGTGGCCAGCCACATCACGGCAGCCGCGTTGTTCGGGGTGGCGCTCCTTGAGCCCGACCTTTCGTTGGTGCACATCACCCGCGAACACTCGTCCTCGTCGCGTACAGAGAGCGGCATCTGCCATCACGTCGCAACGCTGCCCCCCAGCCAGCTCACCAAGGTCGATGGCCTTCTGACGACGAGCGTCGCGCGCGCGGTTATCGATTTCGCGCGCGAAGCCCCGTTCGACGCGGCGCTCGTGGTAGCTGAATCAGCACTGAACAAGAAACTCACGACCCTCACCGAGCTTCGCGAAGTCCTCGCGTACTGCGCCGACTGGCCAGGCGCGCGAAACGCCGCCCGCGTCGTGTCGTTCGCCTCCCGATATTCGGAGACAGCCGGCGAAACGCTCGGGCGGATCGCGTTCGACGTCCTCGGCATTCCACAGCCCTCGCAGCAGACCTACATCTACGACGACGCCGGCTTCGTTGCCAGAGTCGACTACTACTGGGAAGAGCACCGCACGATCGGCGAGTTCGACGGCCGGGTGAAGTACGTCGGCGAGAAGGTCGACGACGACGCGCTCATCAAGGAGAAGCGACGCGAAGACCGACTCCGCGACGCCGGGGCGGAAGTCTTCCGATTCGACTACGCGGAGAGCCGGGCGAAGTCGCCGTCCATCCGCCGAAAGGCGTTCGCCGCGTTCAAGCGGGCGGCCAAACACGCTGATACCCCGCCGCGCTTCCGTTACAAGCTGCAGCCGCCCCCGGAGTAGTGCACCGGCCAGAGCACCGGCTCCGGCTGCCCACGGGGCTAGCCCGAACACCCGCGTCGCCAGGCCCCTCCACCGGCTGAACCCCCCGATGAACGGTCTGCAGACTGTTCATCGGGGGGCTGGACCCTCTTTACGTGATCGACTCCCGTCGGGGCGGGCGCTCACAATTTGGTCTAGTCCAATCTCTTGACACGACGTTCGCGGTCGGCGCAGGCTGACTCCATCGAGCCCGATTTGGTCGGCTCGGTGTTGTGTGCACCACCTGCTTTGCCTGCCTCCCGTGGACGGGTGACGACGCCCACAGACCGGCGCATCGACAATGCGCGCGGCTGGTCGGCGTCCGCCCGACGACGTCTCGATCACCTCGGCGTGCGACCTCGATGCACCGGCGACCATCCCGTTGTCGCATCAGGATTCGAGGAGACTCCGTGCAAGAGGAACGAAAGGTGCAGCGCGCGAGTAGGCCACGCGTTTCGCGCGCAAAAGCAGTATGCGCATCAGCAGCCAGCGCCGGATTGCTGGCCGCGTCGACGATCGCCGGCGCAATGCTCGGGGGATCGACGGCGTCCGCCGCGACGCTCGCGCAAGCGTGGTACGCCTCGGCGCCCTACGTTATGCCGCTCGATAATTCGCCGCCCGATATAGCGAGCGTCATGGCGGGCAGTGGCGAAAAGGCGTTCATGCTCGCGTTCATCCTGGCCAACGGCAGCTCATGCAGCCCGGCCTGGGACGGCACTGCACCGGTGTCGTCCGACACCGCGGTCGCGAGCTACGTCAACACCATTCGCGCGAACGGTGGCGACGTGTCGGTCTCGATCGGCGGATACAACGGCACCAAGCTCGGCCAGGTCTGCAGCTCACCGCAGGCGACGGCCGCCGCGTATCAGCAGGTCATCAGCAAGTACAGCCTCAAGGCAATGGACTTCGACCTCGAAGAGCCGGAGTACGAGAACACCACCGCCGTCAACAACGAGGTGGGTGCCGCGCAGATCATTCAGCAGAACAACCCCGGTATCTACATCTCGATCACCGTTCCTGGGACGACGTCGGGCACCGGATACTTCGGCCAGAACGTTCTCAACACCGCGAAGGGCCTCGGCTTCACGCCGAACAACTTCTCGATCATGCCGTTCGACGGCGGATTCAACGGTGCCTCGAGCCAGCAGAGCGCGTTGCAGCAGTTCAACACAATGCTGGTTAATACGTTTGGCTGGACGTCGGCAAATGCTTGGGCGCACGAGGGTATTTCGCAGATGAACGGCCGCTCCGACACCGGCGAGATGTTCTACCAGGCCGACTTCCAGTCGAACCTCAACTTCGCCAAGTCAGTGGGCCTCGGCCGCTACACGTTCTGGTCGGTGAACCGCGATCGTGAATGCCCGGGCGGCGCGACCAGTACGACGTCCGGCACCTGCAGCAGCGTCGTCCAAAACAACTGGGACTTCACCAAGTTCGACGTTCAGTTCGCCGGCAGCAACCCGCCGTCGACGTCACCGAGCCCGACGCCCACCCCGACCGGCGGCGGCGGGTCGTGCACCGCACCGGCCTACAGCAGTTCGGCCGTTTACACCGGCGGCCAGCAGGTGTCGTACAACGGCCACACCTGGACCGCGAAGTGGTGGACCCAAGGCGAAGCGCCGAGCACCGGCGGCTCCGGCGTTTGGCAGGACGACGGACCATGCAGCGGTAGCGGCGGAAGCAGCACGCCGACGCCCACTCCAACCGCTACGCCAACCCCGACTCCTACCCCGACACCGACACCGACACCAACGCCGACCTCGACGAGCGGCGTGCAGCCCTGGGCACCGAATGTCGCTTACAAGGTCGGCGACCAGGTCACCTACAACGGCATCACGTACAAGTGCATCCAGGCGCACACCTCGCAGGTCGGCTGGGAACCGCCGAACGTGCCCGCGCTCTGGCAAGCCGAGTAACTCCTAACCATCCAACACACGCTCGTCGGCTGTTAGACGGCTCTGCGCTCGCAATGAGCCGCAACCGTCTAACAGCCGATGCGGTCATGCGCGAAGTTCCCTTCGCAGAAAGGCCTCTCATCGTGAGAAAGCGCACTAGCCTTACCGCACTCGTCGCCGCCGGCGCATTGGCCGCGTCGACCGCGGTCGCTCTTGCAACGAGCGCACCAAGTTTCGCCGCAGGCGACGTCTATTCGGTGGCCCCCTACACCGACATGTCGAACTCGCAGCACGGCATGCTCGACACCGCAATCACGCAGCACGGCCTCAAGGCCTACACGGCAGCGTTCGTCATCGGTACCGGCTGCAACCAGGAATGGGGCGACACGCTGCCGGTGGGCAACGACTCGTTCACCGATCCCGAGATCGCCCAGGCGAAATCGGAAGGCGCCTCGGTCATCATTTCGTCGGGCGGCGCCGCCGGTGAGCCGCTCGCCTGGACCTGTTCGACTCAGAGTTCGATCGAAGCCGGCTACCAGAACATCATCAGTTCGTACGGCGTCAGCTGGCTCGACTTCGACGTCGAAGGCGCCGCCGTTGCCGACACTGCCGCAGCAGCCCGCCACATGCAGGCCATGAAAGACCTGAAAGCGTCGAACTCCGGCCTGAAGTTCTCGATGACACTCCCGGTGCTGCCGAGCGGCCTGACGAACGACGGGGTCAACATCCTGAAAGCGGCGAAGAACGCCGGCATCAAGATCGACGTCGTCAATATCATGACGATGGACTACTACCAGGGCCAGCAGGACATGGGCCAAGCCGCCATCACCGCAGCCCAGAACACGTTGGCGCAGATGAAGTCGGTCGACTCGTCCTACACGTACGCCAATCTCGGGATCACGCCGATGATCGGCACCAACGACGACGGCTCGGTCTTCACCCTCGCGAACGCGAGCACAGTGCGCAGCTGGGCCAATAGCAACGGCGTCGGCCGGCTCGCCTTCTGGTCGGTCAACCGTGACCAGTCGTGCGGCGGCGGTTCGGGCGGCAGCGCGTCGTCCACCTGCAGCAGCGTGAGTCAGTCGCCGCTCGCCTTCACCGAAGCATTCCTCGGTGGCGGCGGTGGCGGGACGCCGACGCCTACCCCAACTCCGACCCCGACCGGCTCGTGCACCGCACCGGCCTACAGCAACTCGCAGGTCTACACCGGCGGCCAGCAGGTGTCGTACAACGGCCACACCTGGACCGCCAAGTGGTGGACCCAAGGTGAAGCGCCGAGCACCGGCGGCTCCGGCGTGTGGACGGACGACGGGCCGTGCAGCGGCAGCGGCGGCGGCACACCCACACCGACACCCACACCGACACCAACAGCCACGCCGACGCCGACCCCAACGCCCACTTCAACCCCGCCGAGCGGCGTGCAGCCCTGGGCGCCGAACGTCGCCTACACGGTCGGCGATGAAGTGACCTACAACGGCGTCACCTACAAGTGCCTGCAGTCGCACACATCACAGGTCGGCTGGGAACCGCCGAACGTGCCAGCACTCTGGCAACCCGTATAGCCGTATAGCCGTATAGCCGCGCTCACCCTCCTCCATCTCGAGTGAAGGGTTGTGGCCGCATCCGCCGCTTGCGTAGCGACCACAACCCTTCACTCGGCGGTCACTCGGCCGCCCAGGTCCCCTTGGAAGGAAAGAAATGGCTCGTCGCTTCAGATGGACCGCGGCCGTTGCTGCCGCCGTCCTCGTTCCTGGCGGC
>Ga0157369_10008346_pt1 | contig 11877 bp, 13 predicted proteins | sample C25metaG_FD_113461 | JGI IMG/M metagenome (GOLD analysis project Ga0157369, IMG submission 113461) | Corn rhizosphere microbial communities from Kellogg Biological Station, Michigan, USA - C2-5 metaG | ecosystem: Host-associated > Plants > Roots > Rhizosphere > Soil | place: USA: Michigan... | reverse complement strand
TCGGGGTAGCGCTTGAACATCGCCACCTGGCCATCGGAGAGTTTGTCCTTGTACTTGTCGACGGTGGCGGCGGTGATCACGAACAGCGGTTTTTCACTGGCAAACGGGTCGGCCAGGAAGCCCTTGCTGTCCACCGCGCCGGCGTTCTTCGGGATGCCGCCGGTCCAGGCCGGAATCGAACCGTCGGCATTGCCGGCTTTTTCGGCGCCTACCGGGGTCAGCGTGGTGCCGAGCTTGGCGGCCTCGTCCGGTGACACCGCAGCCATCACGTTGACCGCCAACAGGCTGAGGGCCATTACCGCAAATATCTTACGCATAGAGTCTTGTCCTTCTTTAAGCCAGATCAGAAGTTCACGCCGAAGCTGAGGGCGAGGAAGTCGCGGTCGGTCAGGGTGTTGTAGTCGCCGCCAAAAAAGTCGGTGTAGCTGAGGCTGGCGGTGTAGGTGTTGCGGTAGTCCGCGTCGACACCCGCGCTGATGGCCTTGGCGCCCTTGTTGAACAGGCCGTTGGGGCCATAGCCAGCGACGTCATGGGACCAGGACAGGTTAGGCTTGAGGTTGATCCCGGCGATCACGTTGTTGTAGTCCAGGATCGCCCGCGCGCGGTAGCCCCAGGAGGTGGAGGTGACGAAACCGTCGGTGTCACCCTGGAAACCATAGGCGCCATACACCGAGTCGCGGCCGTAGCGCAGTTTGGATTTATCCTCCAGGCCTGCGACGTGCACGATGGCCGCTTCACCGACCACCGTCAGGCGCTCGGCGCCCAGGACCTGATCGAAGAACTGGGTCATGGAGCTTTGGATCTGGGTGATTTCTTTACGGCGATAGCCTTTGTTGTCGTCGCCGAAGTTGCTGCGGATGGGTGAGGCCAGTTGGCCGGCGACGGGGTTGATCAGGGCCAGGGTCAAATCGGTGGTATTGAGTTGCACCGGGGCATTGGGCCGGTAGCTGATCTCACCGGTCCACGCGGTGCCGGTGGGCAACGTGGTGGAGAAGCTGGCACCGAACAGGCGGATATCTTCCGGGTAGTCGAGGTAATACTGGCCGCGGCCGAGCATCAGGCTTTGTACCAGGCCCGCGCCGGAGCCCGGCGCCAGGCCGTTGGCGGTACCGGCGATCGCGCCAAGCGTGGCCAGGCTGGTGTTGTTGGTGACGGTACCCACCGTCGGCGTGCGGCTGTGATAGTTCATGAAGTACAGGCCGTACTCGGTGTCGTCCCCCAACCAGCGCAACGCGGCGCCGAACTGACCGGAATCACGCGCGTCGCGGTCGCCGGCGCGGCGTACGATCACCCCTTCATTGGTCACGCCAAACCCTTGGCCAAATGCCGCCGCCACTGGTTGCAGAGGGGCAATCGCCGGGTTGCCCACGGTGTAGTTATTGGTGCACCCGTCCGCCGCCACATCGCCGCCGAAGAAGGTGCCGCAGTTATCCAGCACCGTCTGGTCCCATTCCAACTGGTAGAAACCTTCTACCGTCAGTTGGTTGGTGAGGCTCTGGGACGCGAACAGCATGTTGACCGGGATCAGCCCTTCCTTGATCTCGGCACCCGGACGGCGGAACGCAGACACGTCGATCGGGTTGATGCTGTTGATGGAGTTACCGATGAAGGTACTTTCGCCCCAGCTCACTACCTGCTTGCCCGCACGCACAGTGCCCGGCAGATCACCCAGCGAGTAGTTGTGATACACGAATGCATCGAGGATCTGCGCACCGCTGGATTTGGCGCCTTCCTTGCGGTTGTGGTCGCTGATCGGTTTGAACTCGCGGTCTTCGTCCTTCAGTTCGAAGTCGTACCAGTACTTGCCCCGCACGAACACGCCCGTGTCGCCGTACTTCAGCTCAAGGTCGTGCAGCCCCTTGAAGATCTTGGAGAAGGTCTCGCCCTTTTTGAAGTTCAAGCGCCCGTCATCACCGGTAGACGCCTGGCCGGTACCGCCGTTGACGGTGCCCACCAGCTTCTTGTCGGCATCGCGCATGCCCCAGCTCGCGCCCACCGACAGCGAGGAATCGAATTGCCCTTCGATCTCGCCAATGTTGAATGAAACAGCCTGCGCCTGGGCACAGCATCCCAACGCAACCGCAGCGGCCAGCGCCTGTGGCCTGAAGATGGCGCGCATTGTTGTTCTTGTCATGCGTCTTCCCCGGTGAGTGACAGAAGGCCACACCCTACTGCCGCACGCCGGGAGCGATAAGCGCACCAAGGAGGGATTCGTGTTGTCGCTCGAAAGGATGACAAGCCGCTCTGGCCGGGGTCTGGACGCAGGCATGCATCGGGTGGATGGCGGGTTATCAGGAGAATGGATAGCGGGCCAAGCCACTGTTGCTGATTCGGCAACAGTCCTTGTCATGAATCGGCATTACTCATCTTGTTACAAGCGGCTATTCTTACCGGGCTTTGAGGGCAAACGGCCCGCTTCCCCAACCGGAAGAAAAGCCTTTTTCAGATGGATTGATGCCTGTTTTCAATCTGTTACCGGTGTTCACTGACGTTGATTTATCGCTCCTTGATCCAACGTCTTACTTCAGCCGCTGCGTTTGCAGCGGCTTTTTTTTGCCCGGAATAAAACGGGGCGCCATCAGCGCCCCGTGGGATTCAAGCTTTTTCAGGCAACGATCACAGGCTGTACTTCTGCAAATTGGCCATCATCTCCTTCAACGCCTCGATGTTGTCCTTGGGGTGAGCCGCACCGTCGAAGTCGCAAATCTGCTGCCAGTGTGCCGCCACATCTTCTGGCGAGAAGCCGGCCTCCGGATCAAAGCCCACGCCCAGGCTGCGCTCCCAGCGGGTCTTGCCGATCCAGCCGCCGCCCACTTCAAACAACCCCGAGGTTTCCTGGCACGCGTCGCTGCCCAGGTACACCACCAAGGGACTGACCAGCTCCGGCTTGAGGCGCTCGAACACTTGCGGTGGGATCAGGCCTTCGGTCATGCGCGTGCCGCCTGTTGGCGCGATGGCGTTGACCAGGATGTTGTTCTTGCGTCCTTCCAGCGCGAGGGTGCGGGTGAGGCCGTACAGGCCAAGCTTGGCCATGCCGTAGTTGGACTGGCCGAAGTTGCCGTAGATGCCCGAGGTCGACGCGGTAAAGATCACCCGGCCGTAGCCTTGCTCGCGCAGATGGGGCCAGGCGGCGCGGGTGACTTTGTAGGCGCCTTCGACATGCACCCGGTAAACCAGGTCCCAGTCGCTGTCTTCCATTTTGTGGAAGGTCTTGTCGCGCAGGATGCCGGCGTTATTGACCACCACATCGATTCGGCCGAAAGCATCGAGGGCGTTCTGCACGATCTTGTCACCGTCGGTGACAGAGTCATGGTTGGCCTGGGCGATACCGCCCGCTTCACGGATCTCGGCCACCACCCGGTCGGCGGCGGAGGCGTTGGCGCCTTCGCCCTGGGTGGAGCCCCCCAGATCGTTGACCAGTACTTTGGCGCCATGCTTAGCGAACAACAGCGCATGGGCCCGGCCCAATCCGCCGCCGGCACCGGTGACGATCACGACCTTATCCTGGAACTGCACTGACTCACTCATACCGAACTCCAATGGCGACAATGGGAATAGGTCGAGTGTCAGGCACGGGGGCCAGGGTCACAATAACCACGATTGAGCCTGAATAGTGCTCGATAAGGCAGAGGGATGATCATGGGGGAGCGGGCTTGCCTGCGATGCAAGCGCCTCGGTCTTTCAGTTGAAGCGCAGCGATGTTATCGCAGGCAAGCCAACCCCAACACCGGGCCAGCAAGACGCTCGCGAAACGCCAGGTAGTGCTTGAGCACCTGCACCGGCGCCTCGATCTGCGGGTAGTGGCCGATATTGGCCAGCAACACCGTGTCGGCGTGGGGCACCAACTCGTGATAACGCTGGACCATGTGGGCGCCGGAAATCGGGTCGAGCTCGCCATCGATCACCCGCAGCGGTACTTCACCCTGCTGCATCGCGTACACCCATCGCTCACGCAGGCGCCGACGCTGGGGGATATAGGCGATGAGCTTGTGCAGGATGCGCGTGCCTTCGTGGCAATCGATCAAGCTCCAGAAATCATCCAGCGCGCTTTCGCTGGGGCGAGTGGTGGGGCCGAAAATCTGATTGAAGCTGTTCGCGAGGGCGTTGCGCCCGAATGCGCGGCCGATCATCCAGCCCAGTGGGCTGAGCAAGAGCTTTTGCACCAGGGCCGGGCGATGGGTTTCGGGGAACAGCCCACCGTTGAGAAACACACAGCTGGCCATGTGGAAGCGACCTTCATAGTGCCGGGCCAGCAGTTCCTGGGCGACGCTGTCACCATAGTCATGAGCCAGCACATGCACCGGCTGCTCCACGCGCAGGTGCTCCAGCAGCGCCTGTTGCAGATCCGCCTGTTCCAGCAGGCAGTACCCATGGTCCAGGGGTTTGGCCGAATCGCCAAAGCCGAGCATGTCGCAGGCGATCACCAAGTTGCGCTGGGCCAGGGGCTGCCACAAGTAATGCCAGTCCCAGCTGGCCGTAGGGAAGCCATGGATCAACAGCAACGGTTCACCCTGCCCCGCCACCCAGTAGCGGATGGTGCGGCCGTTGAAGTCGAACGTCTGGCTGCGTTTGCGCCAGACGCTCAGCGGGATCTCGGCGAGTGGCATCAGCTTCTATACCCAGGGTCTTGAGCGTCCAATGTGCGCAGCAACGCCGGCCAGGCCAGCGCGCCCCCCATACCTTGTGCGCTCTTTGTGACAGCCGCCACCATCGCCTTGGCACCGGCGAGAATCTGCGGCCCGATGGCGATTAATTCGGCACCGCCGTTTTGCGCCAGCACCTGGATATCGCAGGCACGCTGGAAGGTAAACATCATCAAGAAGGTGTCGGCGATGGTGCTGCCACAGGTCAGCAGGCCGTGGTTGTGCAGCATCAGGAAGTTGTTTTCACCCAGGTCGGCCTGCAGGCGGGCCTTCTCTTCGTGGTTCAGCGCCACGCCTTCGTAGGCGTGATAGGCCAGGCTCGACAGTACGAATATCGATTGCTGGCTGATCGGCAACACGCCCTGCTTCTGCGCCGCCACCGCAACACCGGCGGCGGTGTGGGTATGCAGCACGCAGTTCACGTCGTGACGCACTTCGTGGATGGCGCTGTGGATGGTGTAGCCCGCAGGGTTGATCTCGTAGGGGCTGTCCATCAGCTTGTTGCCGGCCTGGTCGACCTTGACCAGGCTCGACGCCGTGATCTCATGGAACATCAGCCCATACGGGTTGATCAGGAAGTCATCAGTGCCCGGCACCTTGGCCGAGATATGGGTGAAGATCAGGTCATCCCAACCGTGCATCGCCACCAGGCGATAGCAGGCTGCCAGGTCGACGCGGGTTTGCCATTCGGCGGCGCTGACCTGATCTTTGACATTCTGTGGCGATAGAACGGTAGCTAGGCTCACGGCAATGACCTCCTTGGCGCACTTTGTTATTGTTTTTTTGAGTGAAGGGCCAGTCTAGTCAGACCGCGAGGCCGCCGGAGTTGCCTTGGCAGCCAGCTTGATGACCGTACGAGTCAGCGTTGAGAATAGTTGAAATCCGCACAAACGGCGTCAGAGAAGTGCCGCCAATAAAGGCGCAGCGAACAGGTTGAGCAAGCCGGTCAGGACCATCACCAAACCGGCGACCGAGCCCTCTTCACCACCCACCTCATGGGCGCGACTCACGCCGGCACCGTGGGCCCCCACGCCGAACAGCGCGCCGCGTGCAAGCGGGGTGCGCAGTGGCAGCCACTTGAGCAGCACACCGCCAAGCATGGCGCCGAACACACCGGTGAACATCACGAAAACGGCAGTCAATTCCGGCACGCCGCCAAGGTCGGAAGACACCGGCATGGCGAACGGTGTGGTGATGGAGCGCGGCACCAGGGACATGGTCACCGAGCTGTCCAGGGCCAGGGCCTTGGCCAAGCCGAACGAGGTGGCGATGGACGCCGCGCTGCCCGCGACCATCCCCAGCAACAACGCCGACCAGTGCCGCGCCAGCAAGCGGCGTTGCTGCCAGATCGGCACGGCAAACGCCACGGTCACCGGGCCCAGCACCAGCATCAGCCAGTGGGTGTCGGCGGAATACTCGGCGTAAGCGGTGTTCATCGGCACAGCCACCGCCAGCAACAGCACCGGTACGAGGATCAACGGCGACAGCAGGTAACGCCCGGTGCGGCGATAGATCCAGCGGCTAAAGATGTAGGCGCCCAGAGTGAGAGCGAGCCAGAACACCGGCATCAGCTCAAGTTTCATGGCGCAGCCTCCAGCGGCACACCAGTTCCACGGTGAACGCCGTGACCAGCATCACCGCCAGGGTGCTCAAGCCAATGACCAGCAGGATCCGCCAGCCGTCGTTGCGTAGCAGGCCGCCGTAGTCCAGCAGGCTCATCAACGCAGGGATAAAGAACAGCAGCATCTCGGCCATCAACACACCCGCCCCCAATTGCAGGGCTGCCGGTTTGACCAGGCCACTGGCGAAGGTTGCCAGCAGCAAGCCCAAGCCCACCACTCCGCCCGGCACCGGCCACGCCAGCCATGTCGCCAGTTGGCAGCCGAGCAGGTAAATGGCCAACAGCACGACCAGTTCAATCATCAGACGGGTGAAACGTTTCATGGGCTTTGGGTCCTCACAGGCCTTCATTTTAAAGAGGCCTGCCCCATCCCCACAGCGAATTGTTAGACTGCCAGCTATTCCAATCTGGAATTCAAGCCATGGAATTCAAGCAACTGCGCAGTTTTGTCGAAGTCATCCACCGGGGTGGCTTCACCCAGGCCGGGAAAACCCTGCACATCAGCCAGTCCGCCGTCAGCAAGCAAGTGGCCCAGCTGGAACAAAGCCTCGGCACGCCGCTGCTGGAGCGCACGGGATCGCAGATCCGCCTGACCGCCACTGGCGAGGTGGTGCTGCAGCGAGCCGAAGCCATGCTGCGCCTGCAGAGCGAATTGCTCAGTGAGCTGGATGATATGCAGCAACTGACCCGTGGCGAGTTGCGCCTGGGCTTGCCGCTCCTGGCGGGCGATACATTGTTCGCCGGGCTGTTTGCCGAGTACCGCAGGCGCTACCCGAAGGTCACTATCCAGTTGCTGGAGGGCGGCAGCCGCACGATTGAACACGCGATTCTCAATGGGGAGTTGGATGTGGGCGGCTGCTTGATGTCCAGTGACCCGGCATTCGCCCGGCAGGCCTTCTGTGATGAACCACTCGACGCCCTGCTGCCGATGGATCACCCCCTGGCGCACAACGCACAGGTGCGCCTGGAAGAACTGGCGGACACACCGTTCCTGATGTACCAACGCAGCTTTGTGCTCAATGACCGGTTGATCCAGGCCTGCCAGCAGGTGGGCTTTACCCCGAGGGAGATCGGCCGCAGTGGCCAGGCTGACTTTCTCGCCGCGCTGGTTGCGGCCGGCCAGGGCGTAGTGCTGCTGCCCAGCGTGGTCGCCCGGGGGCTGGTGCGACCGGGTGTGGTGCGCCTCACTTTGAAGGCGCCCGATTACCTGCGCTGGGACATTGCATTTACCTGGCGTGAGGGCGCCTATCTGTCGAAAGCCGCCCAGGCCTGGCTGGCGTTGTTGCGCGAGTTTCCGGTCAGCCGCGCAGTGCAGTGACCAGCTCGGCCAGCCACGGTTCGGCGTCGGTTTCCGGGGTGACACTTTCACTGGCGTCCAGGCGCAGCATCGGCAGCACTTCGCGCACGCCCAGCTCGGCAAACAGCTCGCGCATTTGCTCGCCGCCGCCGCAGAAGGTGTCGCCATAGCTGGCGTCGCCCAGGCCAATCACCGCACCCGGCAGGCCACGCCAGGCGGCGGGCAGTTGGTCGCGAAGGGTGGAGTACAGCGGTTGCAGGTTGTCGGGGAGTTCGCCCATGCCGGTGGTGGAGGTCACTGCCAGAAATGCATCCGGCGCAAACGCCTGTACATCCGCCAGGCTGGCGCGAGCGTTGTGCCACGCCTCGAAACCGGCGGCATTGAGAATATCGGCAGCGTGGCGAGCGACTTCTTCAGCAGTCCCGTAGACCGAGCCGGAAAGGATGGCGACTTTCATCAATCTGATCCTGTAGTTGAGCGAAAGCGTGGGATATTAGCAGCTCGACCGCCCCCTACAAAAAAACGTCACGCCCGATGGAAACATTGCCACGGTGCCTTAGACTTGCGGCACCTCAAATGGATGGATCCACCTGCATGATTAACGCCCAATTGATGCAAATGGTCATCGACGCCTCGAATGACGGCATCGTTATCGCCGAACGGGAAGGCAGGGAGCTGCCGCTGATCTATGTCAATCCGGCCTTCGAGCGGATGACCGGCTATACGCGTGACGAAATTCTGTACCAGGATTGCCGTTTCCTGCAGGCCGGTGACCGCGACCAACCCGCCCTGATCGCCATTCGCGAAGCCCTCAGCGCCGGCGCCAGTTGCCGCGAAACCTTGCGCAACTACCGCAAGGACGGCACGCATTTCTGGAATGAGCTGTCGCTGTCCACCACTTACAACCCGGCGGACAAACAGACGTACTTCGTTGGCGTGCAAAAAGATGTGACGGTTCAGGTCAAAGCCCAGCAGCGTGTGGTGCAACTGGAGGCGCAAGTCGCGGAGCTCAAGGCCGAACTGGCGGCGCTCAAAGCGACGAGTGGATCTAACAAAAATTAGAAAAAATAGTCATTAAGAGGATAATGGCGTTTTAATACCTACCCGCCCCGTTGAGCAAGCCCCATGCAACGCGATGCACTCCTGACGCAGGACGAGCTGGATTTCATCCAGACCATGCAGCACAACCCGCAATTGAACCTGCGTGATGCGTCGTCGAGCTTGACGGTCAACGGCGGGGCGCAGATTCGTGACCTCCTCACTCGCTTGGCTGCCCACGACCACGTCACCATCCAGGCACAGTTCGACAACCAGCAACTCACCTTCCCGCTGCACTTGGTGGAAGATGAGTTTCATGCCGTTCACCTGCGCCTGGGCGTGCCGAGTATTTTCGAAGACGGGCCGATGATCCGCCCGTGGCGACTGGCGCTCGAAACGCCGGTGGCCCTGGAAAATATCAAGGGCAACCCGGGCGCGCTGTGGGTGCATGAGGTGTCGTTCAAGGGTGTGCTGGTCGAGATTCGCGGCCGGATCAAGCCACCGAAAACCTTTTCCCTATGGTTCAGCCCTTCGGGTTACGAACGCATCGCGGTGCGCGGAACCTTCGAACGGGAAACCGCACGCGGCCTGTTCGCTTATCGGCTCAGCCAGGGCGATGCCGATGAAACCGAGCGCCTGCGCCAGTTCATCCTGCACCAGCACCGACTGGCCCATCCTGAAGTGCACACCTGAAATCAGGTATCCAAGCCGCCGCTCAGGAATTGCTGCAAGCGGCGCTGCATCAGCCGCCCCTCATTGCCCAGGCAGCCGATTGACGAACCGGCGAGGCTGTCCTGCGCCAAGTCCGCGGCATCACCGGCCAGCAGCAAGGGGCAATCGAGGGTCAGCGCCAGCCGCTTGAGCCGCAACGGCAGCTCACTGCCGGGGGCGCGATTGGAAAACAGCACCAAGGCTTGCGGTCGGGTCTTCTCGCAGACCAGTGTCAGTTCATCAAAGGGCTGGCCCACACCCAGGAGCTTGACGGCAAGTTTTTCACCCGTCAGCAACAGGCCCGCGACCAACAGTTCCAGCTCGCGACATTCTCCGGCAATGGCTGCCAGCAGAACCCGTGGCAGCGGCGTGGCGGCGATTACCTGCAGCCGTTGCGCGGTGCGCGAGCGCAGGAAGTTATCGAAAAACAACCACTCGCTGGCCTGGCCGAAGCGCCCTTGATGACGCAACAACGATTGCCAGAGCGGCATGAGAATGTCTTGAAAGACCACGGCAAGCGGATAGGCAGAAAAAATCTGGCCGTACAGCCGGTCCAGTTGGCGGTCATCGAAGGCGCTGATTGCACTGCGCAATTGCCCGTGCCACTGAGCCCACTCCACGCCGTCTCCAGGAGCCGTACCGGTTTCGCCGAGCGGCTCGCCGCGCGCGAGGATCTTGCCGACTTTGCTCACTGCAACGCCGCGTTCGATCCAGTCGAGAATACGGTGCACCGTGTCGATATCGGTGCGCGAATACAACCGGTGCCCGCTTTCGGTGCGGATAGGCTGGATGAGGCCGTAGCGCCGCTCCCAGGCACGCAAGGTGACCGGGTTGACGCCCGTCAGCCGAGCGACTTCGCGAATCGGCAAAAGGTCATCGGAAACAGCAACGCGGTCAGGGGTCATTTCGCGCTGCAGAGCAATAGTTTCGGGCATCAGAGGACAAGAACATCCGTGTCATTTGGGTCCTATTTAACGCTTATTCGGCCGAACGATTCAAGCCGCGCGGCGAACCGACAGAAGTGTCTGGCGTATTTCAATAAAACAGGAATAATCCTTGCCTGCTTTTTCAAGGCGCAGCCGCATCACCCCGCGGCTGCACCTGGTGCCGTACCTACCCGGTCACGTGCCCCCCTTTATTTGGAGATACACAATGTCTACCTCTCCCGTCACCTTGATGGTTGCGCGTCGCGTGGCCAAAGGGCGCTACGAAGAACTGATGGCCTGGCTGCGCGAAGGCGAGCAATTGGCCACGGACTTTCCCGGCTACCTGGGTTCAGGCGTCCTGGCACCGCCGCCCAATGATGATGAATTCCAGATCATTTTCCGCTTCGCCGATGAAAAGACCCTGCATGCCTGGGAGTTTTCCGCCTCCCGCAGCGCGTGGCTGAGCCGTGGCAGCGATCTGTTTGCCGACCCGTCGGAGCACCGCGTACGTGGCATCGATGGCTGGTTCGGCGCGGTGGGCGCACGTCCGCCACGTTGGAAACAGGCCGTGGCGATCTGGTTGGCGTTTTTCCCGGTGTCGCTGCTGTTCAACTTTGTGCTGAACCCACTGCTCAGCGAACTGGACCTGGCGCCGCGCGTGCTGGTCAGCACCCTGGCGCTCACGCCTTTGATGGTTTACTGGTTCATCCCGCTGTCGACCCATCTGTTGGCAAACTGGCTGCATCCCGCTCCGGCACCGCGCAAGGCTACCGAAGCCGCAGCGTGAATACAGGGGCGGCCGCTCGCTGGTATAGTTTCAATCTGCCAGCGACGCGAGCCTCCCATGACTGCAACAACCGCCCCGATCCTGATCACCGGCGCCGGCCAGCGTGTCGGCCTGCATTGCGCCATGCGCCTGCTGGACGACGGTCACCCGGTGATTTTCAGTTACCGCAGCGAACGCCCCGGCGTGCAGGCCTTGCGCGAACGCGGTGCGATCGGTGTGTTTGCCGACTTCTCCAGCGAAGCCGGGATTCTCGCGTTTATTGCTGAGCTGAACACCCATGCGCAAAGCCTGCGCGCGATCATCCATAATGCCTCCGCCTGGATTGCGGAAACGTCCGACGAGCACAGCCACGCTTTTACCGACATGTTCAGCGTGCACATGCTTGCGCCGTACTTGATCAACCTGCATTGTTCACCTTTGCTGCAACGCTCTTCACCCGCCGACATTGTGCACATCAGCGATGACGTGGTGCGCAAGGGCAGCCGCCAGCACATCGCCTATTGCGCCACCAAAGCCGGGCTCGACAGCCTCACGTTGTCGTTTGCCGCGCAGTTCGCGCCGCTGATAAAGGTCAACGGCATCGCCCCGGCGATGGTGATGTTCAACGACGGCGACGACGCAGCCTACCGCGCCAAGGTGCTGGCCAAGTCGGCACTGGGCATCGAGCCCGGGCCCGAGGTGATCTACCAGAGTGTGCGTTACCTGCTGGATAACCCTTATGTCACCGGTACCACCCTGACCGTCAACGGCGGGCGGCATATCAAGTAAGCCGTTTTGAGGATGTTGTATGACCTTATCCCTGCCCCACCACTACCGCGAGATCCTCAAGGGCTTGGGCGAAGACCCCGAGCGCG
>Ga0157369_10008345_pt1 | contig 11878 bp, 10 predicted proteins | sample C25metaG_FD_113461 | JGI IMG/M metagenome (GOLD analysis project Ga0157369, IMG submission 113461) | Corn rhizosphere microbial communities from Kellogg Biological Station, Michigan, USA - C2-5 metaG | ecosystem: Host-associated > Plants > Roots > Rhizosphere > Soil | place: USA: Michigan... | reverse complement strand
TTGGCGTCGGGGACGATCTCGCGTTTATCGGCGCGGCGGCGGCGGGACATCTCGTGCTCTCCTTATTTCGGACGCTTGGCGCCATAGAGGGACCGGCGCTTCTTGCGGTCCTTCACGCCCTGCGTGTCGAGCACGCCGCGAATGATGTGATAGCGAACGCCCGGCAAGTCCTTCACGCGGCCACCACGGATGAGCACGACCGAGTGCTCCTGAAGGTTATGGCCTTCGCCCGGAATATAAGTGAGCGCCTCGAAACCGTTGGTCAGTCGAACCTTGGCCACCTTGCGGAGGGCCGAGTTCGGCTTCTTCGGCGTGGTGGTGTAGACGCGCGTGCACACGGCGCGCTTCTGCGGGCAGCTTTGCAGCGCAGGAACCTTGTTGCGCTTCGGCTTCGATCCCCGCGCTTTGCGGATCAACTGGTTGATCGTCGGCATTCGTCTTCCTCGTTTGCGCCGCTTGCACGGCAAAACAAAATGGGGCGCGCGAGCCGTTCGGCCTGCCCCTGACTCGCGGAGGACTCGTTTGAGTCGCGCGGTTCAACGCTTCTAAACTGGCTTCCCAACAGCGTTTTCGCGGTTTTCCCGCAAACGGCCTGTCCTGGAAGGTGCGGCTATATAGAAGGGTGAATTTAACGGGTCAAGCCTCGGGAAACGATATTTCACGAGGCGCGATAGACCGCGCTGGCACCCAACGGGCTCTCCGTCCCTCTGTCTTAAATTTATCGATTAATTTCAGAGTGTTATTGATGTTTCGGCGCGCGACATTCCGACAATAGAGCAGCTCTTCGGGATCATAAATCTCGGATCGGATTCGGCGCCGGAATTCGACGCGAAAATTGCCAGTTGGGTGGCGATTGCCGCTGTCACAATGGCCGTGCCAGATTGTCACCTAAGGTAGAATATCCGGAAACTCTCGCAATAGGAGTTGGACATGTCTTCTTTAGGCTCAGGTCAGGGTGTCATCGGCAACCTGATCGACAAGCTCGATGCGCGGCCCAATATCCTACTCATCACCTGCGACCAGTTCCGGTTCCCGCGCTTCGCCTATGGCCAGAACGCGGGCTTCGTTCAGGATTTGAAGGAAATCCTGGGTTTTCAGGAAATCCGGCCGGGCAACGCGTACGTCCAATATTTCCCGGGCCTGATGAAGCTGCGCAAGAATTCGGTCGTGCTGCGCAACCACACGATCGCGGCCAGCGCCTGCACGCCCAGCCGCGCCGTCATCTATACCGGCCAGTACGGAACCCGGACCGGCGTCACCCAGACCGACGGGCTGTTCAAGAACGGCGACGCGCCGAATTTCCCCTGGCTCGACCCCGACGGTATTCCGACGCTCGGCACCTGGATGCGCGAGGCCGGATACACGACACATTATTTCGGCAAATGGCACGTCTCAAACCCGCCCGAGCACTCGCTGAAACGCTACGGCTTCGACGACTGGGAGGCCTCCTACCCAGAGCCGCATGGCAGCCAGGCGAACAATCTCGGCGTCTACCGCGATGTGGGTTTCACCGACAGCGCCTGCGCATTCATCCGCCGCCAGGCGCTCGCCAACAACTACAACCGCGTCTACGCCAACATGCTGGCGAACGATCCGAACTCATCCGGCCCAAACACGGCGCATATCCCGCCATGGTTCGCGGTCGCCTCGTTCACCAACCCGCACGACATCGCAACCTATCCCGGTGTCATCAGTCAGGCGCTTCCGCTCGATCCGCCCAAGACGATCACGCTCCCGAACGGCCAGACGCGCACGGTGACGACGCAATCCGCCTTCGGTCCGCTCACCGTGCCCACCGAGGGCGAGATCACGCCGCCGCCGACAGCCGGCACAATCCAGATTCCGCTCAATCCGTTGGGCTTTCCGCAGGACTGCGCGAGCGCTTCGCCGACACAGAACGAAGACCTCTCCACCAAACCCTCCTGCCAGTACGAATACGCCTACAAGATGGGCATCGCGCTTGCGTCCAAGCTTGGCTACAACGTCGCGGCCGCGGTGCTCGGCGATGACGCAGCGAAGCTCGCGAGCGGCGTCGCGATGACCCTCAAGAGCTGCATCCCGTTCCAGCTCACCGACACCGGCACGCCCGACGACAATTGCGTTCAGTTCCTGCAGCTCTATGCATGGCTGCACGCGATCGTCGATCCGCACATCAATGCGGTGCTGACCGCACTCGAGGAAAGCGGACAGGCCGAGAACACAATCGTTCTCTTCCTCGCCGATCACGGCGAGTACGGTGCGGCGCACAACATGATGATCGAGAAATGGCACACGGCCTATGCCGAAGCATTGCACGTGCCGATGGTGGTGAGCTATCCGCCTTTCAACGACAATGAGGGCGGGCCGGTGCAATGCGACGCGCTGACGAGCCATGTCGACGTGTTGCCGACGGTGCTGGGTCTGGCGGGCGTGGGCCCGGTGCTACGCAAGGCGATCTCCGAGAAGCTCATGCAGTCGCGCCCCGTGCCGCCGCTGCCGGGTATCGATCTTGCGCCGCTGATCAAGGGCGAATGGGCACGCGATGTCGTGCAGGAACACGACGGCACTCTGCGCCAGGGAATTCTCTTCATCACCGACGACGAGATCACTGCACCCCTCGCCTATGAGAACGACGATTTCGGTAAGCGCTCCTATGCCGAGTTCGCGGTCTACAATGCCGCCGTCGATGTCGTGATCGCCGGCAAGAAGGGTCACGATCCCGTGACGATGACCAAAGGCCCGGTGAAGCAACCCAATCACGTGCGCTGCGTTCGCACCGAGCGCTACAAGCTCGCGCGCTACTGCGATCCGGCGAAGCAGGTACCGGACGAGTGGGAGATGTACGACCTCAAGACTGATGCCATCGAAGCCGTGAATCTGGTCGAGGTGAACGCCAATCCTCCGAAAGCCCTCGACACCTCGATGCAGGGGACGGTGGACGATCTCGCCAAGCTGCTCCAGCAGCTGGAAGTGCGGTACCTGTCCTAAACCAGCCCCTCATACTGATCTGCCATCCACGCCTCACGCGCGGCATCGTCGCGCGCGGAATGGAGATAGCGGCTCCAGGCGAGCGACTCGTGCGCGACCGCGCCCATCTCCCAGACGCAGAAGGTCGGCAGGTGTGGTCCCGGCCGCGGCCAGTCGTGGAATCCATCGTCGCCCTTGTCTATGGCAAAGACGGTCTCCCAGATCTCATTGTTGCCGCGCCAGCTGCAGACGATGAGGAAATAGAAGTCCGCGCCACAGCGGTGGAGGACCACGAATCCGAGTTCGCTGGCGCCGTCCAGGTCGGTCCGTGAAAGGAAGTCGCGCGCCTTCGAACCGATGGCCTCAGGGACTGGCTTCTCGGCGGTGCTTACGTCGTACCACTTGAATTGGCCGCCATAAGCCTCGAACCGGGGCCGAGGCGTGACCGTCTTGCTGCCGTGGACATAGTCTGTCGAGACCGATTGGAGCATGGCGAAATCCCTCAATTCCGCCAATTCTAACCCACTCCGAACCATTTTGTGGCAGCAGCCAAAACGTCGCAATTGACAATCAGTCTCAATAACAACATATCAAGGGCTGCGCTTACGGAACGCGATTGATGATCGTCTGCGTCTGCAACAGGCTTAACGAGTGTAAAATCCGCGCCGCAATCGAGGCTGGCGCCGGAACGCCTGACGCAGTCTATTCCGGCTGTGGTGTCAAAAGGAATTGCGGACGATGCCAGGAAACAATCGCCGTCATGCTGGACGAGCACCAAAACCTCAGGACGCTGGACAAAGCGGCATAGGCCCCCACCCGACTGCCTCCGTCCCCGGCGATCCTGAGGTCATCCGTCATCTCAATGTCGCGCTGAAGAACGAGCTCACCTCGATCAACCAATATTTCCTGCATTCGCGGATGCTGGCCGATTGGGGCCTCTCCGAACTCGCGAAAAAGGAATACGACGAATCCATCGACGAGATGAAACACGCGGATCGTCTGATGCAGCGCATCCTTTTCCTCGGCGGCCTGCCCAATCTGCAGGATCTCGGCAAGCTTCTCATCGGTGAAAATGTGCAGGAGGTCCTGCGCTGCGATCTGACGCTCGAGCAGCGCGCCGCAGGCGATCTCAAGACGGCCATCGCACATTGCGAAAGCGTGCGCGATTTCGTCAGCCGCGAGCTGTTCGTCGATATCCTCGAAAACGAGGAAGAACACATCGACTGGCTGCAGACCCAGTTCCGCCTCATCGAGCAGATGGGAATCGAGAACTATGTCCAGCTTCAGACGAAGCCGAATTCTTCCGGCGTCAGCTAAAGCAGCCGCATCACTTCGCGTGCAGCCATCGCCATCAGCACGAGCGTGGAAAGGGCGAATACCGAGAAGCGCATCGTCACATTATTGACGGTGCCCTGAATGAGCGTGTGCAGGACGCGCAGCCCGACATAGCTCCAGGCGAGATAGATGCCGAACGCATCCGAATGCCCCGCCAGCACAATGTAGAACACCAGCGCATAGAAGATCGTCGGCTGTTCCATCAAATGGTTGTAATTGTCTGCCACCTGCCGCGCCGATGACGGCAGACCGTCGAGCGATCCGGGATGGCGCGCGTTCTGCGGATCGATGCCGGCGCGCTGCATCGCCGGAATGCGCGTCGCGTACATCCAGATCCAAACCAGCAGTGAAAGAACGATCAGCGCCAGAACCGGCGTCAGCATGGACATCATCGAAGCTCCCCCTCGTTTGTCGCGAACTTAATCCGAGTCGCTGAGAAAACTGTGCGCTTCGACGCATACCTGTAATAAAATGCGACTAATTCGCATTGACAGCATAGCGGCGTACTGCAATGGTCCGCCTAGTTGCGAATGATTATCAACTGAGGATTTACAGCATATGCGTAAGAGGGAGTATGGGGCGAACGGTCAGGCTTTGACCGTCGCGGGGCTCGGTGTTGCGTCGGCGGCGACGGCGGTGACAGCGGCGTTCGGACAAACGGTTGTTGCGAGCAACGACACCGGCAAAGAGAAGGCAATCGAAACCGTCGTCGTGACGTCGCGGCGTGCGTCGCTCGATGTGGTGCCGGAGAAAATCCTCAACGTTCCGCAATCGATCAACGTCGTACCAGCGGAAGTCATTCGTCAGCAGGGCGTGAACAGTCTTCAGGATGCGCTCAAGAACGTGCCCGGCATCACGCTGAACGCCGGCGAAGGCGGCACGCATGGCGATCTCGTGAACCTGCGCGGATTTCCCGCCGGCGACGACTATTTCATGGATGGCTTGCGCGACACCGGTCTCTACGACCGCGACACGTTCGATATCGACGCGCTCGAAGTCTACAAGGGCCCGGCATCGACCCTGTTCGGCCGCGGCTCGACAGGCGGCGTCATCAACCAGGTGACGAAAACGCCGGAACTCTATCCGATCCAGGATGTGATCCTGACCGGCGGCACCAACGCCGAACTCCGCGCTGTCGGCGATGTGAATTACGTGACGGGCGACACGAGCGCGCTCCGGCTCGCGCTCATGGGCCAGCGCAACAACGTCGAGGGCCGCCCGTTCACGCGCACACAGCGCTGGGGCGCGGCGCCGTCCTTCGCCTACGGCATCGGAACCGACACAGCCTTCACCCTCAAATATCTGCACCAGCAGGAAGACAACATTCCCGATTACGGCATCCCATTCCTGTTCGATGAGCCCGCACCGGTCAGCCGCGACAAGTATTACGGCCTGCCGCAGGACGACCGCTTCAAGACCGATGTCGAGGTGGTGACCGGCCGCGTCGAGCACAAGCTCTCCGACATCTTCACGCTTAGCGACACGGCGCGTTACGGCTCCTACTGGTTCGACTCGCGCCAAACCGCTGCGATCTATGGCACTGCGAACTGCTTCACCGATGCCACTTCGCCTTACTACTATGCCGGCGCCACGCTGTGCTCGTCATTGGGTAGCGCGACGAAACCCGTGCCGGTGACACTGAGCAATCCGCTCTTTCCCGTCGCCGGAACACCCGCCGATCAGATGTGGGTGCTGCGCGACAGGCCGAGTTCGAAGGGCGTCATCACCACGCTGATGAACGATTTCGATCTGACGGCGAATTTCGCGACCGGAATGCTGACCCACACGCTGGTTGCCGGCGTCGAAGGCGATTCCGAGGCCGCGAGCCTCACGCGTTTCACGAACCAGGACGACGAAATCCTGCCGACACCGCTGCTCGCTCCCGACCCTTACGAGCCTGTCGGCGATGTGCATCAGACCACGGTTCGTCAGCGCCCCGTGACCAGTACTAAAACTTTCGCGACCTACATCACCGACACGATCGACATCGGTCCGCAATGGTCGCTCACCGGTGCTTTGCGCTACGACCATTTCACGGCGGATTTCGATCAGCCGATCGGAACGCCCACGCACTTCCACCACGTGGATAACATCATCAGCTCGCGCGCAGCCCTCGTTTACAAACCGACCGAACAGACGAGCTTCTATTTCTCTTACGGCACCTCTTACAATCCGTCGGCAGAGAACCTGTCGCTCGCAGCGAGCAACAAGGACCTTGCGCCGGAAAAAGACCGCACCTTCGAGATCGGCGGCAAAGCCGAGGTGCTCGACGGGCTTCTGTCACTGACCGCTGCGCTGTTCGACACCGAGATGACCAATGCGCGCATCAGCGATCCGCTCAATCCCGGGCTTCAGACCCTGGCCGGCACCGAGCATGTGAACGGCTTTGAGTTCAACGCACAGGGACGCATCACACCGAACTGGGAAATCATCGCGGGCTACACCTTTCTCGATCCCACCGCCGTCGGTCTTGCCGGGCCGGGTGTGCATGGCCCTATCCCCAACACCGCGCACAACCAGGCCAATCTCTGGACGGTCTACGAATTCGACAATGGGCTGAGTCTCGGCGGCGGGTTGAACTATGTCGGCCGGGTCCAAGCAGGCACAGATAACGGAACCGTACCCGGCACCATCCAGATTGCGCATGTGCCGTCGCATGTGACGCTGGATGGCATGATCGGCTACAAGCTCAGCGACACGCTGAGCGTCCAGATCAACGGCTACAATTTGGCCGACGAGTACTATTTCGTGAACTCCTATTTCACGCGGCCGTATGAGAACCACACGGTGCCGGGCGCCGGGCGCACCGTCCTTCTGACCATAGGCGCTTCGCTCTGACACCATGCTGATCCACATCCCCGGTGTCCTGACGAAAGACGAGCTGGCGCATTGCCAGGGTCGGCTTTCGTCCGCGCGTTGGGGAGATGGCCGTGTCACCGCGGGCCATCAATCCGCACAGGTCAAGTATAACGCGCAGCTTCCTGAGGACAGCGAAGAGGCGCGCGAGCTTGGCGCGATCGTCGTGCGCGCGCTCGAGCGCAACGCGCTGTTCGTGACCGCCGCCCTGCCCCAGCAGGTGTTTCCGCCGCTGTTCAACAGATACCAGGCCGGCATGTCGTTCGGCGCGCATGTCGACAATGCCGTGCGCGTGATGCCGCGCACAGGCCGCAGCCTTCGGACCGATCTGTCCGCCACCCTGTTCCTGAATGCGCCCGAGGATTATGACGGCGGCGAACTCGTGATCGAGGATACTTACGGCTCGAAGAGCGTGAAGCTTCCCGCTGGCCACATGGTCCTCTATCCGGCGACCAGCCTGCATCGCGTGACGCCGATCGCCCACGGCGTGCGTGTCGCGTCGTTCTTCTGGATACAGAGCATGGTGCGCGATGCCGGCGAGCGGCGGCTACTGTTTGATCTCGACCGCGCGATCGTCGAACTCGGCCAGAAAAATCCCGACGAGCCCGCGCTCGTAAAGCTCACATCGATCTATCACAACCTCATCCGCAAATGGGGTGAGATATGAACGCGCCGCTGACACACGCCGACACCTGGCGCGTCGCGGCGCTGACGATGATGAGCCCGGCCGAACTGGCCACGCTTCTTTCCGGCGACCCCTACGAAGCGGCGCCCTGGGTCGAAGCGGCTGCCGCGTGCGGCATCGCCGAAGCGCAAGTGCGGCTGGGGCGCATGCTGCTCGAGGGCCAAGGCGTCGCGAAGGATGAGCGCGCGGCGTTCGCGTGCTTTCTCTGCGCAGCGGCGAGCGGCGATCCGGAAGCGAGGAACATGCTTGGCCGCTGTTATGAGAATGGCTGGGGCACCGCACGCGACATGACGCGTGCCGCGGAAAATTTCCGCGCCGCCGCCGAAGCCGGACTCGACTGGGCGCAATACAATCTCGGGCATCTGCTGCTCGACGGGACCGGCGTTGCGCGCGATCCGAGCGAAGCGTTCCTCTGGTACATGCGCGCGGCGGGACAAAGCCATGTGCGCGCCATGAATCTCGTCGCGCGCTGCCATGAGCAAGGCTGGGGCGTTCCGCGCGATCTGGCTGCGGCACGCGTCTGGTATCGCAGATCGGCGGAAGGCGGTTATTTCCGCGGCGCCTACAACTACGCCACCATTCTGGCCGCCGAAGGCTGCGTCACGGCAGCCGCGATGTGGTTCGAGCGGGCCGTCGCGGACGCCCCATCCGCGACCCGCGCCAACATTCTTCGGGGTGCCGAAAGTTTGCAAAACCCGGCCTTGGCGCGGGCCTTATCTGCCAGAAAAGATGCGACTAATTCTTATTGACAAGCTCTCCGATACCGGCGATTAGGCCTAATTGAGAACGCTTTTCATTCTGGATTGGGGATTCCCATCTTTATGTCTTCGATTTTTGCCGGCCGTTTGCAGGCATTTTTCGCCGCGCTCTTTATATTGTCTCTCTTTGCGGCCACCGCGCGCGCCGACGACCAGCCCTTTCTGACGCTCGATGCCACCGACATCGAGCCCGAGTTCGGCCATGAGTTCGAACAGAATTTCGGCTGGAACCATGGCCTCACGCGCAAAGCCTTCAACGAATTCGAGGGCGAGACCGAACTCGAATACGGCCTCAGCGACCAGATCCAACTCGCGGTCGCAACATCCTATTCGTGGGCGAAAGAGCACGACCGCAGCCTTCTCTCCTCGCCACATGAGAGCGGCACCGCCTGGGGCGGATTCAAAGGTGAGATGATCTGGCAGGCGATGAACGTCTATTTCGATCCGATCGGGCTCGGCGTTCTGGTTGAGCCGAGTGTGGGCCCTTACGCGCGCGGCGTCGAAGCAAGGCTTCTTGCGCAGAAGAACTTCCTCAACGACCGGCTGCGCTTTGTGATCAACGCCGGTGGTGAGGTTGCATCCGAGAAAGAAGACGGCGCGTGGGGCGACGTGAGCGCGCTCACCTTCGACGCCGGTCTCGCCTATGACATCACATGGTCGTGGTCGCTGGGCCTTGAGTTCAACGCTGAGCACGACTTCGATGGCTTGCTCATCAACGGCAAAGCGGTGCCGGTCGCAACGACCTATTACGTCGGTCCGACCTTGCAATACATCGCGCATCCCTGGACCGCGAGCCTCGGCTTTCAGGCACAGCTGCCATGGGCAAATGACCCAACGCATATGTCCGTCTATCAGGGCTATCTTGCAGACTCGGAAAGGTTTCGCGTCGAGCTTCGTGTCACACGCGATTTCTACTGAAGGCCTGCTTCCGCTAGTGGGAAGCTATGCGCGAATCTCGGGCTTGTGATCGCGGAAAGGCGTGGCCTCCGGTTGCGCTTTTCGGCGTCATTGCCTCTAAGATGGCCAAAATCTTCAGGGGGCAGATATGCGCTTCAATCGTGTTTCCACAGTCGCTCTGACGGCCGGCCTCGGCGCCGCCATCGTCGTTGCATTCGTCTTCGCCGCCGAGCCGGAAAAGCCGCAGCCACAGCCCCAGCCGCCATCATCCGACAATGGCAAATATTTCAAGGCCGACGCGGTTTCGACCGACGGTGCCGTGAGCACGGCAGGCGGCCACATTAACTATACTGCGGTCGCCGGTACTATAATCGTGCATGCCAAGGGCTGGGATGACGTGCCGCCCGCGGCCGCCGACAAGGACGACAAGGAAGCACAGGCCGAAGCGGCGAAGAATCCTTCCGCTGAGGCATCGATGTTCTATGCCGCCTATTTCAAGAAGGGCGCTGCAGCGAAGGAACGGCCCATCACCTTCGTGTTCAACGGCGGACCGGGCTCGGCGACCGTGTGGCTGCACATGGGCGCATTCGGGCCGAAGCGCGTCGTGACCTCCGACAATGCGCACACGCCGGCCTCGCCCTACAATGTCGTGAACAATGACTGGAGCCTGCTCGACGTCAGCGATCTCGTGTTCATCGACGCGCCGGGCGCGGGCTTCAGCCGCATCGCGGGCAAGGACAAGGAGAAGGCGTTCTACGGCGTCGATGAGGACGGCCACGCTTTCGCCGACTTCATCAACACATTCCTCTCCAAATATGCGCGCTGGAATTCGCCCAAATACATCTTCGGCGAAAGCTACGGCACCACGCGCGCCGCAGTTCTCTCCAACCTTTTGGAGACGAACTACGCCATCGACCTCAACGGCGTGATCATGCTCTCGCAGATTCTGAATTTCGATATGAGTGCAGACGGCCCGCAGGTAAACCCGGGCGTCAACCAGCCCTATCAGCTCGCGCTGCCGACCTATGCGGCAACGGCGTGGTATCACAACAAGCTGCCGGGCAAGAAGCCCGACGACCTGCGCAAATTCCTGGGCGAAGTGCAGCACTTCGCGATGGGCGATTATGCGCTGGCGCTGCAGGCCGGTGCGGCGCTGAACGATAAGCAGCGCAACGCGATCGCGCAGAAGCTGCACAACTATACGGGCCTGCCGGTCTGGTACATCCTGAAGGCCGATCTGCGCATCGATGGCGGCATGTTCGAGCAGAACCTGCAGGACAATTCGGAGACGACCACCGGCCGCCTGGACACGCGCTTCTCAGGTCCCGCGATCGACCCGCTCAACAAGGAAGCCGATTACGACCCGCAGTCCGCGGCGATCAGCGGCGCCTATATCGGTGCGTTCAACGACTATGCGCGTACGGAGCTGAAATATGGCGCCGGCCGCAAATACTTCCTGTTCGCGCCGATCAAGGACTGGAACTTCAAACACCAGCAGCCCGGCCAGAACGAGGCGCTGCAGACCTCACCCAACGTGATGCCCGACCTGGCAGTGGCGATGAAGTACAATCCGAACCTTAAGGTTCAGCTCAATGCGGGCTTCTACGACCTGGCGACGCCCTATTACGAGGGCATCTATGAGATGCGCCAGCTTCCGATCCCGCGGAAGCTCCAGGGCAATATCGAATACAAACAGTACGAATCCGGCCACATGGTCTATGCGCACGAAGAGTCGCTGAAGCAACTCCACGACAACGTGGCAGACTTCATCCGCCGGACAGACAATCAGAAGTAACGCCGACGAATTGGGCTGACAAAGGGGCCGGTGTTTCCACCGGCCCTTTTTTCTTTCACCCTACACGGAGGCGCTGGAGATTCTGGCCAAAAACGGCTGAATCCCAGATGACGGAGTATTGGCAGCCAATACCGTTTGCGTCGTCGGCCACACTGACTCTCCACCGGAACGTGATATACTTTGTCGGCTACTCGGGCGGGAGCAGGGGTTATGGTCGATGTCGCAGTTGGCAGGGGCGTTGGCCTTGCGCCCAAGGACCCGTTTTGGGCGGCCATCAAGCCGCATGCGCCCGCCATCCGCCGCGTCCTCATCGGGCTGTTCCTGATTGCCACCTTTACGCTGACCAGCGCTGTCCTGCTCTTCGTCATCACAGCCGAGCAGCTGCAGGGCTTCGTCAACGCGCCGCAATACGCCAGTCTGAAAGTGTCGGCTGGCTGGATCCGCCAGGACGTGGCCACGGTCCAGCATTACTGGACGCTGATGAACGGCATCACGCGCAAGGAGGACGAGACGCAGGATGCGCTCTATCGCGTCAGCCTGCGCAACCAGACCTCGCGCTCCTCGATGACCCGCACGGCGGACGAAACCCGCAATTTCATCAACACC
>Ga0157369_10008343_pt1 | contig 11879 bp, 7 predicted proteins | sample C25metaG_FD_113461 | JGI IMG/M metagenome (GOLD analysis project Ga0157369, IMG submission 113461) | Corn rhizosphere microbial communities from Kellogg Biological Station, Michigan, USA - C2-5 metaG | ecosystem: Host-associated > Plants > Roots > Rhizosphere > Soil | place: USA: Michigan... | reverse complement strand
CGGCAAAGTGATTAACTGCATGGGAAGAAGTAAAGCTTGAACTTACCGGGCAATAGGAAACTAAAAACCTGATATGATCAAACAGCACAGGATCACGGCAGGGCCTGAGCCTGAAAAAATTTTCTTTAATGAGATGACTGCTTACATAATCGCTTAGCCCTGCATTTGCCAAAAAAAATATAACCCAAATCCAACCTTTCACTTTAAAATTGAGCGTCGCAAATACTATCAAAAAAAAATAAAAAGGCACCCACAAAGTTGGCTCGCGAATGAATGGGAAAAAAACATCAAAAAATGAATTATGCCATAAGCCGTTCATTTTATAAAACAAATTATAGTCTAATTGTTTTATAGCTTCGGGGAGAAACGATGCATTTTGTATTTCCAGCAAATTCATTATTGCAAAAATAACTATTGCACAAAAACACTAGTTAAATATTTACTTTTGCCGCTACAAGCTTTGAAACCAGAGGCTGATACTTTCGAAAATAATTTTTTATAATGAACAATGGCGCTCGTTTTCCACGGTTGGTTAAATGGATATTCTTAACGGGGATCGCTTTTTTGATTTTCATGACGGTCATGCGGTTCATTTTTTTCTTTTATTTCGCCCCGCTGGAGTATTCATTTTCAAATTACTTGCATCCCTTCCTTCTCGGGCTTAATTTTGACACGAGAATCGTTTGCGGCTTAATCATTTTTCCTTTTTTAATCGGCAATCTTCACCTGGAATATTCTGCGAATAAAAAATTATCAACCGGAAGCATTATCCAATTGCTTATTACGATTGTGCTGATGGCCGTGCTTGTTTTTTTTATGAAAAAAGGACACGCTACAGCAGTCACCTTAACCGGTATTATTATCATCTTCCTTCTTATATTGGTTTGGCTTTTTGCAACAAAGAACTGCAACCCGTTCCAAAATTCATTTTCAAAAAAAGTATTTAAAATTTACTTTTTTATCATAACTGTTACGCTGGTTTTTTTGTATGCAGTCGATTTTCAAAACTACGATTACCTCCATGAAAGGCTGAACGCATCAGTGATGAATTACCTGAGCGATGCCAAAATTTCTATGAATATGGTTTGGCAAACCTACCCCGTGGTTACTATTCTCATATTAATCATCGTGGTAACGGCAATTATCTTTTGGCTGATAAATCATTGGTTTAACAAAACGGCTAAGTCAGTTTACAGGGGCAATTCCCTAAGCAGAATTATTATCGGGATTGTATTTGCACTGATACTTGGCCTGGGCGTATTTGGGAAAATCGGCCAATATCCGCTAAGATGGAGCGATGCATTTGTTTTTGATAATAATTTTAAAGCCAATCTTTCTTTAAACCCTGTTCAGAGTTTTCTGAGTACGCTCAAATTTAAAAATTCCACTTACGACCTGCAACAGGTAAAAAAATATTACCCGCTGATGGTGGAATACCTTGGCATCAAAAATCCTGACAGTGTTCACCTAAATTACAAAAGAATTCATAGTGCCGATTCGCGGGCCAATAAACCGAATGTGGTAATCGTCATTTGTGAAAGTTTTTCAGCGTATAAAAGCAGTATGTGGGGCAACCCTTTAAATACTACGCCTTATTTTAAACAGATGTGTGAAGGCGGCGTTTTTTTCGACCGGTGCTTTACACCCGCTTATGGCACGGCGCGCGGTGTGTGGGCAACAGTTACCAGCATTCCGGATGTGGAATTTCCAAATACATCAAGCCGCAACCCGGCTTACGTAAACCAGCATACGATTATCAATGATTATAAAGGTTATCAAAAATATTATTTCATCGGGGGAAGTCTGAGCTGGGCAAATATCAGGGGTTTGCTGACCAACAATATTGACGGCCTCAAATTATATGAACAGGAAGATTACCCGGTAAAATCAGTGGATGTGTGGGGCATCAGTGATAAGAATTTATTTTTACAGGCCAACGAGGTATTCAGGCAACAAAAAAATCCTTTTTTTGCATTAATTCAAACGGCCGATAATCACCGCCCTTACACGATTCCAGAGGAAGACAGGAACGCATTTAAGCCGGAAGATTACCCAACTGATACGTTGAAAAAATATGGCTTTGAAAGTAACGCGGAATTAAATGCCTTCCGCTATACCGATTTCAGTTTTAAAACATTTATTGAAGCAGCCAAAAAGGAACCTTATTTTAATAACACCATTTTTGTTTTTGTGGGCGACCACGGTATCCGCGGTGATGCAGGCAAAATGCTTCCGGAGGCATGGGAAAAAGATGGGCTTACCACGCAGCATGTGCCTTTGCTTTTTTATGCGCCAGCTTTGCTGAAGCCGGAGCGAAGTGGCAGAACCTGCTCGCAGGTGGATATACTGCCCTCGGTATCTGCGCTTGCGAATATTTCGTATACTAATACTGCTATTGGAAAAAACCTTTTTGATAGCAGCCTGCATGAAAATACGCGTTTCAAAAATTTAGCATTTTTGTTTGACCCACTGATAAAACAAATCGGTATCATTACAGATCAGTATGTTTTTGTAAATGATTTGTCAACAGGAAAAAAGGATTTCAGATCTTCGGCGGATAACAATCCATTACCTGCAAACGCGCAAACAACCGCAGATCGCAATGAGCTGGAAAGGCTTGCAGAAGCGTATTATCAGACTTCAAAGTATATGTTACTGAATAATAAGAAGCAGTAAACGAATAAAAAAGCAAAAAATCTATTCCGGGTTCTTCATCATGATTTCAAAACTAAAAATTCCAAACTCTGTTCCGATTACGATAAAATGGATCACAAAGCTATGGCTGATTTATCTGCTTATTTTTACGATTTTGCGCGTGGCAACAGTTGTATTGTTCATCCCTGAAAACACAACTGTATTATCGCTTATTCCTTCGTTTATCCTCGGCTTTAAGTATGATGCCAAATGGATTTCAATTATCTTGTTACCGATTGCTGTATTGTCGGCGCTGCCGCGCTTTTCTCCTTTTCATTCTGAAAGAAATAAAAAATGGTGGTCCTTCTATCTTGCTTTCGCCACGCTTTTGGTGTTGTTTCTTTTCGCCGCCGATTTTGGAAATTTCAGCTATAATCATACGCGACTGAATGCAAGCGCGCTGAATTTTGCAGAAGATCCCTCCATTTCTTTTAAAATGCTTTGGCAAAGCTACCCGATGGTTTGGCTGTTGCTTGCGCTGGTAGTAGCGGTTTATTTAATGTCAAAACTTTTCAGGCATACACATATTCTTACTAAAAGAAAAGAACAGGAAAGCATAATTTACAAGAAGAGATGGCATGCAGGCGCTTTTATTTTTTTGTTGTGGTGCCTGTATGGAATTTTTTCTATTCACCCATTGAAGTGGAAGGATGCTTTTGAGCTCAACGATAACTTTAAATCCTATGTTGCATTAAACCCGATGCAGAATTTTTTTACTACGCTTCAATTCCGCAAACCTTCTTTCGATGATGATAAAGCGAAGAATTATTTTCCGTTGATTGCAGATTTTTTGCAATTAGATCAAAAAAACATAAATGATCAAAGCTATTCAAGGCTGGTTTTACCTAACAGTAAAGCGTTGGAAAGCAGGCCCAATATAGTGTTGGTAATTTGTGAAAGCTTCAGCATGTATAAAAGCAGCATGAGCGGCAACCCATTAAACACCACTCCTTATTTTAAGCAATTATGCGACAGCGGTATTTTTTTTGACCGATGTTTCACTCCTACTTTCGGAACTGCGCGCGGCGTTTTTGCCATCATCAGCGGAATTCCTGATGTGCAGCTTTCTGTATTTTCTTCACGCAACCCGCAAGCCGTTCGGCAAAACACCATCATCAATTCATTTGAAGATTATCAAAAATTTTATTTCCTTGGCGGCAGCAGCGATTTTAATAATTTCGATGGGTTAGTTAAAAACGTAAAAGGCATACAAATTTTCCAGGAAGGATCTTACAGTGAAAAGCCTTTGAATGTGTGGGGCATCAGCGATAAACATCTTTTTCTTGAATCGGAAAAAATTTTATCACAGCAAACAAAACCATTTTTTGCCATCATCCAAACGGCCGATAATCACCGGCCGTATACCATTCCGGCGGAAGACACCGATTTTGAAAGGCGCGTGGTAAATGAAGATACGCTTCACAAATATGGATTTGAATCTTTAAAAGAGTTCCAATCTTTTTGTTATACGGATTATTGTTTCAAAACTTTTATCGAAACCGCAAAGCAGAAGCCGTGGTTTAATAACACAATTTTTGCTTTCGTTGGCGACCACGGCGTTGAAGGCGAAACATCGGCATTGTATCCTGAAGCGTGGGAAAAAGGAAGCCTCAGCGATGAGCATGTGCCGCTGTTATTTTATGCTCCGCAATTACTGGATGAAGCCACAAGGCATGAAGTAGTGTCGCAGATAGATATTCTGCCCACGTTGGCAGGGATGGTTCATCAATCTTATACAAATACCACGCTGGGCCGTGACCTGTTGAATTCAAAAAAGAAAATGGATGCAGCTTTTATTATTCATCATGATGAGGGAAATATTGGTATCGTTACGGATGATTATTATTTTGTAAAAAACTTACGGATTACCAAAGAAAAATTATTGCCGCTAAAATCAAATGTTTTACCCTTAACCAAAACCCAACAGGATTCAGTAAAAAAGCAACTTTCTGAGCTTACTTCAGGAATATATGAAACAGCTAAATGGATGCTGGTGAATAATCATTAATTAGCTAATGTGCTGATTAGCTGATTCGATAATTAGCCAATTGTTAATTATTAAATTATTAAATTATTAAATTATTTGCCATTACGACATTGGTTAATCAACATTGGCACATCAGCACGTTGGTTAATTAGCTATTTAATTTACCTCAAACCAAATCTCTTTTTGATTGTTCCAGTCGCCATTATAATTTATGGTAAGCTCTTCACCTGCTTTTATTTTTCTAACGGCTTTTATTTGAATTGTATTTTTATCAAAATCCATAATATACTCACAATTGCTGGAATAGCTATGATTGTAAAGCGACACAAGGCCGAGTGCGATGCAACATTCTTTTTCCTTGGGGCCCCAGGCGAAAATATAATTATGAAGCAAAGTTTTTTCAATGAAAGCGCGGTCCTCGGCGTTCATCACAATTACGGGGGAATGCTCCACCACTGTTCTTGCCCTGATTTCCTCTTTTGTAAAAACTCCTCTTCCTCTTTTGTTGGTTTTTTTTACATGCAAATAATTCTTTACCATTCTGATATACATTTTTTGAAAATTACAGTAAAGCAATATATTAATAAGTATTTTATTTTAAACTAAAAACCATACTGATGCTGTATGTGCCGGATTTAACGCTTTTTCTAAAGCTAAAAATAAATTAATTTTGCGCCCTCATTGCTTAAACCGATTCTCATGACTGAAGAGGAAATGCTGGTTCAGGAGCAATTCGAAGATGTTTTAAATACGGGCGATAAGGAAGCGATTAGTGAATTTTTGAATGAACAAAACATCAGTGATGTTGCTGAATTGATAGATGAAAATGAAGACAGGGAAATAGATATTTTCATGAGCCTCTCCATGCACCGGGCTACCGGCGTTTTCAAAATCCTTGACCATCCTACCCAAAAGAGAATCATTAAAAATCTGCCTCCCACCAAAAGCGCTGAATTGCTCAACAAAATGGAGCCTGACGACAGGACCTCATTTTTTGAAGACCTGCCCAATGAAGTGGTACGCGAACTGGTAAAAACGCTTGTTCCGGAAGAAAGAAAAATAACGCTTTCACTGCTTGGCTATCCTGAAAACAGCGTGGGGCGTTTGATGACACCGGATTATGTGTACGTATATGAATACAATACTGTAGCTGAAGTTTTAGATATTATTCGGGGCGTTGGAAAAAATACTGAAACCATTGATGTAATTTATGTAATAGACAAGCATGGAGAATTGTTGGACGACCTTCGGATACGCGAATTCATTCTGGCTTCGCCGGACACAAAGGTGAGCGAGATGATGGATGGCCGCTTTATCGAACTAAATGTAAACGATGACCAGGAAACGGCTAACGAAGTTTTTAAGATGAATAATCGTGTAGCCCTTCCTGTTGTTGACGACAATAATGTGCTGCTTGGCATCGTAACTATTGACGACGTTCTTTGGGTAACCAATGAAGAATTCAGTGAGGATATTCAAAAGATTGGTGGTGCGCAGGCGCTGGACATGCCTTACCTTGAAACACCCATTTTTACCCTGGTTAAAAAAAGAGTGGGATGGCTGGTAATTCTTTTTTTGGGAGAAATGCTTACTGCAACAGCCATGGCCTTTTTTAATGATGAGATGACGCAGGTAATTATCCTGACAAATTTTATTCCTTTAATCATAAGCACAGGCGGCAACAGTGGCACGCAGGCATCCACCTTAATTATCCAGGCAATGGCGTTGGGTGAAGTTAGCCTGAGAGATTGGTGGCGGGTGATGCGCCGCGAAATAATGTCGGGTTTAATGCTCGGAACCATTCTTGGGATAGTAGGCTTTTGCAGGATTGCTATCTGGAGTTTTTTAATGCACGAAAATATCATTACCTCTTATAACTACGGGCCATATTGGGTTTTAATCGGATTAACAGTTTGTTTCTCACTCGTAGGTGTGGTTTTATGGTCGTCGCTCATCGGCAGCATGCTTCCTTTGCTGTTAAAAAGATTGGGCGCAGATCCGGCTTCTTCCTCTGCCCCATTCGTGGCCACGCTGGTGGATGTAACCGGATTGATAATTTTTTTCAACGTCGCGCTGTGGACACTGACGGGGACGCTTTTGTAATTTGTTATTGTTGGATTGTTGGATGGTTGCATTATTGAATTATTATATTATTACATTATTGGATTATTGAGTTTTCACATTAGCATATTAGCACATTAGCATATTAGCTAATTAGTTTTCACATTAACCTTTACCGCCTAAAAATTGCCATTCACCGAAAAGTGATATTTCAGAAAAAATAATTCAGGTTACTTTTGCTCACGACAATTTAGTACAGAGAAATATTTTCTCTAATCAAAGCCAGATGAATTTTAAACGAAAAAAATCAAAAGAAAAAAAACCAGGCATCTTTAAAATCCTGAAACCGTATTCAGGAATGATTACGTTGCTACTGCTTTTTGCTTTTTTAAGCAATGGGCTTAATTTGCTGATACCGAAAATTATCCAGTTTGGAATCGATGATTTTTCGAAAGGCCAATTAGATATGGCAAAAATAATTACCTGGTTTTCTGCGGCAGCCATTTTGATTTTTATATTCACGTATGTCCAAAGCATTATCCAGACTTTCGCTTCCGAAAAGGTGGCGCGGGACCTGAGGAAAAAACTTGCCTTAAAAATTTCAGAACAGGATTATGCATACATACAGGATACAACCCCAGGAAAGCTTCTGACCAATCTGACCTCCGATGTGGACGCCATAAAAATGTTTGTTTCGCAGGCTATAGTGTCTATCGTTTCATCAGTGGTTCTTATCATCGGCGCCAGCTTTCTACTGCTTAATATCAATTTGAAGCTAGGGTTGATAGTGCTGCTGATTATCCCAATCATTGCCACTACCTTTTTTATTGTTTTCAAAAAAGTAAAAACGCTTTTCAGAAAAACGCAGGAAGTAATTGACTGGCTTAACAAAGTAATTAACGAAAGTATTTTAGGAGCTGCATTAATTCGTGTATTAAATGCGCAATTCACGGAATACAATAAATTTATGGACGCAAATTCAGAGGCTAAAAACCTCGGCCTGTCCATTCTCCGTTTATTTGCCACGCTGATACCAATAATTGTTCTTACCTCAAACCTTGCTAGGCTTACAGTATTGGCATTAGGCGGCCATTTTGTAATTTCCGGAAGCATGACGCTTGGCGAATTCGCAGCTTTTAACAGTTATATCGCCATTCTCATTTTTCCAATAATAATGATTGGATTTATGAGCAATGTAATTGCACGGGCCACAGCTTCATACCAAAGAATTGTACATACCCTTGAAACGCCTGATTTTGTTGATAAAGGAACAGTAAACAAACAATTAGAGGGAAATATTCTGCTTGAAGGAATCAGTGTCTATTATGGAGAAAATCCGGCGTTAAAAAATATAACTTTTTCAGTGAAAGGTGGCACCAGGACGGCTATTATAGGGCCGACAGCAGCCGGAAAATCACAAGTATTTAATCTCTTGACCACCCTGATTAAACCCACGGAAGGAAATATATTTTATGATGGCATCAATATCAGCGAATACAACAGGGACAGCCTTCTGAGCCAGGTGGGCCTTGTATTCCAGGATAGCATCATTTTTAATTTAAGCCTCCGCGAAAACATTGCATTTAATTCTGGCGTAAATCCGAACGACCTTCAAAAAGCTATTGAAACTGCTGAGCTGGACGAATTTATAAAATCTCTTCCCGAGGGATTGGATACTATTGTTTCTGAGCGAGGATCAAGCTTGTCGGGCGGACAGAAGCAACGCATAATGCTCGCGCGCGCGCTTGCCATTAATCCAAAAATATTATTGCTGGATGATTTTACCGCACGGGTGGATGCTTTAACCGAAGAAAGGATTTCCGAAAACGTAAAACAAAATTATAAGGGAATCACGCTGGTATCGGTTACCCAAAAAATTGATCCTGTAAAAGATTATGACCAGATAATCGTGATTATGGAAGGCGAATTGATTGCCAAAGGAACTCATGACTATTTAATGCAACATTCGCCTGAATATGTGCAGATTTACCAGTCTCAAAAAAGCACTACGAACCTGGAAGTGGCGTAAACAAAAGAAAATTTTAGTCTGATCAACGAATGTGATTCATTGTAAACATAAAGTCTCAATAAACTCCTGCATGCCTTATACGATTTAATCGAAAGGTTAAAAATAAAAGCCTCATTTCATCTTCACCCGGGGATCGATAATTCCGTAAAGCAGGTCTGCAAAAATATTCATGAGCACAAAAATAGTAGCAGCAAGAAGCACCGATCCCATAACCACAGGATAATCTAATTTCTCTAAAGCATCTACAGTTACCTTACCAATTCCTTTCCAGCCAAAAATATACTCAACAAAGAAAGCGCCGGCGAGCAATTCAGCAAACCAGCCTGTGATGGCTGTCAACACGGGATTAATTGCATTTCTCAGCGCATGATGTACTATCACGTTTCTTTTGCTCAATCCTTTTGCATAGGCCGTCCGGATATAATCCTGGTTAAGCGTATCAAGCATCGAACTCCTCGTAAGCTGCGTGATGATTGAAAGAGGGCGAATTCCCAGCGTGAGCGCAGGAAGAATAAGATTTTGCAACGTCAGGTATTTTCGCCCCCTAACAGAATCAATATTAAACCAGCTTCCTGTCAGCGATAAGCCTGTGTAATCATGGAGCACCAGCCCGAACAGATAGGCAATTACAATTGCCATAAAAAAAGATGGGGCAGAAATACCAATTACGCTTGCAAAAACAGAGGAAGTATCCATCCATGTATTTTGCTTCACCGCGGCAATGATACCCAAAAATATTCCAGCGATAATTGCTAAAAACATGGCCGCACATGCCAGCATAATTGTGCCGGGCAATGCTTCCATTAACACGTCAGTCACTTGCTTCTTTGTTTGATAACTGCGCCGGAGATAAGGAATTTTAATTCCTACTTTTTTATCTCCTCCCACAAAAAATCCCCGTAGATTTTTTTCCTTTATCTCTTCTTGTGTATAAATGCTTAACGGTGAAATATCATTCACATAAAGTACGAACTGCTTCCATTTAGGCTGGTCAAGATGTAATTCTTTCCGGATGTTATCCATGGTTTGTTTATCGCCACTTTGGCCAAGAACCATGCGGGCAGGATCGCCAAAAGCCTGGAAAACCAGGAACACCACCACCACTACGCCAAACAAAACAAGGACACCGTAAGCAAGTTTTTTTATAAGAAGGTGAAACATGAATTAGAATTTTGATACCTCAACTTTTTTGTTCAGTAAACAAGTAAACAGAAGAAAACAAGTAAACAGATAAGATTTTTATTTACACACATTGTACCGCCACCGCAACTACTTTAAACCGCGAAAATTACAAATATTTTTTTCAGCAAAAATTCCATCATTTCACAAACCATTATTCTTTTGGCGCTTCATTTTAATGAAATAGATTTGAAGGCAACAACGTAATTGTTAATCATGCAAAAGTTTAATAAAAAATTTTTTATATTCTTTGTTCCTATTTTGATTTTCGCCCAATCATCATTTGCGCAAAAGCCTGGAAAAACACAAAACCTTCGTGAAGGTGTAGTAACTTATGCTTTTAAAAGTAATGGCAAAGATTTGAATGAAGCCCATCCATTACAATTATTTTATAAAAATAATACAGCGCACTTAATCCAGGGAAATTCTTCACAAAAAAATGAAGACAACTATTTTGATTTCAAACAACAAGTAACCTACCAAATACTTACTCAAAAAAACGGGCAAAAGGTAACCATGAAAACACCGTTTTCAACTTACGAAAAAGCAACTATCCTGGCCGACACAGCTCATATACTCGGGTATGTTTGCAAAAAAGCAAAAGTGATTATCCGCTCCAATACAATTGACATTTGGTTTACAGATAAAATTCCATTAAAAGGCGGGCCATCCTTAAGTGTTGCACCTGGTTTGGGCCTTATTTTAAAAACAGTCAGAAACGGAAATTTTGAAACGTATGCAACTAAAATAGAAATTAAAAACATAGCAGATTCATTTGCAGAACTGCCAAAAGCTTTGGGAGAAATTGTTGATGAAGCTACTTTCCGCCGCAAAGAAATTGACAATCGTTTTACCACCATACCAGTTTTTCATCATCAGCAGATTAATTTCACTGACTCCATTGTAAATCCACCGGATGGCCACAAAAATGTAACGTACAGATATGCAGGAGGGACACTGGTTTTGAAAAAAATTGAATTGCCTGAATCGAGCAATAACACAGTATTTGCAAAGCTGTCGCAATATTCCAAAGGCGATGCTTATGATCGCACCGGCAGCGTTTTCATAATTCCTACCGATCGTGAAATTTCATTTTTGAACGGATTGCAAAAAAACGTTCATGCATTACCGTTATATACAGACAAACAGGGAAAAGAATACAACGGCGTTGTGATGACTGAACATTATCTTCCGCCTGTTGAACTAATGCGTTTTTTCACCCCATTTGGCATTCGGTATTATAATCAGCGTTCAAAAATAAAGGGATACAATTGGGCAGATTCTGCAGTTTTTAAACAAGACATCACTGATATAGCGGCGAGACTGCATGGAGAGGTATGGATAGGCGTTTATATCGGTAACTACGACAAGGGCGGCCACATCATTAATCTTGAGCTCGAATACCACCCCGAACGAGAAGGCGATAATAAAAAAGATACCTGGGTTGAACCCATATTTAATACGGCTAACCTGATGGAAATGGCCGGCCAAAATTATCCTACCATGTTTAATGAAGATTCATTGACTGTTTCTGTAAATATTCCCGAAGGTTTAAAAAAAATATCATTGAGGTATATCGCTACCGGCCATGGCGGCTGGGGTAATGGCGATGAGTTCAACCAAAAATTAAATGAAATATTTGTCGATGGAAAAAAAGTCTTTGAATTTATCCCCTGGCGCACAGATTGCGGAACGTACAGGATGCTCAATCCCTCATCGGGTAACTTTGGCAACGGCAATTCTTCATCAGATCTGAGCCGTTCAAACTGGTGCCCGGGCACTACAACCAACCCAGTATACATTCCACTTAACCTGACACCAGGACAGCACACTTTTAAAGTTGCCATTCCTTTAGGCAAACCTGAGGGAAATAGTTTTAGTTCGTGGAATATTTCAGGTTGTCTTGTTGGTGAATATTAAAATTATGCT
>Ga0157369_10008342_pt1 | contig 11879 bp, 10 predicted proteins | sample C25metaG_FD_113461 | JGI IMG/M metagenome (GOLD analysis project Ga0157369, IMG submission 113461) | Corn rhizosphere microbial communities from Kellogg Biological Station, Michigan, USA - C2-5 metaG | ecosystem: Host-associated > Plants > Roots > Rhizosphere > Soil | place: USA: Michigan... | reverse complement strand
CGCTTGACGGTCTCCGCAGACCCGACAGCTTGCCGACTGGGTCCAGGTAGCGGCCGGCAAACTTCCTACCCCTATGAGCGGTCCACATGGATAAAACTGAACATAGTGAGCAGTGCCCGAGGACGATCAACCCAGATGGACTTGCAACGCCTGGCGGCCACTACAGCCACGTCTCGATTGCGAACGGGCTGGTTTTCGTGTCGGGTCAACTGCCAATCGACTCGACCGGACGCAAACTCACGGACAGGCCGTTCGAGGCCCAGGCCGAGCAGGTGTTGGCCAATCTAGCTTCGGCGCTGACCGGTGCGGGCAGCGACGTCACGAAACTGGCCCAGGTTCGTGTCTATATCGTCGATATCGCGTATTGGGCGGCGTTCAACGAGATATACGCGCGTTGGGCGGGAGAGGCGAGACCCGCTCGCGCCGTGGTCCCGGTTCCGGCGCTGCATTTTGGTCTGAAAATCGAAATCGAGGCGGTGGCTTTGGTGTAGTCGGTCCAACCGAATCGGCACGGAGCGACGCTGCCGATCGTCACGACCGGTGCGTCAGCTTTTGGAGTGTGTAATGCGTTTCAGTTCTTACTGGTTGGATACTTCCGAGCCATTTGTTGGCAACTCGCCTGATCTGGAGGGTGCACGCTGCGACGTCATCGTGGTGGGTGGCGGAATCACAGGCTCGGCGGCCGCATTGGCGCTCGCCAAAAAAGGCGCGCGCGTCGTTCTCTGCGAAGCGGGCACCGTGGGGCAGGCGGCGTCGGGCCGCAACGGCGGCATGTGCAACAACGGTTTCGCGCAAGATTACGCTTCGCTCTCGCAGCGGATCGGCGTGGAATTGGCCAACCGGTTGTATCTGGCGTTCGACGCGGGCGTCGACACGGTCGAGCGGCTGGTCAGAGAAGAGTCGATCGATTGCGATTTCGTTCGCAGAGGAAAGCTCAAGCTCGCGGCGAAGCCGGAGCATTTCGATAAGCTCGCGCGAAGTCAGGCGTTGCTTGCCGCGAGCGTGGACCCTAATACGCGTCTCGTGACGAAGGCCGAGCTTCGTGACGAGATCGGCTCGGATCGTTATCACGGCGGGTTGATCTTCGAGAAGAGCGCCGGCATGCACGTCGGTCGCTATGTGCGGGGCCTCGCGAGAGCTGCGCAAGCGCGTGGAGCGAATATTTTGGAGCATGCGCCGGTTTTGGATTTGCAGCGAGAATCCGGCGGCGCCTATGTGGCCCGAACGCCGCGCGGCACGATCCGCGCACCGCAGGTGCTTTTGGCGAGCGGCATCTCGCAGGTGGGGCCATTCGGCTGGATCCGGCGCAGAATCGTGCCGGTGGGGGCTTTCATCATCGTCACCGAGCCTTTGCCGCTCGAACGGCTCGATCGGCTGCTGCCCACGCGCCGGATGGCCACCGATACGAAAAACTTCGTCAATTTCTTTCGTGTCACGCCCGATAACCGGATACTGTTCGGCGGTCGCGCGCGTTTCGCGACGTCGAACCCCCGCTCGGACGAAAAAAGCGGGATGATCTTGCGACAGCAGATGGCCACCGTGTTTCCCGAATTGGCCGACGTGCGCATCGATTATTGCTGGGGCGGCATGGTGGACATGACTGCCAACCGCCTGCCGCGTGCTGGCGAGCGAGACGGCGTGTACTACTCGATGGGCTACAGCGGGCACGGCACGCAGATGTCCACGCTGATGGGCACGCTGATGGCCGAAATCATGGACGGGCGCGCCGATCTCAATCCGTGGAAAGACTTCGACTGGCCCGCTATTCCGGGGCACTTCGGCAAACCGTGGTTTTTGCCGTTCGTGGGCGCATGGTACCGACTCAAGGACATACTGCAATGACTTCACCTGTTCGCCACCTAATGCAAGCGGGACGGCTGGATCGGTTTTTTATCGACGGACAATGGGTGGCGCCCGAGGGCGCCGATCGAATCGCCGTCGTCTCGCCGTCCACGGAAGACGAGGTCTGTGAGATCGCGCTGGGAAACGAGCACGACGCCGACAAGGCGGTGCTCGCGGCGCGCAAAGCGTTCGCAGGTTGGTCGGCGGCGTCGCCGCAAGCGCGCGCCGCGCTGCTCGACCGCGTTCATGCCTTGATGCTCGAGCGCGCCGAGTTGTTCGCCACCGCGTTGACGATCGAGATGGGCGCGCCGATCAGCTATGCGCGCGCTGCGCACGTGCCGCTCGCGGCCGAACATATCCGCGTTGCGCGCGACAACCTTGGCAGCTACCCGTTCCGCGTTCAGCGCGGTGCGACGGCGGTCGTTCGCGAGCCGATCGGCGTGTGCGCGCTGATCACGCCGTGGAATTGGCCCATCTATCAGATCACCGCGAAGGTTGGCCCCGCGCTCGCGGCAGGCTGCACGGTGGTCCTCAAACCCAGTGAACTGTCGCCGCTCAGCGCATTGCTCTTCGCCGAAGTCATCGCGGACGCCGGCGTCCCGCCAGGCGTATTCAATTTGGTGACGGGCATGGGCGCGCAAGTCGGAACACGGCTGGCGTCACACCCGCAGGTCGATATGGTGTCGATCACCGGGTCGACGCGTGCCGGCGTATTGGTTGCTCAAGCGGCCGCTCCGACCGTCAAGCGCGTGGCGCAGGAACTGGGCGGCAAATCGCCGAACGTCGTGCTACCCGATGCCGATCTGCCGCGTGCCGTCTCGCTGGGCGTTGCCGCCGCATTCCGGAATATGGGGCAGTCGTGCAGCGCGCCGACGCGTTTGATCGTACCGCGCGCCGCGCTGGGGCAGGTGGAAGCGTTGGCCGTCGCTGCGACGGAGCAGATGATCGTCGGCGATCCGTTTGCCGATGCGACGACGCACGGCCCCCTGGCCAATCGCGCGCAATTCGGCAGAGTGCAGACAATGATCGAAGCCGGCATCGACGAACGGGCCAAATTGATCGTGGGAGGGCCCGGACGTCCCGAGGGATTCAGTAGAGGCTTCTATGCACGTCCCACCATCTTTTCCGACGTTCGCACCGAGATGACGATTGCGCGGGAGGAGATCTTCGGGCCGGTTCTCGCCATCTTGCCCTACGACTCGGTCGAAGAAGCGATCGTGATCGCGAACGACACGGTGTATGGGCTCGGCGCGCATGTCCAAGGCGCGGATAAGGCGCTCGTGCGCGCGGTCGCCGCGCAACTTCAGTCGGGCCAGGTGCATCTGAACTATCCGGCATGGGACCCGCAAGCGCCATTCGGCGGATACAAGCAGTCGGGCAACGGCCGAGAGTATGGGATCGAAGGCATGGAAGAGTACATGGAGGTCAAGTCGATCCTTGGCTTCTACGATTGAAGCGGCCGCTGCGCCTGACGTGATTACGCTGAAAATTCGATGCTATTTATTTGGTAAAGGGGCTCAGATTGGATATCGCCGAAACTTTGTTGAGAACGCATCATGCGCACTGGGCGAAGTTGCGATGCGACCTGCACGCGCATCCGGAATTGCGATTCGAAGAACATAGGACGGCGGACGTCGTCGCACACGAACTCGAGACGCTCGGCTACACGGTGTCGCGTGGCCTGGGAGGAACGGGCGTCGTCGCTAGCCTGCCGGGCGCGAACCCCGGCCGCGGCATCGTCCTCCGAGCCGATTTGGATGCGTTGCCGATCCGAGAGGCCAATGATTTCGCGCACGCATCGTGCGCCGATGGAATCATGCATGCGTGCGGGCACGACGGTCATACGGTGATGCTGCTGGGCGCCGCGCATGTCCTGAAGGCCTTGCCGCAGTTGCCCGGCACGGTGCATTTCGTGTTTCAGCCCGGCGAGGAGGGAGGCGCGGGCGCGCGAAAGATGATCGATGACGGGTTGTTCGAGCAATATCCGACGGAAGCGGTATTCGGCATGCACAACTGGCCCGGTTTGCCTGCCGGGCATTTCGGCTTGCGCACGGGCCCGATCATGGCCGCGGGGTCCCGATTCAGGATCACGATCACAGGCAAGGGTGCCCATGCGGCCCAACCGCATCTGGGCCTGGATCCGATACCGCTCGCGTGTTCGATGGTTCTCCAGTGTCAAACCATCGCGGCGCGGCATAAGGATCCCGTCGATCCCGCCGTCGTCTCCGTCTGCATGTTTCATGCGGGCGATACGGATAACGTCATTCCGGATAGCGCCCAATTGCGCGGAACGATCCGCACGTTGTCGTCGGCCTTGCAACAGAAGTTGCAGCGCGACATCCAGTCGATGTGCGAAGGGCTGGCTTGCGCGTATGGCGCGCAAGTCGAAGTCACGTTTTTTCAATACTATCCGGCCACAATCAATACGCCGGCCGAGACAGCGTTGTGCGAAGCCGTCGTTCGCGAGACATTCGGCGGTGAACGTCTGCACAGCGGCATCGCGCCGAACATGACGTCGGAAGACTTCGGCTTCATGCTGGAGGAGCGGCCCGGCGCGTATGTCCTGATCGGCAATGCTCCGATGGGAGAGGCGGCGCCCGCGCTGCACCACCCGAAATACGATTTCAACGACGACATCATTCCGGCCGGCGTGCGGTATTGGGTCGCTTTGGCGCAGCGTTACTTCGATATCGGGCAGCCTGTGTAAAGCCCCGTGCATGGCTCGATCTTCGGATCGGAGTCGTGGCCGGGGTAACGCTTGCAACCCCCCAATGATCGTGACACGAATGAACTAGCGCGATATGGATGCACCGCGTCCCATCAAGTTCGGGAGCGCGAGCGAAGACGAGTCTGCGCTCGCGTCCCTTCTTGGCGAGATCGCGCGCTAGAAGTCAGCGACCTTGCCCCATGCGGAGTGGGCGAATCGGCCCGGCCGATACGGTATAGGGTCGACGATCGGCGGCGCGCCACTGGCCAAATCCGCGATCAAGTGTCCGGCGCCTGGCCCGATGCCGAACCCGTGGCCCGAAAAACCCGCAGCCAAGATCAATCCCGGCACGCCCGGCACTTCGCCGATACCCGGCACGCCGTCGGGCGTGCTGTCGACGAAACCAGCCCACGCGTGCGTGATTTTCGCTTCACGAAGTTCGGGCAGCAGTTCGATGGCGCGGCGGTGAGTTTCGGCGATCGTCGGCTGATCAGGCTTCGGATCGAGAATGCGCATCCGTTCCATCGGTGTCGGCGCATCGAGCCGCCACCGCTTCAGCGTTTCATGGCCGCCGCGAACGCCTTCGAGTCCGCCTGGAAGAAGGCTGCGCCAACGCTTGGCGAACATGGGCACGAATTGCGGGGCGAATCGCAGGAACTGCGCCGTCACATCCACGCGCGCCCGTCCGCTGATCGCCAGTGCGTAGCGTCCATCGTTTCGGCGAGTAATCGAAACGCCGGAGGTGAACAACGCATCCGGCAAGCGATGCTCGACGGGCGCCACACTCAGGATGGATTGGCGGATCGAGGCTTGAGGAAAACGGACGCCGAGCTGGCGGCAGAACGCGGATGCCCACGCGCCGCCGGCAAGCACGACGGTGCGGGTCTTGATGACGCCGGCTTCCGTCACGACGCCGCAGACCCGCCCCCCTTCCAACTCGATGCCGCGCGCCGCGCAGTGTTGCGTGACGCTGCCCCCTAGCTTCATGATGGCGGTTGCCACGGCGGGCGCGGCTTTCGCGGGGTCCGCCGTGCCGTCGCTGGGCGAGAAGACGCCGCCTTTCCAGGCCCGCCCGGTCGCCTTCCCGCGCTCGGCGGCTTGCTTGCTGTCGAGCATGTAGGTCGTCACGCCCGCCGTCTTCGCAAAGTCGCCCCAACTCGCCCAACGGGCCAACTCCGCGTCGTCATTGCTCAGATACAACAGCCCGCAGCGATGAAAACCCGTGTCCTCGCCGGATTCGACAGCGAATCGTTCCCACAGGTCAAGGCTCTTGCTGGCTATCGGCAATTCACGCTCGTCGCGGTTTTGCTGCCGGCACCAGCCCCAATTGCGGCTCGACTGCTCGGCGCCGATTCTTCCCTTCTCGACCAAGGCGACCGAAACGCCGCGCTGGGCCAAATAGTAGGCGGTAAAGACGCCGATGATGCCGCCGCCGATCACGACCACATCGGCGGCAGTGGGCAGCGTGGGCGAGGTTTGTATCTGAGTCAACGGAGGGGACATGATCAATCTCGTTGGATTGGAGCCTGCACGGTTTGCGTAACGTAAAACTTCGCCACTCGATCGCTGCTTTCCCAACCGATCGGCGCGCCTTCGGGCACGAAGAGCGCGTCGCCGGCGCCGAGCGAAAGCACGCTGCCGTCGGGCGCGGCGAACCGCACGCTGCCAGCTAGGAGATGCATGAACTCGTTGACGCGGTGGTCGCGCACGATCCGATGGTACGGCGTCGAATCCCACGTCCCCGCCTTGTACTGCGCGTCGTCATCGGTGAACACGTTGTCGCTGCGGCATTCGGGAGCGGGGCCCAGCAGCACCTGCGCCGGCAGCGTTGCCGACGGCTTGAAGTCGGCTTCGGCCCGCAACCGGACGAGGCCTGTCTTCGTCGGCCTCTCGCAAGCGGCGGCGCAGAACACGAACAGCGTGCGGGATTCCGCCCTCACGGACAGCGCAGTACCGCTGCCGATCACCGCACCCTCTCCCGGGCCCAGCACCAACGGCGCCATGCCGGCCGCTTCCAGCGTGAGCGAGCCTTCCATGACGACGATGGTTTCGATGTGGGGAAAACTCGCTATGTAGAGTTCGCCGATGAAGCTGATACGACCCGCGGCCATCGAGTCCGGTCCTTCCCATGCGATCTCGCGATGTCGCGCGAATGGATCGTTCCGGCCGAAAGCTCCCCTGCGGAAGGAGGTCGAAAAAGGCGCACCGTCGGCACGATGCAATACGAATGCTGCGGTCACTTTTGCTCCTATGAATTGCGCGGAAGATGATTCGCGCATGTAATTATGCGGCGCGAGCCTCTCCAAATGATTAACCGTCCAACAAGCGGGCGTTAAATCCCGCTTAATGGCAGAAACGCCTGTCGAGAGCTTGCCCGATCGCCGAAAATTCCGCGCGGGCCATTCGCTCTCGTCAGGCGGCTTGCCGATGATTGGCACGTTCGCACGGCCGGTCATCGACGATCACAGTGCGGCGAGCACCGTATCCAACTCAGTCAACAGGCGGTCGGCATCGTTAGCGCCAAAGACCAGCGGCGGTCGGATCTTGAGCACGCTCGCGTCCGGGCCGGTCGCGGAAATCAGCACGCGTCGCTGACGCAAGCCATTGACGACCTTGAGCGCCGTCGCGATGTCGGTGTCCTTTTTCGCGCGGTCGCGCACCATCTCGACGCCGAAATACAGGCCCGCGCCGCGCACGTCGCCGATGCACTCGTATTTCCGCGCCAGCGCGTTCAACCCCTCGAGCATGATGGCCCCGACGCGTTGCGCACTCTCCGGCACCTGCTCGTCGCGCAGCACGTCGAGCGTGGCCTGCGCGGCTGCGATCGCCACCGAATTGCCGCCGAACGTATTGAAGTACCGCATGTCCTGGCCGAAGCCCGCGACGACCTCGCGGCGTACGACGAGGCCCGCCACCGGATAGCCGTTGCCCATCGGTTTGCCTAGCGTGACGATGTCGGGCACGACCGAGTGGCGCTCATGCCCCCACATATGGGTGCCGCTGCGTCCGAAGCCCGACTGCACTTCGTCTGCGATGAATAGGCCGCCGGCGCGGCGGACCACCTCGGCCACCGGCGCGAGGACATCGGTTGGGTGGGCGAATACGCCGTCCGACGAGAAGAACGAATCGGCGATGAACGCCGCGAGGCCGCCGCCGTGACGGCGGATGTCTTCGATCTGCAAAGCGACTTGCTCGGCCATGCGCTGGCCGATTTCGGACGGCGTCATGCGATAGGAGTCGGGGGCCGGCACCGTTCGCACGTAGGGGCCGAGCAGCGCTTTGCGGCCGAGGGACGGCGAAAAGCTCGAGCTCAGGTGCGAGTTGCCGTGATACGCCTCGCTGGTGACGATCACACCTGTCTTGCCGGTGTAGTGCATAGCGATGCGCATGGCCAGGTCGTTGGCCTCGGAACCGGTGCAGGTGAACATCACCTGGCCGTCGCGGATCGACGTATTGAACGTCGCCAGCAGCGCCTCGGCGTAGTCGAGGATCGGCTCCTGCATGTAGCGGGTATGCGTGCAGAGCGTCGAGAGCTGGCGGGTGACGGCATCGACGACGCGTGGATTGGCGTGCCCGACGCAGACCACGTTGTTGTAGGCATCGAGATAGTTATTGCCCTGGTCGTCATACAGATAGACCTTTTCGCCGCGCACGATCTTGACGGGCTCGGCGTAGAACAATCGATACGACGGGCTGAGCAGCCGCAAGCGGCGCGCAATGTGTCGTTGCGCGGTGGGGTCGAGGTGGGCGATCGCCGACGGATCGAAGCCGTTCGGCATGTCGCCGCGCAGTGCGTCGTGGCGTTGGCTCGGATCGACGGCCTCGGTGAGGGCGGTCAGCTGCGATGTGGGAGTGGCGTTCATAGGGCGATCAGGATCGGTGAGGTGAGCGGTGCGATGGAAGAGCTAGAGCAAGGCGTTGGAGACAGTCTCATGGTCGTGCTGCATGAACCAGCGCAGATGCTCCCAGCCGGGCCGAGTGAAACGCAGGATGTAGGCTTCGTTTTCCGGAAACAGCATCGCGCGCCATGAAGTGAGTAAGCCCCGCGCCACGACGCGCGCCATGGCGAGGTGGGGAATCAGGCGCAATTCGTCGGTGCTCAGTTGCGCATGCGCGAGATAGCCGCGCAGAAGCTCGCGTGCCGGAACGAAGAGGTCGTGCGGGCCCTCGGCGTCGAAGTCGATCGGAAACTGGTTCATCACCGCCGTGGCGACGTCGATGGCTACCGCGGTGTGCACGGTGTCGCCGAAGTCGATGATGCCGCTGACGAAGTTCGGGGCGCCTGGGTTGGCGACGATATTCGAGCGGTTGAAATCGTTGTGGACGACTTGGGTGGGACAGCGCCGCAGGGCCGGCTCGATCGCCGCGAAGCGCGCGAGCGCAGCCTCGATGAGCGCGCGATGCGAGGGGTCGGCGATATGCGTCTGCAAGCCCGTTAGACCCGCCAAATGCTTCACGTCCCAAGCTAATACGCGGTGTTCGTGCGGATGGTGAAAGCCCGCCATGGCCAGTTGCAATTTAGCCAGCACTTCGCCGATCTCGTAATGATCGACCGCACTCGCGTGCAGCGCGTCCAGCGGCATGCCTTCGAGGTAGCTGTAGAGCCTCGCGGTACGATGCGGCTGCGTCGGCGATGCGACGGGTACGACGAATTGCCCGTTGATACTCGGCAGCACGCGCGGCACCGGCAGGTCGGGGGCGACAGCGGCAACGTGGCGCATCGCGGCGACCTGCAGGTCGAGCTCTTCGGCGGTTTCGCCCGGGTTCGAGACTTTCAGTATGTACTGCGCGCCGTCGCTCGCGTCGATGCGGAAGGTGTCGTCCTTCTCGGTCGAAAATCGCGTAGCCGCGCCATCGATGCCGTACACGCGGCGCGTGATCGCGATGGCATCGAACGCGCTCAAGCGTGCGAAACTGACCGAGAGGCCGCTGGCCAACAGAGTATCGAGCGCAACGGCGGAGGTGGCGCATCGGCTTGCGGAGGGGCTGGGCGTGAACATGAGCAATGCGGCTCGAAAAGAGTGGACGGCAGGATGGCGGACTTTTTCGACGCGCCCTCGGCCGGATGGCGGACACCAGGGCGGTCGTGCGCGACAAGTCCTTGACTGCCGCGCAACAGAGCAGTCAAGGAAGCGTAAATCGCTTACAGGCCAAGCTGCTCGGCCAATTCGACGATGTTCTTGACGGGCGTATAACCGTATTCCGGCGCTTCCGGTTCATGGCCGCGCAGCACGTGCGCCTTGTGTACGATGCCGAGATCGTGCGCGGTCATCAGGTCGTAGCGCGGGCTGGACGATACATGCAGGATTTCGTGCGGCTGCACGTCGAGCTTCTTGAACATGTATTCGAAGCCTTGCATGCGCGGCTTGTAGGCCTGGGCGTCTTCGGCCGTGATGACGGCATGAAACGGCGCCCCGAGCTTCTCGATGTTGCTCGCGATCTGCGCGTTGTCCGCGTTGGTCAGGCCAACCAGCTTGTATTTCTTCGCCAGGCGCGAGAGGCCTTCGGGGACATCGGGATGCGGTCCCCACGTCGGCACGGCCAGATAGAACTTTTCGGCCTCGGCCTCGATGAACGGCACCCCGGTGCGTTCGCAGGTGCGGCGCACGGCGTTCAGGACGACCTGGCGGTAGGGTTTCCAGGCGCCGAGCACTTCGTCGCGACGATAGGCGGCGAATAGCTTGACGAAACGTTCCATCTCTTGCCCGCGGAGGCGCTCGCCGTAGATCTCGCGCGCCATATCCGCCATGCGAAAGTTGACTAGGGTGCCGTAGCAATCGAACGTGATGAATTTCGGCTCGAAGTCGATCATGTCTTTAGTCTCGATGAGTGACGAATCCCAAGGGACTCTTGAATGAAGGGCTTGCCGCACACCACTTCGGGCAAGCACCGATGGAAGTGTCGGTAGATGAAATTTAAGCGGGAACGACTTCGCTACTACACCGAATTGATGAGGGAAAAAAACGAGTTTCAGCTGTTCTCGGGGGGATTCGCGGCAGTTCCTGCGGCATGAAATGACGCGACGCAACATCCACGCCGAAAGCAAAATCGTCTTATCGTCGTTCGTATGTGTAGGACTACTATTGATCTCGTGGCGCACGCAACGGCGCTCGTATGGAGGTGGGGCGGGGATGAAAACGGATTGCACGCTTGACCGGCTGGACTTGCGCATTCTCGCCGAGCTGCAAATGCGCGGCCGCATGACCAACGTGGAACTGTCCGACGCCGTTGGATTGTCGCCCAGCCCGTGCCTGACGCGCGTCAAGCGGCTCGAGACGGCCGGGTTTATCGCGGGCTACGGCGCAATGTTGAAGATCGAGAAACTCGGTGACGTCCAGATCGTGTTCGCCAAGATCACGCTCGCGGATCACCGCCGCGAAGACTTCGCGCGCTTCGTCGACGCTATTCGCGGCATCGACGAGATCATGGAGTGCCATCATGCGACGGGCGGCTACGACTATCTGCTCAAGTTCGTCACGCGCGACATCGAGCACTACCATAGCCTGATCGAGGGGCTGCTCGAGCGCGACATCGGGATCCAAACGTACTTCAGCTACGTGATCATCGAATCGCCCATCGTCAAGAGGCGCTATCGTCTCGAGGCCCTCTTCACTGCGAAGTGAGGCTGTCGTCGCCCCATCATGTGGTCACGCCCTCGATCTTGAAGATCGTATCGATCTGGGCGGACAGGCGGCGGTCGACGAAAGCGTGCTGGAACAGCGCGCTGCCGACCGTGAAGCCCCAGGTGTTCGCATCGATCATTGCCTTCACGCGCGTTTCGCGGTCGATGCTCCCCGCGGCAATGACAGGTACGTCGATGGCATCGACGACACGTTTTGTCAGTTCGGCGGGATCGCCCTCGCCGGCAAAGCGATACGCGAGAAGGTCCAGGCCGTGCACACCGGGCATCGATGCGATACGGCGCGCGTCCTCGACGATTTCATCCATCGTTCCTTCGAGCACGGTCGGATGGCCAACGGTGTGGCCCGCGAACGGGAAATACTGAATCCGTGAGCCCCGCAGCAGCGACAGCGCGTCTTCGACGTGGCGGCCTCCGAGCAGGTAATCGACGCCGATCTCGAGCGCGGCCCGGATCGATTCCAGTTCGGCCTCGCGGCTCGTTGCCACGACTTCGAGCATGACTTTTCGGCCATCGTCACGGATGCGCTGCGCGAGCTGCTTCAGCGCCGCGATGGGCAAGCCGATGTCCTTGAAGCCGACATAGCGAACGGGGCTGTCACGCAGATTGTCATAGGTGGCTAGCGCGTCGGCGACGGTCGCGTCGTTTTCGGTCAACATCAGAATGAAGTGGGACACATCAGGCTCCGGT
>Ga0157369_10008341_pt1 | contig 11880 bp, 3 predicted proteins | sample C25metaG_FD_113461 | JGI IMG/M metagenome (GOLD analysis project Ga0157369, IMG submission 113461) | Corn rhizosphere microbial communities from Kellogg Biological Station, Michigan, USA - C2-5 metaG | ecosystem: Host-associated > Plants > Roots > Rhizosphere > Soil | place: USA: Michigan... | reverse complement strand
GTTGGACGCGAGTGCTACGCAGCAATTCGCACACAGCAACGCGATCCCACAGCTGCTGGCGAGCCAGGCATTGAGCTTCACGACGCCGCAGCAGCTGAGCAATGCGGCGCCGGGCGTCTACACAGTGAAGCAGGACCTGCTCGACGCGCAGAACAACCTGCTCAACCACGTGGAGGCGACGTATACGGTCAGCGCCACAAGCGACAACGGCTTTGGCCTGAAGGGCACGGTCGCCGTGACACCGAAGTCTTTGCCGATCGGCGCCACCCTGACACTCAACGCGACAGCGACCGATCAGGGCAACAGCGCGCTCAATAATTTGCCGCTAACGATTTCGATCATCGATCCGGCGGCCGGAACGATACTGCAGCAATTCAACCAGACGTCCTCGCTGAACGTTGGCGCGACCGTGCCGTTCAACACGACGTGGGTTACTCAGGGCAATGCGAACACTACGTACACAGCCGTGTTGACCGCCACCGTAGGTGCAGGCGCTGCCGTCAAAACGCTGACCTTGGCGCAAGATACGTTCACGCTGACGCCGCCAGCGAACAATCTCAAGGCGGACATCACGCTGGCGGCTGGCGCACCACCGCTGGCAGCACTGGTGCTGATGGACGCCAATGCCAATCCGGCCGATACCACGCGCTTGACCAATGCGCTGGCAGCACGCAACTACGCTGCGACCTTCGTCAACACAGCGGGTGACTTCAGCACGAGCCTGCGCACGGGTGCGTATCAGCTGTATCTGCTACTGGCTGGCAATGTAGCTCCGGATACGATCACACAGCGCTTGCTCCGTGAGGCCGTGCACCGTGGCGAAGGCGTGATCATTGCCAATGGGGCAGGCCAGCTTTCCGACGTGCTCGCGCAGATCAGCGGATTGCAGTCCGGCAACCTGCCGGTGATCAATGCGCAGGCCATCGACGTGCTCGCCAGCGCGCCGGGTGGAGCGGCTCACGTAACACTTAGCCCACCGCTTCCGAGCCGTATCGTCGTACCGCGGTCGGCGCAGACTCAGGCAACCATCACTGGTCGCCTGCCTGCCACGCCGGATCAGGGCACCCTCGCATCGGAGCTCGCCAGCCTGGGTCGTATCGATATCGGCTACTTCGGCAATGATGCCGGTAACAATGGTACGCACCTCGCGTTGAGCTCGATGGGTCGCATCCAGAATACGGACGGCAGTGACCATTACACGGTCTGGCTGATCCGCAATAGCGGAACGACGGCTCGTAATGTCACGATCGCAAGCGTGGCGGGTGGCTACTCGCTCGCACTCACGGTCACGCCGCACACTGATACGTTTATCGCCAGCCCGATCGTGGCAGGCACAGCCGATCACACGCTGAGCGAGAGCGGTACGGCGATCCAATCAGTGCCGGCAGTTACGACCGTGTTTGCGGACTCGCGTCTGGTCGATGTCGGTGCGAACCCCGGTGCGATTGCACTGTGGGGCAATCACATCGGCTCGAGCAATGTGCTGATCTGGAATGGCAGCCAGCATCTGCTGCACGGCGCGGTGATCTCCAACAGCGACATCGTGTTCACCGGGTCGCAAAACCTGATCGACGGACCCGTGCACTACGTCACGAGCTTCAGCAACAGCGGCAGCCAGAATACGTTCACGTATCAACCGCGTTCGATCAACCCGCAGCCGTTGCCGACGCTGCTGAACCTGGCGGACTTCCAGCCCGGTGGCGTCGTGGCAACCGCGGTGGGTACACAGTACTTCGATCAGAGCGCCGAGTGCGCCGCGAAGGGAAGCTGGCAGCGTACGAGTACTCAAATGCCGCTCGCGCCCGGTGTGTACTACATCCCGTGTGATGTGCACATCAGCGGTAATGCGCCGGTCGGCAACGTTACGCTTGTCGGTACGGGCTTGCTGCAGATTGATGGCGCCAAGGGCAGCTTCACGCCGTTCTACCAAGGCGTGCAGTTCGCCACATCGCTGGCCGGTGATGCGATCCACCTGACGGGCGATTCGACGCAAGTGGGTGGTCTGGTATTCGCACCGCAAGGTGCCGTGCAGATCACCGGTTCGTCGATGAGCTTCGCCTGTTCAATCATCGCCGACACAATCCGGCTCTCCGGCGCCAAGACGCAGATCGATGTGCGCCAGTGCCCCTATGCAACCGTGCAGGAGCAAACGCCGGCCGTTCTATTGAACACGTTCGGCACCGGCGCGGCTGTGTATGCGGCGTTCCCGTGGCAGAGCGCGATCGATCAATACGAAGCGACCACGCCGGGCGAACTCACGAACCTGTTCACGGGAATTCTCGGTGACGTCGCGCCGAACGCGATCACTCTGCGCGCGGGGATAGTCGTGCCCCTTACTGCAACGGTGCAGAACCAGGCTGATCCGTTTACCGGAACGTTGGCGCTCAGCGTTGACGACGACTCCACGTTCGTACCGCCGACGGCGAGATGGCAGCTCGACTTCACGAACACGAACAGCTTTACGGCCAATACGAATGTCCGGTTGGGTTCGAGCACCAGCACGGGCGTCACGGCGAAGGTATCGGCCGCTACTCCGGTCGCCATCGATCCACTTAAGCAGACGAGCAAGACGATCAGCCATTTGGCTGGCGACTCGATTGCGGATCTGATCAATGCGGCGAATGCGATCAGCAGCCCGGATGCGGGCATCGCGGCTGCGTTGGCGGGCCTACAGGCGGCACAGACTGCGATGACGGTAAACGATGCGAGCACAGAATTGAGTGATCTGCTGGATGCCGCCGAAGCATGTGGCACATCCAACAACGCTCAAGCCGATGCCCTGCGCACGCGCATCGATTGGGTGATCTGGGGCATCACGCACTAATACCGGTGTTGTCGGATCCGACGATGACATCAAAACGGACTACGGAGACAGCGTCACGCACCTTGCTGACGCTGCTTGCACAGGTGGAACAATGAACAAGAATCGATTGAGCAAGCTGCAGCCTTTTGCCATAGGCCTCATAGTCGCGTTGTGGACGACCGCCGGAGGGCTCGCTGCGCCGCTCTCATCGAGTCATTCACAGCGTGTGACAATGCGTTCCGCCGCTGACACTGCAACGCTGGCCTCGACCCCTACGCCGGTCGATTCGCTGTATTCAGCGATGGAACGTCTCGCTCAAGCGCTGCATGCGATCAATGCACCAAATAATGGCGGGTTGCCGAAGTTGCGCGCCTACACCGATGCGTCAAAGCTCGCGAACGAAGTGCTCGGTATCGCCAGTTCCCTTCGCGACAAGAGCGCGTTGACTGCGGCGGTGAATACAGTGATTGCCGGACCGGACGACGGCCGGCGCGCGGTGCTGGCGGATCTTCTGCAGCATTATGGTCAGTTCGACTCGATCCTCGATCGACTCGACACGGCACACCACGGTAACGACGCATCCGGTCGTTTCAACGCGCTGGTGGATCTGGCGCGTCTGCTCGACGTCGAGCCCAAGAACAAACCTGCCCACAAGTTCAATCCGAAAACCGTACACGGCCAAGTCGTCGACAAGAAGAACGTGCGCGCGCCGCTGATGACGGCGACCGAGTTCCAAGCAGCTGCAGCGCCCAACGCGGTATCGCTCGCCGCGAACAATCCGCCGACGCCGGCCGATTTGGCGGAAACGGATGAAGTGCAGTTGACCGTCAACATCCGCAATCAGGCACAAGCGCTGGGCAACAGTCCGCTGGCGATCCGCAACTGGGTCTACAACAACATCGATTTCGTGCCAGGTTTCGGCTCGACGCAGAACTCGCAGCGGACACTGTTGGCCAAACGCGGCAACGCGTTCGATATCAACTCCCTGCTGATCGCCTTGTTACGTGCCGCTGGCACGCCGGCCCGCTACGTCTACGGCACGGTAGATATTCCTGCCGACCAGGTGCGCAACTGGGTCGGTGACGTTGCCGATGCCAACGCGGCTGCCGATCTGCTCACCAAGTCCGGAATTCCAACGATTGCTCTGGTGTCGGGCGGAACCGTGCGCGCGCTGCGCATCGAACATGTCTGGGTCGAAGCGTATGTGGATTTTTCCCCGTCACGCGGTGCGCGAAACAATTCGCCGAACACCTGGGTGCCGATCGATGCGAGCTTCAAGGCGTACAACACGACACCCGGCCTACCGGTCCAGGATCACATCAGTTTCGATCCAAGTTCAGCGCAAGCGGCCATGCTCGTCGGTGCCAAGCAGGGAACCGATTGGATCACCGGCATCAGCCCGACCGCGGTGCAGGGCGTAAACGATCAAATTACGCAGCAGGTCGCGACCTATCTAGGTACGCAGAGCAACGTCACACCGGCAACGGCATTCGGCACGCGCACGATCGTAGCAAACAATTCACCGCTGCTCGAAGGCTCGCTGCCCTACAAGATCAGCTCGGCGCAGACATATCGTTACGACGCGTTGCCGACCAATCTGCAGCATACGATCAGCGTCAGCCTCTACGACGACTCGTTCTCTGTTGATGGCGATTCGCCCGAATTCACGGCAACGATGCCGTTGGCGAGAGTCGGCACTCAGGCATTGCAAGTCAATTATGTGGGCGCGTCCGCTGCGGACACCAGCGCGATGCAACAGTACGTCGCAGCCAACTCCACGACGTTGTCGGCGGGTTCCCTCAATGTCAAACCGCAATTGACGCTCGGCACCACCGTGCTGAACACCGGGGCCGCAGTCACGTATGGCACCCAGCAGTACTGGCGCGCGAACATCGTCGATCCGATCGGCGCATTCGCGACTCCGCCGGATGCCAGTGTGTTTCCCGCGGGCACGACGATGGCGTTTGTCGTTGACACCACTGGCACCACGCCGGACTACACCGCCGCATTGACGCAAGGCTACGACAACACCGCAAATTTGCCGATGGGTGATGCGCTAGCGTTCGGCGGTTTGCAGTACTTCCTGCTGCATGACTATTTCGATGACATGGTCGCGCAAGCGCACCATGCGGTTTCCGTGCGATTGCCAAGTGTCGGCACGTTTGCGACCGCGGCGCGTGTCAGCTATTTCTTCGGCGTTCCGCGTACCGGCACTACCGAAGGGTTTGTCACGGATGTCAAGGCGCTGCGCTTTGCCGTGGCGGCACCAAGTGCTGAAGAGGGCACACGTGCGCTCAGCCAGATGGGCGCACTCGGGTCGTTGAGCGAGGGCATGACGTGGAGTCTGCTCACGGGTCGCGATGTAGCCGGCTCGCTCTCTGCTGCGACCCTGCTGTTGCGCGCGAACGAAGCCCAGATTCCGATCTATACGCTCAACGCGAACAACGTCGATGCCGACCTGCCTAGTTTGGCGTTGAACGATGATGACAAGACCGACATCGCCAATGCAATCGCCGCAGGTGATGACGTCGTTGTGCCGCTGCGCGAGCTGCGCATCGGCGCGTGGAGCGGTGTGGGTTATCTCGTGATTGATCCGACAACGGGCGCGGGCCTTTGGCGTGTGTCCGGAGGCTTGAACGGCGCGATTGATGTGGGCTGCATCGAGAAGGCGATTTCGTTGAACGTTCTGTGCAAGCTGATGTTCAACAAGCTGCTGAATCAGTTCATCGCGTCGCTTAACCCCGCTGCACTACTGAAGAGACTTGCCGAAAGGGCGCTCATCGCTTTCGTTCCTATTGTGGGTGAAATCGTCGCCGTCGTGCAGCTTGCGTTAGAGATCATCGACATCACGATGCAAGTACTCCAGTGGGTACGCGGCATCATGAATATGATCGAGGAGCTGCAGCAGGGGGATCTGGAAGCACTGGGCATTACCGCGCTGAACGACCTCATTTGCTCGATAGGAAGCCCGTGTTTCGGCGGAGGTGGTTTCTTCGGCGGGGGCGGATTTGGAGGCGGAGACGGCGGCGGTGGATTCGGCTTCGGCGGCTTTGGGTTCGGTGGTGGTGCACCAGGCGAACCGGCCGCCGGCAATCCGGTTGCTATTGGCACCGGGACCAAGTGGCAATGGGAGCATGACTACGACGGCGACGGGGCCTATCCGCTGCACTTCGTGCGCACGTACAACAGCCTGCTGACCAACGGCAGTGTAATGGGCAACAAATGGTCACATACGTATCAGAGTTCCATTCACGTCGCGCCCGCACCACTCGGCAGTGACACCACACCCGCGACCGCGGTCGATGCTGTACTCGTGCAACATGGCGATGGCACGTACGCGCAGTATGCACGTCGTGGTTCTGCGTATATCTATGAAAGCAACCTGCCCGAACCGCTGGTACGCCTGACCGATTCGGCAGGCAACACGGCGGGCTGGGAAGTCACGCGCGTTACCGACGAGGTCGAGCACTACGACAGCGACGGCCGCCTGCAATGGGTGCGCAGCCGTGCGGGTCTGCGTCATACGCTCGCTTACAACGCTGATCATCAGCTGCTCAGCGTCAGCGACGACTTCGGACGCTCGCTGCAATTCGGTTATGACCCGACCACGGGTCAATTGAAAACGATGACCGATCCAGATGGCAAGGTCACGTCTTATGACTATGACACCAATGGCAACGGTACGGGCGTGCACTACCCGGATGGGAAGTCCCGACAGTATCTGTTCGAAAACGTAATGCTGACGAGTTACCTCACCGGCATTGTCGACGAACGCCACATCCGTCTCGCTACGTTTGCATACGACTATCGCGGTCGCGTCGTGCTCGATACGCACATCCTTGACGCCGGCAAGCTCACCTTGAGCTATGGCGATAACACGACAACGGTGACTGACGCGCTCGGCGCGGTGCGCACGTATACCTACACGCTGATCAACCAACGTCCCTATCTGATCCAGGTTGATCAACCGTGCACTTCCGGCTGTTCGGCTGGAGGTATCAGCGCGCAGACGTTCGATGGCTATGGTTTCGTTGCCAGCAAGACCGATTTCAATGGCAACGTCACGACCTTCGCGCATAACGCGCGTGGTTTGATTGAAAGCCGCACGGAGGCTTACGGCACATCGCTCGCTCGCACTACGACGGCGCAGTGGCACCCAACTTGGCATTTGCCGGCACTGGTCACAGAACCGCTGCCGAATGGCGCAACGCGTACCGATACGTACAGTTATGACGGCACAGGCAGCCTGCAGTCGCTGACGGTCGCGGCGCCCGGCGACACGCGCGTCTGGCAGTACACGAACAATGCGCACGGTCAGGTGTTGACGGCGACGAGCCCGCGTACGGATGTCACGAGTAAGGTCCAATACACGTACAACGATGCGACGGGCAATCGCTCGACGATGAAGGACGAAATCGGGCATCAGACGACCTACGACATATACGACGCACACGGTCGGCTGAAACAAAAGACCGACGCGAACGGCCTGATAACGAAATACGACTACGACCTGCGCGGCCGGTTGCTTGATGTGACGGAGCAAACCTCCGCAAGCGATCCGGGCGAGTTGACCCAGTTCCACTACGACCCCGCCGGCAATCTGGACAAGCTGACGTTGCCGGATAGCAGCTTCCTGAGCTACAGCTACGACGATGCGCAGCGTCTGACCGACATCACCGACAGCCTCGGCGATCACGTGCACTACACGTTGGATGGCGTGGGCAACCGCACGCAGGAAGACACGTCCGATCCGGCGAACAACCTCGCGCAGACCATGAGCCGCGTGATGGATGCGCTGGGGCACCTGCAGGAACTTCACGGCGCACTCGGTACCGACGTCACAAAGTTCACCTACGACGGGGTTGGCAACGAAAAGAGCGCAACGGACCCGCTCAATCACTTGACCGGCAGCATCTACGACGCGCTGAACCGCCTGCAGGAAACCGATGTCCTCGCTTCGGTTGATCCGGACCACGCGGTGATCGGCTACGGCTATGACGTGCGCGACAACCTGACGCGCGTGACCGACCCGCGCAATCTGCCGACCACGTATGCGTATTCCGGATTCGACGAGCTGAACACGCTGACGAGCCCGGACACTGGAACCACCGGCTACCAGTACGACCTGGGCGGCAATCTCACCATCCAGACTGATGCACGCAATTACCGCGGCGTGTATGCTTACGATAGCGCCAATCGCCTGAGCCAGATTCAGTACGGCACCGCGGGCAGCGGCAACACGGTTACGAACGTCGAGGAAACGCTGAGCTTCGGTTATGACGAGCCCAGCGGTGGCCCCGGCGCGATCGGGCGCCTGACGCATGCGGATGTGACGGGCACGCCACTGGGCACGAGCCACTTGGCGTACCAATACGACACGCACGGCCGCATCACACAGAAGACCCAGCAGCTCGCTGCAAATCCCGCGCTGACCACCAACACGCATTACAACGCGCAGGGCCAGAAAGATGAGGTGACGCTCCCGTCCGGCGCGGTGATCGCGTACAGCTATGGCGCCGATGGCCGCGTGCTGACGATCACCGTCAACGGGATCACGATCGTCAAAGACGTCGCCTACTTCCCGTTCGGTGATCCGGAATCCTGGACCGAGCAGACGAACAATGGCGGTGCGCCATATACCAGACATTACGACACCGACGGTCGAGTGTCCGACTTCCGCGACGGTAGCGTTAGTCGGCATCTGGGTTACGACCCGGCCAGCCGCGTTACGGCACTTGCGGATTTTGGCAGCAATGTCACCGCGAACTGGACGATTGGCTATGACGACCAGGATCGACTGATCAGCGCGAACAATGCTGCGACGACTGGCACCACGGCGAATTTGAATGAGGGTTTTGCCTATGACGCCACCGGCAATCGCACGAGCGCGACAACGAACGGCACGCCAACGAGCTATACGACCGACACAGCCAGCAACAAGCTGAGCAAAGTCGGCGGCATATCGCGAACTTATGATGGCGCGGGCAATACGACCAACGACGGCAGCCACGGATACATTTACAGCGCCAGAAATCGGCTCAAGCAGACGACGTTGCCTGGGAACATCCCGTTGGCCACGTATGCGTACAACGCCTGGGGCGAACGAGTTGCAAAACAGGGCACAAGTACCACGCAGTTTGTCTACGACGAAGCCGGGCACCTGCAAGGTGAATACGACACGACCGGACACCTGATCGAAGAGACGATCTGGCTCGACGACACGCCAGTTGTAATTCTCAAACTCAAGTCAGGCGCCAGCAATGGCGGGCCAAGCGGGAGCGGAAGCCCAACGGCGTGGCAGGGACTATCGACCGGCGGCGTGGAGGTGTTCTTCATCGAATCCGATCAGCTCGATACGCCACGCGTGATCGTCAACGCGACGCATCAGCTGATCTGGCAGTGGGACAGCGATCCATTCGGGGCGACTGCGCCGAATCAGAATCCGGGCTTAGTCGCTGCGTTTACGTACAACTTGCGGTTCCCCGGTCAGTACTTCGATCTGGAAACCGGTACGCACTACAACTATTTCCGGGACTATGAACCGGCAGCAGGAAGATATGTCGAGAGCGACCCGATTGGGTTAGGCGGTGGAATCGATACCTACTCCTATGTCGAGTCTGGTCCGCTCTACTATGACGACGCCCTGGGACTACGAATTCCCCGTCCTGATCGTTGGGGTGGAGGCAGACACGACGCTGGGCGCAGGAAATACACACCAGGAGGAGGCATCTACGGCTTGATGTGCCCCGGTGACGATAAGCCGCAGTACATTGGTAAGACAAACAACTTCCGTCGCCGATATCACGAACATAATGCGCCTGGTGGAAAACTGGACCAGTGTAAGTGCGGTAACGGTATTTTTGTTCCGATTGAATCGATTAACGATCCTGTAGAAAGGGATGCGCGCGAAAGAATCCTGATCAAGGAGCACAAGCCAGACCTGAACAAGCTGCTTAAAGGCGGGGGATGTGACTCTTGCGGCTCTGGAGGTGGAAGCGGCGGAAGGAGGAAATGACGTGGGATACTTCGGAGCAAATTCATTTGAAAATGATGATGCTGCAGATTGGATTGCGACCCTTCGTCCCCGGACCGCTGTGCGACGGATTGAAGACGCGCTGAGAGCGGCATCTGATTTTTCTCAAACTGAAGCGCCACGTTGGTCCCAAGAGAAAATCGAAAGCTTCGTAAGCAGGGGCCTAGAGCCATACAGAAGCGGGATTTTGAAACCGCCCGAAGACTGGAGAAAAACGGGGCGTTCACTTACAGAATTTCTAGAGCACAAAGAAAAAACTGAGCGGGAATATTTTTCCTCCGGCCGATATTTGGACGAACAATATGGGCCAGTAGAAGTCGCCATCGCCGCAGCGGAGGTAGTGGCTATGTGGGGTGGCCAACCTAACGGTGCTGACACACCATATGACCGGATCGCGGCTGAGCTTGTAGAGCAACTTAAGCGTAAGGCGGTTGCGACAGATCTAGTGCAGTTGGCGCGCGAGTGCGTGAAAAAAATTCTTTCAAACGCCCGCTATGAGCGCATGCGGAAGTTCTATCTCGACGCTTTTCCAGGCGTAAGCCGGGGTGACGACTCGATGGGTTCTGTAAGAGATCTGCTCGAAAGATTGAATCGCATCGAGATCAAATCAGCGAAATCAATCGGTTCAGACCCGATTGATTGAACGCGAGCGACTATGAGAGCAATTGGTCTTTTCCTCATGCTCACAACTTTGCGCCTTGTGGATGCCGAAATGGATCCGGAAAAGCGGTTGCGGTAGATGAGCACCATCTTCGCAGGGCGATTGCCAATGCATGATTCTTCGACACAATTTTATGTGACGCGTGAGGAGCTGTTTGGCTTCGTGGCTCGTGTTTCAGCGGAACATGGATTTCTTACACTCGTATATCTGAAAGCGGACGATCGTCCCGCTGTCGCGTATAAGCCCGGCATCGTCTCTCGGGATGTCTTAGCGGGGCGCAAAGCTATTTATGCTCGTGGGCGGTGACGCGCACCTGGAAAGAATGACAAGACACGAAATTTTTGAACAACACCTCTCTGCTGTGTTTGTTAGCGTCGGAGAGGAAACAGATGGTGTGCTTGCCGAATCACAAGTGGTTACACGTGCCTCAACGACCCAAATGTCGATGCGGTTTCGGCAGGTTCAAACCCTGCGTACGCAGAATGAAGTTACGGGTGCATGGCTGATAAATGGGGATACGTGCGAATTCTACAGAGATCAAAGGTACACATCGGGCGCCCTTGCATTTGCTACACGAGGGGAGTGTTGCAGCAATTTGATCTAGACTCCGGACTGGTCGTGGATCCGCCACTGCCGATTCCTCAAACGGAGGGGCGTGTCATCGAACATCGTTCAGACGCTACTTGGACTCGAGTCCAGCGTTGACAAGGCAAGACACACCACAAGAACGGCGGTTACTGACATGGTTTACCACCTTAGGTTAGGGTCTCTTCCGTTTTTCGAAATATTGAAGTTTTTGTCGCATCCGCGTTGAGTATTGCTGCTGCAGAGGCATAGGGATGGATTTGTTTTCAGTGGTGCGCCGCCTGCGTGCGGTGGTGGTAGCGCTTCTTCTGTCGGGTCTTGGAGTGGAGTCAGCGCACGCCGCTGTTCTATCGCCAGCTGTGCAGAATGGTGTTGCTTGGCTCAACACTCAGGTGCAGAACGACGGATCGTTGGCGAACGAGAGCAACTCGATCGCGACCGCGTTCCAGGCCCGCGAAGAGACCTTGGTGACGTTGAGCAATCTGACGATTGCACCAGCGGCATTGATCGGCAACGTCTCCTTTGCGACAGACCCCAATACTGAATACCTAGCGCGACAAATTATCGCTGCTGCCAACACGCACCAGGGTGCAAGTGATGATGTCACCTCACTACTGGCACTGCAGAACTCCGATGGCGGATGGGGCCTGACGATCGGTTATTCGAGCGATGCGGTGGATACAGCACTCGCCTTGCAGGCGCTCCGAGCCATAAACGCGCCGTCGACGGCGATCGCCAATGGCCTGGGATTCTTGTCCGCAGCCAAGCTGAGCGACGGCGGTTGGGGACTTGCGGATC
>Ga0157369_10008340_pt1 | contig 11880 bp, 13 predicted proteins | sample C25metaG_FD_113461 | JGI IMG/M metagenome (GOLD analysis project Ga0157369, IMG submission 113461) | Corn rhizosphere microbial communities from Kellogg Biological Station, Michigan, USA - C2-5 metaG | ecosystem: Host-associated > Plants > Roots > Rhizosphere > Soil | place: USA: Michigan... | reverse complement strand
GCTCGATGCGCGCGGCGCGATCTCGGTCACCGAGCGTGCGGCGTACATCGCGCGCATCCGCGCACTGTCGCGCCAGGTCGCGCAAGCCTACGTCGATTCCCGCGCGGCGCTGGGCTTTCCGATGCTGCCCGAAAGACTGCGCGCGCGTGCACCGGTGAGCGCGGCATGACTGCGCCACGTGCCCCTCGCCCCGACGCTCTCCCCGCCGGGGAGACGGCGTCGAGCGCGAGCGAGGCGGGTGAGGATGCGCTCCACCCGCTCCTCGTGGAGATCGTCACCGAGGAGCTGCCGCCGAAGGCATTGAAGACGCTCGGCGCCGCATTCGCCGACACGCTCGTTGCCGAGCTCGCGAAGCGCGGCGTGCTGACCGATGCCAGCGCGGTCCTCCCGTGGGCGACACCCCGCCGGCTCGCGGTGTCGGTATCGCACGTGCGCGGCACCGCGCCGGATGCGCAAGCCGTCGACAAGCTGATGCCGCTGAAGGTCGCCCGCGATGCGCATGGCGCGGCCACCGAAGCGCTGCGCAAGAAACTCGCGTCGCTTTGCCGCGCGCATCTTGCCGACGCGCCGGTTGACGCCACCGGCGCCGATCGGCTCTATACGGCGTCCGACGGCAAGGCCGATTATGTCTACCTGCAACGCGCCGTACCGGGGATGTCGCTCGCCGCGGCACTGCAGGAGGCGCTCGACGCGGCGATCGCGCGGTTGCCGATTCCGAAGCTGATGCGCTACGCGGCGCAGGGGAGCTACTACAACGACGTCCAATTCGTGCGCCCCGCGCATCGGCTGGTGGCGCTGCACGGCGCAACCATCGTTCCCGTGCGTGCGCTCGGCCTCGACGCGGGACGCGAAAGCGCCGGCCACCGCTTCGCGGGTCGCGCCGATCTCGCGATCGAGACGGCGGCCGCGTATGCGCCCACGCTCGAAGCGGAGGGCAAGGTGCTGCCGTCGTTCGCGCAACGGCGCGCCGCGATCGTGCGCGCGCTCGAGGCGAACGCCGACGGCGCGCGCGTGATCATGCCCGAAGCGCTCCTCGACGAAGTGACGGCGCTCGTCGAGTGGCCCGCCGTGTACGCGGGCACGTTCGATCGTGCCTTTCTCGCCGTGCCCCACGAGTGCCTGATCCTGACGATGCAGCAGAACCAGAAGTACTTCGCGCTCGCCGACGCCGACGGCGCGCTCGCGAACCGGTTCCTGCTCGTCGGCAATCTCGATACCGCCGACGCGTCGGCGATCGTGCGCGGCAACGAGCGCGTGCTGCGCGCACGCCTGGCGGACGCGAAGTTCTTCTTCGACCAGGACCGAAAGGTGCCGCTCGCCGCGCGCGTCGCGCGGCTCGATGCGATCGTCTATCACAGCAAGCTCGGCACGCTCGGCGATCGCGTGGCACGCCTGCGCTTCCTCGCGCGGAACATCGGCCCGCGGATCGGCGCCGACGCGTCGATGTCCGACCGCGCCGCGCTGCTCGCGAAGGCCGATCTCGTCACCGACATGGTCGGCGAGTTTCCCGAGTTGCAGGGCACGATGGGCCGCTATTACGCGCAGCACGACGGCGAAGCGTCCGCGGTTGCCGATGCGATCACGCAGCACTACTGGCCCCGCCACGCGGGCGATTCGCTTCCGGTGGAACCCGTCGCGCAGGCCGTGGCGCTCGCCGACAAGCTCGAAGCGCTCGCCGGCCTGTTCGGCATCGGCGCGCAGCCCACCGGCGACAAGGATCCCTTCGGGCTGCGCCGCGCGGCGATCGGCGTGCTGCGCATCCTGATCGAGAAGCGGATCGCACTGCCGCTGGCGAGCCTCGTCGATCTCGCGTTCCAGGCGTTCGAAGGCGTGTCCGCCGTGAGGCCCGTGCCCGACGCGCTGACCGATTTCCTCTACGAGCGCCTGCGCGGTCACCTGCGCGAGCAGGGATATTCGGCGAACCAGGTCGAGGCGGTGCTCGTGCAACGCCCGCAACGCGTCGACGTCGTGCCCGAGCGGCTCGCCGCGGTGAAGGCGTTCGAATCGCTGCCTGAATCGGCGGCGCTGTCGGCTGCGAACAAGCGGATCGTCAACATCCTGCGCAAGAGCGCCAGCGATGCCGCGCCGGAGGTCGACGCGAACCGGCTTGCCGACGGGGCCGAGCGCGACCTGTGGGACGTGTTCCAGCGGCTCGCGGCGGATGTCGACCGCGACCTCGCAAGCGGCGATTACGCGGGCGCGCTGCAGGTGCTCGCGACGGCCAAGCCCGCGGTCGATCGCTTCTTCGACGACGTGATGGTCATGGTCGACGATCCGCACGTGCGCGCGAATCGCCTCGCCCTCCTCGATCGCGTCGCGCGCACGATGAATCGCGTCGCCGACATTTCCAGGCTCGCGGCCTGACCGAACGGCGAGCCGCGTGCCCCGAACGACGCTCCCCCCGTTCGCTTCCGACACTGCCGCGCCAGGCCGCGCGCGGCTCATCGTGCTCGACCGCGACGGCGTGATCAACCACGACAGCGAGGAGTTCATCAAGTCGCCCGACGAATGGCGGCCCATCCCGGGCAGCCTCGAGGCGATCGCGCGGCTCAATCACGCCGGCTATCGGGTCGTCGTCGCCACGAACCAGTCGGGCGTGGGCCGCGGCCTGCTCGATTTCGCGACGCTCAACGCCATTCACGACAAGATGCACCGCGCACTGGCGCAGGCGGGGGGGCGTATCGACGCGATCTTCTACTGCCCGCACACGGCCGATGCGCGCTGCGAATGCCGCAAGCCCAAGGCCGGGATGCTGCGCGAGATCGGCGTGCGCTTCAATGTCGACATGAGCGGCGTCGCATGCGTGGGCGACGGCCTGCGCGATCTGCAGGCCGCGGAAAGCGTCGGCGCGCAGCCGATGCTCGTGCTGACCGGCAAGGGCGAGAAGACGCTGCGCGAAGGCGGGTTCCCGAGGAATACCGTGATCTTTCCCGACCTCGCGTTCGTCGCGTCGGCGCTGCTCGTCGCTGAATAGCGTGAGCGACGGCGCGAATCCTTCACCGGCCGCGGCAATGCCCGCGCATGCAGGTTCGGCGCTTCGCTCGCTCGCGTTTGCGCTGTTCCAGATGCTCGTCACGCCGCCGTACGCGCTCGTCGTGATGGCGCTCTTCTGGCTGCCGCCGGTGCCGCGCTATCGCTTCATCACGAACTGGTGCGCGCTGAACCTGTGGGCCGCGCGCGTCATCTGCGGCATCCGCCATCGCGTGATCGGGCTCGAGAACATCGGCGATGCGCCGAAGATCGTCGCCTGCAAGCACAGCTCGACCTGGGAGACGCTGTTCCTTTCACGGCTGCTGCCGCCGGTGGCGTACGTCGCGAAGAAGGAGCTTCTGTCGCTGCCGTTCTTCGGATGGGCGTTCCGGCTCGCCTCGCCGATCACCATCGATCGCAAGGCGGGACACGACGCGATGCGCGCGATCGCGACGCAGGGGCGCGAGCGCTTCGCCCAGGGATTCTGGATCATGTTCTATCCGGAAGGCACGCGCATTCCGGTGGGCCGGCGGGCGAATTACAAGAACGGTGCCGCGCGACTCGCCATCGAGATGCAGGCGCCGATCCTCCCCGTCGCGCACAACGCCGGGTGGCTGTGGCCGAAGGGCGTGATGGGCAAGCGGCCCGGCACGATCACGTTGTCGATCGGCAAGCCGATTGCGCCGGGCGACAAGGATCCCGCGCAATTGATGCAGGCGGTCGCACGATGGATCGAGGACGAGGTGGCGCGCCTCGGGCCGCCATGAGCATGCGGGCGCGCGCCACAGCGCGCAGCGCGGAGGCACTCCGATGAGCGTGGATGCGCGCACCGCATGAAGCTCGAGCCGCCGATCACCGGCAAGCGACCGGTCAACGAGGTCACGCTGCGCCGGGTCGTCCTCGCCGGGCAGCCCGTCGACTATCGGCTGATCCGCGCGCGGCGCAGATCGATCGGCATGGAGGTGCATTTCGAGGGCCTGACGGTGCGCGCGCCGCGCTGGGTGACGCTGCGGGACATCGAGGCGACGCTCGTCGAGCGCGCCGCGTGGATCGTTCGCTCGCTCGCCGAATGGCGCGCACGCCGCCGCGACGTGATGCCGCGCGAGTGGATCAGCGGCGCGCCGATCGCGTTTCGCGGCGCCGCGCTAACGCTCGCCCTGTACCCGGCACGCCACGCGGAGATCGCGGCCGACCTTTTCCATCTTACCGTTCGCCATCCGCATGCGCACGACGAGCGGCAGGTGGCCGAATGCGTGCGCGAATGGCTGCGCGACCAGGCATGGACGCTCGTCGCCGCGCGGGTCGCGCACTACGTGCGGCAGGTGGGCAGCACGCCACCGTCGGTGCGCCTGTCGAACGCGCGCGGCGAGTGGGGCAGTTGCAACGCGAAGGGCGAGATCCGGCTCAACTGGCGCCTGGTGCAGTTGCCGCCGGCGCTCGCCGAGTACGTCGTCGCGCACGAGGTCGCGCACATCGTCGAGCTCAATCACTCGCGCAGCTTCTGGGCGGTGGTCGAATCGCTGCTGCCGGGCCATGCCGCGTTGCGCCGCCAGCTCGACGACTGGACGGCGCTTCTCGCCGCGTAGCCCGCGCCCGGCTACGGCGCGGGCAGCTCGGGCATGCGCACGACCAGGCGCGCCTGCGTCTTCAGCAAGCGCACGATCGCCGCGCCCAGCTCGTCGTCGCCGCGCGCGTCGCGCCAGCGCCCGTCGTGCGCGCGAAAGTGATAGCCGCCGCTTTTCGCCGCGACCCAGATTTCGCGGTTGGCCACGTGACGGTTCACGATGATGCGGCTTTCGTCGTCGCACTCGATCGTCAGCACGCCGTCCTTCAGCGACCAGTCGAGGTCGGCATCGCTCGTTTCGAGCGCCGCATCGAGTGCCAGGCCGATCTTGTCGAGCGTCGCGTCGGCGGCGGCGCGGAATGCCGATTCGTCCATCGTGCCATGCTAGGATTCACCGCGATGTCAAGTCAATCCATTCGCACCTGCGCGCTGCGCGCCGCGATCGCCGCGGCCCTCGCCGCGGGCACGACCGCCTGCGGCATCAAGGGGCCGCTGCGCCCGCCGCCGAAATCCGTTCCCGCGCAGCCGGCGTCACCGGCCACGGCGAATCCGGCGACGCCGCCCGCGACGACGTCGCCGGCACTGCCGCCGCCGTCCGCACCCGGCACCCGGTGAGCCCGGCAACGTCGTCGTGACGTTCGCGCACACCGGCGGCGAGCTTTGCTGCGAGCGCGTGCCGCTGTCGGCGCTGGCGCGCCAGCACGGCACGCCCTGCTACGTGTATTCGCGCGCGATGCTGGCGGACGCGTTCCGCGAATACGACGCGGCATTCGCCGGGTTGCCGCACCTCGTCTGCTACGCGATGAAGGCGAACCCGACGCTGGCGATCCTCGATCTCTTCGCATCGCTCGGCAGCGGCTTCGATATCGTATCCGGCGGCGAGCTCGCGCGCGTGCGCGCGGCCGGCGGCGATCCGGCGAAGGTCGTGTTCTCCGGCGTCGGAAAGAGCGACGCCGAAATGGAGGCGGCGCTCGCCGCCGGCATCCTGTGCTTCAACGTCGAATCGGCGAGCGAGCTTCATCACCTCGCCGCCGTCGCGGCGCGCATGGGCCGGCGCGCGCCGATCAGCTTTCGCGTGAACCCCGATGTCGATCCGCGCACGCACCCGTACATCGCCACCGGCCTGAAGGAGAGCAAGTTCGGCGTCGCGTTCGGCGAAGCGCACGCGCTGTACCGCCGCGCGGTGGGCATGGCGTCGATCGACGTGCGCGGCATCGACATGCACATCGGCTCGCAGATCACCGAGCTTTCGCCGTACCGCGAGGCGGCGGTGAAGATGCTGGCGCTCGTCGACGCGCTCGCCGCGGACGGCATCGCGCTCGAGCACGTCGATTTCGGCGGGGGGCTCGGCATCCGCTACCGCGACGAATCCCCGGTCGCGATCGGCGAGTACGCGGCGATGATCGGCGCACTGATGCGCGGGCGACGCGAGCGCGTCCTGCTCGAACCCGGCCGGCGGCTGGTGGCCGACGCGGGCGTCCTGCTCACGCGCGTGCGCATCGTCAAGACGGGTGGCGAGCGCAACTTCGCGATCGTCGATGCGGCGATGAACGACCTCCTTCGCCCGTCGCTCTACGATGCGTGGCACGGCGTCGACGCGGTGCGCGCGCGCGACGATGCCGCGGCGCGCTACGACATCGTCGGACCGATCTGCGAAAGCGGCGATTTTCTCGCGCGCGATCGGCTGCTGGCGCTTCGCGAGGGCGATCTCGTCGCCGTGCGCAGCGCCGGTGCATACGGCATGGCGATGAGCTCGAACTACAACGCGCGTCCGCGGGCGTGCGAAGTCCTCGTGGATGGCGACGTCGCGCACGTGATTCGCCGCCGCGAGACGCTCGCCGATCTGATCGCGCACGAAACGCGCTTGCCGCCGCGAATCGAGCGCTGAACGCGCGCGCAACGCGCGCATTGCGCGCAATCGGCGTGTGCGAATCCGCAACAGTGCGCAACCGACGGTGGTTGCGCGTGTTCGAAATCTTGCAAAAGCGCGAAACGTGGCTACAATGCAGGCAGCAGGTGCCAATGGATTTGTCAAGGGGGTAGGCTCGAATTTGATCCATCAGCGTGCTTTCCCCGTGCCGCCGGCGACACCTGCTTAGTCAGGAAACATAACAGTCACATGAACTCAGACAGGAGAAGCAACGATGATGGCTGACATGATGTCGATGATGACGCCTTCGGCTTCGGCCGAGGCGCCAAAGAAGAAGGCCAGGAAGCGCAAGGCCGCCGCGCCGAAGAAGGCGGCGGGTCGCAAGACCACCCGCAAGGCCGCCCCGAAGAAGCGGGCCGCCAAGAAGGCGACGAAGAAGCGCGCCGCCCCGAAGAAGCGGGCTGCGAAGAAGACGACGAAGAAGCGCGCGGCCACGAAGAAGCGCGCTGCGCCGAAGAAGCGGGCTGCCAAGAAGGCGACGAAGAAGCGCGCCGCTCCGCGCCGCAGCACGGGCGCGCGGAAGACCGCCAAGAAGAGAGCCACGAAGAAGTAATCCTTCTTCGACCAGATTCCGTCGCAGATGTGTGACGGAAATGAAACGGGCGACGCGCAAGCGTCGCCCGTTTCGCATGCGCTTACGGCTTGGCTGCGGACGCCGTGATCGGCGACGCCTTCCGCTTGCCGCCGCCACCGGCGGTACGCACCGCCGCGACGGCATGCTCGTCGTTGTGCCGGCCCTTCGCCTGCCGGGCCTTCACCGTGTGCGCCGGCGGGTGGCGCGCATCGGCGCGGCGGGTCGTCGGCACGTCGCTCGTCACGCGCAGTTTCTGGCCGGTGCGCACCGTGTCGTGCGCCAGGCGGTTCCAGCGCTGGAGATCGTGGATCGTGACGCCGTAGCGGCCGGCGATCTCCGTCAGCGTGTCGCCGCGGCGTACCGTGTAGTAGAACGTGCGATTCGCCGGCACCGTGGTGAACACCGCGTTTTCGAGCGACTCGGCGGCCTCCGCCGTGGCGCGCTGCATCGGCACGAGCAGCGCATAGCCGGCGGGCACCGTCTCGCGCGGCCCGATGCCGTTCACCGAGCGCAGCGTCTCGATCGACATCGCGTAGCGCGACGCGACCTGCGTCAGCGTTTCCCCGCGCTTCATCCGGTGCGCCTGCCACGACACGAGCGGCTGCGCGACGAGGTTGAGCTTCGCCGCGAAGATCTCGGCCTTGTCGATCGGCAGCAGGATCGCGTACTCGTCGGCCCCCGAGATCACCGGGCGGTTGTGCTGCGGGTTGAGCGCGAGGAACTCGTCGAGCGGCAGTTCCGCCAGTTCGGCCGCGCGCTTCACGTCCATGCGCACGGTCGTGCGTACGACGGTGAAATACGGCGCGTTCGGCACGTCGGCCATCGCCAGGCCGTACTTCTGCGGGTGGGCGATGATGTTCTTGATCGCCTGCAGCTTCGGCACGTAGTTGCGCGTCTCGTCCGGCATGCTGGCGAGGCTCGCGAAATCCGCCGGAAGCCCCTTCGCCCGATTGCGCGCGATTGCGCGCCGCATGTTCCCCTCGCCCCAGTTGTACGCGGCAAGCGACAGTTGCCAGTCGTTGAACTCGGCATTGAGCGTCTGCAGGTAATCGAGCGCGGAACTGGTCGCCGCGATCACGTCACGCCGCGAATCGAACCACCAGTTCTGCTGCAATCCGTACGTCTTGCCGGTCTGCGGCATGAATTGCCAGATGCCCGACGCGCGGCTCGTCGAGAGCGCGTTCGGGTTGAATGCGCTCTCGACGATCGGCAGCAGCGCGATCTCCAGCGGCATGTTGCGCGCCTCGACCTCGGTGACGATGTGATAGAGATAGCGGCGGCTGCGCTCGACCATGCGCGCGACGTAGTCGGGCCGTTCGGCGTACCACCGCTCCCACTTGTCGACCAGCGGCCCCTGCATGTCGGGAACCGCGTAGCCGCGCACGATGCGATCCCACAGATCGCCCGGCGATGGAGGCAACGGCTCGAGGTCGGTGTCGCCGCCGGCGAACGGCGTGGCAAGCACGATCAGCGGCGGTGCGGGCGGGAAGTCGATCGCCGGCAGCGATGCCGGCTGGGCGGAGGGCGGCGCGGCCGGTTGCTCGGGAGCGGTCGTCGCGCACGCCGCGAGCGCGAGGATCACCGGCAGGATCAGGATTCGTCGATAGCGCACTCAGGGAAAGCGGTTGCCAACACGCCGTATCGCACAAAATTGCGGCGATGGTAGGCTGCAATGCCGAGAGCGTCAACCGCTCGCGCGCGAATTCGCGGTCAGGGGAACGCGTTCTTCCACTCGCGCAGCGTCGCGAACGCATCGACGGCGCCGGCCATCGGACGTTGCGCATGCCTCGCCGCGCGCGCCATCACGTCGGGCAGCGCGGCGCGCAGGAACGGATTGGTCGCCCGCTCGGCGCCGATCGTCGACGGCAACGTCGGCAGGTCGCGCTCGCGCTTGTCGCGCTCGTGCACGGTGCGCGCCTCGATGTCGGTGCTCGCCGGCTCGACGGCGGCGGCAAAGCGCAGGTTGGCGAGCGTGTATTCGTGGCCGCAGTACACGCGCGTGTGCTCGTCGAGCGCGGCGAGCTTGGCAAGCGAGGCCCACATCTGTTCCGGCGTGCCTTCGAAGATGCGCCCGCAACCGGCGGCAAACAGCGTATCCCCGCAGAACACGAGCGGCTCGGGTGGCATCGTGTAGTAGGCGATGTGCCCCGCGGTATGCCCGGGAATGTCGAGCACCGACAGCATGAGCTCGATGCCCGGGACGACGATGCGATCGCCCTCGCCGAGTGGATGCGTACGCTGCGGAATCTGCTCGTGCGCCGGGCCGAATACCGGCACGTCGTAGCGCGCCCGGAGGGCGGGAACGCCGCCCACGTGATCGGCGTGATGGTGGGTCGCGAGGATGGCCGACAACGCGACGTCGTTCGCATCGAGCCAGGCGAGCACGGGCGCCGCATCGCCGGGATCGACGACGGCCGCGAAGCGGCCGCTGCGCACGGCCCATATGTAGTTGTCCCTGAATGCGGGGATGGGGATAATCGACATCATGGATCGACCCTCCGATGCCGCGGACAGCCCGTCGACGACATTCGCCGCATGGCTCGCGACACCGCCTGGAGAATATCTCAGGGAACGCGAGCAGGCGTACTTCGATCTGACCGTTGCCGACATCTTCGGTTTCCACGCGCTGCAGATCGGGCTGCCCGAATGCCCGCTGCTCGCGCAAAGCCGCATCGCCTCCCGGTGGAGCCTCGACTACGATGCGCCGGCCGACATCATCGCCGATCCGCACGCGCTGCCGTTCGCCGAGAACACGCTCGACCTGATCGTGCTGCCGCATGCCCTCGAATTCACCGACGATCCACACCTGATGCTGCGCGAGGCTTGGCGCGTCATCCGGCCCGAGGGGCAGATCGTGATCGCCGGGTTCAACCCGTTGTCGCTGTTCGGCACGAAGCGTTATTTCGGACGGGGCGCGACGCCGCCGTGGAACGGCAATTTCATCGCGCTGTACCGGCTCAAGGACTGGCTGTCGCTGCTCGGCTTCGACGTGATCGGCGGCCGCTTCGACTGCTATGTCCCGCCGTTTTCGCAGGAGAAGTGGCTGCGCCGCTTTTCGTTCTTCGAAAGAATGGGCGATCGCTGGTGGCCGATCACCGGCGGCGTGTATTACCTGCGCGCAACGAAGAAAGTGCTCGGCATGCGCCTGCTTTCTCCCGAATGGCAGCGACGCGAGCGCCGCAAGAAGGCGCTGGCGCCGGCGGCCGGCGCGCGCGAGAGCCTGACGACGCGCAGCCGCCGGTGAGCGTGGTGATCTACACCGACGGCGCCTGCAAGGGCAATCCCGGGCGCGGCGGCTGGGGCGCGCTGCTGATCTTCGATGGCCGCGAGAAGGAACTCTTCGGGGGCGAGCCGCAGACGACGAACAACCGGATGGAGCTCACCGCGGTCATCCGTGCGCTCGAGGCGCTCACGCGCGCCTGCGACGTCGATCTCTATCTCGATTCGCAATACGTGAAGCAGGGCATCGAGAGCTGGATTCACAACTGGAAGCGCAATGGCTGGCGCACCAGCGACCGCAAGCCGGTGAAGAACGCCGAGTTGTGGCGCGAGCTCGACGCATTGCGCGTGCAGCACCGGATACGCTGGCACTGGGTGCGCGGTCACGCGGATACGCCGGGCAACCTGCGCGCCGACGAACTCGCGAACCGCGGCGCTGGCGAGATGAACGGCGCGGGGTGATGCGGATTGCGCCGCGTGGGCGCAACGAAGCGGCGCAAGCCGCGAGCGTGGGGGGGATCACACTCGTGCCGACGGGGCCGCCCCCGAGCGATCACATCGCGCGCTCGATGCGCCGCGCGAACACCGTCATCTCCTTTTCGGCCTGCCGGTCGCCCTTCTGGCGCGCGACGACGATGCCGCGCCGGTATGCGTCGAGCGCCTCGCCGTGACGGCCGGCGTGCTCGAGCGCGCTCGCGTAGAGCTTCCACGCCGCGGTGTACGTCGCATCCTGCGCGACCGCGTTCGACAACGCATCGATCGCCGCGGCGAAGTCGCCGGCCTTCACGTATTCGTTGCCGATCGAATAGCGCAGCAGCGCGCTGTCCCTGCCGGTCGCGAGCATGCGCTCGAAGCTTTGCAGTGCCGCGCTCTTCGCCGGCGGCGCCGCTGGATCGTGTCCCATCGACGTCTCCCTTCTACTCGCGGACGAACTGGCCCGTTTCGCAATCGACCCGGCGCAACGGGTAGATCACCTTCTTGTCGCTTCCCGCGAGCGGCCCTTCGATCGTCTCGTACAGCCAGCCCTCGGTGCCGCGCCGATAGATCAGGCGCGCCGGGAAATCCGACGTCGTATTGGCGAACGTGAAGATCGTGTCCTTGTCGTCGGTGGTCGCGCTCGCGAGCATGAACGACATTTCCTTCCGGTCGCCCGAGAACTGCGTGAAGTAGATGCCGTCGGGCCGCGGCTCGATGCGCAGGAATTCGTAATCCTGCATTGCACCGTGCATCACCTGCTGCCCGGCGCCGATCAGCATCCCGCCGCGAAGCGGCAGCCATGCTTCGCGGAAATCGCGCTGGTTGACCGTGCCCTGCCAGCAACCGGCAAGCCATGCGAGCGGCGCGAGCGGTCCGGTCGCCGCTTTTTCGGGCGCGGATGTCGCTGCGGTCGCCGACGGCGACGATGGCGTCGCGGCTTGCGTTGCGGACGGCGTGGACGGCGTCGGGGCTTGCGTCGCCGCCGATGCGGAGGGCGTCGGGGCTTGCGCGGCCGCGGAAGGCGCGGCACGGGCAGGCGCGGCCGGCAGCGACGGCGCCTGCGGTTGTGCGCACGCCACAACGCCAAGGGCGCATGCGGTCGCCAGCGCGATCCACGCATTGCGCTTCGAGCTTGGCGCGTTCATC
>Ga0157369_10008337_pt1 | contig 11880 bp, 7 predicted proteins | sample C25metaG_FD_113461 | JGI IMG/M metagenome (GOLD analysis project Ga0157369, IMG submission 113461) | Corn rhizosphere microbial communities from Kellogg Biological Station, Michigan, USA - C2-5 metaG | ecosystem: Host-associated > Plants > Roots > Rhizosphere > Soil | place: USA: Michigan... | reverse complement strand
TGCGATCCCGTCTTCGCCCCACAGGTAAGTTCTGTAATGCGATTGGTCAAAAGGGAAATAATTCCATGCATCCCCAAATTGCCCATAATCTTCGCGAACGGTACCCCATTGGCGTTCACTGAGATAGGGTCCCCATTGCTCAAGAGGTACTCTTTTAGGTGAATTATTTTCGAGTCGCTGATGTTCTGCTGTCATAGTAATCTTTGGGATTGGAATAAGGTTCTTTGCACAAAAAAATTTCTGTTTCTACGTGATACAAAAAATTTATAAAAGATGCGCTAAGATTATCAATTTTAGTAATTGTTATTCTGTTAATAATAAAAAGCCGGAGCAAAAATATTTAATTATGTGCACCTTGTAATAATTAAATACTTGCATGTATTGAATGCCGTGGGTCAAATATTAAACGAATGGTTTTTCGCGTAGTCTTTCTAATTTGGCTTCATATCCAAATGCTTCCAATCATTGGCAAATACTATAAAAAGGATTAACCATTATTGTTGCTTTATTACCACATATTTATAACGGCTATGCTTAAACGGTACAATTCTACAGGATAACTAGCCGCCCTTTTTTTAAAAAAATATTTTATCAGATACTTTGATCTTAAATAAAACCACATTATTTTAGGCCTTCAATTCCGGTTAAACCGACATTTCAGCTTTTTTCTTCCTGCCCCATCCTTATTAAAACTGCCATTGCATATTGCGAATACCAACAAGAATCAAGATGAAGAAAGTATTACTTATACTCTTTCTGCAAAGTTTTACCACAGGCTTTACCTACGCACAGTCATTTGATATCGGTGACCTTATCAAATTATCTTATTTACCCACAAAGGCGATTGACCATTACCTATACAAAAAGGGATTTGATCTCTCAAGTACTAAAACAGATAGCCTTTCAACCGAGGCTGCATTCACAACAAGGATAAAAGCGCACAAGGAAATTTTTAGCCACCCGAAAAATATATACATATCACTTGCGGATAATTATAGATCGTACAGTTTACAGACCTCTCTGGCAAATGAATATGTTGACGGGCAAAGACAATTAATAAAATCAGGTTTTTTCTACGACGAAACCGCTGATGTTAACAGAGACTCATCAATGCTTTTTCAAAAAGGAAACGTTGTAATACTAGCCTCTTCTAAAAAATCCGATACTGCTTCGCAGTACACTTTCGAATTAACTGTGAAAAAAATACCGGAAAGGATAAAATATGCTGAAGATCTTCTCCAATTTGACTCTCACGAATTTCTCGCAAGTTTTTTTGGGCCGCAGAATGTAAAACGAGATATGTACTATTTTTCGGAAAAAGAACTAAAAAAATGTTCCGTATTATTTAGCGGAACTAAATACCAGGTTGTTTTTGTTTGGGGAGATGAAAAAAATCTTGATGATCTTTTATATATACTTGTTCCGCACGTTCTTCCAACGAAAGGCGCTGAGGTAAACAATCCTGTAACCGGAAACAGCGAATGGCAATTTCAAAATGGAATTTATCCGGGTATGGATATAAAAGAACTGCTACGGTTAAATCAAAAAGATTTTAATATTTATGGAAATGCATCTGAGTTGGCTTTTATGGTTAAGCCGGCTGAAAGCGGAAAAATTGATTTTAAGAAAACGGCAGTGATGCTTGGTTGCAATAGTTGTGATGATATCAAGATGCTCAATCAGCCGGAAGTTAGTGCTATTGCTGTAGTTAAGAAAGACCTGCCTATGTATGTAAATGATGTAATATTATATCCTTCAAAATAATAGAAGCGAAATCGTTTGTAATAAGTTAATTAATATTTGGATCAGATTTTCTTCCTGATTCTTTTGATTATTTGCCACAAAAACTCTGCACTCGCTAAAGCGCAAACAGCGAATAACGCCGCCATAAACATTTTCCCCTGGTTGGTAAATGCACCTGACAGGGCAATTGCAAAAACAGTAACAGGGAATAGCAGCATTAAATACAATCCTTTTATAGGCAAAGGTATTTTAAACGGCCTGGACGCAAATGGTTGTTTAATTCTAAGCACTATCAGTGTTGCAAATTCTAAAAATAAACCTGCACCGTAAAGTGTCACGTCAATAACAATCAATTCCTGGAAACTCCAAACTATCATGAAACTTACAACCGCTGCGCAAATAGCAATAGAGATATAGGGTGTTTTAAATTTTGGATGAAGGGCGTGAATTTTAGCAGGTAACAAACCATCTTCCGCCATTACCTGCGGAACACGCGATACCGAAAGCAATACCGCTGAAAATAAGCCAAGGGCACTTGCCATGCCACCGACAGAAATTGCAGCGCCGAGCCACTCACCGCCAGCAAGAACACCCAATACAGGATAACCCTGCTCATTTAGCGTTTCAGCGTTTACGTTATAATGCAAAGTTGCAAATAAAACCATCACATATACAGCGGCCACCGTTACGAAGGCAATGCTTACCGATTTAAGGTAAGTACTTACGGGCCTGTCAACTTCCTCTGCATATGTGGTAGTATTATCCCATCCAAAAAAATTCCACATTACGGTATAAAGTGCCATACCTAAAAATGGGAATGAGATACCTTTTAACGAAGGTGCCGGGAAGGAGATATGGCCCGCATCCCTTATCGCCATAATAAACATGGCCGCAAAAGGAGCAAGTACCAGCAGGCTCAACATTGTAGCCGTTTTACCCACGGGCGAAATGCCGAGAATATTTAAGATTGCCCCCGACCATATAATCACGAGGCATATGGGAATTTTATAATGTGCGATTTCCGGATAAAAAAAAGAGGCATAGCCCACAAAAAGAACAGGATAAATGGCGAGGTCAACAAAGGTGTAAAGCCATGTCCACCAACCTTCGTAAAATCCAAAACGCAGCCCAAGAGTTTTTTTAACCCATTGATAATAGCCTCCTGTAACAGGCATCATGCTGTTGAGTTCCAACACCGTTAGTATAGCGGGTACATCCCAAAGTAAAGGAGTTATTAATAAGAGTAGTAAAGCTCCATTCCTCCCTGCATACCCCAGCAACGGCTCCAGTCCGTATGGGCCGCCTGATACTGTGAAAAAAATTATTGCCGCCAGTTGAACGACGCGTAACCTGTTGCGAATTGGAATTTTTCTGATCAGAAACTAAAAATTAACAATTGAGAAATGAAAATGAATTTATAGCGAACAACATTACAAAATAAGGTGAACAAAGCAATAACATTGAGCAAATAAAATTCGTCTTAAATTTCTTTATCGCAAATTATACCTTCAATTATAGCCCCGGTGCATCATCTATTCTGTCTGATTTATAAATGTTAGCATCGAAAATATTTATTAGCTGAAATCAGGAAAAACCGAACTATAAACGGTAAATACACTAACTAATTCGGTGAATTACTTGGTTGAAAAAATATGGGAATACTCGGCTACCCGAACATATAACTCGATCGAACAAGGCGTCCGACGGCTGCCATACTCCAACTGTAGAAAACGATTGTACAGCAGACGCCTGTCTCAGCCATGCTTAATAATTTTAAAAAATATACTGAAACAACTTAACCCTGCGTTTTTAGATAGTTATATCGGGAACAATTAATAGAGTATTTTTATTTTTCTTAGATCCTTTTTTATGAAATCTTATTTTGTTGTTGTCGTCTTTATTTTATGCAGTATTACATTATCTGCGCAGGTTACCGATACTGCTAAACCAGCCAAAAGATCTTTTGAAAGGACCATGTTTGCAGATGATGATACGCTTACCCGCAATGATTATTTGCAAAGTTTTTCAAAGGTCTTTCAGATGCTAAACAAAGCAACTGCGCTATCTCAGCCTGTTCCGGCTATTATGCTTATGGTTAACAGGATGAATGAGGATGATTCGGTAATAAATATAATAAGTGACCGGCTGACCAATAATGACAGAGCACTTAACGTACGCAGTCTTCAAACGTTCAGTATTATTTTAGATCTGATAAAAAGTAATACCAAAAAATACGCTAAAGAACTCAATAAATATGATAGCGTATTAGACGCCACCAAAAAGGACATTTTTGATCTCAGGAAAGATACCGTGGTGCGGCATATTTTCAGGGACTCAATCTTGAAGGCATCTTTTAGGCCACAGTTAAAGGAACTGAAGGTGAAATATTTATACGCAGATAGCCTTATCCGGTATGTAAATGTGCTTATAGATAATACATTGGCTCATTCTTCGGCTAATACGATTGCGACAGATGAACTTCAACTTCAAACACAAAACCGGGAAGTAACAACCGGGGCCAGGGCATTTACCAAAGAAAGAAAATACTTGTGGGAATCCAAGCCTGCGAAACAATCACAATCATTTTCGGGACAATTTAAAAAGACGTTAAACTCCGAAAAAAAGATTACTCAATATTATTTTACGCATACTAACTATCAACTGAATTTTTTACTTCTGATCGGTGTACTATTTTTCTTTTGGATATTTTTCAATTTCAAGACATTGAAGCGACGTGATAAGCTAGGTACTTTGCGACCGTTCCAATTTCAATACATAAATAACCTGCCTTTCATTGCTTCGCTCGTGTTTATGCTTAACCTTGCCCCGCTATTCGATCTGGATGCGCCCGTTGTGTATATTGATTTCATTGAATTTTTGCTGATGATCGTACTTAGCTTCTCATTTGGCAAAAGACTGCCAAAAAAGCTTTTTTATCTATGGATTATTTTTGTAGTCTTGTTCTTGTTGTCGTTTTCAAGATATTTTGGATTACCTTTTTATTTAACCCGATGGCTTTCATTTGTACTTAACTGTATTTCATCTTTGCTGGGATTGTATGCTACATTTCGGTTTTATAGGCAATACCGCCAACAAAAAATCCTGGCCGGGGCCGCTGGGTTATATACCATTTTTAGTTTTTTGGCCGTGGTGTGCAATTTATTTGGAAGAGCAACGCTCATGCAGATTTTTAGCTCAACCGCAACCTATGCATTTATACAGGCCATTGCATTGGTGGTTTTTGAACGGTCTATTATTGAGTCTATCCTGTTGCAAATTCAAAGCAGCCGTATTCGAAAGCATTATCCCGAGAGCTTCGATCCGGGAGCGATAGTGAAAAACATCAGGCCAATAATTATTTTTTGTTCAGTTATTATATGGCTGGTTGTTTTTGTAACCAATCTTAATTTATTTGATGTTCTGTCAACTAAGTTTGATGAACTCCTCTCTACTCCGAGGATAATAGGAAGCTTTTCCTTTACATTAGGTGGGCTCATTTTATTTCTGGGAATCATTTGGTTTGCCAACTATTTGCAAAAATATATTCCCTACTTTTTTGGAGACCTTGGCGATGATGCATCTTTTGATAATAAGAGTCCACGTTCCAGGTTGTTGATTACCCGGCTTGTTTTGTTAATTGGCGGCTTTTTGTTAGCGATAGCCGCATCGGGGCTTCCTGTTGACAGAATAACCGTAATACTGGGCGCCCTGGGTGTAGGTATTGGCCTCGGTTTACAAAGTATCGTGAATAATTTTGTGTCGGGGATCATATTAATTTTTGACCGCACACTGCGCATAGGCGACACTGTTGAGATAGGTGATAAAAAAGGTCGCGTGAAAGAGATAAGTGTGCGCTCCAGCACGTTGCTTACACCTGATGGTGCAGAAGTAATTATACCTAATGGTGATATTCTTTCTCATAACATTGTTAATTGGACGCTTAGCAATAATAATATAAGAATCGAACTTTCTTTTACCGTCGATAAACTAATATTAGCGGAAGAGATTCGCCCGGATATTACCGGAATTTTGAAATCTTTTCCCGAAGTACTTGCTCAAAAAGAACCTGAAATATTCATCAATAATATTACGTCTCAATCCACACAGTTAAAGATATATTTTTGGTGTAAAGATGTTACCAAAACTGAACTGGCCCGAAGCGAAGTCTATTCTTCTTTTTATAAAAAACTTCAGGAAAGAGGAATAAAAATATTGTAATACAGAACGCCGTTAATTCAGGCTAAACAATGAAGTGAGCGCCTTTTCAAGTCAGCATTTCTTGAAAAAAATTGCGGGATTTGGTATCGTATCGGTTCATATACCTGACAGATGTCAATTTTAGTCTTCTGAAATAAATTACAATTCAATTATATTTACGGTACTAAACAGTCATCATTTATGAAACGCCTTGCGTGCTATATGGTGCAGGGCAATAACGTCCAAGAATATACGCATTTTATAATTAATTAAGCATCATACTTTTTCAATAAATTAAAAACACAGTTATGAATTCCCGTCGTGATTTCTTACAAAAGATTACAGCCGCCACTATAGCGTTCCCATTTCTTAAACAGGCGGTTGCGGCCAATAAATCTATTAATCGGAAACCTTATGATGGGCCGATGTTACGTGTCGCTATAATGGGGCTTGGTAGTTATGGAACCCGTGTTGCCGAGGCCATGAGGGACTGCACCATGGCTAAACTGGTTGGTGTTATCAGTGGTACCCCGTCTAAAATTATTGATTGGCAAAGCAAGTATAATATACCTGCAAAAAATTGTTATAACTACGAGAGTTTTGATAACATTAAAAATAACCCGGATATTGATGCTGTGTATGTGATAACGCCAAACGGTCTTCATCATGATGAAGTAATTCGTGTTGCCCAGGCAGGCAAGCACGTAATTTGCGAGAAGCCCATGGCCGTAAACGCAAAGGAAGGGCAGGAAATGGTTGATGCCTGTAAAAAGGCCAAAGTAAAATTACTTGTAGGTTACCGCATGCATTTTGAGCCTAAAACACTGGAGATTATTCGTATGCGCAAAGCCGGCGAATTTGGTAAGATCACATTCTTCCAGGGGTTAAGCGGTTTTGTGATAGGCGATCCAAATCAATGGAGACTTAACAAGAAACTTTCCGGTGGTGGTTCTTTAATGGACATAGGAATATATTCGATTAATGGTTCCCGTTATATGGTTGGTGAAGATCCTGTTTGGGTGACTGCTGAGGAAACCAAAAATGATCCAATAAAATTTAAGGAGGGGGTAGACGAAACTATACAGTTTCAACTGGGCTTTCCAGGCGGTGCAGTCGCCTCATGCCTTTCCACTTACAGTATGAATAATCTCGATAGATTCTTTCTCGACGGGCTTCGCGGATTTGGCGAATTAAATCCTGCCACGGGTTATGGGCCAATTATGGGCCGCACCAATAAAGGAGAATTAAATTTTCCACACGTCACGCATCAAACGGTGCAAATGGACGCAATGGCTGGTATCATTTTACAAGGTAAGCAAGCTGAAGTTCCCGCAGATGGCGAAGAAGCCGTGAAAGATTTAAAAATTATTGATGCTATCTACGAAGCAACAAAAACAGGTAAGAAAATAAGTTTAAATTTATAGTTATTAAGATACCCGAAGATTGTTAATTTGCATAGCCATCTTTCACATGGCAATCGATGTTACCAGAGCTTTAAAATTTCAATTATTTTGAGAATTTTTGTAAGCAATTTTAAATTCCATTCTAATACTGAAACTAAATGAGCCACATAATTTTAAAGTTTAAACGGTATATTTAATGAACAGAATATTGTTTTTGATCCTCCTGCTTAGCTTTAATAATGGCAAAGTATCCTGCCAATCATTTTCCGTTAGAGACTTGCTTGAACTTACTAATTTGCCATCGAATGGCATAAATAATTTCATGTTAAAAAAAGGATTTATTATCAATCACGATCTACATAATGATTCAATAGATGCAAGTTTCATCCCAAGAGTCAAGATCAGGAAAAAGCCTGTTCAAATAAGACAGGGTGTTGATTTTTACCAGAAGAATGGTTCAAGATATTTTGTATTCCACACGTTGGATTTAGATGACTATCAAAATGGAGAACGACGCCTGATAAAATCTGATTATATCCACGATAAGAAGAAAAATATCGATAAAGATTCCTTAATCCTTTTTCAGAGAAAGAATATCTCTATCCTTGCATCAATAGAGGTGAAAGATAGTGTTGCAAAATATACTTTCAAATTAAAACAAAGAAAAATTCCTGATTCTGTTCTTTACGCCGAAGACCTTCTTCAATTTGATTCGAATGAATTTCTTGAAAGTTATTTCGGAGAAAAAAATGTGACGAAAGACCTTTACTATTTTTCAGAAAAAGAATTAAAAAAATGTTCGGTATTATTTAACGGAACCCTTTACCAGGCTGCCTTTGTTTGGGGTGATGAAAATAACCTCAATAATCTTTCTTATATAATTGTCTCGAATTTGTTGCCTACAAAAGATGGGAAACAAAACAGTATTGTAAATGAAAATAATGCCTGGAAATTCCAGAATGGTATTCACCATGGCATGGAACTCAAGGATGTTCTCAGGCTTAATGAGGCGGATTTTGATATATATGGCAATAAATCAGATTTTGCATTTATGGTTAATCCGGACAATAGCGGGAAAATCAATTTTAAGAAAACTGCCCTTATGTTTAATTGCAGGGATTGTTCCGATAACATTATATTTGACCAGCCCGATATAAGTGCTCTTGATATCGTAAAGGCAAGACTTCCCATGAGAGTATTTGATATTATTATTTATCCATGAATTATAGGATCGTCGTTATCTTAGAATAAAACAAATGCTAGAATAATTTTTAATAAACAATTTTTGTTTTTAGAACAATTCAAACTCCCACACAGAACGGTAGCTTCCATTCTTTTCGATATAATCTAAAAATGCGTTATAAAATGAATCCGCGCCTATTGTTGCGCTATCCCCTATCACAAATAATTGTTCTTTGGCTCTCGTAATGGCAACATTCATGCGGCGGTAATCTTTCAAAAAACCTATGTCTCCATTATCATTACTTCTTACAAGCGAAAGAATAATATTTTCTTTTTCCTGTCCCTGGAAACTATCGATCGTGCTTATTCGAATTTGTTTTGGCAGCGATTCTTTCGCTGCTGCAACCTGCCCTGAATAAGGTGAGATGAAAGCTGTTTGTGAAATATCCAAAGATTCTGTTTGCAAAAGCTTTTGAGCTATCGCTAACTCTCCTTCATTTTGTAAACTTATCCCATTAGCACCTCTGGTCTCGGTATTGCCAGAACCTGCTGTGTCTATAAAAGTGATATGTATATTTTTATTGGATAAGGAAGGAGCCGTTAGTAATAATCCTTTATAAAAATAATTGCCGGAAAATCCGGCAATTGATTCCCGCATCCGGTATTGGGTGTTGAGAAGGAATGTGTTCTTAACCGCATTTATGCCAACTTCTAAAATAGATAAATTTAATCCCATTTGCGCAGCTTCGTAACTAAGAACTGTAGGTGGTAGTTGATAATGATCGCCCGCCAGCACATATTTTTCAGCAAGAGGAAATATGCACCAGGCAAGCGGTTCGATGCATTGACCTGCTTCATCGATAACCAATGTCTGAAATGAATTGTGTTTTATTTTTGCATCATAAAGGCCTATCGGCGTTCCGGCAATTACCTGTGCCTCCTCGTATAATTTTTCTTCGTTATAGAATTGAAGTTTTCGTATTTCCGTGCGGATGTTTTTTACCTCTTTAAATAAAAGATTACGTTGTTCCCTTTCTGCTTTGCCGAAACTGCGTTTATATTTCAAAGCCATCCTTCGAAATTCTTCCGCTCGCTGCTTCAACTCCTTTATCTCTTTTTGTTGTTTGGCGTTGGCAAGCTTACCCTCAGGCGTATGCGAAAATATTTCTTCATCTGTTTTGCCGGCATTCCCTACCCGCAACAATTTTACTCCCTTCCGGATTAATGCCTTGCAAATGTTATCTACAGCAGTATTGCTGGGGGCAGAGACCAATACTTTTTCACCAGCCAATATCATTTGTTCAATTGCTTCTGTTAAAGTAGTTGTCTTTCCTGTTCCTGGCGGCCCATGCACAATAGTTATATGCTCATTTTGCAATATAGCAGCAACTGCCCGTTGCTGGCTTTCATTTAATTTACTATTGATGAACTTAATATCCATTTCGTCTACCCGGCCGCCGTTATATTGTATTGTACCATCATGTAATTGTTCAAATAGCCGGTACAGTTTTTTATTACTTTCTAACGAATTCATTACTGATTTCATTATAGTAATCGTGCGCTGGTCAGGGGCGAGTTTAATGCCAACATTATCGTCTTCTATCCAGTCTGGAAAATCAGGTGCAAAAAGCCTGAACTCCCCCGTCTTCCCATCAATATTAAGCAATACGCCTTTTGCAGGTTCTTCACCTGCGCAAAAACATTCAATGGCAGTTCCATCGCGGAACTGACTTGTATCCGCGGGAAAGAGTATCCTGAAAGTTATTTCAGGGTAATCAGCATATCCAAAATTTTTTCTTGTAACGTTTATTGGGTGTAAGGCAAGCCCTTCCGCCTTCAATGACTTTAAACTATGTTTGTGCCCGAGGCTATAGCGCTTTGTTTCTTCCCTTTCTTCCTGTGAAATTGCTTCCAGTAACTTCTTTATATACGGATGCGTTGCAGACATGTTGTGAAAATACAGCTATGATTGTTAATAAATACCACTCGTTTTGACTGAATTCAGAAAATTTACTTTCGTCCTGTTCGCGGGTTAAAAATATTTTCAATAATGTTATTAAATACAAAACCTGCTCCCTATATTTACGTCGCATTTAAAACCAACATACGCTTATGAGTTTCTTCGACCGGCTGTCCAACGGATGGCGAATCTCCATGAATAGTTTTAAAGTTTTAAAAGAAAATAAACAACTTATTATTTTCCCGATATTGTCCGGTCTATCTCTTATAATGATAATTGGTTCATTCGTCATTATTACACTTGCAGGTGCAAGATGGGATTTCGCAAATGTGAGCAGACCAAATAGTATAGAGAACTATGCGGTGATCCTTGTTTTTTACATCGTCAATTATTTTATAGTAGTTTATTTCAACACAGCGCTGATACATTGTACTACCTTATATTTCAGAGGCGAAGAAGTAACTGTCCGCAAAGGACTTGATTTTAGTTTTAGCAGAATCGGAGCCATCTTTTCCTGGGCTTTGTTTGCCGGCACAATTGGAACAATTCTTAAAATTGTACAAGATAATCTCGGGAGTATCGGCAAAATTGTTATCGGTCTTGTTGGGGTGGCGTGGAGTATCGCGACCTTCTTTGTTGTGCCGGTAATTGCTTATGAAAATTTGGGGCCAATAGGCGCTTTTAAACGTTCTTTGCAACTAATGAAAGAGAAATGGGGTGAAAGTTTATCGGCAGGGTTTAGTTTTGGATTGATACAATTTTTGGGAATTATAATGATAGCAATATTTGTATTTCTAGGGGCTCTTATTCATCCTATTGTTGGTATCGTAATTGGAGTATTAGGTATATCTTTACTTTTTGCTATTATAAGCGCTGCCCAATCAATTTTTATAAGTGCAGTTTATCACAACATTAATGGCGATCCTGTTGAACATTACAACCAGCAATTTATCGACAATCTTTTTGCAAAAAAATAATAACAACTCATAACGCTTGAAATGATGAAAAGATGGCCCGGTTTTACCGGGTCATTTTTGTTTCCATCCATGTTTTACTTTATCAAAAATCCAATAAGTGAGTTTGGTTGACAAGATACCCAAACCTGCACCAGCCAATACTTCTGTAAGAAGATGATCTTTGTTGTAAATGCGCAGAACACCAACGGTCGTTGCCACAACATAGCCGCTGTAACTTACTAATTGGTTACAGCCTTTCAGTTCCTGGTGCAGCAGTTCGGCGCCACGGAATGCATTCGCGGTGTGCCCGGAAGGAAAATTAGTGCCGTGAGTTTGGTACACCTCGATGTGACGGCTAACCAACCTCATCGCATAACCAATGCCACCAGTAATTACGATCGAACCGGCATCTAATAGGAGATGTTCCTTAAAAGTATGT
>Ga0157369_10008335_pt1 | contig 11881 bp, 13 predicted proteins | sample C25metaG_FD_113461 | JGI IMG/M metagenome (GOLD analysis project Ga0157369, IMG submission 113461) | Corn rhizosphere microbial communities from Kellogg Biological Station, Michigan, USA - C2-5 metaG | ecosystem: Host-associated > Plants > Roots > Rhizosphere > Soil | place: USA: Michigan... | reverse complement strand
TTCGTCCGCACGAAGGCGGGAGCCGATCGTCTTGTCGAGAAGCTTCACCGCAACGACGTCGACGCGGTGGCGATCCACGGTGACAAGGGCCAGGCGCAACGCGAGAAGGCACTCGAGCGCTTCGACGCCGGCAAGGTACGCACGCTGATCGCCACCGACGTGGCCGCCCGAGGTCTCGACGTCGACGACATCACGCACGTGATCAACTTCGACCCGCCCGAAGAGCCGTCGGTCTACACCCACCGCGTCGGCCGCACCGGCCGCGCGGGCAAGGGCGGCATCGGCATCACGCTGGTGTTGCCCGAGCAGCAGGCCGACGTGTCACGCGTCGCGCGCCTGCAGGGGCACGTCGAGGAGTTCCAGGAGACGGGCATGCAGGTTGCGAAGCCGCGCGTCGTCTACACGTCACGCCGCCGTGGCGGTCGCTCGAAGTGGTAGGCGGCGAGCAGCTCACCGAGAAGCAGGCCGAGGCGCTGCGCGCAGAGCTGGCCGAGCTCGAAGGCCCGCGCCGCGACGACATCGTCGCGGCGATCAAGACGGCGCGCGAGTTCGGCGACCTGTCGGAGAACTTCGAGTACCACGCGGCGAAGAACGAGCAGGGCCTGCTCGAGGCGCGCATCCGCACCCTGCGCGAGCGGCTCGACACCGCCGAGATCGTCGCCGAGGCGAAGCGGGGGGCGGTGGGCGTCGGGTCGGTCGTCGAGATCGAGCAGGACGGCGGTCAGACTATGAGCGTCGAGGTGAGCGCCGTCGGCGGCGCCGGCTCGGTCTCGCCGACCTCGCCGTTGGGCGCTGCGCTGCTCGGGCGGAAGGCCGGCGAGACGGTCGACGTCAAGGCGCCGAAGGGCGCGTGGCGCGCCACGATCAAGCGCATCTCGTAGGAAACCGCTGCACCTGGTTCCGGCATTGCACGCCGGTGTCAGACACCGTTTTTGTGTCTGACACCTGTGCTGGTTGCCCCAAGACGCGGCGTGCAAGACTGACGCGGTGGCGACCCGCTCGAAGCAGCGTAACCTCGGTCGCCTGAGCGAGATCGCCCAGGTCGCAGTCCGGCACGGCTTCGGCTACGTGGTCGACGGCCACAAGCACGCGGATCCGGCAGGCGAGCTCGGCACCGCGCGCGGCCGTCATCTGCGTGAGATGCTCGACGAGCTCGGGCCGACGTTCGTCAAGTTCGGGCAGCTGCTTTCGACGCGGCCCGACATCGTCCCGCCGGACATCATCGCGGAGTTGCGCGGCCTGCAGGACGACGTGCGTCCGTTCCCATTCGCCGAGGTCGAGCGGATGGTGCGCGAAGAGCTCGGGCAGCCGATCGAGCGCCTCTTCACCGAGTTCGAGGAGCAGCCGCTGGCCGCCGCCTCGATCGGGCAAGTGCATCGGGCGACGCTCCCGAACGGGCATCGCGTCGTCGTGAAGGTGCAGCGGCCGAACGCGCCCCGCCAGATCGAGGCCGACCTTGCGCTCATGTATCAGGCGGCCCGGCTCGCGAAGGAGCGCATCCACGCGCTCGACTTCATCGACGCGAACGAGATCGTCGATGAGTTCTCGCGCTCGATCCGGCAGGAGCTCGACTACCGGCTCGAGGGCCGGAACGCCGACAGCTTCCACCGGAACTTCGCCGGCCATCCGCACGTCGCGGTACCGAAGGTCTACTGGTCGTACACGCGTGCGCGGGTGCTGACGCTCGAGTACCTCGACGGGGCGCAGCTGGCCGACCTCGACGTCGAGCACTGGACGGCCGACCAGCGGCGGCGCCTCGCGTACCTGATCACCGAGACCTGGATGACGATGATCTTCCGCCACGGCTTCTTCCACGGCGACCCGCATCCGGCCAACGTCTTGGTGCTCTCGCCGGAGCGGATCGGCCTGGTCGACTTCGGCCTCACGGGCAAGCTCAGCGACGACGACATGTCGAAGCTCACGCGGCTCTTCATCGACGCCGCGTCGGAGAACGTCGAGCTGCTGCCCAGGCGGCTCGCCGATCTCGGCGTGCGCTATCCGAAGGAGCGCGAGGAGCAGTTCGTGCTCGAGCTGCGCGAGCTCTTCTACCGCTACTACGGTGCGAGCCTCTCGGAGATCGATCCGATCCAGGTGATCCGCGAGGCGTTCGGGCTGATCTACCGGATGAACCTGCGTCTGCCCGCGCGCTTCGTGATGCTCGACAAGGCGATCGCCACGCTCGGGTCGGTCGGAATCGAGCTCTACCCCGACTTCAACGTGTTCGAGGTCGCGAAGCCGTACGCGCGCGCGCTGATGGTCGAGCGCTTCACGCCGCGGCGCGTTGCGGCGCGGGCGCGGCGGGAGGGCTGGCGGCTGACGCAGATGACGGCCGAGCTGCCGTATCAGCTGCACGAGACCCTCGAGCAGATTCGCGACGGGCAGATCGAGGTGGGGTTCGTCCACAAGGGCCTCGACGAGTTCATGGCCAAGCTCGACGTTCTCTTCAACCGCTTGGTGATCGCCCTCGTCGTCACCGGCGGGCTGATCGGCTCCAGCCTGATCGGCATCTTCGCGAAGACCGGCCCGCACCTGCTCGGCCTGAATCTCGTCTCGGTGATCGGCTTCGGGCTGTCGGCGATCCTCGGCGCCTGGCTGCTCTGGGGCGTCGTGCGCTCCGGTCGACTTTAAAAGCCCTGTTCTGCGCGGGCAGCTGAGGATCGATCGGCGCACAATCGTGCGATTGGACAACTGGTCGCGGTGCCAGCTTGGGGCTACCGTCGCCGCATGGCAGTGGCGACAACGGCAACGACGGCAACGTTGGCAGCCGCCACGTTGCTCTTGGCCGATGCCGAGCCGGAGACAAGGGGGTTCCTCGAGCGGCACCTCCCGGACGACGGATTCCGGCTCGCGGGAGTGGGAGCACCGTTCGACCTCGTTCTCGCCGGCGACGTTGCGGGTGTCGACCGGTGGGTCGAGCGTGCGCCCGTGATCGTGCTCGGCCGCCAGGAGGCGGACACCGTCGACCGCATCCATGCCTTCCGGCGAGGGTGTGACGACTACCTTGCTCCACCGTTCGACTACCAGGAGCTCGTCGAGCGGATCCGCGCCGTCCTGCGACGTTCCGGCCGGTGGCTGCACGACGTCGTCGAGGCACCCCCGGTGCGTATCGACACACGGACGCGCGACGTCCGGGTCGCCGGCAGGCGGGTGATCCTCGCCCAGAAGGAGTACGAGCTGCTGCTGTGCCTGGCGAGGGAGCCGGAGCGTGTCTTCACGAAAGCGGAGCTGCTCCGCGACGTCTGGAACTACCGGCTCGACGGACGAACACGCACGCTGGACTCCCACATCTCGCGGATCCGCCGCAAGCTGCGGGAGGCCGGCGGGCCGTTCGACCTGGTCGAGAACGTCTGGGGGGTCGGCTACCGGCTCTTTCCGGCCCCGCTCGGTACCGAAGGGGGCCACGCTTAGGTGTCTGTCGGACACCTCAATAGGTGTCTTTAAGACTACCGGTTGGTAGTCTGGTGGGCACCTGTGCTCACCGACGTCAATCCCTTCATCTACTCCCATCCGCTTGCGCCCGACGAGATCATCGACCGGGACGCCGAGACGCGGGAGCTGCTGACGAACGCGATCGGCGGGCACTACGTGCGGCTGTACGCCCCGCGCAAGTACGGGAAGACCAGCCTCCTGCAGCGGGCGCTCGCCGACGGCGAGCGGGAAGAGGGCCTGATCCCGGTGCTCGTCGACCTCTACCGCGTCGTCTCCGTTGCCGACGTGACCGTTCGGCTCGAGCGGGCGTACGCCCGGCACCTGAAGGGGGCGGTGCGTGCGCGGGTCGACCAGTTCCTGCAGCGGACGGGCATCGGCCTGTCGCTCGGTGTGCACGGGATCAGCGCGCGCATCCAGCTCGACCCGCGGGTCGACCCGCTGCCCGCGCTGCACGCGCTGCTCGACCTGCCGCTCCGGGTGGAGCAGAGCGGCGGCTACCGCGCGCTGATCGCGTTCGACGAGTTCCAGGACATCCAGAAGGTCCCGGATCTCGACGGTCTGATTCGCAGCCACATCCAGTACCACGGCGAGGTCGCTTCGTACGTCTTCGCCGGCTCGGAGCCCGGGTTGATGGAGCAGCTCTTCGAAGATCGCGACCGCCCGCTCTACGGGTCGGCCGTGCCGATGCGGCTGGGACGGCTCTCGCCCGAGGATGTCGGCGGCTACGTGGCCGGCCGGTTCGAGGCGACGGGCCGGGACGTCGGGGATGCGGTCGGGCCGCTGCTGCAGGCAGCCGGCGGTCATCCGCAGCGGGCGATGCTGCTCGCGCACCGGTTGTGGGCGCGCATCGAACCGGGCGGCCGGGCCGGGCTCGAGGATTGGCGGCAGGCGTACGAGGATGCGCTCGACGAGCTCGACGCCGAGTTCGACGCAGAGTGGCGGCACCTCGACACCTCCGAGCAGAAGACGCTCCGTTCGGTGCTCGAAGGGGATGGGTCTCCCTACCGCGGTGATGTGCTGAACCGCCTCGCCGTGACGAAGGACATGGTCCGGAAGGCGCTTCCGCGCCTCACCGCGAACGCGCTGATCGAACGAACCGGCGACCGCCACGAGGTGATCGACCCGCTGTTTGCCGAATGGATCCGCCGCGGCGCGCTGCCGCCCGTCTAACGTGAGCGAGATGGAGCAGCGCGAGCAGGCAGAGCTCTTCCGGCGGATGCACCTGGCGCCGCCGCTGCTCGCGCTGCCCAACGCGTGGGATGTCGCGAGCGCAAAGGCGTTTGCCGCGCTGCCTGGATGCCGGGCGCTTGCGACCACGAGTGCCGCCGTCGCCCGCTCGCTCGGCTGGGAAGACGGCGAGCAGGCTCCGGTCGCCGAGATGGTGCAGGTGGCCGGCCGCATTGCCGCCGCGGTCGACGTGCCGGTGACGGCCGACCTCGAGGCGGGGTACGGCGATCCGGTTGCAACCGCGCGCGCCGCCTGGGCGGCCGGCGTCGTGGGAATGAACTTCGAAGACTCACCTGCCGGCCGGATGAACGGCGTCTCCGACCAGGTGCAGTTGATCCGGGAGGTACACGCGGCGGCTCCGGAGCTCGTCGTGAACGCCCGCGTCGACGTGTTCCTCCACGGCTCGAAGGACGTCGCCGAGGCGATCGAACGCGGCAACGCCTACCTCGCGGCAGGCGCCGACTGCGTCTATCCGATTTTCTGCCCGACCGCGGCGATCGCCGAGCTCGCAGCCGGCATCGACGGTCCCGTCAACGTGCTCGCGATCGGTGACGTCCCCGGCCCGGCCGAGTTGCAGGCGCTCGGGGTCGCGCGGCTGACCTGGGGCGCCGGCTTGGCAGCATCCGCGTACGCCGAGGCGGCGCGGATCGTGGCGCCCGTACTCAGTGGTGGATGACACGGGCCGTGCGCCCGCGCGTGAGATAGCTGAACGTCCAGCGAGTCAGCACGAGCAAGCGGTTCTCGAAGCCGATCAGGTAGGCCAGGTGCACGGCGAGCCACGTGACCCAGGCCGCGAAGCCCCAGAGCTGCACGCCCTTGACGTCGGCGACGGCGTGTGACCGGCCGATCGTCGCGAGGTTGCCCTTGTCGCGGTAGCGGAACGGCTTGGACGTGCCGCTCCCGATGCTCCGGGCAACGTGACGACCTTCCTGCATCGCGACCGGTGCGACCCCCGGAAGCCTCTGCACCTCGCCGCCCGCGGAGCGGACGGCCGCCATGTCGCCGAGCGCGAAGACCTCCGGCCGGCCGGGCAGCGTCAGGTCGGGCTCGACCAGGATGCGGCCGACCCGGTCCACCTCGCCGCCCGCGGCGTCGGCGAGCAGCGCGGCCAGAGGCGAGGCGGTCACGCCGGCAGCCCAGACGACCGTTCGCGCGGCGATCGTCGAGCGCTCGCCGTTTCGCGGTTGCACGTCGATCGTGCCGTCCGCGAGGTCGACGACGGTCGTGTCGAGCGCGAGCGTCACCCCGATCTTCTCGAGCGACCGCGCAGCGCGGCGTGAGAGCGACGGCGGAAACGTTCCGAGGACACGGTCGGCTGCTTCGACCAGGAGCACGCGCGCGTGGCTCGTGTCGACCGCTCGGTAGTCGTGGCGCAGCGTGTCGTGTGCGAGCTCCGCGATCTGGCCCGCCATCTCGACACCGGTCGGCCCGGCGCCGACGACGACGAACGTCAACCACGCGGCGCGGCGACCCGGGTCGGCCTCGAGCTCCGCGGCCTCGAACGCCGACAGGATCCGCGAGCGGAGGGCGAGCGCGCCCTGCAGCGACTTCAGCTCGGGGGCGAACTCCGCCCAGTCGTCGTGGCCGAAGTACGAATAGGCGGAGCCGCCGGCGACGACGAGCACGTCGTAGGGAATCGTCATCGACGCCGCACCGTTCGGCAGCTTGTCGAGCGTCACCTCCCGCGAGCCGAGATCGAACCCGGTCGCTTCGGCGAGCACGACCCGTGCGTTCGCCTGGTGCCGCAGGACGCGTCGCAGAGGAGATGCGATCTCGGCCGACGAGAGGCCGCCCGTCGCAACCTGGTAGGCGAGCGGCTGGAAGAGGTGGAAGTTCTGACGATCGACGAGCGTCACCTCGACGCCGGCCGCGCGGCGCAGGCCGCGGACGACCTGCAACCCGCCGAAGCCTCCCCCGATCACGACGACTCTCAGGTGAGGATCGCTCCCTCGAGCTGCAACAGCTTCAGCTTCACGTCGAGCCCGCCGGCGTAGCCGGTCAGCGAGCCGTTCGCTCCCACGACGCGGTGGCACGGCAGCACGATCGGAATCGGATTGCGATGCATGACCGTGCCGACTGCGCGAGCCGCGGCAGGACGCCCGACCTGAGCGGCGAGTGTGCCGTAGGTCGTCGTCGACCCGTACGGGACGCGCGCGAGCTCGCGCAACACCTCGACATGGAACGCCGCGGCGCGCAGGTCGAGCGGCAGGTCGAACTCCCGGCGCGTGCCCTCGAAGTACTCGTCGAGCTCGCGCCGAACGTCGTCGATCGGCGACCGGAGCACGCGCACGCCGTAGAGGCGCGCGAGCTCGTCCTCCTGCCCGGCAGGATCGAAGTAGATGCGGGCCAGGCCACGTTTTGTGGCGGCGATCAGCAGCTCGCCGATCGGAGAGGGAATCAGGTCGTAGCGGACGTCGACCAGCCCTTCGGAGACGGCGAGTGCGCGAAACCGGGTGTCAAGTTCAGGTGTGACGTTCATGTGTCCTCCTCAGTCTGCGGACGCCGGACGACGCCGCGGCGCGTGCGGCCTGCTCGGACGAACCGAGGGCGCCGGCGATCTGGACGTAGGGGAGGTCGTAGCCGTAGCGAAGCACGACCGCGGCCCGCTCCGTCGGCGGCAGGCCGCCCGTGAGATGCTCGAGCTCCTTGAAGGCGTCCTGCCGGATCTCTGCAGACGGTTCGTCGACGATCGGCAACCGGCTGTCCTTCTGCGCCGCACGCAGGTCGTCCATCGCGACATTGGTCGCAATCGTGAAGACCCAGGCGCGGAGATGGCATCCGTGCTCCAGGCGTCCATAGGCGCGCAGCGCCCGCAGGAAGGTCTCCTGCCAGGCATCCTCGGCTCGCTGGCCGAGCAGCCGTCGCAGGTACCCGAGCACCTCGTCGCGGTGCGACAGGTAGAACCGCTCGAACGGCGGGATCTGGTCGTCGGCCGGCACGCTCCCCATCATCGATCAAACGTGGGAGGTAGCGGAACTGTGAGATGCGCGGTTGTCGGGCACGTCGAATGGGTCGAGTTCGCACGCGTTCCGCACCTGCCCGCCGCGAGCGAGATCGTGCACGCCGAGGAGGTTTGGGCGGAGCCGGCCGGGGGCGGGGCGGTCGTTGCGCGGCAGCTCGCGTTGCTCGCGGGACGCTGCGAACTCTTCACGGCGCTCGGTGACGACGAGCTCGGGCGGCGTTCGGAGCGGCTGCTTGCCGGGCTCGGGATCGACGTCCACGCAGAGGTGTTTGGCGCGACACGCCGCGCCTGGACGCATGTCGACGCCGAGGGCGAACGCACGATCACCGTGCTCGGCGACAAGCTGTTGCCGCGCGGTGATGTGTCGCTGCACGGCTACGACGCCGCGTTCTTCGTCTCCGGCACGGTCGAGGCGTTGCGCGCTGCGCGAGCCGCGCGCTTCCTGGCCGCGACGCTGCGCGAGCTGCCGACCTTGCACGAGGCGGGCGTGCCGGTCGACCTGCTGGTCGGTAGTGCGAACGATTCCGGGGAGCGGTACGACGGCTCGCTGGACGCGGCGACGGTCGTCTTGACCGCAGGTGACGAGGGCGGCACGGTGGATGGAAAGCCGTTTGCTGCAGCGCGCCTGCCGGGCGCAGTCGCCGACACCTACGGCGCCGGAGACTCGTTCGCGGCTGCGCTCTGCTTTGCGCTCGCGCGAGGTGACTCGCAGCAGGATGCCCTCGAGCTCGCGGCGCGGGCCGGGGCGGCGGCGATCACAGGCAGAGGCCCGTACGGAGCGCAGCTAACGTTGCCGAAATGAGCGGCGCGCGGATCGCCTGGATCTCGATGACCCCGGTCAAGGGCCTGGCACTCGAGCTGCCCGACGAGGTCGAGCTGGTCGAAGAGGGCGTGCGCGGCGATCGGCGCTTCTTCCTTGTCGACGAGCGCAACAGGCTCGTCAACAACATGGGCCGCCGCAGTCCGCTCGAGCTCGTCCACTCCGACTACGACGAAGGGACGAACGTCCTGACGCTGCGCCTGTCCGGCGGGCGGGTACTGAGCGGACCGGCGGAGCAGACCGACAAGCTGACGGTGACGTTCCATCGCAAGACCCGGCCGGCTCGCCGCGTGCCGGGGCCATGGGACAGCAAGCTCTCGGAGCTGGCAGGTGAGCCGGTGCGCCTCGTCGCCGGCGAACGTGCCGCGCCCGACCGTGGGCTCGGCGGCGCGGCGACGCTGCTCGCAACGGCATCGCTCGGTGCGCTCGCACAGGAGCTCGGCGTCGACCGGATCGACCCCAGGCGCTTCCGGATGAACTTCGGGATAGAGGGGCTCGAGCCTCACGCCGAGGACGGCTGGACGGGCCGGCGGGTCAACGTGGGGGATGCGGTCGTCGTGCCGCAAGGGCATGTCGGCCGCTGTGCGATCACGAAGCAGAACCCGGATACCGGCCTGTCCGACCTGGACACGCTGAACGCGATCGCCCGCTACCGCGGCGAGCTCGACCTCACCGAGCCGCTGCCGTTCGGCGTCCACGCAGCCGTTGTCGAGCCCGGCCGCGTCCGCGTCGGCGACGCCGTCACGCTTCTTTAGCGAGCGCTAGAGACCGCCGCAAGCCTGGTTCCGCTACGCGGGAAACCAGGTTTCCCGCGCCTGGACCGGGGTGGACAAGTGGGGAGAAGTGGAGTAAAGTGGGTGGAGGTGGACCATGCTGCTCGGTGAACATGAGCACTCCCTTGACGAAAAGAACCGCCTCACGCTGCCGGCCAAGCTCCGCGCCGCGTTCGAGGACGGGGTCGTCGTCACCCGCGGTCTCGACGGCTGCCTCGCCGCCTACCCGCGTGACGCGTGGGAGCTCCTGGCCGAGCGGATCAAGGGCCTCGACCCGCTCGCGGAGGGCTCGCGTGTGATGCAGCGCCACTTCTTCGCCGGTGCCACGAGCGGTGAGCTCGACAAGCAGGGGCGGATGGTGCTGCCGCCGACGCTGATCGAGCACGCCGGGCTGGAGCGCGACGTCACCGTCGCCGGGGTCTACGACCACCTGGAGATCTGGGATCGCGCCACCTGGCGCACCAAGCGGCACCAGGACGAAGGGAGCGCAGAAGATGTTGCCGAGCGTCTTGCCAACTGAGTCCGACCACGTCCCCGTCCTCGCGGACGAGGTGATCGCCACGCTCGCCCCGCGCCCGGGGGAGACGGTGGTCGACTGCACCTTCGGAGCAGGCGGCCACTCGGCGCTCTTGACCGCGCGCCTGCAGGGCGAGGGCAAGTTGATCGCAATCGACCGTGATCCGTCGGTCGCGCCGTTCTTCGAACGCTTCCGGCGCACCACCGCGGTGAAGACACGGCTGCTGCACGGCGAGTTCTCGATCGTGCTCGAGCAGCTCGCCGCCAACGGCGTGCGCGCGGATGTGATCCTCCTCGACCTCGGCGTCTCGTCGATGCAGCTCGACCGGCCCGAGCGCGGCTTCTCGTACGCGGTCGACGCGCCGCTCGACATGCGGATGGATCCGAGCTCCGACTACTCCGCACGCGCGCTCGTCAACGAAGCCGACGAGCGTGAGCTCGCAGACATCTTCAAGCGCTACGGCGAAGAGCGGTATGCCCGTCAGATCGCGCGTGCGATCGCCAGACGGCGTGGCAAGAAGCCGTTCGAGCGCACCGGGGACCTGGTCGAGACGATCAAGGCCGCGATCCCGGCGCCCGCCCGTTTCGGAGAAGGTCACCCGGCGAAACGTGTCTTCCAGGCGCTGCGAATCGAGGTCAACGACGAGCTTGGCTCGGTCGAGCGTGCGCTGCCGGCTGCGTTCGAGATGCTTCGCCCGGGAGGACGGCTCGCCGTGATCGCCTTCCACTCGCTCGAGGACCGCATCGTGAAGCGCTTCCTGCGCGCTCGCGAGCAGGGTTGCACGTGCCCGCCTGACTTCCCGGTCTGCGTCTGTGGCTCCGAGGCGACGATGCGCGCAACGCCACGTCGCGCGATCCGCCCCTCGGCGGCCGAGATCGCCCGCAACCCGCGCTCCCAGTCCGCGCGGTTGAGAGTGGGGACGAAAGTCGGATGACGAGCGCCTCGCATGCCCACGCCACCGTTGCCGAGCCCGTCGCCCGCCCGCGTCCCCGGCAGAGCGCTCGCACGCACGTTCGCGCACGCGGCGGGATCCTGTGGATCGTCGTCAGCGGGATTCTCCTTGCAGGTGTCGTATTCATCAGCGTGGCCGTGCTGCAACTGAATCTGAAGCTCGACAACGCCAACTCGGAACGGACGAAACTGCTCGCGCAGAACGCGGCGCTGCAGTCGCAGCTGTCCGGCGAACTGCAGTCGCCGCGCATCGAGTCGCAGGCGATCAAGCAGTTCGGGCTCATGTACCAGGACCCGTCCCAGTACGGATACGTGAACGTCGGGAAGTAAGAGGCTCTACGTGGGCCAGAAGCAGGCCAACAGACGCATTCGCCTGCTGCTCGCGATCTTCGTCCTGATCTTTGCCGGCACGCTCGCCCGTGCCGTCTGGCTGCAAGGCGTCAACGCGGCGTCGCTCGGGAAAATGGCCGAGCGGCAGCATCGCGAGTCGATCACGATCCCCGCCGGGCGGGGCACGATCATCGACGACACCGGGCTGCCGATCGCGATCGGCGAGCAGACAACGACGGTCTATGCCGACCCGCGCCAGGTGAAGCAGCCGCGCGCGCTGGCTGCGGCGGCGCAGCGGATCCTCGGGGTCGACGGCAACAAGCTCTACCCCCAGCTGCTCAACAGGACGACCGGCTTCCTCTATCTCAAGCGCTTCGCCGACCCGAAGGCGGCGACGCAACTGATCAAGCTGAACTTTGCCGGCGTCAACTCGTATCCGGAAGAACGGCGCTCGTACCCGCAGGGATCGCTCGCGGCACAGGTGATCGGCTACGCGGGCACCGACAACAAGGGGCTCGCCGGGCTCGAGGTCGAGTACGACAAACGCCTCTCGGGGAGGCCCGGAAAGCAGACGATCGTCCGCGATCCGTTCGGACGTGCGATCGACATCATCAGCTCGACGCCCGAACGGCAGGGCACCGACCTCTTCACGACGCTCGACCACACGATCCAGGCGAACGCCGAGTCGGTGCTGCGCCAGACGATCCGTCAGTGGGGCGCGCAGTCGGCCACCGCCGTCGTGCTCGATCCGCGAACCGGGGCGGTCATGGCGATGGCGCAGGCGCCCGGATACAACGCCAACAATGCGAACACCGTGCCGCTCGCGCTTCAGCGCAACCGCGCGGTCACCGACCAGTACGAGCCGGGGTCGG
>Ga0157369_10008334_pt1 | contig 11881 bp, 10 predicted proteins | sample C25metaG_FD_113461 | JGI IMG/M metagenome (GOLD analysis project Ga0157369, IMG submission 113461) | Corn rhizosphere microbial communities from Kellogg Biological Station, Michigan, USA - C2-5 metaG | ecosystem: Host-associated > Plants > Roots > Rhizosphere > Soil | place: USA: Michigan... | reverse complement strand
CGCGTTGGGCTGCGAAGCAGCCCCAAAACCAGGCACTGCGGTGTGTCAGTTAAAAACACATCGCCTGTAATGGGGCTGCTAAGCAGCCCAACGCGGGGCAAGCCCGCTCGCCACAGTCACAGTCACAGTCACAGTCACAGTCACAGTCACAGTCACAGTTACAGTTACAGTTACAGTCACAGTCACAGTCACAGTCACAGTCACAGTTACAGTTACAGTGTTCCTCCTTGACTGAGTGGCATTAGGGCAAGCCCCCTCCCACATGTGACCGAGGTGTTTTCAAGATTTAGATTGGCAGGGTGATGCCAAAGGTATTGCCACCGGGCTCGCTGCGTACGAACACATCGCCGCCATGCATCAGCGCAATCGCCTTGACGATGGCCAGGCCCAAACCGTGATTCGCCCCGCTGTTGCTGCGCGACGCGTCCACCCGATAGAAGCGTTCGAACAGCCGTGGCAGGTGTTCGCTGGCAATCACTTCGCCGGGGTTGGTCACGCCGATCGTCACCTGATGTTCCAGCACTTCGATGTTCACGTCGATCACCTGCCCAGGCGCGGTGTGCTGCACTGCATTGCTCAGCAGGTTGATCAGCGCTCGGCGCAGGTGGGCTTTTTCGATCTGCACCTGGGCGTCGCCGTGGACCTGCACCTGGACCTGAGCGTCTTCGAGGATGAAGTCCAGGTAGTCGAGGGTGGTGGCAATCTCGTCGGCCAATGAGCTTTCAATCAGCTTGGTGGCCTTGCTGCCCTGGTCGGCGCTGGCGAGGAACAGCATGTCGTTGATGATCGAACGCAGGCGTTCCAATTCTTCGAGGTTGGATTGCAGTACCTCGAAATAATGTTCGGCCGAACGTCCGCGTGTCAGGGCAACCTGGGTCTGGCCGATCAGGTTGGTCAACGGCGAACGCAGCTCGTGGGCGACGTCGGCGTTGAACGACTCCAAGCGTGAGTACGCTTGCTCTACGCGGTCGAGGGTGGCGTTGAACGAGTTGACGAACTGACTCAGTTCCGGCGGCAGCGGCGACAGTTGCAGGCGCCCGGAGAGCTTCGGCGGCGCCAGCTTCTGTGCTTCATCCGAGAGTTTGCTCAGCGGCTTGAGGCCAATGCGCGACACCCAGAACCCCAGCAGCGACGCCAGCACCACGCCGACCAGTGCCAGGCTCACCAACGCCACCAGCAGATGGTGCTGGGTGGCACGGAAGTTATCGGTGTCGATGGCGATCATGAAACGCAGCGGCGGGCGTTGGTCCTTGGCCGGGAACTGGCTCACCAGTACCTTGAACGGGTATTCGCGCCCCGGCAGGCGCAGATCGCGCTTACCCGTCGGGCCTTCGGCGAAGGCGCGGATCTGCGCATCGGGGTTGCCATACTCGTAGTTCGGATCGCTGCTGACGACCCAAAAACGGATACGTTTGTCTTCCTCACCCAATAATTTGAGCTTGGCTTGAATCTTCGCCCAATGGTCCGGTGTACCGAAGCGGTTCACAGAGGATTCCAACACGCTGTAGCGCGCGTCCAGCTCCGCCCCGGGTAGCAGGCCCAGGCTGCGGTCCACCTGCTGATACAGCGCGCCGCCGATCAACAGGAAGATCAGCGCCGCCACGAGGGTGAACAGGCTGCTCAGACGCAGGGCAATGGAGTTAGCCGACACTGCGATTCTCCAGCACATAGCCCATGCCGCGAATGGTGTGCAGCAGCTTGTGTTCGAACGGCCCGTCGAGTTTGGCGCGCAGGCGCTTGATCGCCACTTCCACCACGTTGGCGTCGCTGTCGAAATTGATGTCCCAGACCATTTCTGCAATCGATGTCTTGGAGAGGATCTCGCCCTGGCGCCGCGCTAACACACTGAGCAGCGAGAACTCCTTGGCGGTCAGGTCCAGGCGCACGCCGTTGCGGCTGGCTTTGCGGCTGATCAGGTCGATCCACAGGTCGGCGACCGTCACCTGCACCGGCTCGTGGCCGCCGCTGCGGCGGGTCAGGGCTTGCAGGCGCGCCACCAGTTCGAGGAATGAAAACGGTTTGCCGAGGTAATCGTCGGCACCTTCGCGTAGCCCGCGGATACGGTCTTCCACGCGTTCACGGGCGGTCAGCATGATCACCGGTGTCTGCTTGCGCGCGCGCAACGCCCGCAACACGCCAAAGCCGTCGAGGCCAGGCAGCATCACGTCGAGCACGATCACCGCGTAATCGTTTTCCAGCGCCAGGTGCAAACCCTCGACGCCTTCGCGGGCCACGTCGACGGTGTAGCCTTGCTCCGTCAGGCCGCGGTGCAGGTAGTCGGCGGTTTTTTCTTCATCTTCAACAATCAATACGCGCATGAGCCTTTTGCTCCAGGGCGGTGCCTTGGCCTCAGTGTGTGGTCGCCAGCTCGGCAGCTGGTTTGGGCCGGTGGAAAAACTTTTCGAGGTACAAGTATATGACCGGTGTGGTGAACAACGTCAGCGCCTGGCTCACCAGCAACCCGCCGACCACCGCGATGCCCAGCGGTTGGCGCATTTCCGCGCCAGGGCCGGCACCGAGCATCAACGGCACGGCGCCGAGCAGGGCGGCGAGGGTGGTCATGATGATGGGCCGGAACCGTGTGACACAGGCTTCATAGATCGCCTCCTCCGGCGCTAGCCCGCGTACGCGCTGGGCTTCCAGGGCGAAGTCGATCATCAGGATGCCGTTCTTCTTCACGATCCCGATCAGCAGTACCAGGCCGATCAGGGCCATGATCGAAAAGTCCTGGCCCATCAGCGACAGCATGATCAGTGCGCCCAACCCCGCCGACGGCAAGGTCGAGATAATCGTCAGCGGATGCACGAAGCTCTCGTACAGCACGCCGAGAATGATGTAGACCGCCACCAGTGCCGCCAGGATCAGCCACGGTTGGCTGGCCAGCGAACTCTGGAACGCCTGGGCCGCGCCCTGGAAGTTACCAATGATGGTGGCCGGCATGCCGATTTCATTCTTGGCCTGGTTGAGCATGATCACCGCATCCCCCAGCGCCACGCCGGGGGCGAGGTTGAACGACAGGTTGGCGGCCGGGAACATGCCGTCGTGGCTGATGGACAAGGGCCCTACGGTCGGCGGGTCGACCTTGGCCACCGCCGCCAACGGCACCATCTCATTGGTCAGCGGCGAGCGCAGGTAGAAGTAGTTCAGGCTTTCGGCCTTGCCGCGTTGCTGGGTGTCCAACTCCAGCACCACCTGGTACTGGTTGATCTCGGTCTGGAACTCTTTGATCTGACGTTGGCCGAAGGCGTCGTACAGCGCCTGGTCGACATCGGTGGCGGTCAGTCCGAACCGTGCGGCGGCCTGACGGTCGATGCTGATGTGGGTAATGCTGCCACCCAGTTGCAGGTCGTTGGACAGGTCGCGAAACGCCGGGTTGGCGCGCAGTTTTTCGGTGAGGCGTTGGGTCCAGGTATTCAGCGTCGGGCCGTCGTTGCTCTTGAGCACGTACTGGTATTGGGCGCGGCTCGGGCCGGAACTGAGGTTGATGTCCTGGCCGGCGCGCAGGTACAGCACGATGCCGGGCACCTTGGCCAGTTTCGGGCGGATGCGGTCGATGAACTGGCTGGCGGACACATCGCGATCACCGCGGTCTTTCAAGGCGATCCAGAACCGCCCGTTGGCAATGGTCTGGTTGCTGCCGGTCACCCCCACCGAGTGGGAAAACGCCTCGACCGCCGGGTCGTCCTTGACGATCTCGGCCAGGGCCTTGTGCTTGGCGACCATGTCCGGGTACGACACGTCGGCTGCCGCTTCGCTGGTGCCGAGCACGAAGCCGGTGTCTTGCACCGGAAAGAAACCCTTGGGAATAAACACATAGCCGACCACGGCCAGGGCCAGGGTCACCACGAAAATGACGCCCATCGTGCGTTGATGGGCCAGGGCGCGGCGCAGGGTGCGTGCATAGCCGGCCAGCAGGCGTTCACTGAAGCTGGGTTTGTCGTGGGCAGGATGGGTTGGGGCGCGCATGAACAGCGCCGCCAGGGTAGGCGCCAGCGTCAACGAGACCACCACCGAAATCAGGATGGTCGAGGTCGCCGTCAGCGCGAACTCCTTGAACAACCGTCCGACCACGCCGCCCATGAACAGCAGCGGGATAAACGCCGCCACCAGCGAGAAGCTGATGGACACCACGGTAAAGCCAATCTCGCCGGCGCCCTTGATCGCTGCTTCGCGCTTGTCCAGCCCGGCTTCGAGGTGGCGGTGAATGTTTTCCACCACCACGATGGCATCGTCCACCACAAAGCCCACGGCGATCACGATCGCCACCAGGGTCAGGTTGTTCAGGCTGAAGCCCATCAGGTACATCAGCGCAAAACTGGCGATCAGTGACACGCCGAGCACGCTGGACACAATCATTGTGGCGGACAACTGGCGCAGGAACAGCGCCATCACCGCCACCACCAGCAAGATGGCGATCAACAGGGTGACTTCCACCTCATGCAAGGACGCACGGATGGTCTTGGTGCGGTCGCTCAATACACTGACCTGCACGGATGCCGGCAACATGGCTTGCAGGCGCGGCAGTTCCGATTGGATGCGGTCGACGGTCTCGACGATATTCGCGCCAGGCTGGCGCGAGATCACCAGGTTGACCCCCGGCGTGTCGCCGGACCAGGCCTGCACGTAGGCGTTTTCCGAACCGTTGATGACTTTGGCGATATCGCGCAGTTGTACCGGCGCGCCGTCCTTGTAGGACACGATCAGTTGGGCGTAGTCCTCGGGGTGGAACAACTGGTCGTTGGCCGACAGGGTCGACACGCTGTTTTTCCCGTAGATCGCGCCTTTGGCCAGGTTCAGGCTCGATTGCTGGATGGCCACGCGGATGTCGGCCAGGGTCAGGCCAATCGCGGCCAGTTTATCCGGTGAGGCCTGCACGCGAATTGCCGGACGTTGTTGGCCGGTGATGTTGATCTGGCCGACGCCGTCGATCTGGCTGATCTGGCGCGCCAGCAGGGTTTCCACGTAGTCGCTCAGCTCGGTGCTGGGCATGCTGTCGGAGCTGACGCTGAGGATCAGCACCGGGCTGTCGGCCGGGTTGACCTTTTTCCAGGTCGGCAGGCTCGGCATATCGCTGGGCAGTTTGCCGGACGCGGTATTGATCGCCGCCTGCACTTCCTGGGCGGCGGTGTCGATGCTCTTGTTGAGCGTGAATTGCAGGGTCAGGAGGCTGGAGCCCAGGGCACTGCTGGAGGTCATCTGGGTCATGCCGGGGATGGCGCTGAATTGCACCTCCAAGGGCGTGGCCACGGACGAGGCCATGGTGTCCGGGCTGGCGCCGGGCAGTTGCGCGGTGACTTGGATCGTCGGGAATTCCGCTTCCGGCAACGGCGCGATGGCCAGGCGCGGGAAGGCTATGATCCCGAGCAGCACCAGGGCAAACGTCAGCAGCAGGGTGGCGACGGGGTGATCGACGCACCAGGCCGAAGGTGAACGGCTGCCGTTCATGGCTGCACCTTGGCGTCGACGGTCTGGATCGTTTGTGGCGGGTCTTTGAGCACCTCCACCTGGGCGCCGGCCTTGAGGCGCGACTGGCCATCACTGACCAGCACATCACCGGCCTGCACGCCCGTGATGAGGTTGACGTCGCTGTTCTGGTAGGTCACTTGCACCGGCACGATCTCGACCTTGTCGCCGTTGACCCGGTACACGAAGTGCGAGTCCAGGCCGCGTTGCACCACGGTGGGCGGCACCACCAGCGCGTTCTTGTCGAGGGCGGTCTGGATCTTGATGGTCACCAGTTGCCCGGGCCACAAGCGTTGCGAGGGGTTGTTGAACTCGGCCTTGGCCCGCAGGGTGCCGGTGGTGGAGCTGATCTGGTTGTCGATCAGGCTCAAGTGGCCTTCGCCGAGCAGGTCGCCGGTCTGGCCGTCGGTGTCGGCGCCCAGGTAGGCGTCGACGCTGGCCTGGGTCGGCGCGGCGATCAGGCCTTGCAGGGTGGGCAGCATCTGTTGCGGCAGGGAAAACTCGACGGCGATCGGGTCGATCTGAGTGACCGAGAACAAGCCCTGGGCATCGCTTGTGCGCAGGAAGTTACCTTCATCTACCGTGCGGATACCCACGCGACCGCTGACTGGCGAGCGGATCTGGGTGTAGGAAAGCTGAACTTTCGCCGCGTCAATTGCAGCCTGGTTTCCCTGCGCGGTGGCCTTGAGCTGGTTGACCAGGGCTTGTTGCTGGTCGTAGGTCTGCTTGGACACGCCGTCGTCGATGCTCAGTTCCTTGTAGCGCTTGAGGTTGATCAGCGCCACTTGCAGTTGCGCCTGGTTTTCCCCCAACTGCGCCTTGGCCTGGTCGAGGCTGGCACGGATCGAGCGGTCATCAATGGTGGCGAGCAGATCACCGGCCTTCACCGGTTGGCCTTCCTTGACCAGTAATTGGGTGAGGATGCCGTCGACCTGGGGACGGATCACCACACTGTGCAATGACAATACCGTGCCGATCCCACTGACAAAGCGCGGGACGTCCTGTTGCACCACCTTCACCACCCGCACCGGGATCGCCGTCGGCGCAGCCAGCCTGGTCTTGGCCGGCCGGCCCAGGGCCCAGGCGGCAATGGCCAGCACCACCAGGACACCGACGATCAGGGCAGTTTTACGTTGAATTTGCATGGAGTGGCGCGCCAGGGCAAAGAGTGGGAAGAATGTAGGGGCTTTATAGCGCGCCAACCCGGTCAGCAAGGTGACTGCTAACTGACAGCGCTGTCAGTAAACTCCGACCATTCGTACAGGTGGTGGTTAAAGATCCGAAGGGCGCAGGTATACTGCGCGCCAGTGTGGCCCGCAAGTCGGCCCCACATCATTTTTTGCACGCTCCGGAGCTTCCATGAATTCCCCGACACAACCCCCTGTTGAAGCGGCCGACATCGTCGATCCGGCCAGCGCCGAAAGCGTTGAGAAGACCGAGATCCCGGCGTTCAAGTTTCCGTTCAAGCCGGGTGAACTGGCCGGGGCGAAAAATGCGGCCCAGCCTTGGTACAAGAACGGCGCCAAGAACGGCCACACCAAGTCGCCGGGCATGGCGCCACCGGGGACGCGTCGTTCAATGGGTAAACGCTGAGACTAACAAGTCGCACGCTGTGTCGACTATTGCCTACAGCGCGTGCTGATATTTCTGCTTGTAGGTCCGCGTCTATTTCTTGAAAGCTTGCACGACATTTGCTCCACCCCGGTCGGCTTTTACCGGGGGGCGGGGCGTGGTGAGGCTGGTTTTCCGGAAAAGGACGTCCCCGTGACCCTGAGACACCGCTGTGTGGCGCATACCTTATGGCTGTTGAGTGTGGTGTTCTGCACGGCAGCGGCGGGTGACCCACCCCGTCATGAAATTCGCTTCGCCGTCGCCGCACAATTTCCCCCGTTCCAAAGCCGCAATCAGCAAGGCCAACTGGTCGGGCTGAATATCGAACTGGGCAACGCTTTATGCCTGCAACTGAATGTGCGCTGTACCTGGGTCGACCAGGTGCTTGTGGAGAACTTCCCGGCCCTGGATGCCCACCAATTCGATGCGATCATGGGCATAGCCCAGACGTCGAAGCGGCGGCAATGGGCGAACTTCACCGAAGACCTCTATCCGTTCACCACACGCCTGGTGGCCCGAAAATCATCGGGCCTGCTGCCCAGCGTGCGGTCCTTGAAAGGCAAGTGTGTCGGCGTATTGGTGGGGAGCAACCGCGAAGCCTTTGCCCTGGCGCAGTGGGCGCCGAAAGGCGTTATCGTCAAGGGCTTCTGGCGCAATGATGAGCTGGTACGCAGCCTGGTGGCAGGCGATATCGATGCCACGCTGCAAGGCACCGTGGAAATTCGCGAAGCCTTGCTCGACAGCGCCGAGGGCCAGGATTTCGATTTCCTCGGGCCCGCGGTTTCCGGGGAATTGCTGGGCAGCGGTGTGGCGATCGCCGTGCGCAAGCCTGACACCGCATTGCGCAATGAGCTGAACGGCGCGCTGGAGCAGCTGATGCACAACGGCGAATACCAGCGGATCATCCAGCCTTACCGCCTGGACGCCCCATTCCCCTCGCCGTGATGGCTAATAATTGCGCGGAACATACGCTGGGAATGTCGCCCGCTATCGTGAGCGGGCCTGAAAGGCTAAGCCGCTCGCAACGGGATGAACGCATAATTGGCCGGCACCTCGGTGGCAATCTGCGCCCCGGCGTCGAGCAGCTGTTCGGCGATGTCCATCCCCGACACATGAAACACCCACTCATTGGCCACGCTCGGCTGGTCCGCCGCCCGCTCGATCGCCTGGGCAAACGCGCCCATGTCCGGCAGGTATGCGGTAAACCCATCGCCCTTGAGCGCCGTGGTCCGAATACCCAGCAAGGCGCACACCGCCTCCTTGGTCTGCACATCGTCACGGTCGGCCTGGCGCGAGCGGCGGATCAGTTCCGCCAGTTCCAGGTCCATCAACTCACCGCCGACGATCAGCGCCGGGCCCTGCTCCCAGGATTCCGGCGGGCAATCCTTGGCAGCCGGGTTCAGCGGGATATGCGGGTTGATCTCCATCGGGTAGATGCGGCACACCAGTGGCCGGCGCTCATAGATGCGACACAGGTTGTCTTCGTCAAGATTCCGGCAGCGTCCAGCGTTGTAGGCGGCAAATGTGATGGCCACGAACGCTTCGGTATTGCCGCTGGGCACCACCACTGATCGGCGTTCTGCGTGCTCACGTTGTGGCTGGGGCAGGCCCAGGCCATTGCCGAGAAAACCCTCCACCAGAACGATGACATTACCGCCGTCAGCCGCCCACTGTCGGGCTTCTTCGAGGGTCAGGGGGACATGGTGGTCGGTGCAGCATTTACCGCAACCGACGCAGGAAAAATGAGTGTTCATGGCGGAACTGTCACCAGGCAAGGTCAGAAGGCACGCTCGAACGGCGACGGGTTATGACCTCTTTCCACCATTCAATGACTCTGGAAGCAAGTTATGCGCCAGCCTCTGTCAGTCCTCGACGACCACATCCCGCAGTACGAAGACCATGCCCGTACTTTCATACAGCTTGCGCGCGCGCAGGTTGCTTTCCAGTACCTTGAGATCCACATAGGGTTCACCGCGCTGCTTGAACACGTGGAAGGCATGCAGCAACAGGGCCCGGCCCAGCCCTTGGCCCTGGGCGCAAGGGTGAACTGAAAGGTTCTTGATGAAGGCGCTGGTCCAGCATTGGGCCACGCCGAGAACGCCTTCGCCGTTACTGGCGACCAGGCAGAGCGTGGGGTCGAATTCGGCATCGGTAATGAATTGGTGCCGCCAGGTTTCCAGCTGGGCGACGCGGCCACCGCCCTGGTCCTGGGTCATGCGCAATACCGCATGAATGGCCGGGGCCAGGTCGTCGCGATAATGATCCAACACCGTCCCGGCCGGCCATTGCGGCGCGGGCAGGCTGCCGGTGAGGTCGCGGCGCAGCAGTTGGAAATACTCGGCCACCGCCTACAGGCCTTTTTCGGCCACGGCCTTGGCGGCGACGACCAGGCACTTGGTCAGTTCCGGCGAGGAGAATTTGGTCAGCACTGCGTTGGCTCCGGCCAGGCGGGCTTTTTCGCTGTTCATCGCACTGTCCAGGGAGGTGTGCAACAGCACATAGAGGTCCTGGAAGTCCGGGGTTTCGCGCAACGTGCGGGTGAGGGCGTAGCCGTCCATCTCGGACATCTCGATGTCCGAGACCACCACATTGATCTGTTCGACCGTGCCTTGCAGCTCCAGCAACACGTCGATGGCTTCCTTGGCACTGCGTGCGGTATGGCAGGTCAGGCCGAGGTTGCGCAGGGTGTGCACCGATTGTTGCAATGCCACTTGGCTGTCATCGACCACCAGAATCCGCGCGTTGCCGAGCACTTCGGCCTCTTCCATGGTCAAGTCGGTCGGTGCCACTTCAATCGGCGCCGGCGCGATGGCGTGGATGACTTTTTCGATGTCCAGCACCTGCACCAGCCCGCCTTCCACCTGCGTGACCCCGGTGATAAACGAGCGGTTGCCGCCCGAACCGTAGGGTGGCGGGCGGATATCGGTGGTCAGGCAATGCACGATCTTGCTTACCGCCTGCACATGCAGGCCCTGTTTGGAGCGGCTGACGTCAGTAACGATCAGGCAACCACCGTCCGGGTCGGCCAGGGGCATTTCCCCCAGGGCACGGCTCAGGTCGATCACCGACAGCGAGGCCCCGCGCAAGGTGGCGATACCCTTCACATGGGGGTGGGACTCCGGCAGCTTGGTCAGCGGCGGGCAGGGGATGATTTCACTGACTTTCAGCAGGTTGATAGCCATCAGCTTGCCGCTACGCAAGGTAAAGAGCAGAAGCGAGAGTGAGTCTGCGCGGGCTTTAGTGGTGGACATAAAAACCTTCTGTGAATCAAGGATGACGAACTTCTATTGAGGGTTATCGACTTGGGCGGGCCAGGCTTTAACCGGATTTTGTGCTGGGGTGAATCCATGTGGGCGGATCAACCCTAAAGTCAGTCAGTCAAGCGTACATTGCTTTCTGTAGGAGCGAGCTTGCTCGCGAAAAACCTCAACGATAACGCGTGCTTCCTGAATGAACGCGGCGCCTGTGAGTTTTTCGCGAGCAAGCTCGCTCCTACAAAAAAAAGCCTTAACTGACTGGCGTTAGGTAAGCCCCCCCGCCCACATCGGATTCCTGTCAGCCTTTCCAGACGTGTGGGTTAACCAGGTCCTGCGGGCGTTGGCCCAGCAGGGCGGCGCGCAGGTTGTCCAGCGCGCGGTTGGCCATGGCTTCGCGGGTTTCGTCGGTGGCCGAGCCGATATGCGGCAGGGTCACCGCGTTGCTCAGTTGAAACAGCGGCGATTCGCTCAGCGGTTCCTTCTCGTACACATCCAGGCCGGCGCCGCGAATGGTGTGGTTTTGCAGGGCCTGGATCAGTGCCGGTTCATCCACTACCGGGCCACGGGAAATGTTGATCAGGATGGCGCTGGATTTCATCAGCCCCAGTTCGCGGGTGCTGATCAGGTGACGGGTCTTGTCGCTCAACGGCACGACCAGGCAGACGAAATCCGCCTCGGCCAGCAATTGGTCCAGGCTGCGAAACTGTGCGCCCAGTTCCTGTTCCAACGCGGTCTTGCGGCTGTTGCCGCTGTACAGGATCGGCATGTTGAACCCCAGGCGCCCGCGACGGGCCACGGCCGCGCCGATATTGCCCATGCCGACGATGCCGAGGGTCTTGCCATGCACATCGCAGCCAAACAGCGGTGCGCCAACACTGGCTTTCCACTGGCCGGCCTTGGTCCAGGCATCCAGTTCGGCCACGCGGCGCGCGCTGCTCATCAGCAGGGCGAAGGCCAGGTCGGCGGTGCTTTCGGTAAGTACGTCAGGGGTGTTGGTGAGCATGATCCCGCGCTCGTTGAAGTACGGCACGTCATAGTTGTCGTAGCCCACCGACACGCTGGAGACCACTTCCAGCCTGCTCGCCCCTTCGAGCTGTTCGCGGCCCAGCTTGCGGCCCACGCCGATCAAGCCATGGGCATGGGGCAGGGCTTCGTTGAACTGTGCATTGATGTCACCCAGCTTGGGGTTGGGCGCGATCACCTCGAAATCCTGTTGCAGGCGTTCGATCATTGGCGGGGTGATACGGCTGAAGGCGAGGACAGTCTTTTTCATTGCAGGCGGGCTCATCGACTACGGAAGAATGCCAAGCACGCTAACATTCCTGGTTACGATTGTCAGGACATGCACCGCTGTGGGGGAACCCGCTGAATCTCCGACTCAGCGCTGCCGCACAGCAACGCCTGTGGCGAGCGGGCTGTTGTGGCAAGCCCTAATGCCGTTCAGTTAAGGCTTTTTTGTAGGAGCGAGCTTGCTCGCGAAGAACTCACAGGCGCCGCGTTGATTCAGGAAACACGCGTGATCGTTGACGTTTTTCGCGAGCAAGCTCGCT